>Ga0207416_1003072_pt1 | contig 16679 bp, 17 predicted proteins | sample PaiPotPPM11metaG_FD_184107 | JGI IMG/M metagenome (GOLD analysis project Ga0207416, IMG submission 184107) | Iron sulfur acid spring bacterial and archeal communities from Banff, Canada, to study Microbial Dark Matter (Phase II) - Paint Pots PPM... ...
TGGCCGGCCGACCTGTATTATCCGCAGGTCAGCGAAGTCCGTGTGAATGCTCCTGCCGGCACGGTTGGACTGAGTGAAGGGATGGAGGTGGAGAGCAGCGATGGACACAAGGTCGGCTCCATTGTGGCATTGGACACTGATCCCTCCAGCGGCGATGTGACCGGCATTGTGATACAACATGGACTGCTCTTCAGGCACGATACGCGCATCTCGGTGGAGGACGTTGCGGACGTCAGCAAGGAACGCGTGGCCCTCAAGCTGACCAAGGATGAAGTGCGCCGTCGGGAAAAAGCAGGATAGACTTACGCGCCCGCGGCTATCAGGACGAGATCGGTCCCGTAGGCCACGGTAAAACCAATAATAAGGCCGGTCATCACCAGCTGCTGGGCTTGGGCACGCCGGATCATCGGCAAAAGCTGGCTCAAAACGTAGATGATCGAGCCTGCGGCGAGAGCCAGGAAGAGCACGTACACAACCGTCGCGTTAAAGCTCATGCCGACCACCGTTCCCAGAAAGGTGGGGCCGCCTCCAATCAACCCGGCAAGGCCGACAAAGGCCCACGAAATGTCGCCGGCCAGTGGGGCCGAGATCCCGAATCCCTCCGTCATATTGTGTAAGCCGAAACCGATGATCAGCAGTGTCGCTAGCTGGATCTCATTCTTGGTGGCCGCCCCTCCAATTGCCAGTCCTTCCGAGAGATTGTGCAACCCGATGCCGCAGGCAATCATGTAGCCAAGAGTCGTACCGCTCGGAGCGACGCCCGGCTCACCACGCAAGAACTGCTTCTCGAAGACGACGAGGGCAAGCAAGCCGATGGCAAGTCCGGCAATGAGCGCAATGAGATCGACCGCAACCGCCCCCCTCGTCCCGTTCTTCACTGCCGTGTCGACCGGGTGGAGGGCTTGCGCCAATACGTCGTAAAGGAGAAAGAATAGAATGCCGGTTGCCATGGCGCTCAGGAAGCCCTGCAGAGTACGAGGTGGATGGAGCTTTGCGAAGGGCAGTCCAAGAAAGATCGTGGCCCCGGCGAGAGCGCCCAGCAGCAGCGTCTGCGACGTGCTCAGTGCGAACCTCCATTGGTCTCGAACTGGTCGTGTGCGACCCAAATCTTCGTTGCCAGATCTCGGGGAACTGAATGAATCTTTTCTTTCACCTCGAACACAACCGACGAGGTCGGATCTGTCTCCACGACGGTGAGACGGGCACGCGGGTGGATTCCCTTGTCGGAGAGACGACGCAGGACTTCGGACTCATCTTCCACGACCTCCGAGATCAGGATCACTTGTACGGTCTTGCCCAGCTGCGCATCGGACAGCCGGAAAGCGTTCTGCTCTTTGAGAAATGCCGTGCCGCTGGTAGCGTTCCCCGGGATCGGATTACCGTGCGGGCAGGTGCGAGGATGACCGAGGATGGTCGAGATTCGCTGCTCAACCTCTTCCGATATCCAGTGCTCCAGGGCATGCGCCTGCTCATGTGCGCTAATCCAGTCCATCCCGAGCACGTCGAAGAGGAGACGCTCTGCCAGGCGGTGACGGCGCAGAATCTGCTCGGTAAGCTCCTGGCCGGCAGAGGTGAGCGCCACACTCTTATCGTCGCGCTGAACGGCATAGCCGTCCGCGACCAACCGCTTGACCGTTTCGGTGGCAGTAGCGCGCGAAACCCGAAACTTCTCGGCAAGGCGCGCGCCAATCACCGGCTCGCCTTCCATCGCCATGTTGTAGATCGTCTCTAGATACTCTTCGGCAACCGGTGATGCCACGTGTTAGGTCCCCCTAACAAGGATTGTAGCGCATGCCTACATCTATTTCCGAGCAGTCCACTCGGATATGCCGCCGCTAACCCAGACTATTTCTAAGGTATCGGAGTCGGCGTGGTGACAGGGGAAGCCGGGGCCGCCACCGGACTGGGAGGAGGAGGCGGTGATGCCGGCGCCGGCGTCGCCGTTATCGGCGCTCCTCGTACCGGCGCAGCAGGTACGGTGGGAGGCTCAGGCGAAGGAGGCAGGATTCGTCCTGGCGGTAGCGTTCCCCCCAGCGCGATCGGATGAACTCCAGGCGGCAACGACGCCGGAACGGGGGTGGACGTGGGTTGCGACGTGGGTATAGGTATGGGTGTGGGGCGTGGAGCCGTGACATGCACGGGAGTTCGAGCGGAGGACCGTCGTGCCGGCCTCGGAGATGCAGGTTGCACGCGACTGGTAGGAGTAGGCAGCGCCTGGCTAAGGATGGGCGCATTGACGCCCGGCCACGGCGTTGGAACAGGAGCTCCCTGGCCGGCTGAAGGGGCTGAGGCCGGTGACGGGGGGTGAACCCTCTTCTTGCGCGATGGCGCCGGAGTCGGAGAGGGTTTTGGTGCGATCGACGGTTGAGGCGTCGGCGTGGCGGTCGGCGCTGTGGTCCTCACATGTGGTGCCGTCGGTGCGATGGCGGTATTATTCGTGTGGTGTGGCCGGTTCAGCAAGGCGAACGCCACGCCGACGATCAGCACAGCTGCGGCGAGCGGAGCCAGGAGAAGAAACGGCCGGCCGGAGACCCCGCCGAAGGCTTGGGTGACGAGCCGGGTGTTCTTCACTTGGCGAGGAGGCTGCTGGATGGTGCTGAGCACCTTGGCACGCAGCGTGGGCGGTGGCTCGGCCAGGGGCAGAGCGCGAAGCAGCGCGGCTTGCCGTGCATACACTTCTGCCGTCTGGTGACACTCGGCACAATCCCGCAGATGCTGTTGCAGGTCCAGCTCTTCCTGTGGCGAGAGCTCTGCTCGCCGCGCCAGCATGTGCGTGAAGTGCTCGTGTCGGCTCATGGCTCAGTTCCATAGAGGAAGCGGAATCGCTCGCGCGCCCGAGAGAGGCGTTGCCGCACCGCGCTCCCCCGGATTCCTAGCATAGCGCCTATTTCATCCGTCTTGAACCCGGCGATGTCGAACAGATACAACACCTCGCGGTCCACCGTCGACAGGCGTTCCATCACAGACCGTACGGCCATGACCCGATCGGTCGACTCGTGAACAGCGATCTGTTCCAGCTTGTCCAGCTCGGGCTGCACCCGGCGTCGGCGTCGAAATTCGTCCATTGCCCGGTTACGCGCGACTTTGAAGAGCCATTGGCCGTTTACCGGCTTGCCTTTCCGTAGATTTTCGTAGGCGCGCAGGAAGGTGTCCTGCGCGCAATCCAGTGCGACATCGGTGTCTCGCAACAGGGCTAGCAGGAAGTTGTAGATAGGTCGCTCGTGCTGGTCCATCAGTCGAACGAGCTCATCCTCTAACGTGGAGTCGGCTTCCGGCACGCGCCGGACCTCCAGTGTCGAACCTAGCACCGGGACGCGCCTACCATGTACCTCCCCGCGTCGTACACGCTGCACCCATAAAACGCCTGGTACAGCACAATTGTGACAGGCTGATGCCTACGCGGGAAGCTACAAAGGATTTCCCTGGCAAGCAAACCTCCGCACACCCTATAATTAGAACAGATATTCTACGTTGTGGGGGCGTGCCATGTACACCGTCGACACCAGCCATGTCGTTGTCCAGGAGTTGGAACACATTCCCCGAGGCTCGATCGCTCAGAACGCATTTCGGGCTGCCTACAACGCGTACCGCCGACATGATTTGAGCATGGATCCTCTGGCCTCGCCCGACGTAGCGCTGGCAGGGGCAGAAGCGTTGCTGAAGCAGGTCCAGCCTACCTTCGTTCCCCAGATCGATCGCGACTATTTCTTCGATTGCCTCTAAGAGAGTTGCAAATGTCTTTGGCACTTTCAGGCAGCGAGCTGCAGGGCGTCTTCTGGCGTAAAGGAGGCAAAGAACTCGTGGATTGCCTCGACCAAGGCATCAATGGAGCCATGCAAGCGGTTGGCGGCGATGCGATCCTTGAGTCGCCACCAGATCTTCTGCACCGGGTTCTGCTTGTGCCCGCTGTAGGCTGGCAGGGAGAGCAGCTGCACCTGGGGATGCTCCAGGTGGCGATCTGGGGGACAGTGTAGCCCCGACTGGAGAGCAGGACCATGCGGATGCGCTCACTCACCCGACCCACTTCCCGGTGGGCCAGGCGCCTCAGGCCCCGCCGCTCCTGCTCCTCAAGCGGCCGCAGGTAGATCATCGAGGATGCTCCGCTCCAGCGCAGAGTCCATAGGGTTGTTGGCGGCTACCACGCGTGCTGCCGTCAGGGCAGGTGGTCGATGCGCCGGTTGACAGGCTGCCTGCCAAGAGACCAGGATGATCGTGCTGCGGCTGACGGAGGCCGGTGCCGTAGCGCCTCGTGCGGGCCCTCTCCTACTCGTGCCCCCAGTGTGCATTACGGCCAAGCCCGGCTTCCCTTGCTCGGATGACGGCCTGGGCACGGTCTGCGACCTGGAGCTTGCTGAAGGTATTGGAGACATGGTTGCGTACCGTCTTCAGGCTCAGCACCAGGTACTCGGCGATCTCCTCGTTGGTTCGGCCCTGAGCAATCAGCGAGAGCACCTCCTTCTCCCGCTCGGTCAGCTCCGGGAACACACGCGGTGGAACCGCAGGATGCGGCGCGGTAAGGAAGCCGATGACGCGCCGGGCGATTGCCGGGCCCAAGATCACCTCACCGTTGGCAACGGCGCGGATGGCGCGCAGCACCTCGGCCTGGTTGGCGCCCTTGAGGATGTAGCCGCGAGCGCCGGCGCGCATCGCCGAGAACACGAAGTCGTCGTCCTCGTACATGGTCACCACCAGAACCCCGACGTGCGGGCTGGTATGCACGATCTCCCGGGTTGCCTCGATGCCGTTGACTCCCGGCATCTGGATGTCCATCAGCACGACGTCGGGCTGCAACGCCGCTGCCCGCGCGATCACTTCCTCGCCGGTGGCGGCTTCACCGACAACCTCGGTGTCCACGACCGAATCGAGCAAGCCATGCATGCCGTCGCGATACAGCGGATGATCATCGGCGATCAGGATACGTATCGATTCCACGTGCTCTCCTTCAACGATCACCGTCGGTCGTCGCCTCCGGGCAAACGGGACGACATGGCAGCTCAGCGGTCACGGCTGTTCTGCCTGACGGGAGTGAAGCGACGTTGCAGCGGCCGCCCAGCTCCTCGGCCCGTTCGCGCATCGATACCATTCCCACTCCGGCGCGATGGTGGATGGGCAAGCCGCGCCCGTCATCCACGATCTGCAGGCGCAGGAGAGAGCACGCATCGTCCAGCGACAGTAAGAGGTGGCACGTCCGGGCGGCCGAGTGCCGGACCACATTCGCCAGCGCCTCCTGCACGATGCGATACGCCGCTACTTCGACGGCCGCCGGCAGAGCAGGCAGCGACTCGGGGAGCTCCAGCGTCACCGTGAGCCCTCCAGCGCCATGCTGATCGTATTGCGCTGCGGCCTGCCGAACTGCCGATAGAAGTCCAAGCTCGTCCAGCGCCGGTGGACGCAGGGCATAGACGAGACGGCGAATATCCGACAGGGCGTCCTGAGTTCGCTCGGTCAGATCGACCAGCGCGGCGTCGAGTTCCCGGTCATGGGCGAAGCGGTTGCGGATCGTCTCGATCTCGAGCGTCAGCGCCCCAAGCTGCGGTCCCAGCCCGTCGTGCAGATCGCGGCGCAGGCGGCGGCGCTCTTCCTCGCGCGCTGTGACAAGCCGTTCTCGCGAGCGCTGGAGGTCAGTAGTGAGACGGACGGCATGTGCCGCAGCGCCGATCTGGCGGGCGAGGTCTTCCAGGAGCTGTCGGTCCGTTGCAGAGTAGCTCTCGCGGGGACCTCGCGGCGCGATCAGGAGCTCGCCCACCGCCTCTCCCTGGTACTCCAGCGGTAGACGAACTGGCACACCGTCGAACGCTCCATGGGACGCGGCGGGGATGAACGTGTCTCCCTGCCTGAGGGTGATTGCAGCATAGGGCGATTTCAGCGCACCTGCTGCCGTCTCGACGATCGCCTGGAGTGCGGCCTGTGGGGCGAGCGCGGCGCCGATTCGTTCCCCGACCCGCGTGAGGACGCGGTACGGATCGTCCCGCTCCCCATACATCAGCCGGTTGACGGCGGATTGGAGGCGGCCTCGGAGCGGGGCGAAGAGCACTGCGACAAGCGCCGTGGCGAACAGCGAAATCGGCAGGTGGCCGCCTGCCTGGACCACCGCGTCGAGTTCATTGACCACCACAAGATACAGCCCGACGAGGCCGACTGTGAGAGTGCCATAGACGAGCGTCCGGTTGATGACGACGTCGATGTCCCACAGGCGGTAGCGAAAGATGGCCAGGCCTAGCGTAAGAGGGATGAATAGGGAAGTCACTACGATTCCGGTCGTGCCGGTCAGGTCGTAGCTGGGATCGGGATCCGAGCCACCGATAGTAGGAAGCAGTGGGCCGATGAACGCGAACACGAGCGTCGTGACGATGGCGCCTGACACCCCGAGGACTACCCATTTCGTCTGCTGTCGCTGGAGGCGGTCGGAGACCCAGAAGTAGCGGTAGATCTGGGCGGCGATACCGGCGGCACCACCACCCAGGAGGATCATGGCCAGCCAACCAGGTGGATTCTCGGCGATGGAGGCGCCCGTCAGGAGGAACATGAGGGTGGCTGCCGCGCCGTAGATCAGGAGCGCTATCCGCACCCAGTGGGGAACGAACTGTCCGTCGGGAAACACGAAGAAGAACGCCACCAAAAACATCACACTGAACAACAGGGAGACATTGGCCGGCACAGCGAGGGCTGGATAGGTGATCGCCACTGCATGCATTTGTGGTGAGTTGGTCAGGCCAAGCAGGACCAGATAGAGCGACGCCAGCAGACCGATTCGGTCGTTGGTCCGGTGTCTGACGATGAGTGCCGCCACGGCGCAACAGACCAGAGCAAAGATGCCGCCTATCGCGGTGAGATAGGCGGCATAGAAACCGGTTGACAGGCCGGCATGCGTCAGCTGCGCTCGGACATCTGCAGGCGGATGACTGAGCTGGTTGTACCGAGCAGGGATGGAGACGGCGAAGAGGACGGCCGCCTGGAGGAGCAGAACGGACCACACGAGACGGGCGACGACGAGCGATCGTCCCCGCAGCTCGAGCGGAACGGCTGCCGGGGTTGAACGCGTGATCCCTTCGGCATGCATCATGGTTGTCTCCTGACAGCTACGATGTTACCTCGGCGGCCGCACAAATGCAGCTTTGGGAGCAGTCCCGCGGTGACGTGCCAGCGCGGGACGCTCGATGAAGATTCCTGGCCGGACCGAACCGTCTTGCCGACGAGGGTGCGAGGCACGTCGGCGTGCGATCTTACGACATGCCCAGCGGCCTGGCGCTCATCACTCCGGCGGGCTCAGTCACTGTCGTGGCGGGGTTCGGACGAACCAGCAGGTAGATGCTTACCGCGACTATCCAGACAAAGACGGGGATCATTGCCAACTGAGCGGTTTGCGGAACCATGAGGCCCAATCCGAGCACCATTGCCGTGGCTCCGACCAGGCGCGGCAGAGCACGGGTGGAGAACAGGGCGTAGCCGCCGAGGATGAGAAACATGGCAAAGCACAGGTTGGATGCGTCGAAGGCGTGCTGGGCAATATCTCGGATGCTCGCCAGCGTCTGCGGGTTCGTTCCGCGATGGCCACTATCGAGAACTGACCACCAGACGGCATTGGACGTAAGCGCGAGAACGACATAGAGGGCAGCGGCGCTGAAGCCTGCGGTGGAGAGCCATCCGGAGCCGCCCTCGGCGTCGCGTGCCACGCTCCAGAGCCAGGCGGCGAACCCGAGGAAGAGGAGGATTGCGACGGCTTCGACGTAGATCCCGATTGCGAACTGATGTTGGTTGGTCGTGGTCGCCCAGTGGGCGATTTGCCTGCCGCTTGCGCCGATATCGGGGTAGCCGTGGATAGCCAGGCCGGCGAACGTCCCGACGACGCTGAGTAGGCCGAAGGCCGCGGCAAGCCGGGTTCGGGTGACGGTGGACATGGTCGATACGCTCCTTTCACGGTGACAACACTTCTGTCACTCACGCTACCGGAGAGTCATTCCCGTGTCATCGGCGCCGTTCCCGATCTGCGCGGGAATCTTTTCCCGGTCCCGTCGGGAACGCTCTTTATCCGGTGCAGCTGCTGTACCAACCTCAGCGATCCAGCGTGTGCCAAGAGGCTCAGCCGGTGTCGGCTCGGTCGGCGCGTGGATTGGCGACCCGCATTCCCCGGCGAGGGAGGACGGCTCCTGGATAGAGAATTACCTCCCGGATCACGGGGCCCTCGACTCTTCCTCAACCCCGACCGTGACGCTGCGCTGGCACCGGGAACATGTCACCCGTGCCGAAAGCTGCAGGAGACCCTTGCAACTCTACTTAGAGCAGCTCCTTCACAAGGTGTCAGGACATCCGGTCACACACCGACCTGCGCCGGTACAGGGCAATTCCTGGGAACAATCCTTCACTTTTCCGGTGAAGGATTCCTCTTTTTCCTTGGCTGCAAGCGCCACGGCACGGCACAATGTGTTGACGATTCTAGCCGAATAGCTTGAAAGCGTCCCGAAACCCGGTGCTAAAATGTCTCACGTGTGGTACCGGTGCCTCCCCCTCGGACCCAAGGCATCGGTTTCTGCTACCTGGAGTCCTCCCACATGAATGGACATGTCCTGGTCCTCAACCATAATTTCGAGCCGCTGAACGTCTGTCCGGTGCGCCGCGCCTTCGTGCTGGTTGGGAATGGCAAGGCCGAGGTAATCGAGCTCGGGGTAGCCGTGTTTCACACCACCACGCGCGCCTATGCCTGCCCGTCCGTCATCCGGCTGCTGTACCTCATCAAGCGGGTACAACCGGTTGCCAAGCTGACACGCAAGGAGCTCTTTATGCGCGACAACTATACGTGTCAGTACTGCGGGAAGCAGACCAAGGATCTGACGATCGATCATGTCATGCCGCGCCATCGTGGTGGGCTACACCGCTGGGAGAATCTGGTAAGCGCCTGCAAGCCATGCAACCATCGCAAGGGCGGCAGACTGCCGGAGGAAGCACGCATGACGCTGCTGCGGGAGCCGCGCCAGCCCGTGGTTAGCCGATACTACTGGGTCCATCAGCATCTGCACGGGAGCTACGATCCCAACTGGGTCAAGTTCATCCCCGACGCCCACCGGCTGAGTGGGTGACCCGGAGAACCTTTAGCTCGTGCCGTATGGCGACCAGCCAATCGCTTTGAGAATGGTAAGGGGCGCGAAGCTGCCCGGATACACATTGCCGGGGTGAGCCGGCAGGTAGTGACGTGCGCCCAGCAGCCGATCTCCCAGCGGTAGCAGGTACGTGCCCTTCTTTTTCGGCTCGTAGACGAGCGCACCATAGGTGAAGATCTGCACGGGGTAGCCGTGTCGCACCGAAAGGTTGCTCACGGGATTGCCCAGCCAGGCGCGGTGCGCACGCTGGAAGGCGAGGAAGACCTGCGCCGTCGATGGCGGCGCAACCGGCGCCGGGGTCGGCGTCTGCAGGATACCGGGAGGTGGAGGCAGCGTCTTGGTCGGCTTGGGCGTCGCCTTTGGCGCTACCTTTGGTGTGGTGACCGGCACCGTGCCTTCCAGCGGCGTCCGGGTGGGGGTGGGAGTCGCGGTCGATACGGACCGTGTCGGTGTTGGGGTAGGGCTCTGCACTGGAAGAGGCGTGAGCCCAAGTGCCAGGCGGGCTACGCGGCCGGTCGAAGGACTCATCGCCAGGGCGCCGCTCTGGAAGTACTGGACCTGGCCACGACCCTCCCACAGCGGCTCAGTGCGCGGGAAGCCCAGTGCCAGGAAGCCGCCGTTGGCCAGGTACCCGGTCCAGAGCTTGCCCCGCACATAGTGGCCCGAGCCGGGGAAATAGATGTAAGGGCCCGAACCATCGGCGCCGTCGAGGGTCAGCGCCGGCCCGTCACCGGGGAGGCTCGACTGCACCCAGGAGAAATCGCGCAGCCCGAAGTTCAAGAGATTTCGCGCGTCGATGTCGAGATCAGGCGTATTGAGGACCACGACTACCACGTGGCGCCCTCCACGCTGGGCGTCCAGCACCTGGCAGATGCCGGCGTCGTCCGTATAGCCGGGCTTGATGCCATCCACACCGGGATACCAGAACAGCACCCGATTGAGGTTGGTGAGAACATGCCCATTCCATTGGTGGCTCCGCGTAGCCACGATCTTCATGAGATCAGGGAGCGTCGAGACGTATTGGCCGAGGATGGCAAGATCGTACGCAGAGCTGTAGTGGTTCTTCGCGGTCAAGCCATGGGCGTTGGCGTAATGCGTGTCTCGCATGCCGAGCTGCCCGGCTTCCTGGTTCATCAAGGCGACGAAGTGGGTTTCGCTTCCTCCATAGTGAATCGCGATGGTGTTCGCCGCGTCCGCCCCAGACGGTAAGAGCAGCCCATAAAGCAGCTCACGCAGCGTCACCACCTGTCCGGGATGCAATCCCATGACCGTCGCGTCCGATTCAAAGTTGAAGGCGGATTTGGGAACCGTGATCCGATCCGAGAGGTGGCCCAGTCGCACCGCCAGAAGCGCCGTCATGATCTTGGTGGTGCTGGCCATCGGCAACTGAAGATGCGGGTTCTTTGCCGCCAGCACAGCCCCTGTGCCGGCATCCAGCACGATTCCTGCCCGAGCGCGGATCGGTGGCACCGGGAAGCTCCGCGCCTGACCGGCCTCCGTTTGGGTTGAACGGGCCAGCGCGGATGAGGAGAGCAGCAGGATAGCGCAGATCGCAAGGGACAGGCGGCTCAGCATCTCGCCAGTGTACAGCACCAGGTATGTTCATATCCACGCATGTCAATTGGACCTAGGGTTTATGCGCGAGTGAGAGAGGAGGGCTCTGCGGGCGATATGCGCTAGGGGCCCACTCGGGGCGGACCCTACCGAATGTCGCTCGCGCATAAGTTGTCACGGCCAGGGGGCCGCAGCCGCGGATGAGAATGGTGCGGCGGCCCTGCCACCCAACCACGACGGCTATTCTCATAGCAGCCCGCCATCGCTGTAGCGATTGGGGGTGCCGGAGAGCCAGAGATCGGGCGCTCCGCCTGTCATGGATTTGCCACCACAATGGAATGCCCAGCCGATTCCCCAGGGACATCCGTTGGGTAACACGAACGGTCGCGAAAAGGTCAGGCCTCTTCACTCACTGTACATGCCCTCATGGCAGAGTGCTGTCGGTTGGAGACCTGATATTGATGCTACGGAACGGCTCGCTATCCCGTCGGGACCGTCACGCTGTAGCAGGCCCCGCCGCTGTTGTCGATCTGTTCGCCGGCACTGGTGGCGGTGACCGTCTCATACCAGTACGTCCCGCCGGGCGGAAGGCCGATGTTCCCGATGGTTCCCGGTAGATCATTGCCGGTGACGACGACCGCGTGTGTCGTAGTCCCGGGATGGATATCCATGGTCCCAACCTGCACCAGCCCTGCGCAGCCGGGTCCGGTGCCGAAGTACACTTTCCCCTGGCCTGGCTGGGAGCTGTCGAAGCCTACAACGAAGAGGCTGGCCAGCTTGTTGTAGCCGGAAACATTCCAGATCTGCTGAGCGATGACCGCGTATCCGCCATCGCTGGCGTGGATGCCCGGACTGGCTGTGCACATCAGCGTGAGCCGGCAGAGTGTGGCAGGCTGGTTGGGCGCGAGGTCGAAGGGGGTGAAGGCATCGGCCAGGATCACTCCCGCGGGCGCTCCACCCTGAGCAATCGCCTTGTCGAGGGCCTGGATGACCAGATTGCTTGTTGCGGCAAGGTCCGGATTGACGGCCACAGGGTTGTAGGGCTGCACCGCGATGATCTCGGCGTTGGGCGCCGCCTGCCGTAGAGTGGCAAAAATCCGGGCCAAATTGACTCCTGCCTGGCTGACCACCCCGGGCAGCTTCGGCACCGCGCAGGAGATACCCGCTGGAGTAAAGCCGCCGCAGGCCTGTACCACTCGCTCGACGTCGTTCGAGCCCATGGAGACCGTGATGGGATTCACCTGACCGGGGTGGGCTTTCAGAAAGGCCACCGCTGCATCGAGCTGCGAGCCGGAGTAGCTGGCGTGGATCGGGAAGGGGTAGGACGGGCAGCCCGGCGAGGAGAGGAACTCACTGGTTATCTCACCCGGACAGGCATAGTTCTCCGTCTGGACGTCCGGGCGGACTACGGCCAGCATGGCGGCGAAGTCATCCGTGTAGCCAGTGTTGAACGTCGCCGGATGGACGTTCGGCAGCTGAGCGTCGACCTTAAACTGCTGGTAGCCGAAGGCCAGTGAATCGCCCAACGAGAGGTAATAGTGCTGCGGCAGACTGAAGGCGGGCGAAGCAGCTGCCGCGCGTCTCGGGTCCGGCAGAAGCAGCCCGAGTCCGAGGGCTATCATCGCGACCCCAATCAAGATGCGCCGGCTCATGGTTTTCTCCTTCTCTTTGATCTCGGCTCCATGGAGCAGATTCTACGCCCCTGGGACTGGGTGCACCACCGTGAAACCACGTAGATGGTGCAATGCCGTGCTATCCGTATTTCTACCGATGCGTTTTCTCCCTACTCTGTGCCCATACCTCGGTCTTGGCCATGGCCGAGTGGGGAGCCAAGCAGTCAGTATCCTATGGCAACCGCCGGATGAGAACGAGAAGCTGCGGATGGCGATCGAAGATTATCTGGGCGCGGGTGCGATCCTGTCCGAGCTTTCCTACCCGAAGTCGCCGGAGGCACGCGTCTGTGAAGGCTCCTTTCGCCAGAGCCGAAGGAACCTCGACGAGATCATCTGGGACTGTGGAAGCGGACGCGAGCTTCGTGAGGCCGGCTTTGGAGACGACGTGCGCCACGCCGCGCGGTTGGACCTGTACGACGTCGCACCGTTGATGCAGGATGGGGCTCTGATATGATGACTTCGTCCGGAATAGGAGACCCCTCATTCGACGCTTCGCTCTCGTTTTGGGCATCATTCCGATCATGGTGGCCGTCGCCCCGGGTAGCTCATCGGCGGCTGTGTCTCTCGCCCTGCCGCGGTCCGACTATCCGCGCGGCGCCAGTATAGCGGCCATACCAGCAACCAACACCGAGGCCGACCGCCTGCTTGGTCCTGCGCACCGTTCGATGTTCGACCAGCTCCATCGGCTGGATGGCGCCGGATGGCTGCAGGCGGCCGTCTGGCACTTCAAGACCGGCAAGGGCGGAGCTGCCCAGGTCCATCAGACGATTTTCGGCTACGGAATCAACGTCTTCAAAAACGCAAAGGCTGCCCGGAACGCTCTGGCCGATGTGAAGATCAAGACGACCCGGTATGGTCTGTCAAACCTCTCTGCCTGGGCCTTCCGAAGCAGCGACGTGCGGGTGACGCTGGTCTTCGTTTTCTTCACCTATCGCAGCATCGAGGTCGAGGCCTACTACGAGTATCGAGGTGTGGCGCCTGTGCGTCTGTCGAAACGCCTCCGTCATACCTTCAGCCGCCAGGTATCGCACCTCGGTCACCTCGCCCGCGTACTCAGCAGCCGCATGCGCCAGATGCCGACGCCCTCTCCAACCGACACTCCCACCGATACTCCCACCGTCACGCCATTGCCCACCATCACGCCTACGGCGTCGCCAACCGTTACTCCGACCAGGACACCAATCCCACCCACAACACTCAAGCCCTCCCCAACTCCAACGCCAACCTCGACTCCAACGCCGACGGCCACTCCGAGTGGCTTGACGGTGGTCGCTACCACGACACAGCCGGCCTACCCGCCGGGTGGTACGGCTGTCCTTAATGTTACGGTGATGGTCAACGGCCGGCCGGTGGCAAATGCGCAGGTGGTAGCCAAGTTCTACTACCCCAGCCAGGTGGTGACCTGTCAGGCGACGAGCGATGCAGCCGGCGTTGCCAGCTGCACCGAGATTGTTCCAGAACTGGCGAACGGAACGGTGGTATTGGTTCAGGTGTACGTTGCAGCGCCCGATGGCGAGTCTGCCCAGACCTCGACCACCTTCACCGTCCAGCGTGGGAGCCTCTAATGAACACCGGTAGCTCCGTCTCCCCCCGCCAGATGGAGCTGGACGCGCAACGCGCCCTCGACACCATTCAGCGCAACATCAGACAGTATGACGGCCGGCTGGTGGTGCAGCCCAGCCCGACCTACCTGGGTTTCTGGGCACGCGATACCATGGTCATCGCACTGGGGCTGGTGGATGCGGGCTACTCGGGCCTGGCCGCCGACCTGCTGCGCACCTGGTCTGCCTACCAGATCCGAGAAGAGGACGATCCCCGGAGCTATCTGCTGCTCAATAAGCACCGACTGAGCTGGACTGAAGCAGATGTCGAGCCGGCGAACACGACCTGGCTGCAAGAGAACCGTGGCGGCCTGCCAACGTGCGTCTATGTTGGCCGGGACTCATGCCGGGACGGCACGCGCGAGATCTATGGCTGCCACCCCGACCCCGACGGCACGGCCTGGTGGCTGGTCGCCTGCGGCCACTATGTGCAGAGCACCGGCGACACACGCTTCGCGGATGAGCTGCGCCCGGAGCTCCAGGCCGCGATGGACGCGCTTCGGCGTCGCGATAGTGACGGTGATCTGCTCGTCGAGCAATGTCCCAACGAAGACTGGGCCGATCACATGCGCCGCCATGGCAAGGTTACCTATACCCAGGCCGTCTGGTACGGGGCGGTGCAGGCCGCTTGCAGCCTCGGATTGTCAGCTCCAGAGCCATCTGCCGTGCGCAAAGCAATACGCCACGTGCTCTTTACCAGGCACGGGCGCCCCCGCGATTGGCAGTGTCCGCGGACGCACAGCGACCGGCTGGCTCAGGACAGCGCGCTCCTCGTGCTGACAGATGTGCTGGATCTCGACGAGGCGCGGCTCCTCGTGAGACGACTCGATCGGCTGGCATGCCCTCATGGCCATCGAGTCGTGACGCCGGGCTTCCGCAGCTCGAGCATGGGGCCGTACCACTTCAAGGTCGGCGAGTATCAAAACGCCGCCATCTGGACGTGGCTCAGTGGGTGGGAGGCACAGGCGCGTGCCCATATCGGTGATCGCGATACCGCGCTTCGCCTGATCTGGGGATGCTTCTGCCCCGGCTGTGACCGCATTTATGAATGGGTCAATCCGGCCACTGGAGATCGCTACAATCCGGACTTTGCCACGGGTGCCGGGAGCATTTTGAGTGCGATTGCCCGCGTTGAAGCAGTGTGAACCTTCTGAATCAGGCATTCATCCTGCGCCCCGGCCTGATCGTCGGTCCAGAAGTTCCGGTATCAGCCACGCGGTGATGCCTGCAAGTCAAAAACGATCAGCCGGTCATTCTCGAGGGAGCAGCGGAAGTTGGAGCGAAGGTGCTGATTCAGCCCGGAATAGTACTCGAGCCACCAAAAGGCTGGCCACGCAAAGACTATGTAGTTCGCTCCTGCCTTCCGCAATCGCTCAACTTCTCGGATCGCACCACCGCCATCTGCCGGTTTTCCCCAGTACTGCCCATCTCGTTCGAGAAAGGGGATGCAACGACGACCATGAATCGTCTCCCCAACTCCCCAGCTATCCTCATCCACCAGAATGAAAGTATCTTCCGGCGGGATGCACGCAGTAATGTCCTGAAGCGACAGAATGACTCGCTGAAACCACGAATTCCTTTTCCACCGTTCTCGATCTACGGCCACACCCATGTCGCGGCAATGGTCGCTGAGAACGTCACAAAAGAAGTCATATCGCGAGAGGTGGAATTCCAGCTTTTCCTCTAGGGGGATTGTCGCGTACGTGTTTGCCCCATGCACTCGGTACACTCCCTGGGGCTCTTTGATCGTCCTGATCGCGCCGAAGAGCGGTGCCAGTTCACCGAGGTAGGCGTCCGCGCTGAACTTGAACTTGTTCTCCGGTATGGGAAAGACCTTCTCCAGGAAGGCACGTGACCAGGCATTGCCGCTCGTGGGTGAATAGACGTGCCCGTCAGGCCCCTCGCGGATCACGATATCTCGCAGGTTTCCTTCGGGCAGAGTGCTACTCGGCATCAGATTGCCGGTCTTCTTGCCATGCCGGTCCACGATCCACAGCGGCCAGTGCGCCTTTGCTACGTCCGGCTCGGCGAGGAGACTGACCGCTATCTCCATGGCAGTCAGCGATAGAGCATCGTCTGCGTCGAGAAAGCACACCACCCGGCCTCGGCTCATCGCGTACCCTGCATTCAAGGCCGACGTCTGTCCGCCGTTGTCTTTCAGCAGCGGGGTGATTCGGCCTCCGTAGGCGGCGATGATTTCCCGTGAATTGTCGGTAGAACCGTCGTCCACTACGATGACTTCCGTGTCGGCGTGTGTCTGATTGAGGGCACTGTCAATGGCTTGTCGCAGGAAGCGTCCATAGTTGTAGTTGTTGACAATGATGCTCACCATTTGCGCCTTATTGGCCATGCTGCGAGCTCATCTCCTGCCTGAACGACTCGACGACACGGCGAAAGCGGGCGCCGATGCGTTTCCAATCGTACTCGAGGGACGCGCTCCGTGCCTGCTGTCCTAGGCGCCACCGTAGTCCTGCGTCCTTGCACAATCGAATGACCGCGGCTGCGAACTCCGGGGCAGAGTCGGCGATAAGAAGGTCTTCATCATGCCGAAGGTTCAGTCCCTCGGCGCCCAGAGAGGTAGACACGATGGCTTTGCCACTGGCCGCAGCTTCAAGGATCTTCAAGCGCGTACCTCCACCCTCCAGGAGCGGTACGACAACGGCCATGGCCGCATCGAAGTAGGGACGCATGTCCGGCACAGACCCATGGACGATCACGCTCTCAGAGGCCAGAGCCTGCACCTCTTCCGTCGGCCC
>Ga0207416_1003073_pt1 | contig 16670 bp, 15 predicted proteins | sample PaiPotPPM11metaG_FD_184107 | JGI IMG/M metagenome (GOLD analysis project Ga0207416, IMG submission 184107) | Iron sulfur acid spring bacterial and archeal communities from Banff, Canada, to study Microbial Dark Matter (Phase II) - Paint Pots PPM... ...
GTGGCATCGATGACGGTTGAAGAGCTACGCGAGTTAGATCTCCATGCTTCTGCGCTTGGGGAGTACCTCTATGACAGAGCGAGGGAGCTGCTCCAGCAGGGCACTCCACGCGACAGCATCCGCGCGGCCCTGACCTCCTTCTACGTGTGGCTTGGAGAGGAAGGGCGGGACGAGGACCAAGATGCAGTCGCAGACGTCGTTGACGCTGTCGTCGGTTTTTGCTCACCCGGGGCTCAGCTCTAGTCAGCCTGCCAGCTCCTTGCAGCCTTCACTGCCGAGGCACGGTTCTCCGGATCGACGAAGCTGGTACATTTCCAAGCGGCTCTCGGTTCGCGCGAGAGGTACTGCCGCTTTTCATCGCGCTGGACGCCCCGTACACGCCCCAAGGTCTCGGCTATCGGCGATGTTCTGCGCCACTGCAGCGCTGGCAGAAGTTCGCTCAGACGTCCACGGCTTCGACCTCGAGATGAGCCGCTACGCTCTTGATCTTGGCGGAATAGTCGCCAAGCGTTGCGCAGCTGTGGTGGCTGACACCTGCGGCCACCCACCTGACCCAGGCGTCCTCTGCCCGGCCGGAGGTAAAGCGAAAGGCTCCGTTGACCGTCCCGGTCACGGGGAAGCGCCGCGGTGTGATCTCACCTCGGGCGGTGACGAAGCGAAAGCCATGAGCAGCACGTGGATGGGCGGTGAAGCCGACCAGGGTTGCAGGTCCGGGAGCAGCTTCGAAGCATCCGCACACCCCACAGCGCGGGTCAATCCCGTCGAACCAGCCGTTGCGACGCAGACGCGGCCGCTCACTGGGCGCGCACCAGCCGAGGTCGTGCTCGCCGGAGTTCGCAATCACAAACTCGTCCGTCTCATAATCGACGGCCTCGAGCTCGTGGTAGACCGAGACACCGCCGAGCCGCTTCACGGTGAGCATGGCGACCGCAGTCGGCACGTCACCTGTGCAGGTCCAGGGAACACCCATTGATGTAAGCCGGCCCAGGGCGTAACACGGGGTGATTCCAATTTCCTCTCCGAATCGGATCTCCGGGACGTGGCAGTTGATGGCGCCTGCGTCTAGCCGGTAATCTCTCACAATCGCTTCCATCACCACGGCGGCGCGTAAGGAGCGGAGCAGGGCTTCGCCCTCTTCGATGTCGGGCGTGCATTCCCAGACCGCGTCCACCTCTTCTTCGAATGGACGCACCTGGTTCGGACGAACCTCGCGCCAGCGTTCGAGCACCTCTCGCGGCTCTATCGGTATAATCTCGATCCCCATGGCGTCTCTGAGCTCGTTGGCGTCCACGTCGACACAGTCGTATCCGTCGAGCGGAGAGCCGATGAGACCAACGCGTGAGTCGCGGAGCTCGCCCGCCACCCCAGCCGCACGGACCGCCTCCCGCGCGCGTGCCACGCATGCAGGATCGTCCAGCCGGCCGAGCAGCAGCTCGAACGGCCGCTCCCGGCGGATGAGGGGATTGGTGAGCATCGGTGTCCCCACGGTCGCGCCCTCGGCGGTAATGGCGCCGTGGTCGAACGTGTCCGTGACCAGGCCGTGTCGATGCAGCGCCCAGATAACGACGGGGAGCCCAGGAAGCGCGTCAAGGCAGGCGAGCAGGTACGCTGGCGGGACCGCCATCGTCTGGACGATGAGCAAGGCGTGGACTTGGCTCCCCGCCAGGGAAGCAGCAGCACGCGCAGCGCTCTCTCGCGAGTCGATGAGCTCGACTCCGACGACGTCGACCGCTCCGTTGAGATGCCGGACGACGGCAGCACAAATGCTCTCGCGGTCCGCGCGAAGATCGCTGCCCACCGACCCTTCCCAGAAGCTCCAGTAGGGTACGACGACGGCAACGCGAGGGCATGCGCGCCTCCCGCTCGTGGTGCCTGTGCCTTCAATCAAGATGCCAGACCTCGTCGGCCCGGAAGAGGTTGCCCTCTTCGTCGGTCAGCCGCGGGATGATTTCCTCGAACCATTTCGACCAGCGGGCGTTTGCCTCGCTGGGGCCGAGCTTCCCGAACGCCGTGGCGACATCAGGATGACACTCGGCGTAGGCGATGATTTGGGTCCCGCGGCGGAAGAGGGTGTAGTTCTTGAGCCCAGCTGCCTGGATGTCGGCGACGAGCTCCGGCCAGATCTCGTCGTGCCGTCGCTGGTACTCAGCCTCGCTTCCCGGTCGAATGTCAAAGGTAAAACAGAGACGCTCCATGGTCACACCTCCTGTGAGCCAATGCCTACATCACACTTGGTCTCGGGTCGGAGACAGCGAGATGCCGTCTCAACCAGCAGACGCTGCCTTCGATCATCGCACGCTCGTCCACATCGTTGGGCCCCAGCGAGCCAAACTCAACACAGATCGATCCGGAGAAGTTAGCAGATGCCAGCTCCGCAAGAATCGCAGGAAGATCGATGACACCGGTGCCAAGGGTTGCGGACACCGGACCACCCTCTACGCATGGATCACCCGGCTTGCAGTCTTTGAGGTGGACGACGACCGTCAGCGGTGCGAGCAAGCGTACACCGCTCATGAGATCGTCGCCCACCCTGAGCAGGTTTACGTTATCCAGGCAAATGGCCAGCGCGGGGTGGTCGACACGTGCCAGCAGCTCGATGAGCTCGGCCGCTCGCAGGTCGGCATGGTTTTCCAGAGCGAGCTTCAATCCCAGCTTTTCGGCCACGTCAGACAGGCGACGGAGCGGCAAGGCTAGACGCGCGATCAGATCCGCGGCTGGCTCAGCGCCACGCGTGCGGGGACTGCCCGCCGTGATGCGCATCAGCGTGTGACCCAAATCCGCGGCGTACTCCATCCAGCGTCGCGCGTCGGCCTCAGCTGATCGTGATCGGCCGCCTTCAAGGCCGTGTGGATGTCCCCATGATAGGGCCACTTTGGTAGGTCCGGCCGCCTGGAAGATGTCCGGATCGATCTCTTCCGGCGACGGCAAAAAGCACGTTTCGAGAAGGACGCAATCCAGCGCGAGGGACCGGGCGTGCTCGAAAAGTGGCGCTGGGTCGTGCCAGCGCTCGCCGGCTGGGACTTCGCCAGGGCGGACGTCCCCAAATAAGCGATGATACGAGTAACCGTCCACGCCGATGAGCATTATGTTGCTTACATCACCCTCGGCATGATAGCGTCGTGGTTGGAATCGTTGCCAGAAGTATTTGCAGAAGGAGCGCCTCTCTGATGCTGCACGTTGACGGACTGGACGGACGCGTTGCGGTCGTGACCGGGGCCGGTCGAGGTATCGGCCGGTGTATCGCCGAGCTGCTCGCTTCCCAACGGGCGCGGGTTGCCGGGCTCGACCTCACAGCTCCGGAAGGCCCCGGCATGCTCGGGGTCGCCTGCGACGTTTCGGACCCACAGTCTGTCGACGATGCCTTCAGCGCCCTGGAGCGCGAGCTCGGGCCGGCTGAGATTCTAGTCCTGAACGCCGGGATCTACATCATTGAGCCGTTCGCGGAGACGACACTTGAAACCTGGAAGCGCACCCTCGAGGTCAACCTGATTGGCGCTTTCCTGTGCGCGCAGCGCGCTCTCCCCTCGATGCATCAGGCGGGCTATGGCCGCATCGTGGCGATCGGGTCGAGCGCTGGCAAGACCGGCGGGGCGACGAGCTGTGCTGCGTATGCCGCCTCCAAAGCGGGCGTGATGGCACTCGCCAAGTCGATCGCATCAGAGTACGCGGGGTACGGGATCACGTCCAATGCGCTGGCCCCCGCCCTCATCGATACGCCGATGATCGCGGAGACGCGCGACATGGTAAGTCGTATCCCCGTCGGGCGCCTGGGGACCCCCAACGATGTGGCAGCGGTAGTTGCCTTCCTTTGCTCCTCCCACGCAGGGTATATCACCGGCGAGGTCGTCGACGTGAACGGCGGCTTCTTGATCGATTGACAATGGAGTGATACCCATGATCAAGCGAATTAGCCTCGTGGCCCGCAAGCCTGGCATGACGCTCGAAGAGTTCGAATGCCACTGGACCGGTCCGCATGTGGAGATCGTCCGGCAAATGGAGAATCTGCGGGGAATGCGGCTCAACCTGATCGAAGCCGCCGAGGGTGAGCGCGAATGGGACGGGATTGGAGAGCTCTGGTTCGATACGATCGAGGACGCTCGCGCCGCCTTCGCAGCCGAACCTGTTTGCAGCCTCCTGGCCGACGACCGTCCTAAATTCCTCGGAAAAGCGCAAGCCTACTACGTCTCGGAGCATGTCGTCATGCGACCGAGCCACGAGCCATGAGCCTTGAGCTCCGATGTCGGCGTGGGATCATGAGACATCGCCAATGACCTTCTGTCTATAGGCGGCAAGCATCTTCTCGACTTCCGTGAGCTCGGATGCGAGGCGTTCATAGTCCGCGGCCTTAAAGAAGTTGAGGTCGCGCGCAAGCAGCAGCTGATACTCGAGCTCGCTCGCCGACCCGCGAGCTATCTGCAGATAGCGGGCGAGCTCCACATGTCCGCCTCGTCCACAACCTTCAGCAATATTCGAGGGGATAGACACGCAGCAGCGTCGCACCTGACTCGACAATCTGTACTGTTCGTGCGCGGGAAACACAGCGGTTGCCTGATACACCGACAGAGCGAGCTGATGAGCCTTCCGCCATACTTGAAGATCCTGAACGTTTCGCACCTCACCCTCCTTCCGATGCTCCTCAGCACCAACTCCTCACAGCTCATAGTCGCCCATGGCGCGTTGCGCCACCACCAGAGATGAAAATAGAAGGTAGCCGGAGGCACGAGGTCGAATGAGCATGGTGACGTGATCCCGATTCATAGTCTGACCGTGGCGGCCGCAGGCACCACCGACTGTTGCTCTCCCCGATGAGAAGCACGTGAGGCAGAATCTTCCCCCATCCCGGCCGCCTTGCCCCCGGACTCTGGTTGGAGGTGTGCCCATGACCGAGATGGTGCACGAGCGATGCTGTGGACTGGATGTCCACAAAGACACCATCGTGGCGTGTCTGCTGACGCCACAGGGCAAGACGATCCGCACCTTTGGCACGACGACCGGGTGTTTGCGGCAGCTGGTGACCTGGTTGCAGGAGGCAGGGTGCACCCAGGTGGCGATGGAGAGCACCGGCGTGTACTGGAAGCCGATCTATAACCTGCTCGAGCAGACCGCGATGACGGTGGTGGTGGCCAACCCCCAGAAGATCAAGGTCATCCCGGGCCGCAAGACCGACGTGAAGGATGCCGAGTGGCTTGCCACCCTGATGCGACGCGACATGGTCCCGGCGAGCCTGATTCAGGATCGGGCGCAGCGTGAGCTGGCGGAGTTGGTGCGCTACCGGCAGAGCTTGGTAGCCGAGCAGACGCGGGAGACGAATCGGATTCAGAAGGTGCTGGAGGGAGCCAATCTCAAGATCGGCTCGGTGCTCTCGGACACCCAGGGCGTCTCGGGGCGCAGGATGCTGGAGGCGATTGCCCGTGGCGTGTCGGATCCCGATGAGCTTGCCGCCCTTGCCGACCCCAAAGTCAAGGCGTCCCGCCAGGAGCTGCATGCCGCCTGCGAGGCGCTCATCGGACCGCACCAGCGGATGATGTTGCGCGAGCAGCTGGCGCATTTGGATGAGCTTGCCGAGCGCATTGCCCGACTCGATGCACAGATCGCGGAGCGCATGCGCCCTTTTGAGAGCCGGGTGACGGCGCTGGATGCCATTCCCGGTGTTGGTCGGGTCATCGCCCAGGAGATCATCGCCTTCATCGGCACCGACATGAGCCGCTTCCCCAGCGCTCAGCATCTCGCCTCCTGGGCCAAGCTCTGTCCCGGGACGCATGAGAGTGCGGGAAAGCGGTCCTCGGCCAGGACGGGGAAGGGACCCAAGGCGCTGCGGTGGACCTTGGTGCAGGCGGCGCACGCGGCAGGACGCACCCGCCGCACCTACCTCGGGGCGCGGTACCATCGCCTTGCCGCCCGCATTGGGGCCAAGAAAGCAGCGGTTGCCGTCGCCCACGATATCCTGATCATCGCCTACCACCTCCTCCGCGATGGCGTCGCCTTCGAGGAGCTGGGAGCCGACTACTACACCAAGCGCAACCCCGAGCGCATCAAGCGTCGCGCCCTCAAGCAGCTCGAAGACCTCGGGTTCGAGGTATCGTTGACCCAGAAAGCCGCTTAACCTATACCCATTCATTTTCTAGGCAGCTCATAGCTCAGTACACCAGCTGGCCGCCGGTCACGTTAATCGTGGTGGACGTTATGTGCGAGGCATGGTCGGAGGCCAGAAACACGATCGGGCCTGCTACCTCTTCCGGGGTGGTAAAGCGCTTGCCCAGCGGTACCATCCGCTTCCACTCTTCGAGCTGTTCCTGGGGCACACCGGTCACCAGCATTGGAGTGTCGACGAAGCCGGGAGCGACCGTATTCACCGTAATTTCGTAGGGGGCAAGCGTCCGTGCGAGGCCACGGCTCATCGATACAATACCGCCTTTGCTTGCCGCGTAGGCGACTGATCCCCCAAACCCTCCGGTCCACCAACCCTGCGAGGTGAGGTTGATGAGCCGTCCGCCCCTTCCTTGCTCGCGGAAGAGCTTTGCCGCCGTTCGATTCAGGAAGAAGCCGGCCTTCAGATTCACGTCCAGCTGGAAGTCCCAATCCTCCTCGCTGATCTCGTCAATGTCATAGCGACGGCGCAACACAGCCGCCAGATGCGCCAGCACGTCGAAGCGTCCGAAGGTATCGAGCGCGCGTCTGAGCAGGACTTCATGGGCCCTCAGATCCGTGAGATCGGCGCCAATCGCCAGGTGCCGCTCGCCGCGCTCCAGCGCCGAGACAACCTGCTCGACCGCCTCGTGTCGCAGGTCGATTCCACAGACGCGGGCTCCAGCCGCCGCAAAAGCGGCTACAACTGCTTGGCCGATACCCCCGGCCGCGCCGGTGACCACCACCCCTTTGTCCTCGAGTCCCGCTCCGACATTCCAGCTCATGCTGCCTCCTCACGCCCTTTCCGGAATTATTTACGTGCCAGCGAAGTCCCCTCACCCCCCAACCCCCTCTCCCATCCTGGGCGAGGGGGAGAAGCAAGGGTGCGATCTATCGGAAACTCCCCTCTCCCAAGGTGGGAGAGGGGCTGGGGGTGAGGGGATTCCGGCGGCCCGCAGCACTCGCCAGCGGTATCAATCATGCAGCTTCCCGCTCTATGTCGATGCGGATTACTGCGTAGGGAAAGAGCTCCAGCTTGAGCAACCCACCCTCGATCGCGCGAGAGTCGAAAGATTGGCGGAAGCCATCTGGGTCCGACGTAGCCAGCGCCGCCGTCTCTTCATCGAGCCGTCGGATCTTCACCTGATTGGCCTCGAGCGGTCCCACTTGCACCGTCTGAGGTTTCCAGCTCATGTTCGCCACCAGCAGATGCAGTGTGTCTCGCACCCGCATGGCAAAGGCGTCGACCGCTATCGGATCATTTGACCGAGCCTGGACGAGCTCGCCTTCCTTCCACTCCGCCACATCTGCAAAAACGTGGTACATCGGGAACACCATCCCCGGCGTGGAAGGGAATCGATCCGCCATGGGCGAGCCGGCATCGGTCTCGATAATCCCACGCCAGCCGGTCGTCTCGTAAAAGGTGATCGATCCGGCGGCAACCTCCGAGAGATACTTGATACTGCCCATCGTCCACGCGGCTCCGAAGAGCGAGGCCTGACGAACGTCTACCTGCCCCGGCAGACCGCCAGGATCTGGAGGACCGGCAGGGAATGGTCCGGTGCGGCCAATGAAGGTCACCGGACTAAGAAAGATTGGCCGCTCTCCAGAGAAGTGGCGAGTCGACTTGACGGTATCCACCTGCCCCTGCAGGTTCTCCATGAGGGAGGAGTCGTCGCAGGCATGAACCTGTGGATTGAGAGAGTAAACAATGGCATCCGCGGCTTCCACCTGGGACCAGTCGCGGTTCAGCTCAGTGAAGAATTGGTCGGTGCCGCCCGCGAAGACCGCTCCCGCCAGGGCGTCCTGCAGCCGGGTGCGGGCCAATTGCACCAGGTAGACGGGAGTCATGGTCCTGAAGGTGCTAAAGCCCTCGGCTTCCTCAAGCACGAGAACCTGCCTTACCGGAACGTTTGACGCACCACCCTGTGCGGTCGCTTCGCGCATCAAGGCAGCAAAGCGTGTCAGCTCCTCTTCGGCGTTGCGACTGATGAACAGAGCCGGCTCGAGTCCTGCTCCGATCGCCCGGCACGTTTCAAGGGCGCGCTTCAGCTCCTCGGGATATGACGGGTCCTTGAGGTGCAGGTCGACACGTACGTGGTCGAAGCGCAGCTTGCGCAGAAGGTCGGCTTCCCGTGGTGAGAGGGATCCGCCGTGAGTCGCCATGCCCACTCCCATCGCCGGTAATCCACGTCCCAGCGCACGGCCCGGCTCAACTCTCAGCTCGGTGGGTCGTTGCGGGAGCTCGGCCGGCGCTTTGGCCACAGAAACGTTCACCTTCTGGTGCAGCTGCTGACCGGGCTTTGCATCTATCGGATACGGAACTGAGAGGGGGGTGCCGTACGACTTGTAATTGGCGTCGGTCCAGTTCCGATGATCTTGCATCTCAAACAGATCGCCCTCGAAGTCAAAGCGAGCTCGGGTACCTTCTGGGTGTCCCCCCTTCAGCGTCAGGGTGAGCGAGTCGTATGGAGCGAACATTGCCGTCAAAGTGCCGTTCTCGATCCGCTGCGGATCGATGAGCTCCGGCAGCGTGCCGGTGATCTCTCCCTCCGGCGTCCGCGCCCGGTAGGGCTGACCCACGCACTCGGGGAGCGGGTGATGGATGTTAAATCCGATCTTGGCGTATCGGAAGGCTGATTTCGTGACCCCGTCCATCGCATAGCTAATGGTTCCCGCCGGATCGCCGACGATCGTCGCCCTCCATTCGTAGTCAATGTCCTGATACCGATGCCGGCCGGTGAAGCCGATCCGGAAGCGATCCTCGCCGATCTCGAGCTGGAAGTCGGAGTAGGTGCCCGGGATCGTGTTCCAGCCCTCATCCCGCACCGCCATGTAAATGCGCTGAGCAAGCTCGACGCCCCCGAGCCGCACGTGGCGCAGATCGGCTCCCTCTAGCACAGCCGTAACGGATCCTGCTCTCAGCTCGTGTGTCTCAACCGGTGGCTCGTCCCGTCCATACCAGACTTCGTATCGCGGAAGTGTCCTCACGGGGCCTCCTTCGTCGGCCTCGGTCACAGAGGACCGAGCTACAGTGCTTACGTTCGGTCACAGAGGACCGGGCTACAGTGTTTACGTTCGGCCACAGGGGGCCGAGCTACGATTCAGTTAGAACTTGTACTTCTCGATAATGTGCTCCTGCACTTCGACCCCGAGGCCGGGTGCGCTGGGAACCTCGATCCATCCGTCCTTCTGCGTAAAGGGTGTGGGGACCAGCTCGTGCTGCATCGGGTTCTCGATGGGCTTCAGCTCAAATACCAGACAGCGCGGTGAGCTGGCAGACAGCGCGATGCTCGCAGCGGTGATGATGGCACTGCTCCAGGCATGGGCGTTGAACCAGATGTCCGCCGCCTCCACCAGCTCGATGACTTTCCGTGTGCCGGTAATCCCCTCGGCTCGACCGGGGTCGCAACCCACCACGTCGACGATCCCGCTATCGATGATCTTTCCGAATCCCAAGGGCGTCCACTCTCGCTCGCCCGTGGCGATGAGCGTTTTGACGTGCGGTCGGAGCTTGCGGAAGCCTTCGATGTCGGTCGGTTCGAGCGGCTCCTCGACCCAGCGGAGGCCGTATTCCTCGTAGGCGTTGGTCACACGAATGGCGTAACCCAGATCCCACATCAGTGACTGGCCGCGGTCAATCATGATGTCGGCCGTCGGGCCGCATGCCGCGCGAAGCAGCCGGGCGAAGGTGGCATCCCGCTCGAACTCGTAGCCAAGGCGCGCCTGCCCTCGTTTTCCGAATCCGATCTTGACGCCTCGGTAGCCCTCTTTGATGTAGTTGCCATGGCGCTCCGCCTCCTCTTCCAGACTCGGCCGGAAGGCGTGGGTGCTCGCGATCACGGGCAGGCGCTCGCGGTAGGCCCCTCCAAGGAGCTTGACGAGCGGCTGGCCCAATGCCTTCCCCTTGAGATCCCACAGCGCGATGTCCATGGCGCTGATCGCGAACGAGGCAATCCCGCCCTGGTATCCGTACCACCAGGAGTGTGCCTTCATGCGCCGCCACAGCTCCTGATTGTCGACGGGATCACAGCCAGTGACGACCTCGGCCAATCCCTCGATGATCTTCTCGGTGGCGCGACAGGCTTCCGGCCACATGGTGATGGCTTCGCCCCAGCCGACCGTCCTGTCGTCGGTTTCTATGCGACAGAAGGTGAGGTAGCGCGTGTTGTTGTTGTCGTTGGGCTCGGGATAGGAGACCGAGATAGGGGTAACGCTACGGATTTGCATTGGCACTTATCCTCCCGGCAAGTATGGAGTCCGCGGCGACTGCGCTCGACTGCCGTGCATCCTACGCACCGGTAGACGCGCGGAGCAGGTTAGCCCACCGATCGAGTGCAACGGCGATGATGGTGACGCTGCCGACAAAGATCAGCTGGACGAACGGATCGACCGCGAGAAGCGACAGGCCATCGGCCAGAACCGCCAGCAGAAGCGTCCCGAGTAACGTACCGAGGACCGTTCCTCTTCCCCCGGAGAGACTCGCACCGCCGATGATGACCGCGGCGAAGACCGGAAACGTCAGGGAAATACCTGAATTCGGCTGCATGGCTCCGATGAACGAGAAGTCGAGGATGCCGGCCAGCGCCGCTAACAGGCCGCTGATCATGAAGACAAAGAATATATACCTTGCAACGGGTAATCCCGCCAGCCTCGCCGCCTCGTGGCTCCCACCGATGGCAGTCAGACGAAAGCCAAAGAGCGAACGGTGCAAGAGCAGCCAGATGACTATGCCAACCCCGATAAGCCAGACGATCTGGAAGGGAGTATTGAACGGCAGATTGCCATGCGTCAAGTTCTGGAAGACCGTCAGCTCGCCGCTGTTGACGGGAGGATTGGCGTACGCCGGGTTGATGCTGAGGGAGCCACTGATCAAGTAGGTGAGTCCCTGGGCGAGACTGTACATTCCCAAAGTCGCAATGAAGGACGGGATGCGAACGATCGCCGTGAAAAAGGCGTTGACAAAACCGAGTCCGACGCCAAAGAGCAGGCCGAGGGGAAAAGCGAGGTAGAACGATATACCATGCATCCAGACCAGGCCAAAGGCCATGGCGCTAAATCCGTACATCGCGCCCACCGACAGGTCGATTTCCGCCGCGATGATGACCAGAGTTTCGCCAAGCGCCAGAATTGCCAGCGTGCTCATGGAGCGGACCAGCTCGAGAATGTTGGTAGATGTGAAGAAGAATTGATTCTTGTACTGGAAATAGCCCATAAGGATGCCGATCGCGGCCACCAGCCCGCCGACCTGCAGGAGGGCAACCGGAACACGAAGCGACTTGAAGCGCTCGGTGAGCGTCGTCGGACGGCTGCCCGGCGCAGCTGCCGCGGCATCCTGCTCTATCGGCGACGTTTCTTGCATCGTTGGTTCTCCTCCCGACGAATAGCTAGCAGCGGTCCGGTTCGGGACCGGCTCCTCCGCCGTGCTCCTGAGCCCCGGCGGGAACCGGAGCAGGCGAGTTGCCTTCGAGCCGAGTGATATCGGTTGCCAGCGTCTCCATATGGTCGTATGACCTGACGTTGAGCGGGGTGGACAGGCGACCTCTGCTCACCACCACCGCTCTATCGGCCAGCTCGAACACCTCGGGTGCCTCGTTGCAGAACGCGATCACTCCGCCGCCATCGTTGACAAAACCTCTGAGCAGGTGATAGATCTCGGCCTTTGTCCCGATGTCGACCCCGCGGGTTGGCTCCTCGAGAGCCAGCACGCGGGGCCGCTTGGCAACGGCGGCGGCCAGCGCGACCTTCTGTTGATTGCCGCCGCTCAGCGTCCTGACCGGCTGAGCAACCGAACGGGCGCGGATGCGGAACTTATCGACGAGCTCACGGGCCAGGCGTGATAACTTGCGCTTGCGCAAGTTGCCCCATGGTCCTGCAATCTCGGGCTTGCCAAGACGCGATACGAGGTTTTCGCCGACCGAGAGATTCGAAAAGAGACTGAGCTTCCGGTCCGCCGCGATGTACGTGACGAGCGCCCGGGAAGCAGCGCGCCCCGACAGGCCGGCCACCCGGATCGTGCCATGAGACCTCTCCAGGCCGGCGATCGAGCGCAAGAGCTCTCGCGCGCCTGAGCCTTCTACTCCGATGAGCGCAAGGATCTCCCCCGCGTCAAGCTGCAGGTCAGCCTCTTGAAACGCGCCGCGTGGATGGTTCCATGCTTCCACACGGAGGAGCGCCCGGCCGGCTTCAGAGCCTGTGCCGCGCGTCGGACTCTCCCCTCTTCGCTCCCGCTCGCCGACGACCAGCTGCTGAGCCACCGCCTCTTCGGTGAGATCGTCACGCTCGAGAATCGCCGCGCATTTTCCGGCGCGGATGACTGCAACGCGATCTGCCTGCTCGACGATCTCCGAGATACGATGCGACACAAACAGGACGATGTGGCCTGCCTTCTTGAGAGCGTGCATGTACCTAAAAAGTCGGGTCGACTCGTCTTCGGTTAGCGCGGAGTTGGGCTCATCAAAAAGAACCACACGGGCATCGTGGACGAGGGCGCGAGCAATCTCGGTCAGTTGCCGGACGACGAGCGAACAGCTGTGCAAAGGCCGGTCGGCGTAGGGTGCAATGTGAAGGTCGGAAAGAATCTTCTGCTCCTGCACACCGGCTTTCGGCCACAGCACCTGCCGGCCCTCGCGTCCTACCAGCAGGTTCTGCGCGACAGTAACCGATGGGAAGAGCTCCGGCTCCTGGTGCACGACTGCGATGTCGTGCCGCCGCTCGCGACGCGACCAGACCTGGCCGTCGATGAAGATCTGGCCTGAATCGGCTATGGCCTCACCGGCGAGGATGCGTATCAGGGTGCTTTTCCCGGCGCCGTTCGGCCCGACAATCCCCAGAATCTCCCCAGATCGCGCGGTAAGATCCATGTCGTCGAGCGCGACCGTCTGGCCAAACCGTTTGGTTAGGGCTCGCACCTCAAGCAGCATTGCAATCGAGTCCTGATACCCTCATCCTAGCGGGGGTGGCCCTGATGAGTCCGGCGGCGACTTGCGTCGCCGCCGTGTTGACTCAGGGACGCCACGCTGCACTATGCGTGGACGGCTCTTCGATCAGGGATGGATGAGCTTGTGGAAGAGCTTCCGGTACGCCTTGACGTTCTGCGGCGTGACCACGAAAGGTGTGACGAACGAATTGAAATTGGGAATCTTATGTGCGTACAGGAAATCTGCGCAGCCCTTCAGGAATCCGCCGGACTGGAGATCATAGCGTTGATCCACCGTGCCGATGAGCTGCTGACTCTGGATCTCGTTCAGGATGCCGTCGTCGACGTTGTACCCCAGGGAGTACACCTTGCCCAAGAGGTTCAAGTCTTTGAGCACCTTCGCAATTTGTTCACCTCCCCAATCGGTGTGGAAGATGAACTGCGTGTTCGGATGGCCCAGCAGGTATGCCTTGGTGTTCGAGTACTCGGTTGTGGCAACGTAGTTGTCGCTTGGGGCTGAAGTCGGCGTATCGTCGATGCTCACGCCCGGAAAGGCCGACCTGATCGCCGCGCTCCAGCCGCGCATGCGGCCCTGGGCCCACGGTGCGGTCGTGTCGCCGGTTTCCATATGCGCAGCCTTCAGCTTCGTCACGCCGTGGTTCCGCAAGAACTTCACGGTATAACGGCCCGCAACCCTGCCACCGGCTTCCTCATTCAGGCCGTAGTAGCTAATCCGCTTTGCCCTGGGCGCGTCCGTATTGACTGAGAACACCGGCACTCCGGCCTTCCAGGCTTCAGCAAAGATACTGGCGAACCCCTGCGGGTTCACAGGCTCGATGCCGAGGCAGTCCACCTGACCGGATGCAATAAGCGTGCGCATCTGCGAAATCTGGGCGTTCGGGTCGGTCTGTGTCGGTCCGACCACCTTCGAGCTGACCGTTACACCGTAATTCCGTTTGACGTACCCGTAGACATTCTTCATGCCGGAAGTCAGCTCCGGCGCCGCGAACGGCACGCCAAGCGCCTGGAACGACACAATGGCGTTCAAGGTTTGCTTCTTTGCCACCTTGTTGGCGATGCGCGCGTTGAGCGTGAACGTCCCTGCCGGCAGGTGCACCGTCCAACCTGCGCCCGTACCGCTCGTCGCATGGCGTGCCGGTGTCCGAGCAAGACTCGAACCTCCCCATGCGAGGAACAGGAGCGATAACGCCACAGTGGCGCTCACAGCCGTCCGCAACCATGGTCCATACGGTCTCCGCAGCATGCCCATTCTCCTACCTCCTGAATAATGTTGGCCGCTTCCTCGGAAGGCCCTCCTCCAGGGCCTCACACAGTGTACTTGGTAGGAATCGCTTTCGCAAGAAACGTTTCCAAGATCGTTTCCGGCCCTGAGATGGTTTGCGCCGGTTTGGTCCGCAGGGCTATGGTGAGAACGCGGAACAGCGGCTGGAAACGTTTCTCATTGCACACCTGGCCAACAGCTGCCTGTCAGATCACTGCCTCAGGTGCGGGAGGTGCAGTCGGCATGGAAGAGGAGAGAGACGGACATGGGATCTCGGTTTGCTGACAAGGTGGTGGTAGTCACCGGAGCGGCTCGGGGCATCGGGGATGCCATCGTAGAAGCCTTTCGTGAAGAGAGCGCGACAGTGGTGGTGCTCGACCTTCTCTCTTCCGAGGAGGCACATCAGGACGTCTGGTACCTCCAGTGCGACATCGCCGATCCTTCAAGCGTGCGGAGCGCGTTTGGGGAGATCGACCAGAGGCACCGGCGCGTCGACGTGTTGGTGAACAACGCGGGCATCCAGCGGGTAGGACGGATCGGCGAGCTGCCGGTAGAGGACTGGATGGCCGTGATCGGCACGAACCTCAGCGGCGCTTTTCTCTGCAACACGGCGGCCGTTCCTCTCATACCGAAGCACCGTGGCAGCTCGATCGTCCATATCGCCTCGACCGCGGGCCAGGTAGGGCTACCAGGTCGAGGACCGTACTCGGCGGCCAAAGCCGGATTGATGGGCCTCACCCGGGTCATGGCAGTGGAGCTTGCTCCTCTTGGGATCCGGGTGAACGCCGTTGCGCCGGGATTCACGCGGACGGGCCTCGTGAATCAGGCCATCAAAGATGGGTATCTGAACGAGGGATGGATGGTGGAGCGCGTCCCGATGGGACGTCTGGCAGAGCCCCGGGAAATCGCCCAGGTCGTTCGTTTCCTGGCGAGTGACGAGGCCTCCTATGTGACCGGCCAGAGCATCTTTGTCGATGGGGGCTGGACTGTACAGGGCATCGGCGAAGCGCCAACCTGGTTGAGTGCCGAGTCGTCCTCGGAGGAATCCGCCGAGCGTACACAGGATCCGAGGTCTTGACTAATTCGGGCTACGGCGTTGCAGGTGGCAGATCAGCAACGGTGACCCAGCCGGGACGGCTCTCAACCACGCGTTGGAGCGAATTGGCTAGCAGCGCCGGTGCGCTCACTTGTGGATTGAGACCTGGATCGACTGAAAAATGCAGTGGTGTCGAACCTTTGATCCACATATCGTCCCGCGGCTCCAGGCCGATTCCCTGCAGGTAAACGTGCCCCGTGAAGAAGCACTCGAACCATGGCCTCCCTGTGGTCCAACCCACATATTGCTGACGAAAACCGCCGGTGTACCCGGGGGGCACTGTCATGTGACGAGCCTCTAGCGCCCCGTCCGAAATCAGAGGCTCAATCTCCCGATCAATCTTGTTTAGCTTCACTCCTAATTTGCCGGCCACAACCGACATGGATTGGGGGAATCCGATGTGCCCGGTGATCAGCCCAGACTGCTTCCCGGACTCGAATTCCTCATGAGTATACCCGACGCCGATTCTGCGCAGAACAGACGAACCAAAGCCGGACAGGTCCACTACCCGCTCCACCCGGATCGACTCGACATCCCACGCCGCTCCCATCGCCGTCAGAAGCAGGGCATCGAAGGCGAACCCGGGATTCAGGCCACAGCCCAGGACGGTCAGACCTCGTTCGCGTGCGACCGCATCTACCTCGTCTGCCAAGGTCGGATCGACGGCCCACGGATAGGCCGCCTCTTCTGCTGACGTGATGACGTTCGACCCCGCTTCGAGCGCAGTGCGTATATCCGGTGCCACCTCACGGAGAAAAGAGGTCGTCGCGATTACGACCACATCTGCACCGGAGCGGAGCGCAAGGTCGCGTTCGTCGCGTCCGTGTGGTCCGGACACCTTAGCACTCGCACGCGTACCAAGGATTCGAGCCACATTGTTTGACAGTTGTCCAGCGCCGTATAGGGAAACCTTCATCAATCCCTCACTTCGGTCTAACGTGGCGGCTGAAAAAGCTCAAGGGCTGCTCCATCCGGTGGGATCCTCAGGTCCGCCCGTTCTGTCGAAGCGCAAGACTAATCGTGCCTTGACTAGCAACCCGCCCGCCCGCGGAAACAGTACCGGCCGTTTCTAACACTGGACCGTTGGGTATATCAAGGATCTACCTCCTACTGCCAGGGTCAACGCATCTAAATGCCATGGAGGACTTGGAGGAGATAGTCGGCGTCCCAGCCGGCCCTCAACCGTTTGCCTTTGACGCTCAAGCGCTTGGTCTTTTGCTGTTGCAGGAGATTGAGGGCGATATGCC
>Ga0207416_1003076_pt1 | contig 16651 bp, 16 predicted proteins | sample PaiPotPPM11metaG_FD_184107 | JGI IMG/M metagenome (GOLD analysis project Ga0207416, IMG submission 184107) | Iron sulfur acid spring bacterial and archeal communities from Banff, Canada, to study Microbial Dark Matter (Phase II) - Paint Pots PPM... ...
CCGGTAGCGTTTCTTGGATTTGTACTTGAAAACAATCAATTTCTCGCCGCGAGCGTGCTCGATAGCTGTTGCCAGCACCAGCGCGTCAGCCACCAGGGGCGAACCAACCATGGTGTTGTTCGCATCCGAAATAAGCAGTACCTCGTCAAACTGTACCTGCTTACCCACTTCGACTGCCAGCCGGTTGACTTCGAGCTTCTGGCCCACGGACACCTTGTATTGTCTTCCACCACTTTTAATGACTGCAAACATCTTTTTGTTATGCCTTTCTCTATTCCTTCTCCGCGCGACTCCGAGGATACGTGGAAGGCACGGGTGGATGGCCTTCAGCACAGTTCCATTATGTGACGGATGGGACTCAATCATCATGTCCCGACTCAGAAGAGTCTGTCTCGCATTCGCGCGGGTCATACAAACCCGCCTGGCGCGTCCGTTGAGAGTCATATCTTACCATAGATGCGGAGGGGTTCCCCTGCCATATACTCATGGGGAGTTTGACCACCAGAGCCAGTATTGCCCTCGTGGACATACTGCGGATGATTCGCAGCAGTATCATAGCAACCTTTAGCAGCGTTGTCAAGTAGATTAACCAGGGTGGGGGCAAGCCCGGCCCGTACCCCATAGGCATCAAGCTAAGAGAAAGGAGAAAAGTCCCCCAGCGAGGGGAAACGCATGACAAGAAAACCCTCCTCTGGCATCATGAGACAAACCAAGTCAAGCATGAGCTGAGGAGAACTTCCCATGAGTACTGTAACACAGCTAGAAGCAGCGGTAAAGACTATCTTTGGACGGGCTGATGCCCTGGGACGACAAACAAGATTTGTGCAGCGGGCGCGTGCGGGGAAATTCACCGGGCGCAGTTTTGCGGCCACGCTGGTGCTGGGATTGCTGCAACCGGGAGACGTGAGCTTAAGTACGCTGGCGCACTTTGCCACGCATCTGGGCGTGCAGGTGAGTCCACAAGCCATTGATGAGCGCTGTGGCGAAGCGGCCGCCCACTTTTTGCAGGAGCTGCTCAATGTGGCGTTCAGCCAGGTGGTGGCGGCTGATCCGGTGGCGATCCCGTTGTTGCGACGCTTCCGCGAGGTGATCGTGGAGGATAGCAGCACCTTTGCCTTACCGCCGCAACTGCAAGAGGAGTGGGAGGGATGTGGTGGCAGTGGGCCCTTGGCCGCCTTCAAGGTGCAAGTGCGCCAGGATTTGCTCAGCGGCGGGTTCACCGGGCTGGCGATGCAGAGTGGGCGCACCCCCGATAGCCGTTCGGCCCTCAAAGAGCAGCGGCGGGGTGCCAGGAGTGTGCGTATCGCGGACCTGGGCTACTTTGATACGGCGCAGTTTCAGCAGGAAACCGAGGCCGGCGAATACTTTCTCACCCGCTACAAGGCGGGCAATGTGCAGCTCTTCAGCGTGGAGGGGGAGCGCCTCGACGTGCTGGCGCTCTTGCGGCAACACGCCGGGCAAGCCAGCTATCAGGCTGAGGTCTTAGTGAGTGCGACGCGCCGAGTCCCGGCGCGGTTGCTCGCCATTCCGGTACCCGAGGAGGTGGCCGTCAAGCGGCAGGCCGCCGCCATCCGCAAGGCGCAGAAGCATAGTCGTCAGGTCAATCCGCAGCTGCTCGAGTTAGCTGGGTGGACGCTGCTGCTCACCAATATCCCGGTCGAGGAGGTGAGTCTGGAGGAAGCCCTGGTGTTGTATCGCTTACGCTGGCAGATCGAATTGCTCTTTAAGCTGTGGAAGCACTATGAGCGGGCGGCTACTTCGCGCAGCCAGCATCCGTGGCATATGCTGTGTGATCTCTATGCCAAGCTCCTGGGCTGTCTCATCGTCCATTGGGTGATGATTGTGGGGTGTTGGCAGATCCCCAGCCGCAGCATGGTCAAAGCCGCCCAGGCTATTCGCACGCAAGCCGTCCTGCTCGCCAAAGCACTGGGGGGCAAGCTCTCGCTACGCTGGGTGCTGCGTGAGATCACCCAGGGGCTGGTCGGCTGTCGCATGAATACGCGCACGACGGCTCCCAATGCTTATCAATTGATGCAGCCTGAGCCTCCTCCCTTCTCGGGGGGGGCTCGAGTTCTCGCGACCAGTGTCTTAACTTGATGCGTATGGGGCAAGCCCGGCCCCTACCCTATACGAAATTAGGCAGGTCATCAACCGTGTAGAGTACGGGCCGGGCTTGCCCCCGCCCTGGTTTCCTTCGCCGGTCAATTCATATACGATATATCGTCTTCTTTACCCTACAGTATACACTACCTATCCATTGTTTTTCACTGGTCAAGCGTCTGGTCTTTCCCTGTAGATTCTGACAGGCTGAGCCTATGGATCAAACCGGCGACTAATGCGCCGCGTACAGGCAAAGAGTCGATACGCAAGTATTCCCGGTTCAGATCGTGCATTCCGCCGCCTACCGGCCCCAGGCTATCAAGCGTGGGAACGCCCGCTCCCACCAGCAAGTTGGCATCAGATACGCCGCCTTTGCTCTCGGCTACGATGTTCAGACCTAAAGCCTGGCCTTCTTGTTGCGCCTCTTCAACCAGCCGCAGAATCTCAGGCGTTGCCGTGTATGGTGCCCGTCCGCGTGTGCGCGCCAGGCGTGTATGCGTGCCGGGAACGCTGCCACCTGAAACAATGTGTTCCAGTGTTTCGCGCGCCAGGTTTAACCCGTGTTCGTCATAGGCGCGCACAGAAATATGGCAGCGCGCGGCGTCAGGCACAACGTTGAGGGCTTCGCTGCTGCTGATGCGTGTCACGTTGAAGGTGACACCGGGAAACATGCTGTTCAGTTGATGCACGGCAATCATCTTGTGCGCGAGTTCGATTACCGCTGAGCGTCCCCGGTGTGGCTCCGCTCCCGAATGGGCAGGCACCCCGGTGACATCCATCACGTATTTATCAGCGCCTTTACGCGCCCGCGTAATGATCTCGGCTGAGCGCGATGGCTCAAGCACCAGAGCAACATCGATGCGCGGCGCGATCTCGCGAAAAAGGGGTGCGCTGCCAGGAGAACCTACTTCCTCATCATTATTAAACAAAAGTGTGATCTCACCGTATTCCTCGAAGTTCGTGTCGATGAGCGCCTGGACTGCGTACATGCCCATCAGTACGCCCGATTTCATGTCGATGATGCCTGGGCCAGATGCCAGATCATCGCGTACCTGAAATGGCCGCGTTGTGGCGGCTCCTCGCGTATATACGGTATCGACGTGTCCCACTACCAGCAGGCGCAAATGCCCTTTGCCGCGCCTGCTGGCTAGCAGGTTTGGCCCGTATTGATCTCCTGGACGCAGTGAGACGGTGAAGCCCAGATCGCTCACCCAGGCTTGCAGGTGCTGCATGATCTGTTCTACTCCCTCGCTTTGTCCTGAGCCTGAGTCGATGTTGACAAGCAGTTCTAAGCGGGAGAGCAGTTCCTCCTGGTAAGACTGCAATATAGGGAGATATATCTGAGCAAAGGTATGCATGGTTGTCCTTCTGAACAAAAGGAAGCGGCGAAATCTGCATTCTATTGTAACACACTGGATGCGCGCGAGTGAGCCAGGGCGGGGGCAAGCTAAGGGGGTAAACCCGCGTCACTACCCTGTTACGAAGGGGCGCAGAAGCCGGGCTTGCCCCCGCCCTGGCTCACTTTATTACCTGTCACAACACGTTGTGGCTGCATGAAATTTTGCCGATAGTGCAAGAGAAGACAGTATATTAGCAAGGAGCAGATTTCGATGCAGACCACTTCGTCTTTATCCTCTGGATATAGTAAAGAACAAAACGGTAATCAAGTGGGAATGGACGCGCTCGCGCCTCGCTGGTCGCCACGCATCGTATATATTCGCGCTGATGTTGCGCATCTAGCTTCTCCTCTGATCTCATTCGGGGTATTCAAAGATAATCCCCTGCTCAGTTTTCACGCTGCCGTAGAAGCTCGCTCCCTGGATGCCCGCCTGGAGAACGCGGCAGAGGTGACAGCGTCGCTCTGGAATCAGCCGTTTACCGCGTTGACGGAGGCGCAGCGCTATTTTCTGGTGGCGTGGAGCGCTGTGCCGCATGTTTCTCCACGAGTTGTGCCGCAGGCGGAGCTAGCTTTTGGCATTGCGACGCCTGGACCATATTACAAAAGGTGGATTACCACCTGTGCTGTCAGCTACCAGGGCGAGCCGGTGGCGTGGTGCATCGAGATCGATATGCAGGGAGAACAAGAAGAGGTCATCGAGATTGTGCTGAGCGAGGGAAACATGCGGCATTTGTTGCCTGGTCAAACCGGGCGGAATGTCAGAGTAGCGTAGGAAGAAGCGGCTCTGATTCCTCCTACACTACTCCTAAAACCAGTTTGCTTTTATTTAGCAATCAAGCCGCTGGTTGAAGGTCACAAGAGCGTGAAACTAATATCGTGGGTAACGAGGGCGACCTGAGTTGAAGCCCACAACCAATCCGACGATAAAAACGATCAGGATGACAATGATCAGTGTCTGTACGCCAATATACAGCATGCTAATCGTCCTTTCTGCCCACTTTGTAGGAGGGCGGCGTGCGAGAAGCGAAAGATCAAAGACGAATGGATCTTGCAATACGCTTATATGCAAGACTTACCAGTGACGCACGTCTAGAACGCAAAATAGGAGTATCAGGTACAAGCGGCAGATAATCTTCGAGATAGATGCCGACTTTAATGAATGCTTGCCGCAATGCTGTTGGATGACAATGAAAGTCCTCATGTTCATCAATACGAAGCGCGAGATCAGTGAGAACTGCCAGGCGAAGCTTAGGCGGAAACTGCGCTATCAGTTCTGCAACCTGCTGAAAAAGAGATTCCTCGATCATTATGTTAAGCACAATATCCTCAAGATCACCCTCAACCCTTGATGCCAAGGACTCATCTAGAGAGTAGTATGCTGCTTCTCCACGTAGGAGCCTGAAATCTTTACGGCGTATATCTTGAAAGTAGTTTTTCGCTATTACGATAGCGAGACGCTGCAGGGAAGCGATAGCGATACCTTTCTGCTGAGCATGCAGCATATACTCAATCGTTTTCCTGATAGCCGTATAGGTAATGTCATATGCAACATCAATTTCCTGCCCTGACCATGCAGCTACGTTTGCACTATAAACCCAGCGTGTTACAAGAGACATTAGCAGAGAGCAGAGCGCACTCCAGAATGAATCATCATGTATAGCGGGAGCTCCTGCCACTGCTTCTGGTTTGACAACGCTTATTTGCATATGACCCTCCTTAACAAATTTAGCGGTTTATGCCACGTTAGCATCAGAAAATCTACGGTTACAACTTAAAAATCATCCCTTCAAGGAACTATACCCAAGTTTTACAATAAATAACAGCAATTTAGTTGCTACAAATTTACGAATTGTGATATTATCTGAGAATATAGTAACAGGATTTATGATGAAAGTCAAGAGGAGAAACGAAGTAAAGTTCCATTTTGCTTGAATACAAGGAGATATCACAAACGCATCATGAATATATCTATGAAAATACTCAATATGTTGGAAGGTTTCCTGTATTTTATCAACATCTTGATATTCTCCGAAATACGAAAATACCCTAATGCTAAAGGAATGTAGCTGAAAAAACATGTACAATACAAAAAAGATGAGAGAAAACAAACCAGCAATAGAATTTCTGTGATTCAATGACAATCATTCGAGATCTCAACTTTTGAGGGGCAATACCAGGCTTTTTTCTTGTAAGAGATATCTCTACATAGTTAGCGTTACTCTTAGTAGGCCTTGTTCGTCATTTGATATTATCAGAAAATCTAAGTGATATTTGGTTTTCTTGACAACGTATATTATAATGAATTGGTGTTCTATATAAGAATTCTTTGTGTATAGCAAGCCTTTTTAGAAAGAATAGTTTGCTGTAATAACATATATTAGAAATAAGGACTATTAAAATTTTATATACATGGGCTAAGAAAGTCTAAAATATAATGCTTTCAAACAAATTTAGTCTAGAAAGCGCTCTGCTGGTTGGGAGATCAAAATGAAGGACCTGAGCATCGAAGGGATCAGAAAACACTTACAGCAGAAGGAAGTCCAGCAGCGTGTGTGGAGGCGTATGCTGGACGCACATTCAAAGGCTACGGTGACTATTAGTCGTGCTGCTAACCTCTTCAAATTTAGCGAAAACCAGCTACGTGAGTGGGAGAGGAAGGGACTATTGCAAACAGATAGACCATCCCTATCTTCAGAGGGTAAAGGGCACAGGCAGTACTCACCGGAAGATCTGAATAAGCTCGCGCTTATCCGGGAGTTGCTTGACCAGGGCTATGGTCCCGGTGATATCCCTTCCGATGTTGATACCATTTGGAAGCAAGTGGCGGGCGATCAGTTGCCGCTGTCCTTATCTAGCAGTCGAGAGCGTGAATATGTACCTGAAAGCAAACATCATGCAATTGATACTCATGTAGACACTGCTGATGAAGAGTACTTCTGGCGGTTTTTCGTATCACAGGCATTACGGTTGTCACTCTTGCTCATCTGCGAAGAAATGCCAGGAACAATCGCAGGACTTTTCTTTCCCCTTCAACGCAAGGAGCCAGGAATACGCATAGACTTCCCACAAAACATCTCGCAGGCAGGTCCATCGTTGATCGGATGGATAGGAGCGAACCAGGCATTTTATGCATCGTATGAGCCTGCTCCTACGTTTGACTATCCCAGCGATTTCCGCATTGAATACTTGCCGGATTGGAACGAAAATATTTGTCCTGTTCCAATCATTGTGATACAGCGCAAATCCAGGGACATTGCTGTCACAGCCATCCAGGTTGCAGCTATCCAGCGCATTTTTGAGCTTGTTTTTAAGCATGTCGATGATTGGCTCCCTTGTTTTAGTGCTGGTGGACGCGACTGGACAGAACATGTCACCAATTTTGGGCTGAACCCAAATGTTACTGATGCCCTGCTGGATAATATGATGAACATGGTTGTGGAGCTAGGAGGTGAAGAGCATGGTCGCAGGCGATGGAAGTTTTGTAACTTGTTTCTTCCGCAAGACCCTTCCCTACCACTACTACAGCGTACAATCAGGACGCGCGCGCATAGTGATGATTCGCCTGCACGTTTAAGTTCAAGAGTATTAACTTTGCAGGACCCAGGTCTAACATATAGGGCCTATCAAAGTGGGCAGGTGATCTATCGATCACATGTTACCCAAACAGATGCATTACTAGCTTATCATGATACTGAGGAATCGACTCAATCAGCCATTGCGATTCCTTTGAGTAGCGCGGATGGTATGGTGGCAGGCGCCATCTATATTGCCTCTGACGAGATTGACGCTTTCTCGCCTGCTGACCAGCGAGCTTTACGTTTGCTGACAAGAATGCTCGAGGAATTATTAGCAACATACCAGGCACGGCTATTCCTATTCGCGAACGGAAAACTATCAGAAGCTATCGCTAGGCCGAGAATAGTTGATAGCTCTTTCCGTGATTTCCTTTCGGAAGAGGATTTTATCGATGAGTTTGAGAGTCTGCTGAACGATATTCTCAAGCAAGAAGACGCAGTGCAATTGGAGGGGAAAGAGGTCTCCTTCATTATTCTAGACATCGATAAGCAAACTCCTCTTGCGATCAAAAATGGAGACCGCGCAGCAAGAAATCTCAGCCGCGAAGTTGGAATGAAGCTTCAGGGTCAACTTCGTGTGCAGTCTAACCCCGAATTTAGAAAAGTGTACCATGTAGGTGCTGATCGGTATTACCTGAAATTATCTGGAATGTCGCTTGATGATGCGCGTAATCTGGCCGTACAACTTCTGCAGCTCCTAAGAGGAAATTATCGTGTTGATGTGCGGCGTCCTATGGTTGGCAGGCCTGCATTAGCTGACGAATTGCTCATGTTACAAAATATAACGGTTCGTGTGGGTGTTCATAATTACAAACTTTTGAAGTTAAAGGAGGTGTTAGGTAGGTATGAGCCAGAAAATGCTATAGAGTATACAAGGACGTTAATCTTAGATAGTTTTTCTCAGACACTTGCATATGGACAGGCAGAGGGTGGTGATTGTGTAATCAGTTGGGATCATGAGAAATGGGGCTACATAGTTTGGTTTGCTAGCAAATCATTAAGTTAAGGGGGTGATGTATTCGTTTGTTATTTTTGGCGTAGATATATGAAATGACGTTTCACTATGTTCGGAAAGTGAACTAGAACATAGATTTGAAGAAACTGGTGGGGAGCTGGTTTTGTCATGGTTAAAAAAGTGTTCATTTTAGGTCGTGCTGGTAGTGGAAAATCCACTGTAGCAAGTATTCTGATAGCGGTTGCTCAAAAGAATGGCTGGAGTACCCAGCACATTTACGATTACAAATACCTGCATGACATGTTTCAACAAGAGATAGATGACAAAGTCCCTGAAGATGATAGATCTTTTCATCAGAAAGGTCCTAAAGCATGTCAAGGCTTCGATGTGTGCAATTTCAAGGTACTCGACGTAGTTTTGAAGCAAATGGCAGGTGAGGTGCAAGCAAAAGAGCAGGCTCAATTAGAAGCGAATAAGCTTTTATTGATCGAGTTTGCGCGCAAAGACTATACTCGTGCTTTAGATATTTTTGGTTATGAGATTTTGCAAGGCGCGCATCTGCTCTATGTCAAGCTTGGCCTGGAGGATTGTATCAGACGCATTCATCAACGTGCGCTTGGGAATACGTCCAGGTCCGAATTTGACCATTTCGTCTCGGACGATATTATGAGGGGTTATTATAGTGGGGACGATTGGTTCAGTGAGCAATTTTCTAAGTATCTCAACACTCTGCGTACTATCGACGTGACGAATGATGAGCTAGACAACTCTGGGACAGAAGAGGAACTTAAAGGTGAGGTCGAAAAGCTTTTTAGCGACCTTGTGGCACCTCAGCCGGTAGCTGTATCATAAACTTTGCCACGCTCTTGCAAGGAAGCACTACTTTTCTGTTAAGACTTTGACAAGACAAAGAGTATCTCCGTCGATAGAAACACGGCAAGGCTATTTATTTCCTCTGCTGTACTTGTAGCTGCATATATTTGTGTAGCTACAAGTACAGCACATCCCCTTCAAAACCTCCATTCAGAATAAGTCCTTGTATCCTGCAATGTGCCAAATAATGTCAGGGAGTTTCTTGATATGTTACAATAGTATAATGTGTAATTGTTCCTATGTACCCTAAAACATGGAAAGTATTGTCTATGTCCGTAAAAGTGTTCATTTTAGGTCTTCCTGGGAGCGGCAAATCGGCTATAGCACGTTCTATCGTAGATTATGTGAACCACCAACATATTAATGCACAGAACGATCAACAGTGGTCAGCGATACGCTTCAATGACTATGCTATTTTGCTTGATATGTTTCGTCAAGATACCGAGGGAAAGCGATTTAAGTCGGCCTACCCCAGCGGTTTTGACGTTCTTGACTTGGAAGTATTCGACGAGGCTCTCAGAGTGTTTGAACAAGGACTGGACGCATATATGAATTCGCTCAAGTCAGATGAAAAAAAGTTAGTTATCGTTGAGTTTTCGCGCAACGATTACCGGCATGCATTCCAGCAATTTAGCTCAACCTTTTTGCAAGATTCTTATTTCATCCATCTCGGAGCTGATGTGAAAATCTGCAAACAACGTGTTTATAAACGCAGGTCTGATTTATCCTACCCAGAGGATAATTTTCCGGTCTCTGATTTTATATTTGAAACCTATTACAACCATGATGATGGGAAATTCCTGGATCAAATTCTTAATAAATACGGAGTAGATAGGGGACGAATATTAGTAATCGATAATAATGGCGAAGAACAGTCAATAAGTGCGGACATTAAGGCGTTTATTGATGCCATCTTGTTTGAGGATGCTCATGATAATTTAGGAGGCATAAGTACCAATATTTCAAATGTGTCTTGATAATGCTATAAATGAACCTCCTCTAGACTTCATGTGATACACTACCATCAAAGCAACTCTCCTGATCAAAACCAAATCATCGAATCGTTCAGCTAAAGGATCTGCAAGATTGGCAACAGCACGTATTCCGTTTGAAAAATTGACTGCTATTCACCCGAATCGTCGTATTACATTGGAGACTGGTTCCATGCCGCTTGCGCCGCGCCTCATCGATCTGTTCGTGCCGCTGGGCTTTGGGCAGCGCGCACTGGTTGTTTCCCCCCCAAAGGCAGGCAAAACTACTATTTTGCGGCAAACGGCGGCGGCCGTCCTCAAGAACTACCCCGACGCGCAATTGTTCCTGTGCCTCGTCGATGAACGCCCGGAAGAAGTGACCGAGTGGCGCATGGAGGTGCAGGGGCCAAATGTCAAACTCTATGCGTCCAGTTTCGATCAGCAGTTGGCGAAGCATGGGCGCATTGCTGAACAGGCCATGCATGATGCCAAAGTACAGGTGGAACAGGGCAAAGATGTGATTATCCTGCTCGATTCGCTGACACGCCTGGCGCGCGCCCACAATCTGAGCAGCGATATGTGGGACGGGCCGCGTAATCAGCGTGGTGGTAGTCGCACCCTCTCGGGCGGCATCGACGCGCGCGCTTTAGAGGTTGGCAGGCGCGTCTTCGGCGCGGCTCGTGCCATCGAGGAGGGCGGCAGCCTGACCATCGTTGCCAGTTGCCTGGTTGAGACAGGCAGCCGCCTCGATGAAGTCGTGTACGAAGAGTTTAAGGGAACGGGCAACCTGGAAATTCGCCTCGCGCGCGAACTGGCCGATCGTCGCATCTTCCCCGCTATCGACCTCGCCGCCTCCAGCACGCGCCACGAAGAACGCTTGCTTTCCGAACAGGAGCAAAAAGCGATGGCCCTGATGCGGCGCAAAGTGGCCGACCTGCCCAAACGTGAAATCACCGAGCAGGTGCTGCGCCTGATCGAAAAGACCCCATCCAATGCCCAGTTGGTCGAGGCAGTCAACAAACAATGGTAAAGTAGATACAACTAGACAGGCTCCCTCATCGCCCGCGGGCGATGAGGGAGCCTGTCTAGTTGTATCAGTACTCTATGCTGGAGCTTTCTCCTGGAAGCGGAACAGGCGTGTGGCGATGAAGAAGCAGATCAGACCGTAGGCCAGCAAGCCAAGCAGGTCGGGCGCGATCTGTGCGAAGTCCTTGCCGAAGATCATCACCCCGTTCAATCCCTCCATCGCCCAGGCAGTGATGCCAATTTTGGCGATACTCTGCATCCATGTCGGCTCTATGAAGAGCGGCCACCATGCTCCACCAATCGCTGAAGTTACCAGCACGATCAGCGTCACGACCGGGTTAAGCTGGCGGCGCGTTTTGACAACCGAGACCAGCAGGATGCCCAATCCCGTCGTGGCGAAACTGGCGCCGATTAGCAATGCGATCAATCCGGGCCACGAACCAACCGTCAGGTGGAAAGCGAAGTAGCCCACAGTGAAGAGTACAGCCAACTGTATCAGCGTCAGGAGGAATTGGGCCAGCAGTTTACCGCCTAACAAGGAATACCTCTGTACAGGAGCGATCAGCAGCCGACGGAACGTGCCATCTTCTTTCTCCTGTAATATGGTGCCTGCCACCGCGTTGATGCCAAAGAGCGCGAAGAAGATGGCATAGCCGGGAACCACCTGGTCGAAATTGTTGAACTGAACCGCTTTACCTGCCGTCAGCGTCTGAACCGCCGAACTTCCGCCTGTAGCGCTGGCCTGTCCGACCGTGCTGGCGATGCTCTGCGTGTTGATGCTGCTCTGCGCGCAGTGATTGCCGGGTTGATTGCAAACGGTGTAGACCTGGCCTACAGCCGTCGTGCCGGCGACCTGTGAAGTAAGCACGTTGGACACAATGTTCTGGATGATGGTTGGGCGCGTGTCGCTTGTACCGGGTAACGTATACACCTGCACGAGATTTTTAGGCAAGGCGCCATTGGTGGATGCCGCGATCAGCTCGTTTGATGCGCCCGCGGGAATGACCACACCGGCGTTGATATTACTGTTATTCGCGACCTGATTCTTCACCTGGTTGGCGTCGTTGTACTGGTTGACGGTAATTTTGAGCGAAGGCGTGTTGATGTTCAAGGCTTGCGTAATGGTTTTTCCGAGGAAACCGTTGTCCTGATTGCTCACCGCTACTGCAATGGTGATCTGACTCGAGCCGCTCCCGCTGAAACTGCCAAAGGCAAAACCGATGACGGTAATCAGCACCAGTGGCATAACCAGTAAAAGAAAGAACGAGTTTCTATCTTTCAGTGTCTCTAAAAGGTCTTTGCGTGCGATGTACCAGAGATTTTTCATATGCATCCTTCTCCCTTATTGAGTTTGAGACGTGTCAAGGTAATCTGTCTTGTTAGTCGCGCAGCGTTTTGCCTGTCAACTGGATGAAGAGTTCCTGTAGACCATGCGGTCGCTGCACTTCGCGATTCTGGTCGCGCAGGGCCAGCAATTGTTCGAGCGTTCCCATAGCGATGATGTGGCCCTCATCCATAATGGCGATGTGGTTGCACAGCCGCTCGGCCTCTTCCATGTAGTGTGTGGTGTAAAGGATGGTGATGCCCTGGTCGCGCAGCTTTTCGATGGTGTCGAAGATGTTCTCGCGCGATTGTGGGTCAACACCGACGGTTGGCTCGTCCATCATGAGAAAAGCGGGCTGGTGGATCATCGCTATCGCCATATTGATGCGCCTCTGCATACCGCCTGAAAAATTCTTGATAGGTTCTTTGCGGCGGTCATACAGTCCAACGAAATGCAGCACTTCCTCCGAGCGTGCGCGGCGATCCCTGGCCGCCATACCGTAAATTTGCCCGAAAAAGTCCAGATTTTCCAACGAGGTCAGGTCTTTGTAGAGCGCGATCTCCTGCGGCACAACCCCGATGGTGCGTTTCACCTTGAGCGGCTCCCGGGTAATCGAGACGCCGTCGATGGTGGTATCACCCGATGTAGGCGCGAGGTAGCCGCACATCATATTGATAGTCGTGCTTTTGCCCGCTCCATTTGGCCCCAGCAGTCCAAAAATCTCCCCCTTGCCAATAGTGAAAGAGACGCCCTTCACCGCTTCATGCTTGCCGAACGTTTTGACAAGATTGGATACCTGGACATGCACCGGGCGCCCGTCTTTCGGCAGGTGAATGGGGCCGGTCTTAGCGCTGAATGCCATTGAATCTTGCATATGCTTTTACTCCTACATGATATTGTTTTATATTGAAGGCTCTCCTATTCTCGCACGAGAACCGGATTACTGTGTAGAGTGTAAGCTAGCCGCGAGTAAATTGGTAGTACGTAAAGACATGTTTTCGATGCATGACGAAAGTCATAGTGTCTACGCCGTATGATATACTACAGCAACACGAATGAGTTGAATAAGCGAATCGGGAGGGCTAACAACGTATGCGTTGCCCATATTGTGGAGGATTTAACGTTGACCGCGCCATCTATTGCACGAGTTGCGGGCGCGATATGAGGTCCCCGGCTAAGCCTGCCGCAGGCCAACAATCACCGTATCAACAACCGCGTCCTGCGCCCGGTCAGCAGGGACACCCGGCTCCCGTGCCTGGACAGGGGCGTCCGGCAGCTATGCCGCAGGGACGACCCGGCGCAGGACCAACGCCGCAAACTCCACAGGCGCCGCAGCAGTCACGCCGCCCGGCTCCTGCTCCTCCGCCACTCCAACCAGCTCCGCCGCCCGCTCCAGAGCCGCCCGCGCCTTTTCCACCGAGCACCATCGCGGAATTGCAGGCGCTGGAACAGGGTGCATTGCCTTATACAGTGGTGGAAAGCAGTATGGGGGATGGGCATAAAAAAACTGTGCGTATCGTCTATGCAAAAGGTGTGGCCTGGCAGCAGGTTGCAACTCTGCTCAAGGCTTGCAAAGAGCAGCAGGAAGCGCAGCTTGAGACGGTTCTTATTCAGGGCGTATTGGAGCACGACACAACCGTCTATAACTTCACCAACGGGCAATTGCGTTTTGATCGTAATGTCCGCCTGGGCGGTCTGACTACCAATCGCTATCAGATCGAGACCGGCAACGGTTTTGAAACCGACTCTGTACGCATCGTCCTGAATGGTTCTTAGAGAAGAACTCATGGAGATCGTTGAGCTTATTCGCAAGAAACGGGATGGGCATAGCCTGAGTACACCCGAAATTGACTGGCTCATTCAGCAGTATACGCAAGACCGCATCCCTGATTACCAGATGTCGGCGTGGGCTATGGCTGTCTTCTGGCGCGGTATGGATGCGCGCGAAACGAGCGATTTGACGCTGGCGATGGCGCGTTCGGGAGAAGAACTCCATGCGCGCGACATCATCTCGCCTGTAGTTGATAAGCACAGCACGGGCGGTGTGGGCGACAAGGTGACGCTGGCGGTCGCGCCCCTCGTGGCAGCCTGCGGCGTAGCGGTAGGCAAGATGACCGGGCGCGGATTGGGGCATACGGGAGGCACGGTTGATAAACTAGAATCTGTGCAGGGTTTTCGCTCGAGCCTCACCCGTGAAGAGTTTACCGATATCCTCACCCGCCACCATATTGTGCTGGCGGGTCAATCTCATGATCTCGCTCCGGCAGATGGCAAAATGTACGCGCTGCGCGATGTCACCGGAACCGTCGAGAGCATCCCCCTGATCGCCGCCAGCATCATGAGCAAGAAACTCGCTGTTGGCGCGTCCCACCTGCTGCTGGATGTCAAAGTTGGATCGGGCGCATTTATGAAGACGGTAGAGCAGGCGCGCGCGCTGGCCGAGACAATGGTTAATATCGGACGCCTGGCGGGTCTGCATACAGTGGCGGCCATTACCTCGATGGAACAGCCTCTGGGATGCGCCATCGGCAACGCGCTGGAAATGGCTGAAGCCATCGCGATCTTGCGCGGCGAAGGACCACAGGATGTATCCGACCTCTGTTATCATGAAGCGTCAGAACTGCTTCTTATGACCGGGAGCGCGCATAGTCTGTCCGAAGCGGAGATGAGGGTTGAGCAGGCCATACGTTCCGGGGCAGCCGTTGCCAAACTGGCCGAAGTTATCGCCGCTCAAGAGGGAGATGCGCGCCAGATCGAGCGACCCGAGTTGCTGCCAGCCGCGCCGGTGCGTGTAATGTTACCCGCGCCGCGCTCCGGCTACATTAGCGCTATTGAGGCGGAAAAAGTAGGTTTGACTTGTATGCGGCTGGGCGCGGGCCGTTTCAAAAAAGGCGAGCAGATTGATCATCGCACCGGCTTTATTTTGCAGGCAAAAATTGGCGATTATCGCAAAGCCGGTGATCCGCTGGTAGAAGTTCACGCTCGCAGCCAGTCCGAAGCCGATGCCGTGCGCGACTCATTACTCGCCTGTTATACCTGGAGCGACGCTCCTGTGACAGTGCCGCCCTTGTTGCTCGATACGATTCGACCGGCATAGGATGCCGGAAATCTTATTGCTGCTGCCCATTTGACGAATGTGATAAAAGGGCCTCTTCTGCTTCCTGCACATCCTTCGCTATACTCAATTTTACATTCAAACGGCGTAGACTATCCAGATCCTCAATTGAGTAGACACGCTGACGCGCGCGTTCGGCGATTTCCGGGAATCGTATTTGTACAACATCCAATATAGCTTCTCGTAGTGCCTCGGTCCTTCCTTTCTCCATTCCTTTCTCCATTCCTTTCTCCATTCCTTTTGCTAGCATCTCCTGGTAGGCCCAGGCATCTTCAAAGATGTCTTCGGATAACATGGTAAACCTCTTTCTGAGCCAGTCGCGGTCTTCCGTACTCTTGAATACAAGTGATGCAAAGGCATAGGCCAGCGGGAGCAAATCGCTTTTCCCGGCCATATTAAGACTGACGATCATATCTTCTACAACTTCATGACGTACACCATCTTGCGTTAATGGGAGCAATGGGAGTAATCCCTCGATCCCACCTTGTTTTAAGAATTCTCCAGGAATTTCCCAGAGCTTGACAGTATCGAAGAAAAACAGGTGTATGGCCCTTCCATTTGGGCGCGCTATGTTATATGGTGATTCTACCACATTGCCATCGCGTTGCAGGTAAACTACAAAGGAACACACGGGCAACCCTGAAATGATCGTGGTCTGCGTGTTATATTCCCAGAGTCGCCTGCCCATGTTGCCATCACGCCGTTTCTGAAATTCGACGTGCATAATAACTTCTGTGCCATCCCACTCGACAACGTACAACAAATCGGCTTCCAGGACGCGACTTTGCAACTCGGTGTTCAATTCTCGTTCAAACTTCGCTCCGGGAAGTAGCAATGATACGAGATCTTGTTTATTCGCTTCCACCAGTAACTTTATAAGTGAATCCCATTGTTTGGCCATGCCCGATACCCCCACATCGTTTAGTGTGAAACAAGTGTACCATAAGGGAAATGGCCTGTCGAGAGGTTTATCGAAGAAATATCAAGTATGACAAGAAGCCGGGAAATATTTTTCTGAAATTATGTCTGTAACGTCAACTCCAGAAAATCAGCCGTGGGGTGGCCGTTATTATTCGCGCCGCGTTCGAGGAAGACGTGACCCGCGTCGTCGCAAGCTGCCGCGCCTAGCAGCGAGCCGCCACCGGGCAAGGCGGGCAGCGCGGTCCAGTTGAGCGTGTTAAGGGTGACGAGCCAGGCGGTAGCAAGGGCGTTGGCGTGAGATGCATCATATCCTCCGAGGATCACCAGGTGGTTGTGTCCGTCCAGGCAGCTTGCGGCGCCGCTTATGGCCTGCGGCGCGCTGGTTGGCTCAA
>Ga0207416_1003077_pt1 | contig 16650 bp, 12 predicted proteins | sample PaiPotPPM11metaG_FD_184107 | JGI IMG/M metagenome (GOLD analysis project Ga0207416, IMG submission 184107) | Iron sulfur acid spring bacterial and archeal communities from Banff, Canada, to study Microbial Dark Matter (Phase II) - Paint Pots PPM... ...
ACACGTATCATGTTTCTCCGACGAACGCCTCGGCGAATGAATACTACAACCTCTTCATCAACGGCAAAAACGCCATGATGATGGATGGTGCCTACGAGTATCCTCTCGTCAGCAAAGCGCTTGGCAGTAACCTGGGCGTCGCGCTCTTGCCCGTCATTGGCACACAGCAGGCCAACTTCCTCGGTCAGAACTACTGGTGGGTGTTCAAAAACCCCACTATTAACACGGCCAAAGAGCAGGCTATCGGCACCTTTTTCAAGTACTACTACGATCACAGCATGATCATCGCCCAAAACGGTATTCTGCCGACCTGGGAGCCGACTTTGCAGAGTCCCGCTCTCCAGCACATTCCTGGCCTGGCGATACAGGCAACGGCACTCTCCACTGGCGTCTTGAATCCCTTGATTCCGAACTGGGGTACGACATCCAGCACCTACTTATATAACCAGATTACCCTTGCGTTGCTCAACAAGGAAACGCCTAGCGCGGCGCTCTCAAATGCTGCTTCGCAGATGCAACAAGAGGTTAATACGCTGCCGAAGTAGGGGCGAACCTGAGAGGGAGGGCGATGGCAAGCATCGCCCATACCCTCGCACTCACCTGGTACACCGCGCTGTGAAGGAAGGGGCGATGTTTGCTATCGCCCTAGAATCCTCACGCGAAATGAGGAAGGAGACTGACCATTATGCTTCGCGAACAAGCAGTCGAGACACCTGCTCTTGCGGCGAATACGAGGCGGACGACCTCTCCCTGGAAACGCAAAGCCTTTCGTGAGATAGAGGCGCTGGCCTTCGTGCTTCCCTATCTGGTAGCTTTTGTGCTGTTCCTGGGCATTCCCATTGTCTATGGCATTTACATTAGCCTGAATCACTGGAATCCCATTATTGGTTCCACAGGTTTCGCAGGCTTGCAGCAATACCTCGACCTGTTCAATTTTTCGATTCTGAGTTCGCAGCAATTCTGGCAGAGTATGCTCAATACGGTCATCTTTGTCATAATCAGCGTGCCTTTCCTGGTCGGGATTCCTTTAATTGTGGCCTACGCGATCTATCGCGCCCCGTTCAAAAACGTTTTCCGCGCCTTCTACTTTTTCCCTACAGTGCTATCAGCAACGGCAGTCTCAGCTATCTGGGTCTTTTTGCTGGCAACACAAGGAGGAGCCATTAATGATACATTCGGCCTCCAAGTTCCCTGGCTTGTCGATCAGCCCTACGCCTGGATCTCGATTGATGTGACGACTGTCTGGTGGTCGCTGGGCTTCAATCTCATCATCATGTATGCCGGGATCACACAATTGCCACAGGCGACTCTTGATGCGGCAGCCATCGATGGCGCGGGTACGTTTCGCACGTTCTTATTCGTCGTGATCCCGCAGTTACGCAACGTGCTGGCCTTTGTCTTCGTCATAGCCACTATTGCGTCCTTCAACCTCTTTGCACAGTCTTTCTTGATGACCGGCGGCGGCCCCGGTTTCTCAACGCAGTCCGCGAGCCTGTACATTTACAATCAAGGCTTTAACGCGCTTCATATGGGGTCAGCAAGTGCGATGGCTTTCACTATGGGCATCATCCTCGCGATGATTGCCTTCTTCCAGTATCGCTTCGCGCAGGAGAAAGTGTCATGACGAAAACACGTAAGCTTGGTACCTGGATGAATGTGTTTTTCCTGACCATTGGCGTCTTGATCATGCTCTACCCGCTAGCGTGGCTCATTTCTACCGCACTGAAACCGGATGTATTCGCCCTTGATGGGCATTTCATTCCAACGCATTTCACACTAGGAAACTTCAGTGCTATTCTCTCGCCGACCTCGGCTGCGCCTGTTCCTCAATGGTTGTTCAATTCCCTGTTCGTCTCGATCTCTGCTTCCGTACTGGTCATGGTCATCGATTCGCTGGCCGCATTCGCCCTGGCGAGACTGCAATTTTACGCGCGCAGGTTCATTTTTTCGCTCGTCGTGGCGTCCCTGGTAGTGCCGTTTATCGTTCTACTCATTCCGCTCTACAACGAATTTTCGCAAGCCAATCTGCTCGACACATACTGGGCGCTTATTCTGCCATACACGTCCAACGCCTTTGGCGTTTTCCTGCTTTACCAGTTCTTTCGCGGTATTCCCAAAGAGCTAGAAGATGCGGCAGTCGCTGATGGTGCCAGCAAGTTTCAGATCTGGTGGAAAATTTTCGTGCCGTTGAGCATCCCGGGGACCGCAACGCTTGGCCTCCTGACATTTATGAACGTGTATAACGACTTTTTCTGGCCTCTGGTTGCCACAGCTTCTACTCCTATGCGTACCATGACGGTCGGCGTCGCGATCATGACTATCGGCACTTATAGCACGCAGTACTCGTTCATGATGGCCCTCACCCTGTTTTCGGTGATTCCGATGGTGATCGCGTTTCTCTTTGCTCAAAAGCAACTGGTGCAGGGTATCGCTACAACTGGCTTTAACGCATGAGAAGCTGAGTATTCTAGAGAATCATGGCAACTATCTCCCTGAAAGGATGACGGAACGATGGAACAGAGAGGGATATTCTTTCCCTTGGGCGTTTCCGCTGCGCGTACCTTGCGCTGGTCGGGCAAGGTGAGCTGGATTCTCTCGCTTGTATTGGCCTTCCTCCTGGTCGGTTGTAGCAACCAAAACTCATCTGGTTCATCAGGGGCGTCAGCTTCTCCAACTGCTTCATCACACGAGTACGAGAATCCAGTTATTCAAACGAATTTTCCCGATCCGAGCATACTCCAGGCTGGCAACATCTATTACGCCTATGCCACCAATGGCAACGGCAAAAATGTCCAGGCGGCTCGCTCGACAGACCTGGTGCATTGGACGCTCTTGCCAGATGCTATGCCCACGATCGCGTCCTGGGCGCAGCCTGTCAGCAGCTACATCTGGGCTCCCGATGTGATTCAACTGGGCAATCGCTATGTGATGTATTACGTTGCGCGAGACAATGTCTCAAACAGGCAATGTGTCGGCGTAGCTACCAGTACAAACCCCGCAGGTCCGTTCGTGGACTCCAGCAATCAGGCGCTGGTCTGTCAATCCAGTCAGGGTGGCACCATTGATCCCTATCCTTTGCTTGACGGAAATACGCTGTATCTCTATGTGAAGAACGACGGCAATTGCTGTCAATTCCCAACGTACATCTGGGTTCAGCACTTGACATCCGATGGGCTGCACGTAGTAGGTTCGCCGAAAGCTTTGATCCAGAACGATCATGCCTGGGAAGGTAGCGTCATTGAAGCACCCTCCATGTATAAGCATAATGGGCGCTATTACCTGTTTTTCTCGGCCAACGATTACAGTGGTTCTCAATACGCTATCGGCTATGCGACCTGCCAAACGGCCCTTGGCCCATGTACGCAGTCACCGGAGAACCCCATCCTTTCCAGTAATAGGAATCAGAATCCGCCGTTGATCGGCCCTGGGGGGCAGAGCGTCTTTTCAGTCGGCAATCAGACCTGGATGGTCTACCACAGTTGGAACGAATCCGGGGGCATACAGGGGGCCAGCCGCTACCTATGGTTGAGCCGCATTAACTGGGTAAACAACAAACCGCAAGTGAGGCAGCCCACATCTGGTCCGCAGTCCCTCCCACCAACACAGTAACAACTTGCCCCAGATACGGGTAAAACGGAATGTGGAGCGTAATAATGCACATGAAAAAATTAATCTGGTAATAATCCTGCACAGGATTACCAATTTAATTTTTTATGTGCATTATTACGCCCTTCATCCACAACATGGAGTAATAAATACACTATATTGACCTCCCAAGGTGGAGGCCAGGAGTAATATCATGGACATACATCCGCGTCCGCAATTGGCGCGTTCAAATTGGATGGATTTACGAGGCCCCTGGGATTTCGCGTATGACGATGCTCAGGTCGGACTTGACGAACTCTGGCAGGAACGCCAGGATGTCTATACTCAAACCATTCAGGTGCCTTTTCCGCCCGAATCACCGGCCAGCGGCATCCACGAAACGGGATTTCATCCCGTTGTCTGGTATCGTCGCACGTTCCAGGTTCCCTCCGAGTTCCCTGGCAAGCGACTCTTACTCCATTGCGGAGCAATAGATTACCGGGCGCAGGCATGGGTCAATGGGCAACTCGTCGCGGCACATGAGGGCGGCCATACGCCATTTTGCGCCGATATTACGAATGCGCTTACATCCAACAGCGAGCAGACCCTTGTGATCCGAGCCGAGGATCCACCGCTGGACCTGGGGCAGCCGCGCGGCAAGCAAGATTGGCAGGAGTGTCCGCACAGCATCTGGTATCATCGTACAACGGGCATCTGGCAACCCGTCTGGCTCGAACCCGTCGCCGCAACACATATTACCAACGTGCGCTGGACGCCGGATCGCGATCGCAATCAGCTTGATCTCGCCGTAAAGATATCGCAGCTTGCCGGACGGCCTCTTAGCTTGCGTGTAAAACTGAGCCTGCATGGAAACATGCTGGCCGAGGATGTGTACAGGCTAGAAGGAACAGAACTGCAACGCTCTATCGCTATCAATCAAGTGGGAACAATCAATAAAGAGAAGCTTCTCTGGTCGCCGTCTCACCCAAATTTGATAGACGCGGAGCTGGCTATCCTTGACGGTGATACTACCATTGATGAGATGCGAAGCTATGCCGGTTTCCGTAGTGTGGGTATCGCGAACGGGCGTTTCTTGCTCAATGGAAGCCCCTACTATTTACGCCTGGCGCTGGAACAGGGTTACTGGCCGCAATCACACCTGGCTGCTCCCAGTGATGAGGCGCTGCGCCGCGAGGTGGAACTGGCGAAAGAACTGGGTTTCAATGGCGTGCGTATCCACCAGAAAGTCGAAGATCCCCGTTTTCTCTACTGGTGTGACCGCCTGGGCTTGCTTGTCTGGGGAGAAATGGCGAACGCCTATCTCTTTACACCGGAATCCGTCACGCGCCTTGTTCGTGAATGGCTGGATGTACTTGAACGCGACTACAGTCATCCCTGCATCGTTACCTGGGTTCCCCTCAACGAAAGTTGGGGCATCCCCAATGCCGCTCAAGACGCCTCGCAACGCCATTATGCCCAGGCCTTATATCACCTGACAAAAGCGCTGGATCCGACACGTCCGGTCATTGAAAATGATGGTTGGGAACATATCAGCACAGATATTCTCAGCATTCATGACTATGCCTTTGACGGTGATACGCTCCGTATTCGTTACGGGAATGTCGAGGCCATACGACAAACAGTCCAGGATGTGCAGCCCGGTTACCACCAGCTTCTCTTAAGCGGCACACAGCACTCCAATGAGCCGATCATGCTCACAGAGTTTGGCGGCATGAGTTACGAGCCGAACGGTTCAGATAACTGGCACGGCTATGGGACAGTCGCGGACCGCGCCGAATTCCTGGCAAAATACCGCGACCTTGTCGATGCCATCCTCGATAGCTCCGTGATCGCCGGTTTCTGCTATACCCAACTCACGGATACCGGCCAGGAAACCAATGGACTGCTTACCGAGGACCGCAAATCAAAACTTGATCCCGCCAGAGTGCGCGAGATCACAACGCGAGCATCAACCGCCGTTCCAGGCGAGATCGTTACCCAGAAACAACAAACGGCCAAAACCTGACATCCAGGGATGGAGTAAAGGTTGCTGTCGTGGGCCACTTCACCGGATGGTTGTGCGACCGCCCAGGCAACGGCGGCCAGTTCTACCTGCAAAGCATCACGCGCACGGCGGTAGACCTGTACCTCTCGACGCTGAAAAGTACGAGCCACAAAAATCTCGCGCGGTCGGCGCTCCCGGCTTTTGCACCTGGCTCATCGAAGAGAAGCGCATCCTGGAAAAGAATCCGACGCGCGGCATCAGCATGCCGCGCTGGCTCCTGTGAGACAAGGGCTGCTTCCCATCTACGAGCCAGGGCTGGAAGAACTGGTGGAGCGCAACGCCCATGCGGGTCGTCTCCGTTTCACCACCAGCTACTATACACGATTTCCAAAACCCCGACCGCGTGGTCCTCGGTTCGTCAGATCCAGGAGCGGCCAGCCAGGTGGCAACTCTCTACTTGCCGTTGCGCGCGCCTATTATCACCACTGATCTCTATACCGCAGAGATGATTAAGTACGCATCGAATGCCTTCCTGGCCACGAAAATCTCCTTTATCAACGAGATGGCGCAGCTCTGCGAACGCTTAGGAGCCGATGTGAAAGAGGTCGCCGCGGGCATGGGCTATGACAAACGCATCGGGCGGGCGTTCCTGGATGCTGGTCTCGGGTATGGCGGCAGTTGTTTCGGCAAGGATATTCGCGCGCTGGCGCATATGGCAGATGAAGCCGGGCTCCATCCACAAATGTTGCAGGCCGTGATGGGCATCAACGAAGACCAGCGCCGCCTGGTGCTGACGAAACTAACCTCTATCCTCGGTTCGCTCTCTGACTGCACCATCGGCATGCTTGGTCTGGCCTTCAAACCAAACACGGACGATATGCGTGATACCCCCGCCGTTGATCTGATCCGTTGGATCACCAGCCAGGGAGCAGCGGTACGTGTGTACGATCCCATTGCCTCGAAGGCTGCTCGTGAAGCCCTCACGCAAGCAGGTGTACCCGTAGATGCAGTTGTTTTCTGCGAGAACGCCTATGAAGTGGCGCAAGACAGCGATGCTCTGGTGCTGGTAACGGAATGGAACGATTTCAAATCCCTCAACATGCTGCACATTCGGAACGCAATGCGCAGACCTGTGCTGATCGATGGACGCAATATCTACGAAGCGGCAGAAATGGCCCGCTGTGGTTTCATCTACTGTGGTATGGGGCGAGGGACGGACCACCATCGTCTAGGGAACGCACTCAGGCGTGAGCCCGCTGGTACCCTTCCCGCCCATGCGAACCAAATGGCAACCATTTCCCATCTTTCTGCCAATCTTGCTCGGGTACACTAAAAGCAAGGTACTCCAGTAGTTGAACCGTAGAGTTCACACAATGGTGTGGGTATTCCAATACGTCTCTCCAACCACTGTGGTAGCCGAGCAGAGAGGCCCATTCATCATAGACAAACAACTTCAGAAGAGAAGAGGAGACAGCAATGGAGCATGATAGACGGCAAGGTTCACCAAAAATCGCGTACCTGATCAAGTGTTTTCCCCGTCTCTCCGAGACGTTTATCCTGCACGAGGTACTGGAGCTGGAACGCCAGGGGCTGCCGTTGCGTATCTTCTCCCTGCTGGAGCCTGCTGGGAAAGTCAACAAAGCTGTACAGGATGTGCAGGCTCCGGTCACCTATGTTCCTCACGGTTTTCCCTCTGGCATGCTGATCCTGTTCGCAGCGGCAGCCAGGCGGTTTCTCAAACACCCCTGGACCTTTCTAGGTATCTGCCTGGCTGCCCTCATGCGGTTTCACCACCCAGCTACACCCAGGCATCTGTTCTATGCCGCCTACCTCGCCACTCAGCTTGAGCAAGAGGGGATCACGCATCTCCATGCCCATTATGCCAACACACCGGCAACCGTAGCGCTACTCGCTCATCAGTTCACAGGCATTCCCTACAGCTTCACGGCACATGCCAAAGATATCTATCTCTCGCGCAAGGAATCGCTCGTGTATAAGATGAAGGAAGCTCGCTTTGTCGTGACCTGCACCGGCTATAATCAGCAGCATCTGGCATCGCTGACAGGTCAGCAGGGAGATGTTGCTATTCACCGCATCTATCACGGTCTAAACCTGCGCGCCTTCCCGTGTCACACTTCCGCTGTTTCAGTGCCGCTTGTGCGTCCGCTCATCCTCTCGGTCGCTCGTCTGGTCGAGAAGAAAGGTTTGCTCTATCTTTTGCAAGCGTGCCGCATCCTCACAGACCAGGGGTATGACTTTACCTGCCGCATTGTCGGCGAGGGGGAGTTGCGTCCGGCACTGGAGCAGCACATCCGTGACCTTTCTCTCACCGACCAGGTGGAACTGTGTGGAGCAGAAACACACGAGCGCGTCATCGCAATGTACCAGCAAGCCACTCTGGTGGCATTGCCCTGTATCGTCAGCGAGAATGGCGATCGCGATGGCATTCCCAACGTACTTGTCGAGTCGCTCTACATGGGAGTGCCAGTGGTCTCCACGCCAATTTCCGGCATTCCCGAACTCATCACTTCTGAGGAGGATGGCCTGTTAGTGCCACCACGGGACAGTAAAGCGTTGGCTGGTGCAATGGCTCGTCTTCTTGATGATCCCCTTTTACGCCGTCGATTAGCTGTTGCTGGACGCCAGGCTGTGCTGGCCCAATTTGATATGGCGCATAACGTCAGGCGTCTCAAGAGTTTGTTACTAGGACAGGCTTGCTCATCGTTTGCTGCTGGCTGGGATTCTGAGCTGATCGTCGCATCAGCGTATCCACAACCCAGCAGTGTAGAACAGGGAGCAAGGTAGCTTATATCAGAGAGTAAATGCCATGAAGAAAGCCGAAATCAAACAGGACAACCAGATTGCTCCAATACATGCAAACATTGCCTATCTTTTGAAGGGATACCCGCGTCTCTCGGAGACATTTATCCTGCAAGAGATTCTGGGATTAGAGCGACGCGGGATTCAATTGCAACTTTTCTCCATTATTGATCCGAAGGAGGAGTTGACTCACCCTTCTGTTGGGCAAGTGCAGGTTCCAGTGCGCTATTTGCACAGCGACGATGTACAGGCTACGCAAAAAGCCTTTGAGCAAAGCCAGCTCTGGCTCCTGAAAAGGCACCCTTTGCGCCTGCTGCGTGTGTGGCTCTATGTTTTGTTCAAGCGGCGGCACTTGTTAACCTTCCAACGGCTGCTTGAGGCGGGCCGATTAGCACAGTTTCTCTCTGAACAGAATGTGCAATGGCTCCATGCACACTTTGCACATGGGCCGACGAGCGTAGCCGACTTCGTTTACTTGCTCACCGGCATCCCGTTCAGTTTCAGTGCTCATGCGAAGGATATCTACCAGTCCTCGCCTGATTTACTGGTGCGCAAGATACAACGCGCCCGGTTTGTGGCAACGTGCTCAGACTCAAGCCGTCGCTATTTGCTGGGCTTGCTCAAAGACCTGCCAGATGCTGCCCGCCAGCAAAGCAAGATTCACCTGGTTTACCACGGCGTAAATACGCAGCGTTTCTCTCCAGCCCAGACCCGATTCTATCGCCAGGTTTCTGATGAGCCGCCGCTGATCCTATCTATTGGACGATTTGTGGAAAAGAAAGGCTATCGGTATCTCATCGCAGCCTGCAAAATACTGGTCGAACGCAATAGACGTTTCCAGTGCGCTATCTATGGCAGTGGGCCGCTGAAGCGTGATTTGCGGCAGCAGATTACCCGTCTCGGCCTGGAAGATTACGTCCATCCACACGATGAGCGCACGCAGGAAGATTTGCCGGATATATACCGTGCGGCAACGCTCTTTGTATTACCCTGCTGTGTTGCCAGCGATGGAGACCGTGATGGCATGCCCAATGTATTGCTCGAGGCGATGGCGACGGGCCTGCCAGTAGTCAGTACCAATGTTGGAGGCATTCCCGAACTGGTGGAGCATGATCGCAACGGTTTACTTGTACCGGAAAAGGACTCTCTGGCGTTGGCGAATGCTCTAGAGCGACTCCTGGACGATGTTACATTGCGTACTTCTCTCGGTACCGCAGCACGCCAACACATTGTGACACATTTTGATGCCGAGCAGAATTTGAATTCTCTCGTAGCTTGCTTTACGCAATGCATAGGGCAATCCCAACGAAACTCCAACCTTTTGGCATCTTTCCCGCAAGCTGAGAAGGTTACTCTAGTAAAAGAATAGTAAGAGAGGTCTATCATGATACATGTTGTTGGAAAAGAAATGCTGGAGAATACTCTTCTCGCTCGCATTGAACAGCGCGAGGCTGTGGTCGGTGTGATCGGTTTGGGATATGTCGGACTGCCACTAGCGACTGAATTTGCGCGCGCCGGGTTTCGTGTACTCGGTTTTGATGTCGATAGTACACGGGTAGCAGCAGTAAATCAGGGGATATGCCATGTCCGCGATATAGATAGTACACTTTTTCAGCAGGTCGTCCAGACGGTATTCCAGGCCACAAGCGACTTTGATCAACTTGCTGAAGTGGATGCCATCTGTATCTGTGTTCCCACGCCATTGCAGAAAAGCAAAGACCCGGATATATCGTACATCGTCAGTGCGACAGAACAAATCGCTCGCCGTCTGCATCCTGGCCAGCTTGTTATTCTGGAAAGCACGACCTATCCTGGTACTACCGAAGAGCTTGTTCAGCCTATGTTGGAACGTAGCGGCTTGCAAGTTGATCGTGATTTCTTCCTGGCCTTCTCGCCTGAGCGCATTGATCCGGGGAATGCGCAATTTGGGCTGCGCAATACGCCAAAAGTGGTTGGAGGCGTAACGGAGCAGTCTACTGTGCTTGCTGCCGCTCTGTATCGTACCGTGGCCGAGCGGGTGGTTCCGGTGAGTTCGCCGCGGGTCGCTGAATTGGTGAAACTCCTTGAGAATACCTACCGGGCAGTGAACATCGGGCTGGCCAACGAGTTCGCCCAGATAGCCGCTATCCTTCAGGTAGATGTCTGGGAGGTTATTGAGGCGGCAGCTACCAAACCCTTTGGCTTTGTCCCGTTCTATCCTGGCCCAGGGCTTGGGGGACATTGCATCCCGCTTGATCCGCACTATCTTGCCTGGAAGCTCCGAGCGCTGCACTACCGGGCGCGCTTTATCGAGACGGCGAGCGAAGTCAACGACGAAATGCCGCACTTCGTGGTTGACCTGACGGCTCAGGCGCTCAACGAACAGGGCAAGTGCCTCAACGGGTCACATATCCTTGTCCTGGGTGTTTCCTACAAGCGTGATATTGGCGACGCCCGTGAATCGCCCGCGCTGGATGTGATCAAGCTTTTGCGCCGGTCTCATGCCCATGTTGCCTATGCTGATCCCTTTGTTCCCGAACTGCGCATGGAGGAGACCACCTTATATGCTGTGCCGCTGAGCGACGAGGCTTTACGGGCGGCGGATTCCGTCCTGATCCTGACGAATCATACCAATGTGGATTACGCCAATGTTGTGCGCCAGGCGCAGCTCGTAATCGACACGCGCAACGCCACCGGGCATCTGCCAGGTGCGGCACATGTCTGGCGATTGAATCGTCCCTCGCGAGCTGTAACTCCTGTTGAGGTAGCTATTCTTTCTCATGCAAGGATGGCCTCGTAATGTTCGCAACACTGGTCTATCACATCATCAATCGCACCATTGATGATAAGAATGCCATTTCTGAAGAGGCGTTTGAGGAGCAACTGTGCTATCTGCATGAACATGGCTATACTGTTCTGTCTTTAACAGAGGCAATAGACATTCTCGACGGCAAGAAACAGGCTCCCCCCCGGCCTGTCTTGCTGACTTTTGACGATGGCTACGTAGATAATCTCTACGTAGCTGTCCCTTTCTTGCAAGCCTATGGGATGACTGCCACCCTTTTTGTGATCTCCGCGTATGTTGGGAAAACAAATCGCTGGAATCCCAAAGCCTGCTATGATGTCAAGCATTTGAGTTGGCATGAATTACGGCGCTGGCTGGCGGCGGGATGCGATATCGGAGGACACACTCATACACATCTTTGTATAAATCGCCTCAATGCTCAGGAGATGCACGATGCTGTGTTAGTGAACAAGTCTATCCTGGAAGAACATCTCTCCATCAAACTGCGGGCTTTCAGCTATCCATACGGGGCATATAATCGCCTGGCACAGGAGATCGTTAGCCAACATTATGAGCTAGCTTTTGCTGTTGACAACGGCGGCATGGATGCCAGCGCCAATCGCTATGCTTTGCACAGGCTCTCAGTTAACCCGAAATGGACGGTGGAGGACTTTGCTCATCGTCTGGAAAAGCTGCTTGCCGCGTGTTCATTCTCGCAAACGAGAGAAGAGGAAGGTTTCCTATGACTCACCGTATCGCCATCTACTGGCATAATGGGCGCAGCCTCGGTCATACCGTGCGCTGCCTGGCTCTTGGGCAGGCCATGCTCAACCATGACCCCGATAGTACCGTCGTGGGCATTACCGGTGCCTCTCGTTATTTTGAACTGCTCCCGCGGGGGATGGATGTCCTGAAGATTCCTTCTTTTTTGGGTTACGACGAGGAAGGTGCGATCAGGTCCGAATCCATCCTGTCTATCACTAAAAAAGAGTTCCAGCACATACGTGAGAACCTGATCGCAACCTTTGTGGGAGATTTCCGCCCGCATGTCCTGATCGTTGATTACAATCCGCAGGGCAAAAGTGGCGAATTGGTGCCGGCCATTGTCGGTTCGCCAGGCACAAAGAAAATTCTGGGGTTGCGCGGCATTCTCAATTCATTTGAGGAGACGCGAGCGGAGTTTTTCACTCCGCGCATGGTCGCTTTCATCCAGGAGCATTTCTCTGCCATTCATGTCTATACCGATCCGCGCATCTTTTGCCTTGAAGAATACTACCAGACACCGCCAGAGATCACCAGGATGCTCAAGTATACCGGCTATGTGACACGTCCGACTGTAGCAACCAGGGAGGAAGCGCGCGTAGCGCTCAACCTCGATCCCGATGCTCGCATCATCGTCGTCAGTTTTGGGGGTGGTCAGGGAACCGAAATGCTCTGGGAAGCTACGATTGCAGCTCTGGCGAAGATTCGAAGCCGTTTTGATGCTGCTTATCTTGTGGCAGGGCCGCACCTCGAAGCGCCTGCCTTTGAGCGTATACGGGAGCAAGTGTCCGGATTTCCTACCTGGCAATGGAGCAGCATGCTCAATCCCTTACAAACATGGATGAAAGCCTGCGATCTCTTTATTGGGGCAGGTGGCTATAACAGCCTGGCGGAAGTGATCACGACCGGTGTCAATGCCCTGATCGTTCCACGGCAACTCAATGAGCAAGAGCAAACCATGCACGCTACTCGCCTGGCTGATTTGCGGGTGATACGCCTCGCCAGCCTTGACACGATTCTACATGAAGACATTTCCCCGCTGGTTGAAAGATGTCTTGAGGAGCCATATCCCAATAAGACCTACGGAGTATTGGCGACCGACGGCGCGATGGAAAATGCTCGCCTGGTAGCGGCCCTCACATCCTGACAAAATCCCAATCTTTCAATATCCTTCCTGCAATCTTTGTCAGGTATGATAAAAAGTATGGCAGGAAGACCTGGAGTGAGTAGAGAAAGTAGTACACCTGTGAATATATTGTTAACGCTGTCAGAAATGGAGGAAAAGTAGAGGTGGTACGCATATGAAGGCGTTCAAACAACGCCAGGGATTATTGCGGACGTTCTGGCCCTATGCTGCGCCGTATCGGGGGAGAATTCTCCTGGCCTTATCCATCCTGATTGTTGATACACTTATCAGCCTGGCGTCTCCCTGGCCGATGAAGCTGATCTTCGATAATGTGTTGCTGAGCCATCACCTGAATAGTCCCTGGACGTGGGTGATTCCACAAGCAATTGCGCAGAATCGATTGCTGCTTTTTGCCGTACTCTGCGGCGCTTTGCTGTTGTTCGCCTTACTCAATGCGGGAGCGGCCTATCTTGGGACGCGCATGTTGACGGTGGCAGGTCAGAGGGTCATCTTTCGCCTGCGTTGCGCGCTTTTTGCTCATCTCCAGCAACTCAGCCCGTCATTTTATGATCGGCAGCGGATGGGCGATCTTCTGACTCGTCTGACCTCCGATGTGCAATCCATTCAGGATATGCTGGTCATGGCATTGCCCATGCTCCTACTCAACGTGATGATTATTGTGGGGATGATCGCGATCCTCATGCTCATCAGCCCCATTGTTGGAGTGGTAGGGCTGGTGTTTTCGTTGTGCATCTACGGTGTGCTGCTGCGGTACCTCAAGAGAATTAAGCAGATAGCGAAGCAGACGCGCCGCCAGGAAGGCAATACCAACGCGGTCGCACAAGAGCATTTGTTGGGTATTCGCGTTGTGCAGGCTTTTGGGATGGAAATTCATATTCGGCGGCGGTATGAAGAGAGCGCGGCACGAGCCTTACACCTGCAAGAGGCGGCTGCCGATCTTGAGGCAAGCCTGCCATCAGTGGTAACGTTGATGACCGAGGTAGGTATGCTGTTTGTATTGGGCGCTGGTGGTTTGTTGGTGATACAGGGATCGATTACTATTGGTGATTTACTGGTCTTCAGGGCCTACTTCCGCTCAATGTTCAGGCCGATGCGCCAGCTTGGGAAGCTGAGCAACACATTTACCAGGGCATCAGCCAGCGCTGAGCGCGTGCAGGAGCTGCTTCAAATATCCCCTGCCATTGCTGACCTGCCTGGTGCCAGATCGGCGCCACCACTACGTGGTTCGATCACGTTGAATCATGTCACCTTTGGCTACGAGCCGGAGCGTCCGGTCCTGCATGATATCTCGTTCGATATTCATCCAGGCATGACGGTAGCCCTGGTTGGACACACAGGCGCAGGAAAGAGTACGATCCTCCACCTGCTGCAACGTTTTTATGATCCTCAAGAGGGTCAGGTACGGATTGACGAGCAGGATATCCGAACGTACACACTCGCCAGTTTGCGCCAGCAGATAGCCCTGGTACCGCAGGACCCCATGCTCTTCTACGCAAGCGTGCGGGAAAATATCGCTTACGGGCGGCCGCAGGCGACGGAGTATGAGATCATTGCAGCGGCGAAGGCTGCCAATGCTGATGAATTTATCTGCCGCCTCCCGCAGGGCTATGACACCATCCTGGAAGAACGAGGGATTGGCCTCTCTGGTGGAGAACGCCAGCGGCTCGCGATTGCGCGAGCGATGATACGCCAGGCGCCTCTGTTGCTGCTCGATGAACCGACAGTCGGCCTGGATGCCATATCTGAGCAGAGCGTAGTCGCAGCTCTCGAGCGGTTGATGGTCGGACGCACAACATTGGTTAGCGCGCATCGTCTCTCCACGATACAACGAGCTGACCTGGTGTTAGTAATGAATAACGGACGCATTGTTGAAGCTGGAACGCCCGCCAGGTTGTTGGCCGCACGTGGTTACTACTACCAACTCTACTCAATGCAGTTTCGTATGCAAGAAACTGCGGCGTCCCAATTCGGAATCTCGGTTCAAGGATAAGTTAGCGGGCCATTTTCCTGCTTTCCGCCACTCTTACAGCACCTCCAACCAAATGCCAACCTTTCAACATCCTTCTCGCAAGATGAATCGAGTACGATTGGAATAAGAGAAGAATGTTTAGAACCTGTAGAGAAAGATAGTAAAAGCCGATGCGAATTTCACCCATACGCTCACAAACAGGAGACCATCACTTGCTCGCAAGCAAGATACGTTTCCTCCTGTATTGCCATGATACTTTTGGTCTGGGACATGTGCGACGCACGCTCTCACTGGCTACGCATTTTACGGCCACGCTGCCCAATGCCGAGGTGTTGATCGTGACGGGGTCGCCGCTGGCTCACGCTTTTACGCTGCCGCCCCGCACTGATTATATCAAGCTGCCGGCGGTGGCGAAGATGAGCAATGGAGCCTATCGAGCGCGCAGTCTCGATATGGAATTCGCCGCCATCCGAGATCTGCGTACAACCATGTTGCGCGACATTGCCCAGGCCTATCGCCCCAACGTCTTCCTGGTCGATCATGCGCCGCAGGGCTTGAAAGGTGAAGCGCTGCCCGCGCTCGCCATGCTGCGGGCCACACAACCGGAATGCCTGCGCGTGCTGGGGCTGCGTGATATCATCGATGCTGGCTCACTCATTCAGCGAACGTGGGCGCAGGAAGGCGTCTATGACACGCTTGAACACGGCTATGACCTGATCCTGGTCTATGGTTCCCAACAGCTCTACGATATCGGCGAAGAATACGCCTTGCCTGCAACGGTGGAGCGGCGCGTGCGCTATTGTGGTTACCTGGATCGGGTGGAGGAAACGTGTCCGACGGATGAAGCAACTCCTACAGACCTCCATCTCCTTGCCCTGCGGCAGGCATTGCTCCCACCAGTTGATCGCCTGGTCGTCCTGACGGCTGGCGGAGGCGGTGACGGTTTTCCCTTGATGCAAGCCTACCTGTTGGGGCTGCAGCGGTCGCCCTCGATCCCATTTTCCAGCGTACTCGTCACCGGGCCGCTGATGGATGCGGATGAACAGCTCGAGCTGCACGAACTCGCAGCCACCTTTCCAACAGGAAGGGTACGCATCGAATCGTTCCTGCCAGACCCGCTGCCATTGCTCAGCGCTGCCGACCTGGTTGTCTCGATGGCTGGATATAACACGACCTGCGAACTCTTAGCGTTGAGACAACGGGTCCTGCTGGTTCCGCGCGCGACCCCGCGCCAGGAACAACTGATACGCGCGTCTCTACTCGCCAGGCATGGGCTGGCGCGGATGCTTCATCCTGAGCAGTTGACACCTGAGCGGTTGATGGACAGCGTCCAGCAGTCACTCTCGCAACCACGTCCACACGAGGGGCAACTCACTGCCGCGGGAATATCGTTCCAGGGGCAAACGTTAGCCAGGCAAGCAATTGTTGATGGGCTTTACGACCTGCGTGACCGGCAGTGGAGAGCCGATCGGGTTATCGCGCATGTTTCCTGAAGGAGGATGGATGCTATGAAAATCGCCTATATCTGCGCTGATCCCGGCATTTCTGTGCTGGGAAATAAGGGTGCATCGGTTCATGTGCGTGAATTCACCGAAGCC
>Ga0207416_1003078_pt1 | contig 16647 bp, 12 predicted proteins | sample PaiPotPPM11metaG_FD_184107 | JGI IMG/M metagenome (GOLD analysis project Ga0207416, IMG submission 184107) | Iron sulfur acid spring bacterial and archeal communities from Banff, Canada, to study Microbial Dark Matter (Phase II) - Paint Pots PPM... ...
GGTGCTTGCCCAGCAGCCGCTGGCCGGGACTGAGGCTGTAGAGGTATCGCAGCTGCACCATGTCCGGTTTGACGTTGGCCCGGTCGTAATACTCAAGGCGGGCCATGATCGAGACGATCTTCTCGGGGATGGCCCGTCGCCGCCGTAGTAGTTGCTCCAGGCGGTCTGGCCCTCCAGGGAGAACTCGGGGGTCCGGGCGGCCCGGCCCCGGGCGACCGGCTCGCTGCCGGTGATGACCATCTTGCGCACCAGGTGCGGGTAGTCGGCGGCAAGGGCGATCGCCGCCGAGCCGCCGACCGAGTTGCAGACGAAGTCCGCCTCGGTGACCCCAAGGTTCTCCAGCACGGCGGCGATCCGCTGGGCGTGGGCCGTCCAGCGCGGCCCGCTGATCGGGGCCGCGACTGAGAATCCGTAGTTCAGCATGTCAACCAGCAGCACCCGCCGGTCGGCGGCGAACAGCGGCACCGCGGGGGCGTAGTCGGTCCACGAGGTACAGCCGGGGCCGCCGCCGTGCAGGAAGACGGTGGGCTTGCCCGTGCCGAGCTCGGTCACCCAGAGCGCGTCGCCCCCGGTAGCCGGCAGTAGGCGCCCTTCGGGGGCGCCGAGCGCATAGGCCGCTTCGATCTCCGTGATGGTAGTCAACGTAGGTTCACTCCTTGCTTGAGAGCTGTTCGATGGGGCAGCCAACCCGGGCCCGCAGGTCGATGTAGACGACCCCGTCGCGCACCGCCACCGGGTAGGTGGCCAACGGGGTGACGGCCGGCGGGGTGAGCGCCTTCCCGGTGCGGATGTCGAACTTGGCGAAGTGGAACTCGCACTCCACCGTGCCGTCCTCGATGTACCCCTCGGCCAGCGACGACAGGGCGTGCGTGCAGGTGTCATCGGTGGCGAAGAAGCCGTCCTCGATGCGGAACACCGCGACCGGAGGCTTGACCGGGATGACCATTGCCCCGCCGACCTCGACCTCGTCCACCGCGCCCGCCGCGTGCCAGCCCGCAAGGTCGTCTCCGGCCAGGTTTGCCTCGGGCTGGGTCATGCGGCCGCTTCCAGGAGCCGCGACTCGGTCCTGACCAGGAAGTCGAGCACCAGCGACGCAAACACGTCCGGGCGCTCCATCGGCGGCCAGTGGCCGCACTCGTTGAGCAGCACCACGTCCGCGTTGGGCATGTAGCTCATGATCTGCAGCGCCTGCTCGCAAGGGACCATGCGGTCGAAGCGGCCGTGGATCACCAGCGTCGGCACCGGGATGGTCGCCAGCGCGGCCATGTTGCTGTGCGGCACGCTGACCGAGTCCACGCTGGCCTGCCAGTGGTCCATGTGCGCGGCCCGGAACGCCAGCAGCGCGTCGACCAGCTCGCGGGTGACGTTGGTCTCGTCGTACCAGAGCGAGCGCAGCAGGCGTTCCAGCTTCTCCCGGTCGAGCGGGTCGGCCTGGCTCTCCTGGTGCAGCCGCATGGCCTCGCCCGGGAACGGGGCCAGCAGGTACGGGTCGCCGCCGGTGGAGGCGTGGCAGGCCCCGATAACCAGCCGCTCCACCCGCTCCGGGTGCTGCAGGGCCAGGTCGAGGCAGGTCGTGGCGCCCATCGAGGTGCCGACCGCGGTGACCTTGGCGATACCGAGGTGATCGAGCACCCGGACCACCGCCCGCACGCAGACGTCGTGCGCGGGCTCGTGGAACGTCACCGGCCCGGTATGCCCGTAGTTGGTCAGCTCCACCACGATGCAGCGGTACGACTTGGACAGGACGGCCAGCACGTCGCGGTAAAGCAGCCACGCGGTCGAACCCGGCGTCGGCCCCCAGGCCGAGACCAGCAGCAGCGGCTCCCCGCTCCCCGCCTCTAGGTAGTAGACGGGTCCCTCGGGCGAGTCGATCGTGTGCGCGTACCCCTCCGGGGGAAGCAGGTCACGGGGCGAAACGGCAGCCGGCACGGCGGGCCTCCACAGCTAGCGAGCGGTAGTGGAGCAGGGGCCACGCCGACCCTGCGTGATCAAACGGCACTGAGTCCCTATGGTGCGGTCGCGCTCGGGCCAGGGCAAACGAGCGGTCCGCTGAGTGAACCGCCGCCTTGCCTTCGCGTTTGGCGGTCGGTCAAATGAGCGCATGCCCGGTCCCGTCACCATCAGCGCCCGGACAGCAGTGACGATCGCCTACGTGACGAGCCTGCTATTGGCATCCCTGGACACGAACATCGTCAACGTCATGCTGCCGACGCTGAGCCGCGAGTTCTCCTCACCGCTCGCCTCGGTGAAATGGGCCGTCATCGGATACATCCTCGCGCTGGCGATCACCATGCCGGTGGCCGCCTGGCTAACCGATCGGCTGGGGATCAAGCGGGTCTACCTGTTCGCAATCGGACTGTTCGTGCTGGCCAGCGCCTGCTGCGGGGCCGCCGAGAACCTGCCCGAGCTTGTCGTGACCCGGTTCGCGCAAGGCGCCGCGGGCGGCATCATCGGGCCGGTCGCGACTACCATGCTCTACCGCACCTACCCGCAGAACGAACGGGCCCGGATGACCCGGCTCCTGCTGATGCCGATCGCGCTCGGGCCCGCGCTGGCCCCGCCGCTTGGCGGCTTCCTCGTCGACCACCTCTCCTGGCGGATCGCCTTCCTGGTCAACGCACCGGTCGGGCTGTTCGCGGCGGTCGCGGTCATGATCGGCCTGCCCGCCGACCGTCCCAGCCGCGGCAAGCCGCTGGCCCCGGCCAACTTCCTGTCCGCGGCGGTCGGCCTGAGCGGCGCCATGTACCTGATCAGCGAGGGGACCGAGATCGGCTGGGGCAGCCCACTAATCATCCTGATGGCCTGCGTCACGGCCGCCGCGCTGGCGCTGTTCGCGCGGATCGAGTTCCTGTCCCGCGAGCCCATGCTGGACCTGCCGCTGCTGCAGGACCGGCTGTTCCGGTTCTCCAACCTGTCGACGCTGTTCCAGACCATGGCGTTCCTCGGCGGCATGCTTTACATCACCCCCCTGCTGCTGCAGCAGGTGGACGGCCGTTCCCCGCTGGCCGCCGGGCTGGTGATGTCGGTCGTGCCCGCAGGCGTGGTCACCTCATCCCAGACAGCCGGGCGGGCGTTCGACCGCATCGGACCGAGGCCGCTGGTGGTCGTCGGGGAGACACTGCTGGCCCTTGACCTGGTCGTGGTCAGCCGCTTCGGCCAGGGCACGCCGATCTGGGCGTTCTGCGTGGCGATGTACCTGGCCGGGGTGTCCAACGGCATGGGCATGGTCGGCCTGCAGGCGTCGATGTTCGCGCACATTCCCCGGGAGTCGATCTCCGGCGGCGCCACCCTGCTCAACGTCAACCGGCAGGTAGCCACGGCACTCGGCGTGAGCATCGCCACCGCGGTGCTAACCGCGGGCGGTGGACGCAGCGACACCACCAGCCAGCCGTATCACCTGGCCTACCTCATCACCGCGGTCAGCGCGGGCTGCGCCGCGCTGGCCGGAGTCGTTATACCGCGTCGGCTCGAGCCGGGGCCAGCGGATGAGCCACTGGTTACCGCCGCAGCCCCGCAGCCTGATGCGATCTGATGCCTGACGATGCGGCCAGTGCCACATTCGGCGCCGTCGTGACCGAGTCCTAACGGCATCGTGGTGTCAGGACACTGCTTTGTGCCGTTTGACGCATCCTGACGCGACCCATCCAAGATGACGCCGGTTAAGCCCCCCGAAGGACAGGCACGCTTGCCATCGAAGCGCTTCGAGTGCTGTACGCGCCTCGACGTGCGGTGAGCGTGAAGAAGCACCGTGGAGCTATGCCACGGTGCTTCTTCACATTCTGCCGGTTAGCGGGAGAGCGGTTTTATGACAGTGTCGAGTGGAATGTGTAAGTTCCCGACCCGACCTGCAACTGCAGGCAGGATCCGTGCATACCGGTGACGGTGACGCCGGCGGCGCCGGAGATCGGGTTTCCGTCCTCCGTCACCGTCGCGGCGCTGGCGGCGGGGACGCAGACCGACGCCTGCGCCCCGACCGGGACCTGGGTGGTGAGGGCGAAGCTGCTCCCGTTCTTGGTCCAACTCGATCTCACCCGGCCAAGCGGGGTGGTCTCGTAACCCGACGCGGAGGTCAGGCCCTGGACCGGTGACGGATCGATGGACAGGGTGCGGAAACCCGGCGAGGTGGACTGGATCCCGGCGACGTTGCTGTAGAACCAGTCGTCAATGGTGCCCATGAACGCGTGGTCACGGGACCGGGCGGAGTCGCAGGAGGTGTCCTCCCACGCCTCCCACATCGTGGTGGCGCCGCACTGCTGGAACCACTGTCCCCAGCCGGGGGCGGTCGGGTTGGTGGCGACCAGGTAGGCAAGGTTGCCGTAGCCGTAGTCGGTCAGCATGGGCAGGATGTACTTCGCGCCGTTGGCGCCGACCGCTAGGTGGTTGCCCTGCGCGGTGACGTTGGCGGCCAGGCCGCCGGCGATCGCCTGCTGGTCACCCTGCGGTGCCAGGCCGAACGCCAGCCCGTACACGTTGGCCGTCTGGTCGTAGGCGGTGGAGGTGATGGTACCGTTCGGCCCGCCGAGCGCGTGCGAGTTGAGTCCGACTGGGTCGCGGTAGACGTGGCTGGCGGCGTCGTAGAACTCGTTGTTGACCGCCGTGCGGATGTCGCCGGCGAGCGCCGCGTACTTGCTCGCGTCCACGGTGTTGCCGATCGCCTGCGCCATGAGCGACAGGTCCTCGGTCTCCTGGTACAAGAACATGCTGCCGAGCATCTCGCTCGACGGCGGGTTGGCGTTGCCAGGCACCGACCAGTCGCCGAACGTGGTGCCCTGGTAGATGTAGCCGCTGGACGCGATCTGGCCGTCCAGGTCGTTGACGTACGCGGCCATGTTCGCGTAGTCGCGGCGGATCACCGACAGGTCATCGTAGTTCTGGTACATGTTGTACTCGATGAGCAGGAACGAGCCGCCCCACAGCGGGTCGACGTTGTCCCCGCCGGGCTGGGTCGGGACGAGCCACCCGATGTTGCCGGCGGAGTCCTGGGAGTCGTCGAAGTTCTGCATCATGTGGGTGTAGTAGGCCTCGGCGTCGAAGTTGGCCATCTCCGAGTCCGAGTAGTCGCCGTTGTCGTTGGTCCAGCCGCCCTTCTCGTACACCGGGGTGTCGCTGCCGTAGGAGTACTGGTTGTTGAGGATGGTGTTCACCATCGCGGTGTGCATCTCGTTCAGCAGCGAACTCGAGCTGGTGAAGTCGCCCGACGCTGCCAGGTTGGTGTGCACCACCACGCCGGTGGCCGACAGGATCCGCGGTAGCGCGACCCCGGGCGCGGTCGAGACCTGGATGTAGCGGTAGCCCTTCCAGCCGTACTTCGGCTCGTAGGTCTCCGGGGTGCCGCCTCCCTTGAGGATGTAGGTGTCGGTCTGCCCGGTGCTGCCGTTGCCTTCCGATTGCACGGTGCCGTCCGAGTTGAGCTTCTCGGAGTAGGAGATCATGACAGCAGTGCCGGCCGTGCCCTGCATCGTGATCTTCGCCCACCCGGAGGTGGTGATCCCGAAGTCATAGACCGTTGAGGGACCGGTCGGGCTTAGGACGTTGGAGGCCCACGGCCCGGTGCCGTACGCGGCCGACACGTCCGCCGCTTGCCAGGAGGAGTCATCGAAGCCGGCGGTGTTCCAGCCGGCAGGCGGTGTGGCCGGGGTGCCTGGCAGGGCCTTCCAGGTCGCGTCGGTCACGATCCGCGTCGAGTCGAGCTGCGCGGCCGCGATGACGCTGTTCGCGCCGTCGTCCGGGATGCCCGCGATCGCGATCACGTTAGTGCCCGGCACCAGGAGCGACTTGATGTTAACGATCTTCGATGTCTGCCAGGCGTTGACGGCGACCGGCTGGTTGGCGACCAGCGTCCCGTTGACGTAGGTCATCTCGCCGTCGTCAGCGTTGACGCGCAGCACCGCGCTTGAGATGGACGATGGGTCGGTGACGGTGAACGTCTTGCGCAGGTAGATCGTCCCTGGCGCCGTGCTGGAGGTCGCGCCCGGCGTGTTCCAGATCCAGTCCGCGACCGGTGACGCGGAGTACGAGGGGACGGGGACGGTCACGCCGGGCTGGTTGGTGACCTTCACCGGCTGGACCGTCGCGGTCTGCTCAATCGGCGGGATCAGCTGCGCTCGAAGCACTCCAGTCGGCGCCGACGGGTCCTGGACGCCGGTGCCCCATGGGGAAGTGCCGTAGCCGCCGAGGACGTTCGCGGCGGGCCAGGAGGAGTCGTCGAAGCTGGCGGTCTCCCAGCCAGCGGGCGGGCTAGCGGGCGAGCCGGGCAGGGCCTTCCAGGTCCCGTCGGTCACGATCCGCGTCGAGTCGAGCTGCGCGGCGGCGATGACGCCGCTGGAATTGGCCTGGGTGTCCAGGCCTTCGATGGCGATTACGTTGGTGCCCGGGACTAGCAGCGACTTGATGTCGGCGACCTGCGAGGTCTGCCAGCCGTTGATCACGCTGGGTGACGAGCTAGTCACCTGTGTCCCGTTGACGAAGGCCACCTCGCCGTCGTCCCCGTTGACGCGCAGGACGGCGCTGGAGATGGTGGACGGGTCGGTGACGGTGAAGGTCTTGCGCAAGTAGATCGTGCCAGCCGTGGTGGTGGTGGCCGCGTTAGCGGTGTTCCAGATCCAGTCCGCGACCGGCGTCCCGGAGTACGACGGGAGCGTACTCGCCGGAGGCATCACCACGGTGCCGCCCCAGCCGCTGTCGTCGTAGCTCGGTTGCGTCCACCCTGGCTTCTCCAGGCGGGCGTCGTAGGTTTCGGCCGCTGGCGAGTTGGCCGTCATGGGTCCGGTCGTGGCCTTCCATGACGTGTCGGTCACCACCCGGGCCGAGGTTCCGTTGGCGTACCACACCTGAAGTTCGGCCTTCATCGTGGGCTCGGCCGCGCTGGCCGGGTAGTCGTCCGCTCCGGCCGCGTAGAAGCCGTTGCCGAGGCTGACCGCGAGCGCGTTGCGACCGGACCGCACCAGCTTGGTGACGTCGAAGGTGTTGTAGTCGATGGTCTTGTCGACGGTGGTGAACGCGGTGTCGAGCACCTGGTCGGTTACTGAGTGCCCGTTGACGTATAGGTACGGGTAGCTGAGGCCCGCGACGTACAGACGGGCCCTGGTGATCGGCTGCCTCCCCAGCGCGAAGTCCTTGCGCAGCAGCAACTCGGCTCCGCTCGGTGAGGTAGCGTCCTCGATCCAGTTGCCCTGAAGCTGGCTCGGGTTGACGAACGCGGTCTCGAACCAGGCAGCCTGGCTCCACGCCGACGCGGTGCCGTGGTTGTCCCAGACGCGGACGCGCCAGTAGTAGCGGGTCTGGGACGCGAGCGCCGGACCGCTATAGGCGACGTTGTATGACTGCGTGGAGTTCACGGCACCCGAGTCCCACAGCAGGTCCCGGCCGCTCATCAGGCTGCCTGTACTGGTGGCGACTGTGATCTCGTACTTGCTCTGGGAGACTCCGCGTGCTGCCGAGGAGATGACCCAGCCAAGCTCCGGAGTGGCGGTGTCGATCCCGAGGGGGTTGGTGATGTTCTCGGCGGTGAGCGAGCCGACCGTAGGCGCCGGCAAGCTGGCCGTGGCGGCCTGCCCGGATGACTGCGCCCCAAGCGCGGAGGCGCCGGTGAGGCCCATCACCATGAGAGCCAGGGGAACAGCGACCGCGGCACCGACCCGCAACCGGCGGGCCAGCGGCTTGGCGGCGGGGCCGGATCGATGCGGCGAATCCGTCCAGCGACGCAGCCTCGCCATTGTCCAGTCCCTCCTTCTTCGTTCTGTCACCGATCTCTCCTTCGCTTGTCCCGTCGCTCCTGCCTCGCCCACGTTCGGCGCGGAGTTTTGGGTTCCCTCCAATCGCGGGTCCATGGTGCGACCGCGATTGAAACGTTCTTATCTGCCTTACTAAGGTGCGATGGAGCGGCGTTCAAGAGGCTTGTCCGCATCCGGCCACGATCCAGCCGACGGGAAAACCGGCGCGATCGCCTGGCTTGCCCGGCACTGGGACTCCGACGACAAGCGCCGCGAACTGGCGCCCGACGTCGTCACCCGGACGGAACGACACCCCGGGCAGTGGGTCGTGGGCTGGACGAGGCCAGCCCGAACTTGTCGGCTCGGTAACGGGGCCTGATCACCCGACAGGAACAGGACTGAATTGACGTACCGGGGGTACGGCCATATGGCCCGGGACAGCAGCCCGCGGTCGGCGACGTGGTCAGTCCTGGCCTGGTGGGCGGCAAGCGGGAACTCGGAGAGGGGCACCCACCGGCGGCCAGGGAGCACCCAGCCGCGGTACCCCCAGGACTCCAGCAGCTCCGTCACGTCAGCGGCCGACTGTATCCGCTCCTCGACCTCAATGAGCAGCCGGGGCCGGTCGCGCCTGATCGTCTCGATCGCGCCGTGCAGCACGGGGACCTCATGCCCGTCCACGTCAATTTTGACGAATGTGACGTTCTCCAGGCCGAGGCCGTCCACCGTCACCAGCGGAACCGCGATGGAGGCGCCGTGGATGTCCCGGCGGTGCAGCGAGGAGACGCCCCGGGCAGCGCCGTCCGGAGACGGCAGCCAGATGTGCGCCTCCCCGTAGTGATCGGACGCGGCGGCCGGGACGACGTCAACCGCAGGGGGAAGGGTCCGGCTGAGTACTTCGTGTAGCGAGGTCGGCTCGATGACGACGACCCGGCTGGCCCGGCGGACCAGTCTCCGTGTCCACGGCCCGTACCAGCCCCCGACATCGATCATCGTGCCGCCGCGCCCGCAAACCTGGTCTAGGCGGCGAATCTCCGGCTCGAACCGCCGGTAGGCAAGACTGGTCAGCCTGACCAGCAGTCCTTCGGGTACTCGGGCGGCCGTCCGTGAGGCCAGCGTCATCGCGGTTGCTCCTCAGGTCACTGTCACCACGGATAGGCGGATACGTCCACGTGGTTGTTTCCTGGATCGAAATAGGAGATCAGCAGGCGGTCCGGGGTACTCAGCTCCGGATGCCCGATGAGGGCACGGCACAGGCCGTCGGCCTCCGCACACGGCACCCGGCCGGATAGTAGCCGCCGCCATGGCCCGGCCGGGGAAGCGGCCTGCCATGCCTGGAAGTCGCCCGCCAGGCTGGTCTGCTCGATCATCACCAGGCCGTGACCGACAGCCGCATAGTCGGCGACCGACACCCCGATCGCCTGGCCACCCGGGACCACCGATCCCGCCATGGCCGCCTGCGGTGACCATCCCGCTCCGGTCCAGTACTGATAGGAGGACGGACTCTGCCAATCGGCCGGTGCGGCGATGGTCCGTGCCACGAACACGCGCCCGCCGCAGGCCGTAGGCGGAACGGCAGCCGGGCAGAAACCGAACAGGTACAGGTAGCCGTCGCGTTCGGTGACCGGCGAGCCGAGCACCTGCTGCGGTGGCAGCGGAAACCCGCCGAAGCTGGTGAACGGTAGGACCGCGGGGCTGAGGATATTGTCCACCGGGTCGTACTCGGCCAGGCCGAATCCTTCTGCGGTGTTCGTGGTTCCGGTGACGCAGTACTCGTCGAAGGTGAGGAGCAAGGCGCCCTCCGTCAGCGACGCCCGGGTGAGACCGGAGATCCACGCGGCGGGATAGGCGCCGGCGCCTGAGCAAGGCAGCGTCGTGCCCGGTAGCGATAGGTTCTGCGGTGCGGGAAGGAATGGCTGCGGCGCGTCGCTGGCCGAGGTCAGCGGGTTGGGCGGCGTCGGGATTTCACTCAGCACCGACGGCGCCTGGCCCGCCTGGTAGGGCCCGGCGGCGGCCGAGTCCGTGCCAAGGATCAGGCCCCGGAGCGTACGGCCGTCCGGGCTGGTGACTTCAGTGTCGCAGAACAGCCAGACGCTCCGGCTCGGCCTGCCGGGCACCGGGCTGCTGTACCCGCAGTCCCTGGCTATCACATTGCCCGTGCTGCGTTCGTAGTTCGACAGCACCGGTACGGGCCCCGGCCGCGAGGCGGCGCTAGTCGCGCAGGCGGCGATCGTGATGCCGCAGACGAGGGCCAGCGCGCAGCCGCGCAGTCTCCTGCGGCGCGGGAGCACGGTCAGCCCGAGCCATAGCTGAAGAGCACACGGGTCGGCGCGGGCCTGGCGGCGGAGGCGTCGCGCACGAGGACCGCCACCGAACCGGTGGCGATGAGCGCGCCGAGGAGCACGGCGATGAGGATGCGCATGAAACGGTCCTTCCCGCGGGTCACTGCGTCTCGGGCAGGCCGCGCAGCGCGGCGGCGCCGAACAGGGGCTCGAATACGGCCGCGTAGTCCGGGCCGCGGCGCAGATGCTGGCCGCCGTCGACGTTGATCACTTCTCCGGTGATCCAGGAGGACTCCGGGCCCGCCAGGAACCGGGCCACCTCGGCGACGTCCAAGGCGGTGCCGACGCGGGTCAGCGGGATGCAGGCCAGGTAGTCATCGAGCACGGGACTAGGGTCGGCGATGCCCGCGACCAGTTCTGACTCCACGATGCCGGGCCGGATTCCGTTGACCCGGATGCCGATCCCGCCCAGTTCGTCAGCGGCCAGCGCCACCATGTGGTCAACCGCGGCGTTGGCCGGCCCGTAGGCGCCGAACCACCGGTGGATTGTGGTGGAGGCGATCGAGGAGATGGCGACGAACGAGCCACCGCCGACGGGCGCCATCTCCTGGGCGGCATGCTTCAGCGTCAGCATGGTCCCGGTGGCGTTGAGGTCCAGCGTCGCGCGCCAGCCTGCCGCATTGAGCTGACTGAGCGGGCCGATGGAGGCGGAGCCACCCGCTCTGGCGATCACGATGCGCAACGGGCCGCTGGCCGCCGCGTCGGCGAGTGCGGCGGCGACCTGTTCCTCTTCGGTGACATCCGCGACCACGTAACGTAGCCCGTAGGCGTCCCCGTATTCCTTGAGCCTCCGCTCGTCCTGCCCGGCAATGGTCACGGTGGCGCCGTCCGCGGCCAGCCGCCGGGCACACGCAAGCCCGATCGCGGTCTCGCCGCCGGTGACCATAGCCGCGGTGCCGGCGAGCACTTCGCCTTCGCGGTCCTTGCTGGACGGCACCATCAGATGTCACCTCGCCGGTGACGCTTCCTATGAGGCAGTAGCATCGTGTCCCCTAGCAGACGGGTGTCAAGAGTACACATGGACGACCGGATTCCGACAAGTGGCTCACCGGTGCCTCAACGGAGGTAGCCGGGGTAGCACCGCCGCCACCGCGGCATCGTGCCAGGCAGCGGTCCCGAGCACGGCGCGCAGCAGCTCGGGGAGCAGCGTCTCCAGTTCCTCGCGGGTCGGCTGGCCCTGGCGCAGCCAGCCGCGGCCCATCGTCTCCACCATGGCGAGCCAGCCGCGCAGCACACACTGCAGCACGGGGGAGTCGCTTGGCGGCTCGAGTTTAAACAGGATCAGTTTGAGTACCCGGTCCTGGATCTGGCCCAGGACCTGGCGGTCCTCGCCGCCGGCCAGCGAGCCGTGACTGAGCAGCGCGGTGAGGCCGATGGGGTTGGCCTGGATGTGATCGAAAAAGGCAGCCAGGCTGGCCGCCAGCCAGTTCTCCGGGTCGTTGGTCGCGGCTTTGGCGATCGCCGCCACAACGTCGTCCCCCGTCTGCCGCAGCGCTGCGATGAACACGCCCGCCTTGCCCCCGTAGTAGTGGTACACCAGTGGCCGGGACATTCCCGCGTCGGCCGCGATGTCGTCGACCGACACCTCGTCGTAGGGCCGCGTGTTGAACAGCTTCAGCGCCGAGTTGATCAGTGCCTGCCGGCGGTCGTCGGGTGCGAGACGGCGCCGAGCCGGGCGGCTCGCGGCTTCCCCGCTGCCTGGTGTACTCACACGGTCACGGTAGACCATCAGCCGCGCCGGGCTTGAACGAGGAGGATGCTGGCCATCGACGGCCAGTGACACAGCGCGCGGTCCAGCGGCCGCAGCGGCCGTGGCACATCGTGGTAAGGGGCGCCCTCGACGCGCTCGCAACGGAACCCGCGGTCGGTCAGGAATTCCACCAGCGCCCGCCGGGTGAACAGGCGCAGGTGCCCCGCGACCTCGTGGCCGGGCCGCCCGTAAATGCCGCGCAGGCTGACCTCGGAGAACAGCGGCTGGATGCCCAGGCCGATGAGCCCCCGGTTGAACCACGCGGCGAGGTTCGGCGTCGAGAGCAGCAGGATGCCGCCGGGGCGCAGTACGCGCCGCGCCTCGTCGACGGCGGCGTCGGTGTCAACCAGGTGCTCGATCAGTTCGCTCATGATCACCACGTCGGCGCTGGCTTCGGGCATCGGCAGCCCGGAGCCGTCGATGCCGCCCTGGATGACGAGCAGTCCGCGGGCACGAGCCAGTGCCAGTGCCGCCGCCGACCAGTCGATGCCGATGACGGTGTTACGCGGATCGAGTCGCTTGAGCAGGTGCGTGGCCGCGCCGTCCCCGCAGCCCACGTCCACCATCCGCTGGGGACTGGGGCGCTGGGCCAGCACCTTGGCCAGCATCCGCGCCTGGCGGCGGGCCCGGTCCGGTCCCGAGCTGAAGGTGGCGTCGGAACGCGAGTAGAAGGCATGCAGCGGGCTGGCGCCGACCGGGCCGGCGCTGCTGCTGGCCGGGTCAGCGGGAGCGGGCTTCATTGATGGCCTCGTCGATGACCGTGGAAAAATGGCGAACGGCGGTGGACCAGCTCAGCCGGGAGGCGCGACGGCGCGCGGCGTCCCCCAAGGCGGCCCGCCGGGCTGGGTCCAGGGCGAGCGCCGCCCAGGCCGAGGCGAACTCCGCCTCGGTGCGGGCCAGCAGGCCCGTCCGCCGGTGCTGAACCGAGTCACGCAGCCCCGGGACGTCGAAACCCAGGGTGGGGGTGCCGTGCAGCGCCGCCTCGGTGACCACGATTCCCCAGCCCTCGATCAGCGCGGGGTGGACGAGCAGCCAGGCCGCCGCCATCAGCCGGTGCTTGTCTTCCTCGCTGACCCGTCCGGTGAAGGTGACGCCGGGGCCCGCCATGGCCTCCAGACGGCCGCGCTCGGGGCCGTCTCCGGCCACGACCAGCCGACCGCCGACCACCGGCCGCACCCGGTCCCACAACCGCAGCAGCAGGTCGATGCGCTTGTAATCGGCGAGCCGCCCCAGGGCGAGGAACAGCGGCTCGGCCGACCGCGGCGCCGACAGGCCCGCCGGCGCGACGCCGTTGGTGAGCATGCGGATGCGCTCGCGCGGCACCCCGAGCGACTCCAGTTCCCTGGCGGTGGACGCGGACACGGTGAGCACCAGGTTGCGCCGGTGCGCGAACGGCATCACGCGCTGCTCGAGGAACTGGCCAGCCGTCGACAGCGGCGGCGGGAACCGCAGCCGCCACAGGTCGGTGTGCACGTGGTTGATCATGCAGATCATCGGCTTACGAGCCCACAAGGGCGATAGGAACGGCATGCCGTTGCAGACCTCCACGACCAGGTCGCAGTCGCGCAGGCGGCGTGTGTAGGTGAACGGGGCGCCAAGGAACTGGCCGTACGGGCCGCCGCTGCGCACGACCTCGTAGCGGTGCGGGGCCGACGGGCCGCCGCACAGCAGCGTAACCCGGTCACCCCGGGCGGTCAGGCCAGTCGCGAGTTGGTCCACCAGTAGTTCCGAGCCGCCGGCCCGCGGGCTCGCGATGTCCCGCCACGCCACGATCACGACGTGCCGCCCGGGTCCTTGCCCGGCAGCGGTTCCCCCCTGGCCCGCGGCGGCGCCGGCGAGCCGCTGAACCGCGGAGAGTGGTACCCAATCGATCTCCACGCTGGTTCCTTCCGATGGACTCCTAGTCCAGCGCCGCCATTGTCATGCGTAATTGATGAAGTGTCAATAACAGGCGGCTTATCGATGTCTTACGGAGGATCGACGCAGGATACAGCGTCGCCATGGACGGCCGCGGCCTAATAATTCGGGGTCCTATTGACGAAGTATCAAGAGTGACCTACCGTCCAGTAACAACGAAGCGTGCCTGAAGCGTAACCCCGTCCCGCCCAAACGGGAACGGCACTTCGGCGCCGGCCCCTCCCCCGGGCGGACGGTCCGGCACGGTTGCCGTCCCCCACAGCGGCGACCGGCCCATCCGTGAAGGAGAACGGCATGCCAACCGACGCGCTCCCCTCTGCCTCGGCTACGCGGGCATCGGGTCCGGTCGGCGCGTTCCGCCTGTTCGCGGCGTTCCTGCGCGAGCAGGCGGACCCGGACGAGTTCTACGGCCTGCTTGCCCGCGACTCGGTCGCCCTGGTGGAGCGCCACTTCAGACTGGCCGGAAGCCGGGTGGTGGATGTCGGCGGCGGCGCAGGGTACTTCGCCGCCGAATTCCGCCAGCGCGGCGCCGAGTGCCTGCTCGTCGAGCCCGATCCCGGGGAATTGCGCAACCGCGGCGAACCCGCTCGCGGGAGCGTGATCGGGGACGGCTACTGGCTGCCGCTGGCCGACGCCAGCGTGGACGTGTGCTTCTCCTGTAACGTGCTCGAGCACGTGCGCGATCCCGCCGGGCTGATTGATGAGATGATCCGCGTGATCCGGCCCGGTGGCCTGATGTACGTGTCATACACCGCATGGCTGTCCCCATGGGGCGGCCACGAGTCCGCACCCTTCCACTACCTGGGCGGCGACTACGCGTTGCGCCGCTACATACGCCGCCACGGCAAGAAGCCGAAGAACATCTACGGGCAGACGATGTTCCCGGTTGGCGTCGGCCAGGTCCTGTCGCTGGTCCGGCGGCGAACCGACGTCATCGTGGTAGAGGCACGACCGCGCTACTACCCGCGCTGGTGCCGCCTCCTGATCCTGCTGCCCGGCCTGCGCGAGCTGCTGACCTGGAATCTCCTGCTCATCCTGCGGCGGCAGTCGTGAGCGTGCTGCGGCTGCCGCTCAAAGAGGCCCCCACCGAGCGGCCTGACCAGGCCGACGGCGGACGACGGCCGCCGTGGCGGCTACAGCGCGGGCGGGGAGATGCCGCCGAGCGGGCCGGGCTGCGCTGGGCGCTGCTGGCATGGGTCCTGCTGCTCGCGACGCTGCTGGTGCAGGACCCGGAGCGAATGACGTTTGACACGAAGCTGGGCGTGAATATCGACCCGGTCGGCTTCTATGAACGGCTGTGGCACCTGTGGAACCCGCTGGAGTACCTCGGCAGCCTTCAAGATCAGTACATCGGCTACGCCTTCCCCATGGGCCTGTACTACCTGACCGCCCACCTGCTGCACGTGCCGGTCTGGGTCGCCGAACGGCTCTGGATGTCGCTGCTGATCGCGGCTGGCTTCTGGGGCCTGGTCCGGCTGGCCGAGGCGCTCGGCCTCGGATCGCACGCGACCAGGCTGCTCGCCGGGGCCGCGTTCGCACTGTGGCCCACCTTCACCATCCTGATCGGCTCGTCCTCCGGAGGCCTGCTACCCGGCCTGCTGGCCCCCTGGGCCGTGGTGCCGCTGGTCCGCTGCGCGTCCGCCAGGACGGCGGCCGTGCGCTCGGGCATCGTGGTGGCCTGCATGGGCGGCATCAACGCGGTGTCCACTCTGGCCGCGCTCGTGCTTCCCGCGCTGTACATCCTGACTCGCCCAGGCCGGCGCCGGTGGGCCCTGGCCGGCTGGTGGGCGGCGGCGGTAGTGGCGGCCACGCTGTGGTGGGCCGGGCCGCTGCTGTACCAGGGTCGGTACGGTTTCAACTTCCTGCCCTACATCGAGCAGGCGGCCACCACGTTCCAGACCATGTCCGGTGCGGCTGTGCTGCGCGGCAGCGGCAACTGGGTCGCGTACCTGAACTTCGGCCAGCCGTGGCTGACCGCGGGGGCGGTGATGACGGGATCGGCCTGGGCGGTGGCGGCCGGAGCGGTGGCCGGGGCGACGGGCCTGGCCGGACTCGCCCGCCGCGACCTGCCTGAGGGACTCTGGCTGCGCTGCACCGCGGGAGTGGCCGCTGTCTGGGCGCTCGCCGGCTACGCCGGGCCGCTCGGCGGACCGTTGCACCAGCAGGTCCAGACCCTGATGAACGGGCCGCTGGCGCCGTTGCGCAACGTGTCCAAGATCGAGCCGGCGCTCGCCGCCGCCCTGGCCCTCGGGATCGCGCACGTCTTGGCCCGCGCCGTGTGGCCGCCCATGGACTGGCCGCACAGGGCCGCCCGCGCCGCGGCCTGCCTGATAGCGGCGGCGGTGCTTGCCGGCCTCGGCCTGCCCTATCTGAACGGGAGCACGTTGCAGCCAGGATCGTTCAGCCAGGTGCCCGGCTACTGGCAGCAGGCGGCGGACTGGCTGGCCGCGCATAACAGCACCGAGACCACGCTCGTGGTGCCGGCCGACTCGCACGGCATCTACACCTGGGGACAGCCGATCGACGAGCCGCTCGAGCCGCTCGCCGGCTCCCCTTGGGTAGAACGGAGCCTGGTACCGTTCAGCGGCGGCGGAGTCGCCGACCTGCTGAACGGCGCGGAACAAGCGATCGAATCCGGTGCCGCCTCGCCAGGCCTGCCCGGCTATCTCGCCCGGGCCGGGATCCGGTACGTACTGGTCCGCAACGACCTAGACCCGGCTCAGCTCGGTTACATCCCGCCCGTTGTCGTGCATGCCACCCTGCAGGCATCCGGTTTCACCCGGATCGCCGCATTCGGACCGCCTTCACCGTCAGGTCCCGTCGGTCAGGGCACCGCCCTGCAAGTCGAGGCGATCGAGCCGCAGTACCCGCCGGTTGAGATCTTCCAGGCAGCCAGCCCGGCGGACCGGCCCGCCGGGCCGGTCCGCCG
>Ga0207416_1003079_pt1 | contig 16644 bp, 18 predicted proteins | sample PaiPotPPM11metaG_FD_184107 | JGI IMG/M metagenome (GOLD analysis project Ga0207416, IMG submission 184107) | Iron sulfur acid spring bacterial and archeal communities from Banff, Canada, to study Microbial Dark Matter (Phase II) - Paint Pots PPM... ...
GTCTTCGCCCACCCAGTGATACAAGCCTTCGCTCGGAACAGGGCGGCTGCAGACGGCCAGCGCCACGAAGAACGCGTTGGCCCCGAGGTCGTGCCCGACATTGAAGCAGTGATCCCGAGCGTCCTGGCTCAGGCGGACGAACAGTCGGGCGTCTTGACCGAGGCAGGCGGCAAGCACGCGCGCCCCCCGCGGCGAAAGCAGCAGCAACGAGTGGAGTCGGGTCCAGCCTGGCGGTTCGATCATCAGCCAGCGGTAGAGGAGTCCGTGATCCTTGAGCCATTTGATCCGTCTCTGGGAGACACGCCGACTCGGGAAGAAGAGTTGTTCGACCTGATCACGATCGAGATACCAGTAATCGGAAAGGGCTGTAAGGATGGCGATGTCTCGAGTGGTGAGGGCACGGACGAGTTCAGTCGTGCCTTGTTGGGTGAGGCGTCGGCTGGCGTTGTTGGGTTGATCGCGAATAATGAATGGACGACTGAGTAGATAGGGAGTCCGTCCCGGTGTCGAAAGCCGCCCTTTGGAGATCAGTTAGGCGGTCGCCTCTTGATGCGTACGGTTGGGGCGACCAGCTGGAACGACCGCCGACCTGGCCTCCCGTCGTCGATGATGCGCAGCCTTCGCGGACAGATCACTGCCAGGGGCCACATTACGGATTTGCCAGCAAACGCCTTCAGCGCACCACGGTAAACACGACCGCCGTCGCGGCCCCTGACGCCAGCCGAAGAGCAGTGACGACTCAGACGGAGGCCATCATCCTCTATCCCTTATAAATGCCTGAAATTTATGTCCAGGCGTGTCTTGAAGCTGCGCTGACCAGGCCGGTTGACTGCCGAACGTCGTATCTACCCTCTAAAAGGGACGAAATTTATGTCCCCAGTATCATTGAACCTGGACGGCGGCGCCCGTTCGCTCCTTCGGACCTATCTACCTTTCAAGAGAAGGACGCCGTCCGTGCCGCATTGGGCGTGGAGGTATGAGCAAAAGCCGGCCGCAAAGCGCCGTAAAGATGATCAAGCTCTCGGATGCAGCCCGCCGCATGGGGTGCCATGTAGAAACGCTTCGTCTGCGGGTCGGAGCCGGCGAACTGAGGGCGACGCGAGGCCCACACGGCGCCTACTACGTCTCCCGCGGAGACGTCGCGGCGCTGCCTCAACCTGGCCAGCGTCGTTCCCCTCCGCCGGAGCCTACGCTGGACGAGGTCGAAGCGTCTTGGGCTCAGATGGAGGAGTACCTCGAAAGAAATCGCTCGGCCCTCAGCCGTGAGCTCAAGTTATTCCGGCAGGTCAAAGGGGATCCAGCCTGTAACCGCAAGCTCTATCACCTCATCGCTGTGAACCGATTGGGGAAGGCTGGAATGAGCTTCCCCGCGATTGCGCGAGAGCTTGGCATCTCGCCCCGACAGGTGCGCCGACTGGCTGAGAGGCGGCCGCTCGATGCGCTCCGCCGCGACCTGCAGACGATCAGGAGCCGCCGGGATGCCCTCTTAGAGGCCCGCCGCCTGGTGGACAAGTTACGAGCAGGCTTGGAGGCAGAGGGCTTCCGCTATCATCGCCTCCCCCTGGCCATCGCAGGCCGACGAAGGTGGTGGAGATTCCGACCGATCAACCCCGACGAGCCACAGCCGGCCCACAAGGTTAAACGCCTCACGGCGGATGAGCGTAGGGCGCTTCGACGCAGCGGGTTGAGCGAGGACCAGATCGATGCTGTCTCCATCGTCGGCATGGGAGCCGATGAGGTCCACGAGCTCATGCTCCGAGGGGTCGGGCCGCGAACCAAGTCCGACGAGTAGCCCAATGCTATCGAGCGCAAGAGATCACCCATTTGTTGTCGCAACCAGCCCCTTTCCCTCAGTTGTTTACGTCACAATCACATCTAAGCACTCAGCACCTTCTTCCCATTTCACGGACGAGCGGTGGGTGGCATACCGAAATGGTGGAACCCTTCAAAAAAGATTGAATTTGTGTCCACGCGTTGGTATGGCAGTCGGCCTATGGGTGTGGGCAGTCATCGCCCATTCCGACGCTCAAACTCGGGATCCGGACAAACCACAACGGGAGAAGGTTGCTACGGTGTGGTTAGAGAGGTCGTGCCTTGCGATGCGGTTACATTCAGAACTCTTCAACCCCGGGACATACACGATTGGTGGCGTGTTCTACGATATCCGGCTTTATCGCCCGGAACATGACATTGGACTGGTCTGACGAAGCCGAAGAGGCGTGAAGCCGGCACCAGTTAACGGAGGCTTCACAGGCCCGCGCCCTGATTGTGAGCGACTCCCGCTCGATTCGTCACGTCAAAGTTGATGTGCCAGTTCCGCAGGTCGTACCCGTCACACCTATATGCTGAGGCTAGCAGTTCTACGTGGCCGCTGGCGACATGCCGCGTTCGCACTCGCGGTATTGGTGGTGGGGGCCGGCGCCGTCTTAGCCATTACCTCAGCGGCCGGACATGGCGAGATAACCGGACACGTGTATCACTGTGATAGTGGGTGGCCTTCTGCAGCGGCGAAGGCATGTGCCCCAGGAGAACCGGTTGGCCCGCTAACCCTCCACTTCGCGCAGGTGGACGGATCAAACGCCTACACCGTTTCAACCGACTCGAATGGCGCCTATTCAGTGTCTGTTGTCCCCGGCACTTATGTGGTGAACTGGGAGATCGTTGCACCAGTCGGACATAGCAACGCGGGGCGCGTCTACACCGGCGACTGGGGTCTAAAACCGGTCGCCGTTAAATCCGGCCAGCACCTCGTTCTGAACTTAACCGGGCGCAGCTTGACCCTTTAAAACCTATTGGTCGGCACACGGTGTCGGTTAGAAAGTCCTTCGATATCAGTAACTCCACGTATCGTCGAGGTCGCCGCCGCCGGCCCCAATGCCACTGCCAGCGTTCATCACGATGGTGTTGGTCGCAGGGTCGTAAGCAAAGCCGCTCCGGCTCCGTGCTGTTGGCGCTGTGCTTGGGGAAGTCTGCGCCACCCAGTTGCTGCCATTCCAATACCAGGTGTCGTTGTAGTAAGTCCTGACGCAGCTCGACGAAAGGAACTCACCGCCAAATAACACTGCCTTTCCAATGAACGAGTCGTAGGCCATTCCGCCGGCAACCCGAGGAGATGGAGAGGTTGTTGGGTGCTGCAGTGTCCAGCTGCCATTCCAGGTCCAAGTATCCCCATTCTCTGTGGGTGGGCATGTCGAGGGATTGCCCCCGCCGAACAGGACAACCGCGTTATTAATGCCGTCGTAAGCCATCTGCGATCCCCAGCGGGCTGACGGACCGGCGCCTCTTTGCAGTGACCAATTCGTGCCAGTCCATGCCCACGTATCGCCCAACAATCCTGAGGCGCCTGACCCGCCGAACATTATCAATTCCGTCAGGGCGCTGTCGTAGACCATGCTCGCTCCAGACCGGGCGGGTGGCACGTTCTTAGGTGACAGCTGAGTCCAATTGGAACCGTCCCAACTCCACGTATCCTTGAGGGGGTTGCCGAGGCCGTCGGCTCCGCCAAAGAGAATGATCTTGCTAGTCGCCGCATCGTAGGCCGTAACGGCATTCGTCCGCACCGGGGGAGGATTTGCCGGCTGCAACTTTGTCCAATTGGTTCCATCAAATGACCAAGTCTCATTCCCAGCCGTACTTCCACAAACTCCGCCAGCCTGAAGCGTCCATCCCCCAAACATGACCACGGTTTGGGTTGCTGCATCATAGGTCATACTCTGTGAATCCCGGCCTCCGAGTACCGTCGCCGATCGTTGAGGCATCCAACTGTTGAGCGGCTGGTTATCGGCAATCGCATCGATATAGACTTGCATTTCAGCGTTCGTGTTCATCGGGGGATTCACAGGGTGCGTCTCAACCCAAACAGGGTGCGCCAGACCACCGCCGGAAGATATGGCCATGTAGTCACCGGTTCCCCTTTGAGCGGGGTCAACGGTTGGGTCGCCTTGACTTGTCGATGCCGGAATCTGCTGAGGCAGAAAACTGTTGCCGCCATCCGCGGAGTAGGTGTAGTAAAGAAGATAGTTTTTGTTCGGAGTACTCGAGTCATCACGACGGTCATACCACGCTGCGGTCACTCGTCCGTTGGACTGGTCAACTGCCAATGTGGGCTGCCATGCGTCGTTAGGATTGCCGGCATCAACGCGAACCGGGTTCGACCAATTAAGGCCTTGGTTGATTGACCTTGAGAAGAAAGCATGCATGTTACCGGTCGGTGGCGGCGCGCCGTTCCCGGAAGTCGCGATGAGAATTCCAGAGGCAGTACCGCCGCTTACTGCACTTGAACCGACATACCCAATTGAAAGGCCGCAACCAGACGGTGTGCCCGTTAAGTAGTAGCGGATACTGGTTACCGTGGAGGGTATGTTGGAGATAGAAGCGGTCTGGATTGCATTCTGACCGCTCCCCAAAGTGACCGAGGTCGTTGGGGACGCTGCGCTTTCTCCTACACCAGATATGAATGAGTACGCGACCTGGTACGTGCCGGCGGCAAGCGGTCCCCCGCTTGTCGCTGTCAGGCCCGGAGCTGTTGCTGGGGGGGTCACGCGATCACCCCAGGCCATGTAAAGGTTTCCATTAGTCGAGCCGCCACTTCTATCCACGGCAAGAGCGGGATTAGCAGTTTGGCCATTGCCCACGTAGTTCGGCATTGGATAGAAGCTATTCAGGGTGGTGGTGGCGACATGGTCAGCGGTCAGCGGGAAGGTGTTGCCACCGTCTTGTGAAACCGCGGTTCGGACCTTTTGATGTGTAAAGTCCCACCAGGCAACATAGAGATAACCGTTTGCCGGGGCTAGGGCCAGAAAACCGCCCGTATCATTTCCAGCATCGATTTGCTTTGGCGTCGCTAACCACGTCGCTCCGCTGTCTGTTGAATAGTTGAGTTCGAGGGGTTGAGATCCAGACAGAGTCGGTACCCGGCTATAGACGACATACAACCGATTTAGAAAGGGACTACCAGGTGTCGTGTCGGCCAACATCATTGGCTTGTCGGGGAAGGTCGAGGGAGTTGGCGTCTCCAGTGTGGCGATCTTCGACCAGGTTAAGCCCTTATCGGTCGATTTCGATACGACGAGATTGCCTTGCGGAGGATTGGAAAGACACGACACATCGAGGTAGCTGTCGTAGAGAGTCCCATTGGAGTTGAACGCAGGCGCCGGATCAAAACCGATGTTTCCGGCCGTTATCGGAAGGCTTGCGCCTGAGGTCCAGCTTGCTCCGCCATTGCTGCTTAGAAACGAAGGCTGGGCTTGAGTTGTGGTAGTGACGCAAGAACCCTCGTTCGAACTGACGAACATGTTCTGTGCGTTGGTCGGATCGGTCACGACGGCGGGCTCCGTGAACTGCCCAAAGGTTGGCGTGCTGACCTGAACCGGAGTTGAGACGCCGGTGATTGCATAGGAAGAGATCCCCTGACTGGCAAAGGCCACAAATGCCAAAACGATGACCCAAAGGTCACGACGAGGACGAGACAAAGGCGCTCGCTTATCTGGAGCCATCTTCCACCCCCACCTGGAACGAGAAACCTAGATGGGCCGATGATGAGGCGTGCCCGCAGCCTCGTCAAGGAAAGAATTATCAAAGTGGTCGCAAGCCGAGTTCAGGCAGGGTAAAGGCGAAGCGACATTCGCTATCGGGCCTCGGTCCTCGAACGCCTGGGGTTACTCGACGCCTTGGCGAGTGGATAGCGGTTGCCTCAGTCGAAGAGAGGACCATTGTCTGAGCGTCTTCTTTCCGGGTTGAACACGTAAATGATGCTCCGTCAAATACCGAACATGGTCGGCTGGCGAGATTCAATCCGAAGCTGAAGCGGATCTGCGCAAACCTAGCGGATAGGGGGTTGCAGCTAAAGCACTCGAGTCGTGGTGCGAAGCCGTCAGAACGAGCCGGACGCCAGACCACGCGTGGCCTTGCGTGAGCCCAACACTCGTCTCCCGCTCTCTGGAACCAATCGTGGTGAGGAGCTCCTCGAAGTAGGGAGCCCACCCGGGACGAGGGCGGATCCCGGCGATCCGCCGGTCCCGGACCTGAATTTGCGAAAGGATGCTGGTGACCAGCCGGCTTCGCTGCGAGAGGTCGGCGTCCGTCCAGGCGGCCATCAGGTCAGTGAGTCGGGCCGAGAACTGCCGGATGGTGGGCACCTCCGGTTGGGCCTTGAGCTGGGCCAGCTGCGCTTCGATCACGGTGACGGCGTCCCGAAACTCGCCTTCCGACATCAGACCCATCTCGAACACCAGCGCGGTTCGTTTGCGTCGTGCCTCGAGCTCCTTGGCGGTGCGCCGTTCATCCCACTCGCGCGGCAGGGTTTGGCGCTGGCGCATGCCGCGCTCGACCAGTGCCTGAGCCGCGGACTCCAGGCGGTCGTCTGGATGGCACTTGGCCAGCCAACCGGCCAGTTCCGCCTCCAGCGCGTCCGCGCGGGCCAGCGGCGCCGTGCAGCTGGCGTAGCGGTGGCGATCCGAGCAGACGTAGTAGCGGATCGCATGGCCCGCGTCGCCATGGCTCGTGCCGCGCATGGAAGCGCCGCACTCGACACAGCGCAGCAACCACGACAGCGGAAAGCGCGAGCCCGGTTTTCGAGACCGGACGCCAGCGATCTTTGCCGGCCGGTGCCGCGTCCTGATGTCCTGGCAGCGCTGCCACACCTCGCGAGAAACAATCGCCGGCAGGTCGCCCGCCATCGGTGATTGGTCCTCACCGCGGAGACGCGCCTGCCGGCCGATGGCACGCGGCACCGGCAAGAGCCCGGCGTAGGTGGGTCGCTTCAGGATCTCCTTCAGCACGTCGTTCGACCACAAGACCGCCGGCGCCTTCGCGTTGCCGCCTTTGGAGCACACGGGTTTGATGGCCTGGCTGTTCAGCCACAGGGCCAGCGTGCGGAAGGAGTAGGCGCCGGTCGCATAGCGTTCGAAGATCAGGCGAATCGTTGGGGCAACGGCCTCGTCGACGACCACCGTGCGCTCGGCACCCCGGAGGTAGCCGGCCGGGAGCGACCCCAGCAGGCGGCCCTGGCTGCGAAGGTGACCCAGCATGTCGCCGACGCGTTGCGAGGTCTGTTCGCGCTCCAGCTGGGCCAGCACCGCCAGGATCCCGAGGAAGGCGCGTCCCATCGGCGTTGCGGTCTCGATCGGTTCGGTGGCGGAGACGAAGCCCACCCCGACGTCGTCAAAGCGCTGCAGCGTGTCATACAGGTCACGCACCGACCGCGAGAGCCGGCTGACGCTGTAACAGGCGACCAGCGCCACGTCGCCCTGGCGCAGGCGCGCCAGCATCCGCTGGAAGTCGGGCCGCTTGGTGCTCTTCCCCGAAAGGTCGAGGTCCTGGAAGGCCTCGACCGTCAAGCCTGCCAGCGCTGGCAGCGCTTTGCAGCGGTCGAGTTGCGCCGCCGGGCTGATCTGATGGGCGGTCTCGTCGTACTTCGAGACGCGGACGTAGACCAGGGCGGTGCTTCGGCTGTGATCGCGTGGTGAAGGCGAGGCGAGCGAACGACTCATGTCAGGACGGCATCATCACGCGTGGCTTCTGACGCGTCAAGACTTTTCCTCGCCTTCGACCGATTCATGGTTCCCGTGACTTTAGCCTGAGCGGGAGAGCTGATTTCCCGCTCGACGGGAGAGGCACCATGCAAGAGCCGGTTCTGGCGGGATAATTCAATCTCCACAAGGACCTGAAGGGTTTCGATCACCTCAGGTGGGAACTCGGACATCACTGTGGCCAGGGGGCCGAAGTCCGACCCCCGCCGAATCAGAGCACCTCGCCGCCGCCCGGCCGGCGTTCCCACCAGCCGGGCTTGCCAATGCAGTCGTCGATCGTCCTTTGTGACTTCTCATAGGGCGGCAGCTCCGTCAGCCGCCGCCGCGGCAGCGTCACAGCCTCCCTGCGCGGTGCCGGCCATCCATGCTCTGCTTCCGTCTCCTCGGCCGCGCACCAGAGTCGACCGAGCGGACTCTCCGCCTCCAGGCGCTCGACGGTGGAGGTCCAGAATCGGCATGAATCCTCATCAAGCTCGTCCTGGATGATCGGACGGAGGGTCTCTTCTCGAGAGGGCCGGGAAAGCACGAAGAGGACGTGCACGCGCTCCGCATCGCGCGTGTCCTTGAAATAACGGACGAACGTCCGCACCTTGTGGCGAAGGCGGCTCATCGAGGCCGTGCCCCGGTCCCACTCCAGGTCGAAGCGGATGATCCCTCCGCCAACCAGGTACGAGCCCGCCCCGTCGGGCGTGGCCACCGGTCGTCGGTGTTCCTTGGCGAAGAGCCGGCGATCGGCGCGACAGGTTTCCTCGCCCACCCAGCGGAGCAGCCCCTCGCGCAAGCCGAGCCGGCTGGCGAGCACCAGATCGATGAAGAAGCCGTTGGCCTCGAGGTCGTGAACCACGTGCCAGCAGTGGTCGCGCGCATCCTTGGCCCGGTGAATGTAGGGCCAAGGGGACTCCCCGTGGAGGTCGGCGAGCAGTTGCGCGCCCCGCGGCGTGATGAGAACGAGCGACGGGCGCCGGGTCACGCCGGGGGATTCGAACATCTTCCATCGGTAGACCAGACCGTGGTGCCTGAGGTACTGAAGCCGCAACTGCGTGGATCGAACGCTGGGGAAGAAGAGCTGACGGATCTGGAGCGTGGTGAGGTAGCGGTAGTCGTAGAGCGTCTGCAGGATGCAGCGGTCTCGCTGGGTGAGGGCACGGAGAAGTTGAGTGGTCTGCTCTTGGGTGAGAGGAGTGGTGGTGTGTTTGGGAATGGAGCGAACAATGTAAGGACTAGTAGGAATAGGAGTCCGTCCCGGTGTGAACGCGGAAGAGGGCTGAACTCGCGGCTGAATTCGGAGCGACTTCCTTGCACCCTTCGCTCCCTGAAACGAAGGCCTGGGAAGCGAAGGGACAGAAGCGTCGGCCGAAACGAAGTCCTCATCCGTGTCGATGGAGCCCGGGTCGTCAGCGAGCCCAGGCTGTTGTTGAGGACTCGGCTCGCTATCGCGGAGGTTCCGCATCACGGCCGCCCGCCAGTCCTGGTCGGGCCCTGCCCACGTATCGTGTCTTGAGCCGTCGTCCGAATCCACCTACCCCTTAAAGAGTGGCGGCGTTTTCATCCACCCGCAAAGCGCGGGTCGTCCGGTCGTTTCGTAGCTCTACTTTCTAAAAATCCGGTTTTGACGCACGTTTTGTACATCCACACTTAAAAGGGCCGGTTTCGGCGCGCGATTTTGGACGTGAGCATGCCGGTACCCCTTATAGGGCGAGTTCTTGGCCACCTTTTGGGACATCCACTCTAATCTTGATCTTGGGTCCAAGGGTCCCTCGCTATTTAAGAGCGAGTTCGGCCGGTTTGTTTGGTTCCAGAGAGCCGGAGTATCGTTGACTAGTCGTTAGAGATGCGAATAGGAGCACTAGTCGCGGCAAGTCCGTCAGCTCGCCGGATTCACTCCAGCGGTTTTCCAACCGAGTCGGGTGATGCGAGCAACCAGCGGACGAGTATGCCGGCAGCGCGCTTCTTGACGATCGAACTCACGGCCGAGGGATTCTTTCTATTTCGATTTGCGGAAGACGGCGCATTCGCCGGCGACACATGGCATCCATCAATCGAGGCGGCCAAAGACCAAGCAAATTACCAGTACGGGAACGCACTCGGAGGATGGCTCGATATCCCGGATAACGAGTCCGATGCCCTCCGGTGGCTCAGGGCCCAAGAGTCCTGACGAAGAGATTGCTTTAAGCAGAAGCAGCGCGGACGGGCCCGCTACGAGGCCCGGAGACACAGTCATAGCTCGTGGCGGACAACAATCGAACGCGAGGAGTAGGTGCTCGGTGAGCTGGAACCAATCGTCCTGAGCAGCTCCTCGAAGTAGGGAGCCGAGCCGGGAGGTGGCCGGCTCCCAGCGATCCGGCGCTCTCGGACCCGGACCTCGGAGAGGAGCGCAACCCGGGCTCGCCAAACGGTTCGCCGGGTCTCCGCACGGCTGCCAGACCTGCTGCCGTACTGGATGAGCCGGGTGGTGCCGGTTCCCGCGCGATCGCGAACTCGACCAAGGTCCAGGCAGCACTATTGATGCAGATCAGATCTGATCTAGCAACGGCGCTTGACATCAGTTCGGATGCGCGATATAATAAATGTAGGAGGGTAGATATGCCTTGGGAAGATAGTCCGACTGAAGGGAGTGGCGCGGCGCTCGTAAATCACTGGGACTGGGCCGCGAAAAAGGGTCTCATGAATCCGAACACGGCCCGTTCACTGCGGGCTGCCTCTAGCCAGGTGTTGGGAGTCCTGGAGGACGCCGATTCTGTCGACGTCCGGGGTCTGGACGTCGAGGACACCCTCAACCGGTTCGTGAACCTCAGGAAAAAGGACTTTGTGCCCCAGAGCCTCGAAGCCTACAAGCAACGGTTCCGGAACGCTATAAGCCTTTACCTCTCATATCTTGACGATCCAGCCGGCTGGCGGCCAGCGCTACGGGAGCGTTCGGCGCTGTCTGAGAAGAAGCGGCGGGCGAAGGAGGGAACTGCCCGCTCTGAGCCGGAAGAAACGGCCGGAGATCGAGGTGGGGTCATGATTGCATACCCGTTTCCGCTCCGAACAGGCCAGGTCGCCCGGCTTACGCTTCCTCCCGATCTCACGATGGCAGAGGTCAAGCGCCTAACCGCCTACATGTCGCTCCTTGCAATCGACTCGGAGCAGACTGCCAAATGACAATCGGGGGGCCGCCTCAGCACCGATGGCGTCGTTATAAGACGGCTCACGGGGGCGATCCCGTCAAGCGTTTTGTCGATGGGCTCACAGAAACGGAGACCATAGAGCTCGCGGCCGCCATGAAGGACGTAGAAACGAACGGGCTTGCCGCCGCGCGGCACCTGAGGGGGGACATTTACGAAGTCAGAGCATCGGGCAACAAGCGTACGCTCCGTGTGCTGTTCGCTTCTGAAGGAAGGCGTATATTCCTTGCCCTGGAAAGCTTCGCCAAGAAGACTCAGAAGACACCCCCGGGGAAGATCAAATTGGCTGAAAGCCGATTGAAGGACTGGCGGACCAGAGGCGCACCTTAACTGGGTCGTTTTGACGCTGTAGCTTGGCAGTTTCTATATCGTTCTTGATATACTCTGAGCTCAGAGATATCATGTTTGGTATGAACGGAGGTAAGAAAAGGGAGGCCGAGGCCAACACTGCTGAGGAGGATTTTCTCGCTGAAGTAATCCTTAACCGTACGAAGAGGAATCCTGATTTCCCCAAGTTGCTCGAGGCAGCGGTCAGAAGGCGCGAGCTCGTAGCTTTGCTGGCAGCTAAGCGTGAGGGCCTGGGTTTGTCTCAGGAACTCGTCGCCGCGCGGATGGGTACGTCACAGCCTGCGATTGCAAGACTAGAAGCTGGAGAGGTTGATGCAAAGCTGTCGACGCTCGAACGCTTCGCCGCAGCCCTGGGGTTCCGGATCCATTGGGATCTGGTTGCTGAAAATGCAACCAGCAAGATGGCCAGTGGCGGTAGCGTCCCCCGGGCTGCGGGAACAGCTCGTCACTCGGTATAAAGGCGAAGCTTCGGGCCTCGGGCCCACGGATTTAAGGCCATGCGTTTGATTCCTGCGGGTTCGAGTCCGGTCCTAGTGCTTTTTCACTAAGCGTTGGGTTGCTTTCGAGCTTCTTGTTCCCCGCCGCAATTAGCCGGATAATCTCCGCAGTGTGCATAGCGTTGTTCGTAGGCCTGGACAGCCCAATCGTCGAGCGAGCTTTCGTTAAGGACGCGCCGAGCCGATTTGTGCGATCGGTCCAAGATCCTGCCGAGTTGCCGAGACCATACTTCACGAAGCCATACGTTTACGAGGTTGGTGACGAAGAGGGTTGTGCTTGTGGGTTCAATGTGCCCGGAGTTGGCTTGTGGGACGCTAACGACAAATGGGAACTCACTCAGCTCGAGAAAACTGTCCGCAGTCTCGATTGGATGCGTGAACTACTTCAAGAAGCAAGCCGCACGGACAAGCGGTTCCAGCTATACGTTGGAGACGTCGGCGACTACGAGGCGCCAGCCGCCGATCGACAAGTCGTGCTTAATGAGCTCGAGCCTCCTCCGTTTTCCGCCGACGAGTACATCGAAGAGACGAAAGAGGCGGCCGGAGTCATGTACCACTCGCCCTGGGATCTCGAGAACTGGAAGGGCCCTCTTTGGACGGTGGTGTCAGCATAGGTGGTCGAGCCGCAGGGTTCCGAGTCCGCCTAACCTCGCCGACAGCTCTGCCGAGGAGATGTTCTCGCTTGGCCCGGATACAAGAAGGTGAGGTGCCTTCCCTGGCACACCTCCACGGTGGGCCGTCGAGTCTTTGCGCCTAGAGCGAGATAGCCATGCCTCTAGCCTGCATTGAGCAGTCGGGTGCCGAAGAGGGAGCAACTTGTGAGGATTGGTTCCCCAGAGGGTTCGAGACTCGTCTCCCGCTCTCTGGAACCAATCGTGGTCTGGGCCAGGGCAAACAACTAGACACGGTGGCGGTTGAGCAGCTCGTATTAGTCCACGGCGGCCTCCTTCAGGCTTTGAACACCAAAGGATGGGCCGCCGCTGCTATCTCTGGAGAGTTTCCCCAGTTGTCTACTGATCTTGCGATCTGTTCCGCCTAGATTCCCTCAAGCGTACGTCACCGTGCCCGTGAATGCGGAGCCTTTGATGCTCAGCGTAAAAGTGTCACCTTGTGCGGCGAACCAACTGTCGAACGAGTTGTAAGCGCTTCCGAAGCCAAAGACGACCTCGTTTGGCTTCCACTTTGTAATCACGATGCCGATGCACTCTGTCAGGGGAGGGATCCCCGCTCCCGCCGACCATACATGTGTGACGTCGAGGAATTCGAAATCGGCACCGTAAGCATCGCCATTGTTCGTATAGGTGCCACAGGACGTGTTGTTGTTCGGATACCCAGTCGGAGGCTGATGTCCAAAGCCATGGCCCATAACAGTGACGGTGGGGTTGCTGACAGTGCCGGTAAACGTGACCGACGTGATTACAGGGACGGGCGCTGCGCTCGCTGCCCCTGAAGTCGCCAACACTGCGGTTCCTGATCCCAAAAAGGGGATCGCCAAAAACATCGCCCGGGTAATCAGCTGTTTCATAGTTCGCTCCTTTTGCCCGCCCTTCTCATTGGGCGCGCCGAATGGACACCAGTTAGTTAGCCTCGCCAAGGCTGTCATGGCCTTTTTGCCCCCCCGCTCCCACTGGAGCCGTCACTAAAGATGAGCTAGTGTCAGTCATGACGGAATGGGCCCAATGGGCACTCGATCAACAACGGTGGGAGCCGCGGGGCCCTGGACGCTGGGGGTGACCCAGCCAAACCGGCGGGTGAAGCGGATCCTAACGGGCGGGATCAAGTCGGGCAGCCAATAGTAGCGAATCAGGAGCTGAAGAAAGAGTCCGAACTTGCGCATCTATCTACCCCCGAAAATCGTCAGGCTGACCTCGTGACGAGGGGAAACGGTACGCGAGGAAAGGCATGGCTGCCATCGAGAGAACTACTCAAGTTGAGTACTCAAAGCCATGAGTACCGGGGAGCAAGACCCGGATATGGAGCCACTTGACGGCGGGGGCGGCTGTTTCTATCGTTAGGGCCAGCGAGGGGGGACAACCGGATGCGGGGATTACCCAACGAGCGCACCAGCTTCGTTGGCCGTGAATGGGAAATCGCTGAGGTCACCCAGCTACTCGGTCATACCTCCATGGTCACGCTTACCGGCCCTGGGGGCTGTGGCAAGACGCGTCTGGCGATCCGGGTGGCGGGAGCGTTCGATAGCCCCCACGGATTGGCGGGCTGGTTCGTTGATCTGGCACCCGCGGCTGATCGGCTGCATGTCGAGGATCTGCTAAGCGCCGCTTTAATCGTTGTTGAGGAGCGGGACAAGGCCCCAATCGAGAGGCTCGCCGAGACCATTGGTGGTACGGAGGCGCTGCTTGTCCTGGATAACTGTGAACACCTTTTGGACGTCCTTTGCCCGCTCGTCCGAGCGCTACTCGAGAAGTGCTCGGGACTGAAGGTGCTCGCCACCAGCCGGGCGCCTCTCAAGCTCGTCTGCGAGTCAGTCTGGCAGGTGCCCGCACTTTCGTCGCCGCCGACGGCGGTTTCGACAATTGACGACATCAGGAAATACGAATCTCTGCGTCTTTTCCTCGACAGATCGGCTGGTGCGGTTGACCTGTCGGAGAACAACGTCCCAGTCATGGCGGAGATTTGTCGACGACTGGAAGGGATGCCTCTCGCGATCGAACTGGCCGCGGCACGAACCAACGTGCTGACGCCGCAGCAGATCCTGGAGCGCCTGCAGGATTCGCTGCGGACGCTGGCCCTCCCGACGACCAACGCATCATCTCGCCATCAGAGCCTCGCTGCCACGATGGAATGGAGTTATCGCCTTCTTCCGACTGCCGTCCAGGCAGCCTACCGGGATATGGCCGTCTTTAAAGGGGGATTTTCGCTAGAAGCTGCAGAGGCGGTCTGCGGACCCAATGAATCTGATTGGACAATGCTCAATTCCATTTCGCTTCTGGTCGATAACTCGCTCCTTATCGCCGATACGACCCGCCAAGTGGCGCGATATCGCATGCTGGAGACTGTCCGGCAGCACGCGTACGACCGTCTCCGACAAACCGAATCCCACGAACATATCCTGCTCAGCCACTGTCGATACTTCCTCCAGCTTGCCGAGGCCATCGCGGCTGAGGAGCGCGGGAACGCTCAGAGCCTGTGGGTCCGTCGCCTCGAAGCTGAGCACGAAAATTTCAGGGCCGCGCTGCAATGGGCGGTTGCCGCTGATCCCCAGACCGCCCTGAGGCTCGCTGCTGGCCTCGGCTGGTTCTGGCAGATCAGAGGTTTCTATACCGAGGGGCGTGAGTGGTTGACGCGGGCCCTCACGCTCCACACCCAACCATCATCCGAGCGTGCCCGTGCACTGTTCGAATTGGCTCGGCTTGCTTTTTTTCAAGGCGATTACGACACCGCACGCAGCCGCGGGCAGGAGAGCGCAGAAATCTACCGCGACCTGGGAGACGCACGAGCGGCCGCTGGGGCAACCAATTGGGTGGCACGCTCCGCCTACCAGGGCGGCGACCTTCCCATGGCACGTGTCTTGCTCGAGGAATGTCTGCTCCTAACAACTGATGAGGTCGAGCGCGCCCGATCGCTCTGGATGATGGGAGAGATGAATATTCTCGCCGGTGATCTGGCAACAGCCAATAACTGCCTGGAGGGTAGCCTGAAGCTGTCGCGAGGCCGCGATGCCGTTGATGAGGCCGCCGCGCTCGCCTTTCTCGGAGTTGTCCATTTCAGACAACGTGCCCTTACTACTTCCAAAGCCAATCTCTCGCAGGCTCTGAGTCTGTATGTGGCTCTCGGTCACGGTCTAGGCATAGCGAGCGTCCTCGACGCTTTCGCCATGCTCGCGGTGCTTCAGTCGCAGCATGAGCGCGCCCTGCGACTGGCGGCAGCTGCCGAGTCCGTACGCCGACCTCTGCGAGCGCCACTCCTCGGAGGCTGGCGCAATGTCCTCAGTTCCGCGATCAGGACTGCCAGAGAGACACTTGCTTCTCGAGCCGAGGTATTCTGGCAGGAGGGGCTTCGAATGAGTCTCAACCAGGCCTTCGAATATGCGATTTCTGTTGAGCCTCGCGCTCCCGCGCCGACATCCAAGATGACGCCGCGAGAGCGTGACGTCGCAGCTCTTATCTCCTCTGGGTACAGCAATCGAAAGATCGCTAGCACCTTGGTGCTATCGGAGCGGACGGTTGATAACCATGTCCAGCACATCATGAACAAGTTGGACTTTCATTCGCGTAGTCAGATCGCGGCGTGGGCAACCGAGCATGGCCTCGCTCTTGAGCGGGCAGATCAGTAGGGAACCTCCGGCCTATTCCTCGCGCCTTGAAATGGAACCGTCAAGAAGCCGAAACACCTCGGTCAAGGCCAAGGCGGCGCTGAACGAGATCATGAACGCCGAGCAACCGCGAGGCGGCGGACGCCGTGATGGACCACTTCGACGAGACCTACGGAGCCAGGTAACCCCAAGGCGACGGCCAAACTGCTCAAAGACCGCGAGCTACTCTGGCGCACTTCGCGCCTTCCCCGCGGAGCACTGGATTCACCTCCGCTCGACCAACGCGATCGAGTCAACCTTCGACGCGGTGGCTGCCGACGGCCAAGACCAATGGTGCCGGCAGCCGGGCCACCGGGCCGTCGGGCTAGCCATGGCCTACAAGCTGCTCGATGCCGCCGAGCAACGCTGGCGCTCTGACGACGTCGATGGCGCCGGCTCGAGCCCGGGAAACCCTCGTCTCCTCCCTCTGGAACCGATCGTGGTGAGGAGCTCCTCGAAGTAAGGAGCCCCACCGGCCGATTGCACGTGACACCGCAAGAGCAAGGTGGGTTGCCCCTTGACTTCCAGTTTCGAGAAGTGTAATTTCATGAAATCATGATTCAGGAAAGGCGCAGCTACCGAATGCTGGCGCGGGCAAGCTCCAAGGCGGATACCGAAAAGCGTATTCTCCAGGCGGCCGAACGGCTCTTCGGGGAGCAGCCCTTCCCTCAGGTTCGCCTGGAGGATATCGCTGCCGCCGCCGGGGTAAGCCCCCCGACCGTGATTCATCGCTACGGCTCCAAGGAGGCGCTGATGGGCTCGGTGGCCAGTTTTGCGCAGGAGCGCGTCCT
>Ga0207416_1003080_pt1 | contig 16642 bp, 11 predicted proteins | sample PaiPotPPM11metaG_FD_184107 | JGI IMG/M metagenome (GOLD analysis project Ga0207416, IMG submission 184107) | Iron sulfur acid spring bacterial and archeal communities from Banff, Canada, to study Microbial Dark Matter (Phase II) - Paint Pots PPM... ...
CACGAACCGGCGCCGGTCCGTCGTGGAGTGATCGGACGCAACCCCGCGCGCCAGCGACACGGCGGCGGCATTGATCTCCCGGGTCTGCTCGGCGATGCCGTACTCGCTGAGCACGACCGGGAAGGCGCCGAACGTCGCCGTCTCTACCGCGTCGACTCCCACCGAGAGAAACTCGTCGTGCATCCGGCGGATCAGGTCCGGTCGGGAAAGCGCCAGGTACTCGTTGCACCCCTCGAGCTCTGGCCCACCGAAGTCGTCCGCGGCGAGGTTTTGTTCCTGAACCCAGGTGCCGAACGCGCCGTCGAAGCAGACGACGCGCTCGCTCACGGCCTCAAGAAAGGCAGACACGCCATGCAGGCTACCGGGGTCTCTCGGACCGTCTGGGCGAGTTGAGCCCCCCGGCCTCGGAGGAGGACTGCGCTGATGGCTGCTTCGCGTTCGCGGTCGTGCACGCTCTGCACAGCTTCCGATCCGTGGCGCCCGCGCGTCTCGCACGCCGGGCGCAATCCGGCCGCGTGGTCGACGCGTGTACCCTGCCGCGCCGGTCGTTCGACCCCGAGGGGACCAGCGATGGCGTTCCGAGCGTGGCCCCGGTCACGTCGCGGCCGGGCCGCTCCCGAGCCGCGACGCGGTGCCGCATCGAGACCGATCCGGCGTGGTCGCAAGTGGACCGCGCTACAAGAGATCGACGCGCTTCAAACGAAGAATCGCCGGCGCCGGAGGCCGAGGATCGAGGAACGCTTGGTCCAGCTCCGTCTGGACGGGCTCGCGGAGCTGGACCGATCGTCAGGCCCGCGAGATTGGCCGCCGGGGACCGCCGATCCATTCACCGAAACGCGATGGCCCCCAGAGGTGTCGAGGGACGAGCTCACCCTGGAGGCGCTGCAGGGCGGGATCTTCCACCACGGGTGCCTGCTCGTGCGCGGACTACTCGATCGCGAGCAGGTCGACCATCTGGTTTCGGTCACGAACCAAGCATTTGAGGGCTTCCACGCGTACGTGCGCGGTGACCCTCCGTCGGTGACCACCCCGTGGTACGTCCCCCGCCGGACGGAGGTCACCGACAACGAGCGCGTGTGGTGTCGCGACGGTGGCGGCGTCCTGGCAGTCGAGTCACCGAGGGGCCTGTTCGAGATCATCGAGACGTTCGAGCAGGTTGGGATCGGGAGCCTTGTCACGCAGTGCCTCGGCGAGCGCCCAACGCTGCTCGCGAGAAAGTGGCTGCTTCGCTGCGTGCCACCCGGCATCGACAGCGAGTGGCACCAAGACGGCGCCTTCATGGGCGAAGACATTCGCACGGTCAACGTGTGGCTCCCGCTCTCCGCGTGCGGTGGCGAACTCGAGGCGCCTGGCCTCGACATCGTGGCTCGACGCCTGGATCACGTAGTGACGACCGGCACCGACGGTGCCCGCTTGGACTGGACGGTGGGGCCGGGCATGGTCGAGCGCGTCGCGCAGGGTCGGGTCGCGCGGCCGACGTTCGGCGCGGGTGATGCTCTCCTCTTCGATCATCTGTTCCTGCATCGGACCGATCAGCGACCGCAGGCGACGAAGAACCGCTACGCCATCGAGGCGTGGTTCGCGGCTCCGTCGAGTTATCCACCCAAAGAGCTGCCCATCGTGTACTGAGCGGCGAGCGCGCCGTCCTAAGGCTCAGCGTCTTGAATTAGGATTCGCTCCGAATGGGCCGCGACGTGTCGGGGATTCGCCAGATCCGGGCACGTCACCCACCGTTCTGGCACGCAGTGATTGCCGACGCGCGCCTCACGGCGACGTACCGGTTCGAGCGGTCGACCTTCCGCTCGCGCGTTGATGCGCTGGTACAAGCCGCGCGGTTGATCTGGGCGAGTGACGCGTTTGGAGCCCAGGTCCTCTATCGGTTGAAGGCGCGACTGCAGGCGCTCCGGATCCCGATCCTGCCGCGTGTCGCCCATCGATTGGCGATGGCCACCGCGCAGGTGAGTATCGGCGACCCAGTCGTCGTGGAGCCTGGTGTATACCTCGCTCACGGCCAGGTCGTGATCGACGGCGTCGTCGAGATCGAGGCGGGGACCGTGATCTTCCCGTGGGTGACGGTAGGGCTGATCGCCGGCGAGCTGCGTGGTCCCACCATCCACCGCGATGTCCAGATCGGCACAGGCGCGAAGGTGCTCGGTCCCGTCATTGTCGGCGAAGGCGCTCGAATCGGCGCCAACGCGGTCGTCGTAGACGACGTGCCGGCCAAGGCCACCGTTGCCGGTGTCCCGGCGCGTGTCGTCTCTGAGGGGTGAAGACCTCCGACAACCCTCAAGCAGGGACCCGCGGCGAAGGCTGTGTCGCGGTGCGTGATGGGCGCAAGGGGCCGCGGCCCGATGGGCGCGGCAACCAACCGTGGAAGACATGCTGATCCGACCGCCCCGCGGATACAGTCCGGCGACGACAGCATCAGAGTTCGGTCCCTTTCATTGGCGATGACTCTGAGCCAAGGAATAGGTGCGATCCGCGGGTCTTCCATGACAAACCCTGACTACGACCGCGAGGTCGATCCGGAAGCACCGAACGAATCGCGCGCCATCTCGCTGCGCCTCGTCGGTAGCAACAAGCGGGTTCTCGAGTTCGGCTGCGCGACGGGACGGGTGACGGCGGCACTCGCGAACCGTGGGTGCCGCGTGACCGCGCTCGACATCGATGCCGCAGCCGCGGAGCGCGCCCGGCCACATGCCGAGGACATCGTCGTCGTCGATCTCGACGAGGATGACTTCGAAGCGAAGCTCGCAGGTCAGCGGTGGGAGGTCGCGTTGTTCGGTGACGTCCTCGAGCACCTTCGAGATCCACTCCGGGTGCTGCGTGCGACCCGTCACCTCCTGGACGCTCAGGGCACGATTGTCGTGTCGGCACCGAACGTCGCCCACGCCGACGTGCGGTTGGCGCTGCTCGGAGGCGAATTTCCCTACAGCTCCTCAGGATTGCTCGACCGCACGCACCTGCGGTTCTTCACCCTCCGTTCGCTCATCCAGCTGCTGGAAGACGCGGGGTATCTCGTGGTCGACGTCCTGTCGAGAACATCCTGGCCGATCCCGAGGCCGAGAGTTACCAGTACGTCGTGCGCGCCGTCGTCGACTCTGGCGATACGACCATCCGTGACCTCGGTGAGCGATGTCTCCGGCTCGAGACGGCGCTGCACGACGAGAAGGTCAGATATGCGCGGGAAGTAGACCGGGCGCGGGCGCGCACGAACGAGCTGGAGGCTGAGCTCCGCGCGATCAAGAGCGGACGACTCATGCGGTGCTCGGCGTTGATCCGCCGAGTGCAGCGCTCGATCAGCAAGAGCACCTAGCAATCGAGCGACCGCACTCATTCCAGCGTCGACTCGTCGACGCCTTTCATGCGGCTCGCGAACCTGCGGATCGGGCGTGTCAAGCGCCAACTGTGGCTCGCTCGGATGTACGCCAGCTGGAGCGCCCGGTCTTCGGCGACGAGACCATTGAGGTAGGCCGTTTCCCGGACGCGCTCGAAGTCGCCGCGCAGCTCCGCCAGCTCATCCTGGGCCTGTCGAAGCGCGCTCGCCAGCGCTTTGAGTTCGCGAGGGTCGTCGGGGTCCGGCGCCTGGAGTTCCGCGGTCGAGGGAGCTTTGCCGGGCCGTGGGCGTAGGAGCACCAAGTCTTGGCCGGCATCAGTGCCGGGGAGCGCCGCCTCGTCGTGACGTAGGACCTCGAACGCTCGCCCCCAGTGAGCGGTGATCCACCACGGAGAATGGAGGACCGTCGGCCCGCCGAACGGCCAAGGGGTGCCGTACTTGACGACGAGCATCCCGATGTCGTCGATTGGAACGTGTCGTGCGATGAGCTGCGGGATCATCGCTTGGCCGCAGAACGAGAGCAGCGCAAGACCGTCTGGTTTCAGCACGCGCCGGATCTCGAGCAGCCAGCCAGCCCAGTAGTCCGTCACGTGGGTCATCACCGAGAACCCAGTGAGGAGATCGACGCTCTGATCGGCTAGGGCAATGCCTGGTTCGCCGTCGACCACCAGCCCCTCGATCGGGGCCAGGTTGGCGTTGATCCACGCGATGCTCGCATCGTGGATGTCAGCCGCGAGCACCCGATTGCTCGCGGCCTCGGGACGGAAGTGCCGGATCAGACGCCCCGCGCCTGATCCCCAATCGAGGTATGTCTTGTTTGACCAGACCCAGTCGGGCGGCAGGTAGCGCTCCACCAGGCGTCGATGGCTGGCGCCGATGTCCAGATAGTTGTGAACAGTGTCGCGGCGGTCGTCGCCGACGCGCTCGATCAGCTCCTTCGGTGGCAGCGGCGCTTCGGTATCACTCATGGATGTCAGTGCAGATGGGGTTGCTGGGAGCACACCTCACCGAAGACGCGCACTTGACGTGTCGCGACCGCTCGCGCTGGCGATGCAAGCCAGGCGACCGGTGAGGAGCGACAAAGTCAGCCTCGTGCGGCAAACCAGTCATATCCCTACGCGATATCCACCAGACCGAGTCCGCCAACAGGCGCCGTGGGTGCGGTAACGATAGACACCGCCTGGGATCTGTCAATTGATAGACGCGTGCGCGTCGGGTTTCGAGGGCTGTCGCCGAGCGGTACACGGGCTCCAGCCGGGGTTGTCGAGCTGGCCGATCGCAGAGGCTCTCAAGCACGGCCCCGCGGGCCCTCGCGGAGAACGCGAAGTGCACGAACGATCAGCCGCCGCGCTCGCGTCCCTATGGGCGCGTTCGGCGGCTGAGCGCTCGAATCCATGATCATCGGCCCGATTCGTGGGTCTCCTCGGTCCGGGGCTTGAGCCGGCTGACGGCAGAACTGCAGGAGGGGAGCGACGATCATCGACCACCGCTGCTCGTGGCCGAACCGGCCAGCGGCCGCCGCGCAGGCCGCGCGCCGTTCCGGATCGTCGAGGAGTTGAGTCAGCGCCCCCACGAGGCCACCGACGTCCTCGGCCGGCACGGCGATTCCTGCGCCCCGCCGGTGGATCTCCAGGCCGAGCGCATCCCCCGTCGTGGTCACGACCGGCCGCGCCGCCCACAGCGCGTCGAGGATCCTGGTCCGGTACGAGAACGCCGTCTCAAGGTGTTCGTGGTGGGTGCTGACGACGATGTCGGTTTCGAGCAGATACGACCCCCGTTCGTCATACGGCACCCAGTCCAGAAAGAACACGTTGCGTCCAAGGAGCCCGAGTCGGGTCGCGTGCTCACGGGCTGCTGTAGCGGTCGCCGTGACGCCGACGTCGGGGTTGGGATGCTTGGCTCCGGCGAAGACGAGTCGGACCTCCGGATGGCCCGGCACGAGACGGGCCATCGCGTCGAGGAGGGTGCGCGGATCCAGCCAGGCGTAGAGCCCGCCACCCCACCAGAGGACGGTGTCGCGTGCCTCAATTCCCGGCACGACTCCTCGAAGCGCTCGTCGGTCGTGCTTCGGAGGCTCGTCATCGACGCCGAAGGGCACATCGGCGAGCAGAGACTTCAGATCCGGCGAGGCAGCGTGGGTTGCCTCGTTGACACGACCGAGAGCGACGAGTGCGCCGAGCCAGAAGTCGCGCTGCCGTCCACCCGCGCAGAGAAAGAGGTCTCCCCGGCGCAGGAGAGCGTCCAGGGCGCGGCCGGCCGCCCACACCGCGCGGCGCTGATGGTCCGGCTCGAGCATCGAGGTCTGCTCGAGCACCTCCAACGGGAACGGGTCGTACAGGTCGGCGACGACCGTTGCGGCGCTTGTGCCGAGCGCCGGAAAGCGACTGAGGAGGTCACCTTGAACGATCACGATGTCGTGGCTCGCGGTGAACGGCTCACTCGCGGCACTCTCGAGTTCGGTGATGGCGAAGGATGTTGCGTGAGGGCGCTCGGATCCGAGCCGGGCTGCGAGGGTGACCGAATGGCCGATCGGGTCCGCGGCGAGGGCGGCCGCGAAGTTCCACGCGCGTACCGCTGGGCCAGCGCGGCGTGCACCCAGTACCTCTGGCGCGGCGACCAGGATCCGGTGTGGGCGGTCGGCCACCGCGTCAGATCTGTTGTCGAGAGTTCTCGAGCGCGCTCCCATGCCAATCCCCACGCAGGGCGACCACACCGCCGATCTCGTCCTTGGGCGAGTCAGGACTCACGGTGAAGCGCAGGACACGATCGACCGTGTCGATCTGGCGCGCGATCTCGTGATCCCAGACCGTTATTCCCACGTCATAGCGCCCCGCGGCGAACGGGACGCGCTCGACGGCGTAGTCGAGGACTCCGTGACCGGGCTGCATGCTCGGACGCACACCCCATTGGCGGGTGCTCGCACTGCTGACGAACACGCCTTCAACGGTGTGAAACGCGATCAAGAACACCGGATCCTCGATCTGCACCGACGCCTCGTAGTGGATCCGGAACACCGCTGGCGCTCCGGCCCGGATCACCGGCCGGGCGACCCCTTCGGGGTTGAGCATCTCGACCTCTCCGATTCGCAGCTCACCGGATCCACGGTGCGCAGAGACGCCGTCCGCCGCCTGGCGATCTGACACTGCAGTGAGGTACGCCTCGATCACGTCAGCCGTCGGACCGAGCTTCACGAGATGCCCGTGGTCGAGGAGCGCCGCGTTGGCGCACAGCCTCTGCACGGAGGGAAGCGAGTGCGACACGACGATGATCGTCCGCCCTTCGTCCCGGAATTCCATGATCTTGTCAGTGCACCGCCGCTGGAACTCCGCATCCCCGACTGCGAGCACCTCATCGATCAAGAGGATGTCGGGATCGACGTTGATGGCGATCGCGAACCCGAGCCGCACGTACATGCCTGACGAGTAGTTCTTGACCGGCGAGTCGATGAACGGCTCGATACCGGAGAACGCGACGATCTCGTCGAACCGCCGGTCGATCTGCCGTCGTGTGAGTCCCAGGATCGCGCCGTTGAGGTACACGTTCTCACGGCCGGAGAGCTCAGGATGGAAGCCAGCACCAAGCTCGAGCAGCGCAGAGATCTTCCCGTTTGCGGCGATGCGGCCCGCATCGGGATACAGGATGCGGGCCATGCACTTGAGCATCGTGCTCTTGCCTGATCCGTTCTCGCCGATCAGCCCGAAGGTCGTGCCGGCCTCGACGTCGAAGCTCACGTCGTCGAGAGCCAGGAACTTCTCGTATCGCGCCCGGCGCCCGCGCAGCACCGCGGCCTTGAGCGACTGGTTGCGCTCGTGGTACAGGCGGTACACCTTGCTCACGTGGTCGACGAGGACCGCCGGCGTGTCGCTCACACCTCCTCCGCGATCCGGCGGTCGAGCCTGCCGAAGATCCACAGCCCGGCAGCGACCGACGCCGCGGTCAAGGCGACGATGTACAGGCAGCTGCTCAGCGCAGGGAACCGGAGGTCGTAGAGAAAGCTCCGGTACGCCTGAACGAACTGGACCAGAGGGTTGAGGCGGTAGATGAACGAAGTCGGTATCGAGAGCCCGAGCGGGTGCGAAGTCTTCGGTACCAGCCGGATCGGGTACACGATTGGCGCCGAGTAGAAGAGCACCTGCAGCGAGATTGCCAGGAAGTGACGAACGTCACGGAAGTAGACGTTCGCAGCACTCAAGACCAGGCCGATGCCGAAAAGGAACAGCGTCTGCAGAATGATCAAAACGAAGACTGCGGGCAGCCACGGCAACACCATGTTCCCGACGGCGAGGAGTACAACACACACGACGCTGATCTCGATCAGCATCGAGACGACAAGCGAGCCAACCGAGGCGGCTACCAGGAGCTCACGCGGGAAGTACACCTTCTTGATGAGCCCGGCATTCCCGACTAGAGCCTCGTTGCTGGTCGACAACGAGTTTGCGAAGAAGTTCCACGGGATAAGCGCGCAGAGCAAGAAGATCACGAAGCTCTTGAGCCCGCTCGGGTTGCCGACCGGCGGATGGATCTTCAAGAAGACACTGAAAATGATCGAGTACACGACAACGGACGTGATGGGACTCAAGAGCGACCAGGTCCAGCCGAGGACGGACTTCTTGTAACGGCTGCGCAACTCACGGAGGATTAGGTTGAGAAGGAGCTCCCGCGATCCCGCGAACTCGCTCAGGCGTGCCATCGCGCTCATAAACGTAATCCTGTGGAAGCCTGGCGTCGCATCCCGCAACGAAGCGGCGTGCGTCGACGGGATGCGGGCGACCTCGCTCGGACGCGCCGCACGGTCCTGAGTTTTCGTGTGGGATGCGCTGCGCGGAGACTCGCGCAAGGGCTGCGGATCGTAGCCGACGGACGGTGCCGTGTTGTCTCGCCGTAGACTCGGGATCGGCTTCCGGTCGTCGAGCGAGGTCGAGTTGCGCATCCTGGAGCTCGGGCTGGCGTTTGCTCTGTCGCATCGGCGCGGCAGGAAGGCACCAGGCCCCCGGTGAGTCGGCCTCCCTCAGTCCCGATGGTCTGTGTTCGCCCCGGGCGGGCAGCCGAGCGGCTGGTGCTCGAGGTCCTCCGGTCTGGGCAGCTGGCTCAGGGCCCATTGGTCGAGCGGCTCGAAGGCCAGGTCGCTCACCTCTGCGGTACCAAACACGCCGTCGCCGTGAGTTCGGGCACAGCTGCGCTGGAGGCTGCGCTGCAGGTGCTGGAGATCGGCCCCGGCGACGAGGTGCTGACGACACCGTTCACGTTCGCGGGGACGCTCAACGCCATCATCGCTTCCGGAGCCACCGCACGATTCGCCGATATCGACCTTGATGACTTCAATCTCGATCCAGAACTCATCGAGGCGAGCGTGTCCAGCAGCACGCGCGCCGTCCTGCCTGTGCACCTGTACGGGCTGCCGTGCCGGATCGACGAGGTGGCGATGATCGCCGGTAGGGACCGGATCAGGATCGTCGAGGACGCCGCTCAGGCGCTCGGAGCATCCGTTGGCCAACGATCGGTCGGCGGTGCAGACGTCGGTTGTTTCTCGCTGTACGCAACGAAGAATGTGACCGCCGGCGAAGGGGGTGTCATCACGACCAATGACGACGCCCTCGCCGATCGCCTACGCGTGCTTCGGAACCAAGGCATGCGGGCTCGCTATGACCATCTCAGACCGGGTCACAACTATCGCCTCACGGACCTCCAGGCCGCCGTCGCGATCCCGCAGCTCGATCGGATCGACGAGATCAACAACGCTCGTCGGAGGAATGCCGCGATGCTTAGCGAGCTCCTCGAGGGTGTCCGCGGCCTGGTTCTGCCGCGCCTGTTCGGAGATCGAACGCACGTCTTCCATCAATACACCGTGCGCGTGACGCCGGACGCCAAGCTCGATCGGGAGAGCCTCGCAGCTCGACTCCAGGAGCGCGGTATCGAGACCGGCGTTTACTATCCACGCCTCGTCTTCGACTACGCCTGTTATCGCTCGCATCCCCAAGTCGTCGTCAGCGCTACGCCGATGGCCGAGCGAGCGGCTCGCGAAGTACTCTCGCTTCCTGTTCACCAACACCTGACCGAGGCGCAGGTGCGGAGCGTTGGAACGAGCGTTCGCTCATGCCTCGCCTGACCGTCGGCATCCAAGGACCGTCCCTGGCAGTTACCATCCTCGGTCGCGCTCGGCCGGGACGTGGGCACTGATGTTGGGCTGAGCGACGCGCTCCTGGGCCCATGCGAAACGAGACTCGAGTACGCAGATGAGTACGAACCCGGTGCGGATCGGGCTGATTGGTGCGGGGTCGATGGGACTCCTTCACGCCCGAGTTCTCAGCGAATCACCCAGGGCGGAGATGGCATTCGTCATCGACCCGAACCCGGCGGCTGCTGCCGAGCTCGCGCGCCGCTACGACACGAAGATCGCGCCTCTCGACACTGACCTGGGAATCGTCGATGCCGTCGTCATCGCGTCCTCAACGGATACCCACGCCGCGTGGGCGCATCGCGCCATCGACGCGGGCCGACCCCTGCTGATCGAGAAGCCAGTCTCGGAGGACCTCGCCGAGACCAAAGCGGTGATCAAAGCTACGGAAGCAGCTGGCCTCCCCGTGATGTGCGGTCTGCTCGAGCGGTTCAACCCTGCGATCCGGACAGCGCTCGAGATTGTCGAGCACCCGATCCACGTCACGAGCACGCGGCACTCGCAGTATCTGGAACGAATCACGACCGGTGTCGCCCACGACCTCGTGATCCACGACGTGGACATTGTGTTGCGGCTGACTGGCGAACCTCCGGCGACCGTGCAGGGGTTGTTCTCGAGGGCGCACCCGCACTCCGTAGCTGATGATGTCGCGGAGGTGACGCTCAAGTTTGGAGAAGGGCTCGTCGCTTCGCTGTCCGCTAGCCGAGTCTCACAGCGCAAGGTTCGTCTCATCACGATCGCCGAGTTGACGCGGCTCGTCGAGGTAGACCTGCTTCGTCAGGATCTCACCGTCTATCGGCACGTTGACGCCGACTTCCTCGAAGGACGCGGTTACCGGCAACAGACAGCGATCGAGATTCCCATCATCGAGAACGCGCAGGAGCCACTCGTCAGTCAGCTTGATCGGTTCATCGACCTGATCGACGGCCGATGCGACCTCGATGACGAGCGGGACTCGATCCTCCCAGCGCACCAAGTCATCCAGGACGCCGTGGACCACGGGATCCGATGAGCGTGCCCAAGGCGACCGCAAGCGAGCAGCCTCGATCGCCTGCGCGATCGCTTCAGTCGCGCAGCGTGGTGCTACCTTCCATCTCCCGGATGGCTATCCGTCGGGTCCTCGACCGACGACACGGCGCTCCACCTGGACTCGATTGACGACGGGGTCCGATTGTCGAACTCGAAGCAAGACGGAGAGCCCGACGCGATCCCGTCTCGTGCGTCGACGGCACGATCCGTTCCTCGACCTCCGAAGGCGATGGGGATGACTCGTGACGAGGTGGTCGAGAAGGTCGAGCAGCTCTTCCCGGAAGGAACGCGGGGTCGGCACCTCCTCCGGTTCGCGCAACTCTCCAAGCGCGACGCTCGCACCTTCGCCACGCTCGTCCAGCAGCACTGGGCGGCGTGGGGTAGTTCCAAGCCTGGCCACTCGTACCTGTGGTGGTCCCTCAGCAATCGACCGTCCGCCGCTGTCCGCCGTGCGCAGGGACGCCTGTCCAGCCGTGCCGCAGAGCCGATCGACTTTCACGCCGTGGTGCTTGCCAGTGACGCCGCGGATCGCGAGGCGATCAGGACAACGCTGGCTTCGTTGGAAGCTCAGACATGGGCGCACTGGCGCGCCACGGTCGTCGGTGCGCCGGACCACCCGGAGCTCGCTAGCGACCGGATCGCTTTCCTTCCCAGGCCGGCAACCTTGGAGGCCGCCGTCGCTGACTTGGTCGACCGGCTCCCGGGCCGGGATCTCGTCCTCTTCTTGGAGGCCGGTGATCGGCTCAACCCTGCTTGCCTGTTCGAGGTCGGCGAGATCGCTTGGCGCAACCCGGCCATCGATCTCATCTATTGGGATGACGACCTCAACAGAGCCGGCGGCCTCAGCGGCGACCCGCTCTTCCGACCGTCCTGGTCTCCGGAGACACTCGTCGGAGCGAACTACATCGGCCGCTCGTTCGCGATGCGGCTACGCCGCCTCGCCGCCGCAGGCCCGCCCCGGAGCGAGCTCGGGGACGCACGGTGGTGGGACCTGCTCCTTCGGTCAAACCTCACCGGCGCAGTCGTCGAACGACTCCCTGGCGTGCGTGCGCACCTCAAGCGCCGCCCCGCGCCCGACCGACTGGTAGGCCTACGAATAATCCAGGAGCACTTCGAGCGCGTCGGCGAACCGGCTGCGGTCACGATGGCTGCCGACGGGCCACGAATCGGCTGGAACTTGGAGCGATGGCCCTCAGTGACAGCCATCATCCCGACGCGTCACAACCGACCGCTGATCGAGCGCTGCCTCGTCAGCCTCGAGCGAGCCGAGTATCCCTCGCTGGAGGTCATCGTCGTCGACAGCGGTGGACGCAGCTCCGAGAACGAGGCTTGGTATCGGGACACGTTTCCCGACTTGAACCTGTCGGTGATCTGGTGGGATCAGCCGTTCAACTACTCCGCTGTGAACAATCACGCCTTCAACGCGGCGGAGGGCGAGGTCCTCGTCTTTCTCAACGACGACACCGAGGTTCTCGATCCGTCAGCGCTTCGCGAGCTGATCGGTTGGGCCAGTCGCCCCGAGATCGGAGTCGTCGGATGTCAGCTCGTCGACGCCGACGGTCGAATTCAGCACGGCGGCGTGATCCTCGGCCTCAACGGCTATGCCGACCATCTGTTTCAGGGCATGGAGCCAGGGAGCGAGACGATGTTCGGCTCGACGTCCTGGTATCGCAACGTCCTCGCGGTGACGGCGGCGTGTCTGGCTGTTCGACGCGACATCTTCGAGCAGGTCGGCGGTTTCGATGAGCGGTTCGTGCTCTGCGGCAGCGATGTCGCACTGGGACTCGATGTGACCCTGGCCGGGAAGCGCAACATGTGCCTCCCATCGAACGGTGTGCGTCACCTCGAAGGGGCGACCCGGGGCGCTGATGTACCGGCCGAGGATTTCTTCACCAGCTACTGGCGGTATCAGCGATGGCTTTTCGGAGGCGACCCCTACTTCTCGCCGAACCTGTCGCTGCTGAGCGGCAGGCCTGCCCTGCGGTCTCGCTCGGAGGTCCCCATCCGCGTGCTGACCTCCCGTCCGCTGGGGCGAACCATCGGTGTCTTCCGCCAGGGCAACGAAGCGTTTGAAGCCCTGGCCCTTGCCGGCGTGTTTCGCGCGGACGACGCGGACGTGTCCCGTATCAAGGAGGCACACGAGCAAGCGCAAGGAGCGCTCCCGCCAAAGTCGGTCACTTGGTTCCTGCCTGATGTCGACAGCCCGTTCTATGGCGGTATGAATACCGCGTTTCGCATCGCCGACTACTTGGCGCGTGAGCACGGCGTTGACAATCGTTTTGCCTTCTGGGCCGACCCAAACGACGGGTTCTTCCGTTCTGCGATTACCGCTGCGTTCCCGGCACTCCGGGATTCCCAGATCTCGTGTCTGCAGGAGCTCGGTCCCGAGTTCCTTGCTCGGGTCGCGCCTACCGACGTCGCCATCGCGACGCTGTGGGTCACCGCATACGCAGTCGCGAAGTTCCCGAGCGCGCGCCGCCGCTTCTACCTCATCCAGGACTTCGAGCCGTGCTTCTACCCCGCCGGGACGCTGTATGGCCTGACGGAGGAGACATACCGGTTTGGTCTATACGGCATCTGCAACTCGCAGCACATGCTCGACCTCTACCGTGACCGGTACGGGGGGCTGGGGAGCGCGTTCGTCCCTGCGGTCGATCCAAAGATCTTTCACGCTCAGGGGCGACCGGAGCGCTCGGATGATGATCCGGTGACCATCTTCGTCTACGCGCGGCCGGGTCACTTTCGAAACTGCTGGGAGGTGGCCGCACTCGCGCTCGAGGAGCTCAAGGCCAAGCTCGGTGACCGAGTGCGCATTGTCACGGCTGGGTCCTGGGCGAGGGCCGACACCCTCGGCAGCGGGATCGAGCACCTCGGCTTGCTCGACTACCGCGAGACGGGCGATCTGTATCGTCGCTGCGATATCGGCGTGGCGCTCACGGTCTCTGAGCACCCGTCGTACCTGCCCCTGGAGTTGATGGCGTGCGGTGTACCAGTTGTCGCGTACGACAACCCGGCGGGCTACTGGATTTTGCGTCACGAGGAGAACTCGATCCTGGTGCGTCGCACCGTCGACGGAGTTCTCGAGGGCGTCGAGCGGCTCGTGCTCGACAGCGGGTTACGGTCCAAGCTCAGTGCGGGCGCGCTCCAGTCGATCCAGGACCAGCACTCCGACTGGGACGAGGCACTCTCGGGCATCTATTCCTTCCTCAGCGATCCCGAGGCGGCCAGACCGGGGGGGTAGGGCTCCGTGACTCGAGGGCCGCTGCCGATCGCAACCTCGTCACCCTCATCAAGGGTCGAGATGACGCGGATGCCGAGGAGGCTTGCCTCTCCACCAACGACTTGGTCGGCGACGCGGTGCGTCACCACGACGCCGAGGCAGCCAGCCGACCGCAAGTACGTACGAAGCGGCTGAGGCATGCGGATCGCCCTCGTCAACAACTTCTTCGTCCCCCGCCCGAGCGGGAGCGCTCACCTGACTGAGGGCCTGGCGCGGGAGTTCGCAGCCGCTGGCCATGAGGTTCTTGTCGTCACCGCGTCGTATGGAGATGCGCCCGAGGACGAGTGGCGGGACGGCTACCACGTCGTGCGCCTCAAGGCCCGGTCACTACCGCGCATCCGGTTGGCGATGAACTACGACATCAGATTCGCGGCGTCGCCGTCGAACTGGCGTCGACTGAAGCAATTGCTCAACGAGTTCAAGCCGGACGTCCTGCATCAGCATGGTCAATTCTTCGACATCACCTGGATGAGCTCGTGGTGGGCGCGACGCCAGCGCGTTCCGGTCGCGTTGACCGTCCACACCCCTCTGATTCACACGCACCCTGTCTACGGCGCGATCTTGTGGCTCGGCGACATGCTGCTTGCTCGACCGTTCATCGCGCTGGACAAGCCGACCGTCGTCGTCTTCGACAAGTGGATCAAGGGATATGTGCGGCGTCGGTACAGGATCCCCGAGGACCGGCTGGCGTCGATCGTCGTGGGCATCGACGCAGACCGATTCGGAAAGGTTGACGCCTCGGTTATTCGGGACGAGCTGCGCCTCGGCGGTCGGCCGGTTGTCCTCTCGCTGGGGCACGTGATCCCGTTGCGGAACCGCCTTACTCTCATCCGCGCGCTTCCCCTGCTTCTGGAGCGTCATCGCGACGCCGCGGTCGTCATAGTTGGCGACGTGAACGACGAGAGCTTCCTGCGCCTCGCCACCGAGCTCGGTGTCCGGAACAGTCTGATCGTTACAGGTGCCGTCCCGAAGGAGAAGATTCCGTACTTCGTCGCCGCCTGCGACCTCGAGACGCACGACCACCAAGGGCTCGGGCTCGGCACCACCACGCTGGAGGTCATGGCTTCAGGCAAGCCGGTGATCGCGGCCGCCGACGAGGACAACTTCGGCGACTTCCGGCTCCGGTCTTGGGACAACGCAGTCCTGATCGGTCGTGAGGACCACCGTGCGCTCGCGGAGGCGATGATCAGGCTGCTCGATGAGCCAGCGCTCGCGGCGCGGATCGGCAACGCGCAGCATCAGGTCATCGAAGAGCACTTCACGATCGGCACAGTGGCGCGCAACCACCTCAAGCTCTACGCGGAGCTCGTCGAATCGCGGCGCTGAGTTGTGACCGCGCCGAGAATCAGAGCTGTACACAGGGGGTGAACCTCCTAGAGTCCCCCAATGCGCATCGGTAGGGCGTCTCCGGGCGCTCTTCCGGCACTGGCCGGGCTGTTCCCGAGCGACAGGACTTCCTACTCGGTCGAAGTCAGCTGACCGTCGTCGACCCGGTAGCGGCGGCGACAGCTCGGACACTCGAACTGGCGATCGCCCGTCTTCTCCAGCCGGCCGTGGCACGAGCACGCCCAGCCCTTCTGCCGCGCGGTGTCGCCGTAGACGAGGGCGTGCGACGCTACGTCGTGGCGCACTACGGAGCCGGTGCCGACGTACGCAGCCGTTCCGATCTGCAGGAGCTGGTTCACGCTCGTCGAGGGGCCGAGCCAGACGTCGTCCCCGAGCTGGGTCCAGCCGAGCACCGCCACGCCGGCGGTCAGCGTGCACCGCTGCCCACAAACGACGTTGTGCGCCACATACACCTGGTCGTCCGTTTGGGTGTAGTCGCCGAGCACGGTGAAGTCACCGTAGAGACCCTTGTCCACGCAACTCAAGGCTCCGATGTGCACCCCAGCGCCAAGCCACACGCCGCCCGCGTGGTTGACGACGCGCACCGCGTCGCCCACTCGCACGGTCTCGAATCCATCGTCGCCGAGCACCGCGTTGGGCTTTACCCGGGCTCCGGGGCCTACGTAGGTATTGGCAAGGAGCACGGCGCCGGGACCGACGGTGGCGTCGTCGTCGATGTAGACGTGCTCGTCGACGACGGCGGTTGGATGGACGCGCGCCGACGGACTCCGGTACTCGGCCAGGCGCTCGAAGCGCTGCTCGCGGAGGGCACGCTCGACGAGCTCGAAGAGGCCCGCCTTGGGCGGTCGAGCCGAGGTGACGGTCGCGTTCCCGGTCGGGACGACGTTCACGAGCTCGGGGGTGGTCACGACAACGTGGCCGGCCGCCCCATCGAGGTCGGTCGCGTACCGGGCGGAGTCCAAGAACGTCACGAGGCCGCCGTCGGGGAAGCGGGCCAGCATTGAGAGGGGCCCGAACCGCTGCGGGCGCACACCGTCGAGCCCGATCGGCGTCATGTCGTCGGTCAGCAGCGGAGCGAGTTCTAGATCCGGCACACGCATCGCGCGCGGCACCCCGTCGCGAGCAAGGAGCAGGTCTGTCGGTGTGACAAGCGGGGCCAAAGCCGTTGAGTGTACCGGCGGTTTCTGACGTAGCCGTCGACGGTCGACCCTCGTCGCTGTCTCCCGATCGAGCGATGCCGAATACACCCGGCGGGCGCGCCGCGCGCCGAGCGACGTCGAAAAAGCCGATAGTAGGATCCTCCTCCGCTTGGGGACTGGTGGGGGGCGTGGTGGGAACGTCGGTTCATTGGTCGCGTACGAGCACGCCGTCCGCGCTCCGGTGATGACGGCGCCGCCTCCGCCGCTGCCCAACGAGCGTCGAGGCCGACGCTGCACGGCCATGCTGGTCCTCGTCTCGTTGGTCGGCCTCATTT
>Ga0207416_1003081_pt1 | contig 16642 bp, 18 predicted proteins | sample PaiPotPPM11metaG_FD_184107 | JGI IMG/M metagenome (GOLD analysis project Ga0207416, IMG submission 184107) | Iron sulfur acid spring bacterial and archeal communities from Banff, Canada, to study Microbial Dark Matter (Phase II) - Paint Pots PPM... ...
CATGCTCCATCAAAAAGATCATGCTCCATCAAAAAGATCATGCTCCATCAAAAAGATCATGCTCCATCAAAAAGATCATGCTCCATCAAAAAGATCATGCTCCATCAAAAAGATCATGCTCCATCAAAAAGATCATGCTCCATCAAAAAGATCATGCTCCATCAAAAAGATCATGCTCCATCAAAAAGATCATGCTCCATCAAAAAGATCATGCTCCATCAACATGCTAATGGTCTAATTCTAACATTCGATTCCGATTTCGGCAAGCTGTCATGCGAATGTTAGAATCAGGGGACCACTAGCAAATATAGGTCGTAGTGGAGCTTTGGATTTGACATTCGCTTCACGAGTTCACGGCTGGGCAGGTAGCGAATGTCAAATCCGCTCCACTAGAGCGATAATCGATTCAATCTGAAACGATTGCGCTCTAGGAGCCGAAGACCTTTGTCCTGATGCTGGTTTCCTGATGCCTGATCCCTGCCTCCGGCTCGAGCAGCGCGCGCGCCCGTTCGGCGCTCATCGGTTCGCCAAACACAAAGCCTTGCGCGAACTCGCAGCCGAGCTGAAACAGCTCGACCGCGTCGGAATCGGTTTCGGCGCCTTCCGCCACCACATCCATGCCGAGATCGTGGGCGAGCGTGATGATCGAGCGCAGGATGACCGGGCGCGTGCCTTTGGCCGTCGTGCGCACGAAAGACTGGTCGATCTTGATCGTATCGAACGGGAAACGCTGCAGGTAGGACAGCGAGGAATAGCCGGTGCCGAAATCGTCGAGCGCTAGGCCGGCGCCGAGCTCCCGGATCCGGTGCAGCATTTGCGCGGCATGTTCCGGATTTTCCATCACCACCGACTCGGTCAGTTCGAGCTTGAGCGATCCTCGCGTCAGCGGTGCGCGGGCCAGCACCGTGCGCAGGTCCTGGATCAGGTCGTGACGGAGCAATTGGCGCGACGAGACGTTGACGCTGGCGAATATCGGCTCGCGATGACGCAGTGTCCGCTGCCAGGTGGAAAGCTGCCGCGCGGTGCGATCGAGAACGAACAGGCCGAGTTCGACGATCAGTCCGGTTTCCTCGGCAATGTTGATGAACTCAGCCGGCGACAGCCGGCCGAGTTTTGGATGGTTCCAGCGCGCCAGCGCTTCGAAGCCGGCGATGGAGCGATCTTCAAGCCGCACGATCGGCTGATAGAGGATGGCGATTTCGTCGCGCTCGAGCGCCCGGCGCAGGTCGGATTCGATCGTCAGCCGATCGGACTTGCGCGCGCGCATCGCGGCCTTGAACACGTCGATGCGATCGCCGCCGCTGCGCTTGGCGTGATACATGGCAAGCTCGGCGTCCTTGAGCACCTCCTCGCCGCGCTGCGATTCACTGTCGGCGAGCGCCAATCCGATCGACGCGGTGAGGAATATTTCACGATCGCGAAAGGTGATCGGCGCGCGCAGGGTCTTGCGGATCGTCTCCGCCAGCGCGGTGATGCGCGCCAACTCGCGCTCCGACAGCACGATCAACCCGAACTGATCGCCCGACAGGCGCGCCAGCGTGTCCTGCTGCTTGATGAGGCGGCCGAGGCGGCGCGCCAGCGTAAGCAGGATCGAATCGCCGACCGCCATGCCGACCGAATCGTTGACCTGCTTGAAGCGGTCGAGGTCGATCACCATGACGGTCGGCCGTATCGCCGCGTCGGCCTTGGCGAGGCCGAGCACCGCTTGCAGCCGATCGATAAACAGTTCGCGGTTAGGCAGGCCGGTGAGGTTGTCGTGCACGGCGTCGTGCAGCAGCCGTTCCTCGGCGGTCTTGGTCTCGGTGACGTCGGTGAGCGTGCCGACCAGGCGAACCACTTCGCCGTCGGAACCGACGACGGGCCGCGCACGCAGCGCGAACCACAGATAATGCCCGTCGGCGGTGCGCATGCGGAAATCCTGCGCGACGCGGCCGCGCCGTTGTTCGAGCACGCTGTCGAGCGTGGCGCGAAAACGATCGCGGTCGAGCTGATGCAGCACGTCGAGCCATTTGGCGGCGGAACCGTCGAGCGATCCGTGCTTGAGCCCAAGCGCCGTTTCGGTCTCCGGACTGGTGAAGACCTTGTCCGAAGACACGTCCCAGTCCCAAATCATGTCGCCAGCGCCGGTGAGCGCCAGCGCGCGGCGTTCCACGTCGGAAACGATGCCGCTGGTCGTGCCGCCGGCAAAGGCGTGCTGCATCACCGTGAAGCCGATCAGCATGACGATGAGGACGAGGCCGCCGAGCAGCGCCGGTCCGACGATGTCGTTGGTGAGGAATCCGAGCACGGTGAGCGCGGCACCGATCACCCAGACCACCAAGAGGAGCCAGGTCGGTATCAGCATCACCGCGCGGTCGTAGTCGTGGGTCGCCAGATAGATGACGAGCGCAAAGCCGAGGACTGCGACGAGGAACAACGAGATGCGCGCGATGCCGGAGGCAACGGCAGGGGAGAACAGCGCGACCGCGACCAGCGCGCCGAGAAAAGCAAGCCAGCCCACGGTGATGTGGGAGTAACGCACGTGCCAGCGGTTGAGATTGAGATAGGCGAACAGAAACACCAATAGCGTTGCCGCCAGGATGGCTTCGCCCGAGGCTCGCCAGATGCGCTCGGCGCTCGACGACATATCGAAGACTTTAGGCCAAAAGCCGAAGTCGATGCCGATATAGATCAGCACCGCCCAGCCGAGCGCCGCCGCGGCCGGGAACATGACGCTGCCTTTGACCACGAACAGGATGGTCAAGAACAAAGCCAGCAAGCCGGCAATGCCGATGACGATGCCTTGATAGAGCGTGAGCGAGTTGAGTTTGTCTTTGTAGGCGTCGGGCTCCCACAGATAGAGCTGCGGCAGGGTGTCGGTGCGCAGTTCGGCGACAAAGGTGATCACGGTGCCGGGATCGAGCGTGATGCGGTAAACGTCGGCATCGGCGCTGTCTTGCCGCTCGGGCGGATCGCCCGACGACGGCGTGATGTAGACGATGCGCGATTGGCCGAGGTCGGGCCATATCAGGCCGGAACCGACCATCCGGTAATGCGGCGCAACGATCAGCCGGTCGATCTGCTCGTCGCCGTTATTGGCAAGCGCGAACACCGCCCAATTCGTTCCGGATTGGCGGGCGCGCACTTCGATGCGTCGGATGATGCCGTCGTCGCCGGGCGCGGTGGAAACTTGGATGCGGTCGCCGTCGGTATGTTCGATTTGGATCGCGCCGGTGAGATCGATCGCTGCAGCGTCGGTGCGGACATTGACGGCTTCGACGGCTTGTGCCCCCGGCACGCCGAGGAGCGTCACGAAGGCAAGAGCCAAAACCGCGCTAAAGACCCCGCAAAGAGATTTGGCGCAAAGGCTCTCGGCGCGAAAAATCGCCACGCGAGAAGTCTTGGCGCTGGGAGTCTTGGCGCACGAAGTTTTGGCGCTGGGAGTCTTGGCGCACGAAGTTTTGGCGCTGGAAGCCTTGGCGCTCACATTGGCGGCGCGCAGAAATGCCAAGAATCCCCTCCGAGGCCGGCAGCCGGCGCCGTTCGCGCCACCATGATCGATCCCGGAACAAGTACCTACCGGGCTTTGCGCCGAAATCGCGACGGCGTGGCTGCCTTACGCCTCATCCAACCACGACCGCGCGCGCCCTAGGCCATTCTTAGTAACCGCTGGCGGGTTGCGGGGCAAGGATATTTCCCGTTTACTTTCAAGGGGTCAGAACAATTCTGCCGCTGTGGTTGCCGGGCTCCGCGCGCCGTTGCGCAGGTGCTTTGCGGCGGACCTGGCGCGGTGTGACAAGCGCAGCCGCGGCCGTTAAAATTTCCGGGCAGGAGAGCGCGCAATGCCCGCCGTCGACGAAGACGATCGACCGAAGAAGAAGATCGCCCATGAGATTGGGCAGGACCTGACGTTATTGTCGGCGGGCGAGCTCACCGAGCGCATCGGGCTTCTCAAAGACGAAGTTGCGCGGCTTGAAGCAGATCTGGCGCGAAAACTTGCAGTGAAATCGGCGGCCGATAGCGTCTTCAAGAAGTGAGCGTTTTCAATAATTTAGCTCAAAGCAAGCCGGCCCCGGCTCGCGCTAAATCTGAGAAAGATTTGGTAAGTTTCTGTAATTCCTTAACCTTTCGTTAAGCTTTCTCGTTCATTACGGTTATTGTCCATCTTCTGGACATTGAGTGGCTCCTGTCCACTCTGTTTGACGCCTCCCTGTTATCACCTTGAGCCGCCGGCAACGGCGGCTCTTTTTTATTAACTGTTGTGGCCGCTCAGGCCTGCGCTGCTTGAATGACGTAGATTTTTCTTCGGCTTACGCGTCGCCGGCAACTATGTCGGAAGGTTCACGCCCGGCGGCGCTGGACAGCGCGCACGCGCCGCGCGATGCTGGCGCCGTGGTGTGAGGCGTAAATGTCCGACAAGCGTGCGATGGAAGCCGGCGCGGTCTCCTTTAGCGAGCGGCTGGCGAGTTCCCAGGTTTTCGCGACCCTGTTTCGCGATGGCATGGCGCTGGTCGAGGAAACCGCGAGCTATCTCGACGGGTCGGGCCGCCAGGAATCCAAGAAACTCGAGCGCAGCGCCGGTCTGGTTTATGCGACCGAGAGCATGCGGCTGACGACGCGGCTGATGCAGCTTGCCTCGTGGCTCTTGCTGCACCGGGCCGTCAAGGAAGGCGAGATGACGCTCGCCCAGGCCAATAAGGAAAAAAGCAAGGTTAGACTTGCCGCCTGCGAGCCGGGCGACGCCAAATCGCTGGCGATGTTACCGGCGAAGCTGCAGGAACTGATCGCGCGGTCCACCAAACTTCAGGCTGAAGTGCGCCGCCTCGATAGCACCATGCATGCGGCGGTGCCGCCCAAGGTCGCGGCCGATAACCCGGTCGAACGGCAATTGGGTCTCTTGAAGGCGGCGTTCGAATCCGAGGCCTGACGTCTGTCGGGCGTTTGCCGGCTATTTCTTCAAAAAGCCCGAGAACTTTTTCTGGAACCGCGACAATCGGCCGCCACGGTCGATCAGGTGCTGCTGACCGCCGGTCCAGGCCGGATGCGACTTCGGATCGATATCGAGGTGAAGCGTATCGCCGGGCTTGCCCCAGGTCGTGCGCGTGGTGAATTCGGTGCCGTCGGTCATGACCACCTTGACGGTATGGTAATCGGGGTGGGCGTCGGGTTTCATGGCTTTAGTCTTTGGCTTTGATCTGTCGATGAATTTGGCGGCTCTATAGCCCGCTGCGACGCCGGCGGCAAGCTGCCGCAATTGACCCGGATCGCGGCCGGAGGGCATTAGCATCGCCAACGGTCTCCGGCGTCACCTTGGGACCAGAAGATCGGCCGGGAATAGTCAGAATGGAAAAACAAGAACTGCGCGCTGCCGGCTCTCTCGCCGCGGTCTTCTCCGTCAGGCTCCTTGGCCTGTTCATGATCTATCCGGTGTTTGCGGCCTATGCCCGCAACCTGTCGGGCGCCAATCCCTACCTGATCGGGGAAGCGCTCGGCATCTATGGACTGACGCAGGGACTGTTGCAGATTCCCTTCGGTCTGCTCTCGGACAAAGTGGGCCGCAAGGTCATGATCGTCCTCGGGCTGATCGTGTTCGCGATCGGCAGCGCAGTCGCGGCGGTCTCCACCTCGATCGACGGCGTCATCATCGGCCGCGCGCTGCAGGGCGCGGGCGCGGTCGGTTCGGTCATCCTGGCGCTGGTGGCCGATCTGACGGCGGAGGAAAACCGCACCAAGGCGATGGCGATGGTCGGGATCACCATCGGCGCCTCCTTCATGATCGCGCTTGTCGCCGGCCCGATCGTTGCGAATTTCGTCGGCGTCAGCGGCATTTTTTGGCTGATGGTGGGACTGGCGCTCATCGGCATTGCGATAACTCAATTCGTCGTGCCGAACCCCCGCCAGGTGCGCGTGCATCGCGATGCCGAGGCGGTGCCGGCGATGATCGGCGCCGTGCTGCGCGACAAGGAACTGTTGCGGCTCGATATCGGCATATTCGCGCTGCACGCCAGTTTGACGGCGAGCTTCCTGGTGGTGCCCGGCCTGCTGCGCGTCACGCTCGATCTGGCGGTCCATGATCAGTGGCTGGTCTATCTGCCGGTGCTTCTCGTTGCGGTCGTCGTGATGGTGCCGGCGATCATCGTTGCCGAGAAATACCGGCGCATGAAAGGCGTCTTCGTCGGCGCGGTGGCGGCGCTGCTTGCGAGCCAGATCATGCTCTGTCTCGGCGCCGGCAACCTGTTCGTCTTGCTGGCGGCGCTGATCGTGTTCTTCTCGGCTTTCAACGTGATGGAGGCGAGCCTGCCGTCGCTGATCACCAAGGCGGCGCCGCCCGACGCCAAAGGCACGGCGATGGGGCTTTATTCGAGCTTGCAGTTTCTCGGCATTTTCGTGGGCGGCGTCGTCGGCGGCTTCGCCAACCAGTACGGCGGCAGCGCCGGCGTTTTTGCGCTGACGACGGCGATTGCGCTTGTCTGGCTCATCGCGGCGGCCACCATGGCGCAACCGAGCTATCTGACGACGCGGCTTCTTCCTCTTGCCGACGGCAAAGCCGGCGATGCCGAGAGCCTCGCCGCAAAACTGCGGCAGGTGCCGGGCGTGGCCGAGGCCGTGGTCATCGCCGGGGAAAACCTCGCTTATCTCAAAGTCGACGCCAAATCTTTCGACGCAGCGCTGGCGGACTCGCTCGCCGGCGCGCCGTCAGGCGCGGCATTGGTGCGCTCGCCGGTTACGGGCGCATAGCCGCAGACGCGGTTGCGGCCTGAGCGCTTGGCCTCGTACAGCGCCACATCGGCCTGTTTGATCAGTTCGTCGACGCCAGCCGCGCCGGCATGGCAGATGCTGGCGCCGACGCTGACGGTGACCGCGATGCGCGTGCCGGCCGCGGTGATAACGCAGTCGGCAACGAGCTGGCGCAGCCGTTCGCCGGCGGCCACCGCGCTATCGAAGGTGGCTTCCGGCAGCACCAGAGCGAACTCTTCGCCGCCCAAGCGTCCGGCAATATCGGAGCCGCGCTTGTGATGGCGCAGAACGTCGGCCACCGCTCGGATGACTTCGTCGCCGACATCGTGGCCGTAAGTATCGTTGACTACCTTGAAATGATCGATGTCGAACATCAGCATCGCCATCGGCCGTCCGTAGCGGCGAAAGCGCGTCCACTCGGTCTCGGCAAGCAGCAGAAAACTGCGCCGGTTGTTGAGCCCGGTCATGGCGTCGACGGCGGCGAGCCGCTCCAGCGACTCGGCCTCGCGGATGAGATCGCTGACATTGCCGTAGGTCAGGATCCGGCCGCCATCGGCCAGCGTCTTGCAGCGAAACCGGATGACCTCGCCGCTCGACAATCGAATATCGAGCGGACGCTCGCCGCCGGTGCGGATCAATTCCAGTTGCTTGGTGACGTAGTCGCCCAGTTGATGTTGCGGCACGGCATAGGCCGCGGCGCCGCGGCCGTGATACATCAGCTTGATGAAAGTCGGCCGGCTGTCGGCCACGTCGTCGGGCACGCGCCAGAAGCTGCGGAACGCGCGGTTGACGAATTGCACCCGGCGCTGCGCATCCACAACGACGATGCCGTAATCCAGATTGTCGACGATCGCGCGCAACGCGGCGAACTGCGCCGCGGCATCCGCGGTGGCGCTCGGCGGGTCTGCAACGGTGCTGGCGCGCATGTCTTGGCCGCGGTTCATGTTGCAAACCTTAGCTTTGACTTGGCACCAAAATCGTTTCGCGTTTCGGCAAATTTCTAACGGTCCTGTTTCTACGGGTTTATACCGATGGGTTACGGCCGCCAGCGCAGGCGGTGCACGAGCTTGCCGGAAATGGCATTGACGCCGGCGCCGGCGATGACAAAGCCCGCCTTGGCGTAGAAGCCGAGCGCGCGCGCATTGTCGATGTTGACGTCGAGATCGAGGCCGTTTGGCGAGATCCGCTTGGCTTCGGCGATGAGCGCGGCGCCGATGCCGAAACCCCAATGCTCCGGCGCCACCACGATCTGATCGAGATAAAGCGTCCGCGGGTCGACGGTGACGAAGCCGATCATTTGGCTTTGCGCCTCGGCGACCGAGATCCGCGCGGCCGGCACCAGCTCATTGCGCCAGCGCGCCCGCCACCAGTCGAGCCGCGCGGCGAAATCAAGCTCCGGATAAGCCGCTTGCCAGCTTCGTAGCCACAGCGCGATCGCGGCGTCCTCGTCGCGTGACTGATAGCCGCGCAGCGAAAACGCGGGCCGGTCGCTCACGGCGATGACGCTGCCCTGATGGCGTCCTTGCCCGTTGCGGTGGCGGCCTCTTTGAGGAGCCGCAGCAATTCGCGGTGCATAAAGTCGTTGCCGGCGGCGACGTCGCCTGTGCCGAGAATGTCGCCCTTGCCGTCGCAGGTGCTGACGAAGCCGCCGGCCTCGCGCACGAGCAACGAACCCGCGGCGATATCCCACGGCGACAGATTGCGCTCCCAATAGGCGTCGAGCCGGCCGGCCGCGACCCAGGCGAGATCGAGCGCAGCGGCGCCATAGCGGCGCAGGCCGGCGAAATTCTGCTGCGCGGCAAAGATTTCGGCCCGCGCCAGATCGAGATCGCCGCGGCCGTAATGCGGCAGCCCGCAGGCGACCACGGCGTCGGCAAGCCGCGCCCGCGCCGCGACGCGGATGCGGCGGTCGTTGAGATAGGCGCCCTTGCCGCGCTCGGCGACGAACAGATCGTCGTTGGCCGGATTGTAGACCAGGCCGGCAACGATTTGGCTGTCGCGCTCGAGCCCGATCGACACCGCAAAATGCGGAATGCCGTGCAGAAAATTGGTGGTGCCGTCGAGCGGATCGACGATAAAGCGGTGGCTCTTGTCGGAGCCTTCGCGCGCGCCGCCTTCCTCGCCGAGAAAGCCGTAATCCGGCCGCGCCTTGAGAAGCTCCTCGCGCACAATCTCCTCGGCCTTGCGGTCGGCGGCGGTGACGAAATTGCGCGGGCCCTTGAGCGACACCTGCAAGTTCTCGACCTCGCCGAGATCGCGCTTAAGCGTGCGCCCGGCGCGATGCGCCGCCTTGATCATGACGTTGAGAACGGCCGAGTGCTGCATGGCGTGTCTCGTAAGCCTTAAATGCGCGGCGTCAAGCGTTGCGGCGCTTCTTTACCTCCCCCTGCAGGGGGGGCGCGAGCGCAGCGAAGCGGGTAGGGGGAAGTACATCGATCGCGCAAACATCCCCGCGACACCGCGCACCCCACCCTGCGCCCTTTGGGCGCGACCCTCCCCCTGCAGGGGAGGGTGAAGCAAAGCTCACTCCCTCTCCCGATGCGCATCCTCGTCCCCACCGGTCTTCCGCGTCGCATAAAATTCCTCCGGCAGGTTCTGCCGCGCCTTGCGTTCGGGGGCGCCGATATTGCGCGGCACGTTTTGGAAGAGCTCGCGCTGCACCTGCCCGTGCCGCCGCGGATGCACAATGGCGAATGCGCGCTTGAGGCAATCGGTGACGTAACCGAGGCAGCTTCGCGCCCGCCGGCAGCGCGTTTTCGGGCACGTCCGCCACAGCGCGAAAGCGTTGCAATAGCGCCGCTGCTGCGCCGCCGCCTCGCGCCCGTAACGCCGCGCGAAGTCGGCCTCCGATAGCTTGGGCTTGTTGTGCTTGAAACCCGCCTGCAGCATGGCGCCATAGACGGCGGCGTTCTCCTCGATGCGGTCGGCGTCTTTTCGTTTCACGCGTTTTCCTCTGTCATTCGCCACCGCGCGTTTTCTCTCCCGCATGCGGGGGAGATGGCGAGCGAAGCGACGCCAGAGGGGGTGAGTCCCCAACGCTGCGTGAACGTCACGGCCACAGGCCCCCTCCCTAACCCTCCCCCGCAAGCGGGGGAGGGCAAATCTTTCTCGTTCCCGCAGGCGCCTTCGCCTGCGGGTGGCCCGATCTCAGCTACGTAAAAGCGCGAAGCGGGAGCAAAAAGAAGCACGAGGGGTGGTTGGCCTCGCCGGGTCTCTTCGCTTTTCTCGTTTCGCCGTAGCCCGGATTGAACAAAGTGAAATCCGGGGCCTTGTTTCCCGGGTTTCGCTTCGCTCACCCCGGGCTACGAATAAAGGATATGGAACGCCGGAAAGGACGCTGAGCAGTAACCTCCGCACCCGTTACGGTGCGGCGCCGCCCCCTGAATGGGAGGGGGCAGCTCGCCTTCCGGCGTTCCACCACGGCTCTTCCCAAGGGGTGTGTTGTCCCTTGGTGCGATCCGGGCCAGGCTTCGTGGACAGGTTGCCCTGCCCACTTCCAGCGACGTACCTCGCACGCCGGTCGTAATGCCGGCAGGCATGATGCCCGGACCGCCCGGGAGCGGGTTGCAAGCCCGCCCGCGGGCTCCGCCTCTCGCCCCACCGCCGCGAATGCCTCCGCGGCGGCGTCCTTTAGCGGGCGAGATGATTCGTCCGCTTATGTAACTGAACAGGGGACCGATGTCAAGGGGTGGTCGCACGATCGGCGACGAGGGCATGACGGCCGGGGTTTCTTCACGCGGAGCGTGCTATATTCTTCTTGTAAGGAGCGGCCGATGATTGCCGATATTGCGACCCATCGCGAGGAATTGCGGGAGCTGTGCCGCCGCTTCCACGTGCGGCGTCTCGACGTGTTCGGCTCGGCGGCGCGCGGCGATTTCGACCCGGCGCGCAGCGATCTCGATTTCCTGGTCGAGTTCGCCGCGCAGGAAGACGATCTTGCGCGCTTTCTCGACTTCAAAGAGGCGCTGGAAGCCTTGCTGGCGCACCGCGTCGATCTTGTCGACCGCAAGGCGATCGAGAGTAGCCGCAACTATATTCGTAAACGACATATCCTGACGGGCGCGGAACCGGTTTATGCCGCTTGACCGTTCCGACGCGGGCTGGCGCGACGCGGCGCTTCTTCTCGACATCATGCTCGCCGCCGAGGCTGCCCTGTCCTTCGTCGCCAGTCTCGATGAACAGGCGTTTCTCACAAGCGACCTGCATCAGAGCGCCGTCATCCGCAAGTTTGAAGTGATAGGCGAGGCCGCAGGAAAGGTCTCGACGGCATTTTGCGCCGCGCATCCGGAACTCCCTTGGCGGCAAATGACCGGGCTGCGCCATCGGCTCATTCACGACTATGGCGACGTGAGGCTCGATATCGTGTGGCGTGTGGCGAGGGAGATGTTGCCCGGCCTCATCGCAAGCTTGCGACCGCTGGTTCCGCCGAAGACCGATCGTGACGGGTAGCGTCACGAAAACCTTCACCGAATTCTCATGCCGCTTCGCCGATTTCCAGCCGCACGGCGAGGCCCGCCGGCCGCGCCAAATTCATCAGCGCGTCGAGGCTGAATTTGTCGATCCGGCCGCGCATCAGATCGTTCAAGCGCGGCTGGGTGAGGCCTAAGCGCCGCGCCGCCTCGGTCTGATTGACCTTCCAGCTCTCGACCTTGCCGCGCAGCGCAATCATCAGCGCCGAACGCGCCCGCATATTGGCCGCTTCCGCTGCGGTATCTTCCAGCGCATCCCACACGCTGGCGAATTTTTGGCGCGCCGATGTCTGTCTTGCCGACATCTGTCGTGTCGGTGTCTGTCGTGCCGATGTCTGTCGCGTCACGGCTCAATCCCCGCGCCTGTCACGACCGTATCGCCGGTTTCATGCCTCGACATATTCAGCGATGCTCGTCGGCTTCGGTATGGCTATGCCGTCGGCCTTGAGACCATCAATGTGAAAGCGGATTCCCTCCCCCGCTTGCGGGGGAGGGTCAGGGAGGGGGCAGTAGCCTGGACGGAGCGGCTTGTCGCGCCGACTTGCCCGCCGACCTGCCCGCCGACCTGCCCTCCGACTTGCCCGCCGAAGCAACTATGCGAAGGCGGGAGCAACTATGCGAAGGCGGGAGCAACTTTGCGAAGGCGGGAGCCTCGTGCGAAGGCGGAAAGAGAGCGGAGGTGGAAAGCGCCCGTCCGCCGTAGCTCGCGGCTTGTCGCGCCGTAGCCTCGTGCGAACGCGGAAAGCGAGCGAAGGCGGAAAGCGAAATCCGGGAGAAAAACCTTACGCGGCTTCCAGCCGCGCCAATTCCGCCTCGAACTCGAAGCGCAATTGCGCCCCCTCCTCTTCCGGCAGCCAATTGGTCATCTGCGGGAAGATGGTGCGGTAAAGCGAAACCGTTGTTGGTTCCCACGGCAATTTCTGCGCCGCGCGGGCCTCGGCAAGAATCTTTTCGAGCCGACGGCGCACCTTGTCGGGATCGGGATGATAGGCAGGCGGCAAAGCCTCGGCACCGAACAAGTCGGGTTGAGTGGGCTTCATAGTATTTGCAATAAGAGCAGATTCGGCAGGGCAAAGTCGATCGGTTCCGCTCTTCCATTCCCTTTTTGCTGGGCAAGGTTTCGGAGGGTGCCTCGGCAAGAACCTGTTAGTTTCCCTGTACCGAATCTCGACCTAGGGTAACTTCCGCCATAAGTTGTGCAATCCACATGGACCTCTTCGCGGCGGCAGGGATCAATCTCGGCGATGGCGGACGGGGCGGCCGACCTAGCCGTTCGGGCGTCGGCCGCACGCTTCGCGTTCCGCTGCTGAATTACAAGGTGGTCGGCGAGGCCCAAAAGCGATTCACATTCGACCTCACCCCGCAGCAAATCGAAGCCGCGGTGAGCTACGCCAAGACCGCCGGCAGCGCGCGGTTTGCTAAGCTCAAGGAAACTGAAGTCCGTAACCTGTTCTGCCAGAAAATTCTTGGCGATGTTCTGGGCTATACACAGGTGGACGCTGATCCGCCGTACACTCTCGCTTTTGAGCGCACGATCCGGCGTGGCGCGGTTGATGTTGCGCTCGGGCGCTTCGGGGTCGCGGGTGGCACAGATGAGATCGTTGCCCCATTCGAATTGAAGGGGCCGACAACCGCTCTCGACGCAATTATGCCGGGACGCGGCTACAGTCCGGTACAGCAGGCATGGAACTACGCCATCGATGTGCCCGGTTGCCGATGGGTTCTCGTGTCGAACTGCACGGAAATCAGGCTCTACGGTTTCGGTCGCGGCCGCGACGCTTATGAGCTGTTCGATCTGACCAAGATCGAAGACCCGTACGAGCTCGAACGGCTGTGGCTATTGCTGTCTGCGAAACAGCTTCTCGGTGGCCCAACCGAAGCGCTGCTGCGCCAAAGCGACAGCGCGTACAAAGACATTACCGATGAACTTTACAAAGACTACAGCAAATTGCGCGAACGGCTGCTGTCCTATCTGACCGATGCAGCCGATGGCCCAAAGCTTGCGATGGCGGTGGCCATCGAGATCGCGCAAAAACTACTCGATCGCATTCTGTTTGTCGCCTTCGCCGAGCGCACCGAGCTCTTGCCGGACAAGCTGATCGAGCGTGCTGCCAAGGCGCGCAATGAGTTTCACCCGGCGCCATATTGGACCAATTTTCTCGCGCTATTCCACGAAATCGACGTGGGCAACGAAGGCCGCGGCATCTGGGCCTATAACGGCGGCTTGTTCGCGCCGGACCCGGCTACTGACAAGATCATTCTGCCGGATCCTTTGACCGAGCAACTCGTCGCGCTCGCCAACTGGGACTACCGCAGTGACGTGCCGGTCACGGTCCTCGGCCATATCTTCGAGCAATCGATCACCGATATAGAGCGATTGCGCGCGATAAGCCGCGGGCAGGAACCGCCGAAGGTTTCTAAGCGAAAGCAATTCGGCGTCATCTATACGCCCGGCGTCGTTACGTGACAAGATCGTTAGGGGCAAGAAGACGCTTGGGGAAGTTTACGGTGCGCCGCTCTATGGTATCAAGACCGGGTTCAATGAGGCATTCGTTGTCGACCAGGAAACGCGTGACCGGCTGGTCAAGCGAGATAAGAAATCGGCCAAGCTGCTCAAACCATTCCTGCGCGGCGAGGACATCAAGCGTTGGCGCGTAGAATCGGAGCACCGATTTCTCATCAACACGCCGAAAGGCAAGGTTGATATTGACGACTATCCGGCAATCCGCGACTGGCTGTCACCGTTCAAACCGGAATTGGAAAAGCGCGCGACCAAGCAGGAATGGTGGGAATTGCAACAGGCGCAATTGGCGTATCAGCCCAGTTTTTCAACGCCGAAAATCATTTATGGACATTTTTGCCAGACTCGAAACTTTGCCTTCGATAACGAGGGTTACTTCTCCAATGACAAGTCGTATTTTATTCCAAATGCCACATTCGATCTCCTGGCCCTCCTCAACTCAAAGGTGGCGTGGTCCTTCGTTACCGGGATATCACCCGCCGTGCGGGGCGGTTTCCATGAAATGCGGGTCCAGTATTTGGAAAAGGTTCCTGTTCCTAAGATCACAGCTCATGAGCGACGGAGTTTGACCAAACTTGGCGAGCGAAATGCGATTGCTGCAACGCGCCGTCTCGAAATTCAATTGACTGTTCGCCACCGCATCCTCGACCTCGCCCCGCCCGAGCGCCGAAAGCTATCGCGCAAGCTGGAGCAATGGTGGACCCTCGACTTCACAGCATTCCGCACCGAAATAAAACACGTCTTCCGCACCGAAATTCCCGTCAAACAACGCGGCGAATGGGAAGGCTATCTTGCTACTCAGGCCGCGAAGGTACGCAAGCTCGACGCCGAAATTGAAAAGGCCGAGCAAGAGATCGACGCCCTCGTCTATCAGCTGTTCGACCTCACACCCGACGAGATTGCCCTGCTCGAAACCTCGCTTGCGGGGCAATACTAAGTACACAGCTAGCCACACGATCCCGGTGACCGACGATATGAAAAACGGGTACGACTTTTCCAAAGCGGAACGCGGGCGCTTCTATCGCAAGCATGCAGTGCTGGCACCGCCCGTGCATCTTGATCCTGAGGTGCTTGCCTTCTTAACGGCGCGCGCTCAAGCGCGGGGAATTCCGCTCGATGAGCTCGTCAACGAACTCCTGAAAAAGGATATCGAGCTGATCGAGGCGGTCGAATAGCCGCAATGCGCCAATAGCCCGGCACCTTGAACAGCGTACTCAAGCAAGCCCAACTGAAAGGTCAGAAATGATGCGCTACGCGGTGGTGATCGAAAAGGCGGATGGCAATTATTCGGCCTACGTGCCGGACCTGCCCGGCTGCGTCGCAACCGGCGCGACCGTTGCCGACGTGGAAGCGGAAATCCGCGAGGCAATCCAAGCGTTCACCCCACCCCGCGTCGCTGCGCGACGCGACCCTCCCCCTGCAGGGGAGGGTGGGTTACTTCGCCGGCGCGGCGGGCGATGGCGGCGCTGGCCCCGGCGTCGTCGCCGCCTGCGTGCGCGCGGCTTGCGCCTGCTTTAACGCATCGAGCCAGGGCTGCGCTTGCTTCGTTCCCTCCGCCACCGTCGCGGCATCGAGCTTGGCCATGAAATCGTCGAGGGTGATGTCGGTCTCGCCGCCGGCGCGCGAGATCAAATGCCATTTCACCGCCTTGACCGGATCGCGCGGGGCGCCGAGGCCGCTGGCGAGAATACGGGCGTAGCGGTCTTGGGCGATGGCGCTGCCGTGCTCGGCGGCTTTGCGGAAGATCGCGGCGGCTTCGTCTTCGTTGCGGGCAACGCCGTCGCCGTTATAGAGCGCGATGGCGTATTCGACCTCGGCGTCGGTGTCGTCGCCAAGCGCGGCTTGCCCCCACAGTGTGACCGCCTCGTGCAAGTCTTTTCCCACGCCGCGGCCGTCCTTGTAGAAGGTGCCGAGCGCGTATTGCGCCTGCGGGCTGCCGGCGTCGGCGGCGGTGCGCAGCAATTCGGCGGCGCGCTTGAAATCCTGCGGGAACAATTGGCCCTCGATATAGAGGAGCGCGAGATCGTAGGCGGCTTGCGGATGGCCGAGTTTTGCGGCGGCGGCGAGCCATTTGGCGCTTTGCTCGCGGTCGCGCGGGCCGGCGCGGCCTTGCAGCGCGAACATCGCGAGCGCGAACATGGCGTTGCGGTCGCCGCGTGCGGCGGCGAGCCGGTACCAGTCGGCGGCTTTGTTGTCGTTTTGCGGCACGCCGAGGCCGTTGGCGTAAAGCTCGCCCAAGAGCGTCATGGCGATGGGATCGTCTTTTTGCTCGACGCGTTCGGTGGCGTATTGGAATGCGGTGAGGAATTGGCCGCGCTGGAAGGCGCCGAAGGCGAGGTCGGGCGTTTGGCCGGCGCTGGTCGGCGGGGGCAGGGCGGTTTGCGGCGCATATTGCACCGGCGGCGCGGCGTGGGGTTTGGGCGGCGGCTTTTGCTGGGCGGCTGCGGGATGGGCGAGGGCGAGGGCGGCGGCGAGCGCTGTGGCGCATATCCGCGACGTTTCCCGGATGCGGTGCAGCACGTAGCGTAGCGGAGTGGTGCACCGCTGATCCGGGATCGTTTCACCCGCCGCGTTTGCGGCGGTCCCGGGTCTGCAGCGCAGCATTCCGTTGCACTCCATGCTGCGCAGCGCCCGGGACACAGAGTTTGGAGAGCCGGCCGCCGTCATCGCGCGGCGGGCGCGGCGAGAAGTGCGGCGGCCGCGGCGACGGTTGCGGCGACGTTTTGCGGCTTCATCCATATCCACTCACCCAGCGCGATGAAATCGACGCCGGTTTGCACCAGCGGGGCGACTTCGTCCGGGCCTGCCGCATAGCCGACGCAGGGCACTTCGAACAGCTCCGCCCACCAGGTCAGACGCTCCAGGATGTCGTCGAACGACAAACGGCCGCGGCCCCCTCCCTGACCCTCCCCCGCACGCGGGGGAGGGTCAGGGA
>Ga0207416_1003082_pt1 | contig 16638 bp, 10 predicted proteins | sample PaiPotPPM11metaG_FD_184107 | JGI IMG/M metagenome (GOLD analysis project Ga0207416, IMG submission 184107) | Iron sulfur acid spring bacterial and archeal communities from Banff, Canada, to study Microbial Dark Matter (Phase II) - Paint Pots PPM... ...
CGCTGTGGAATGAGGGAGATGAGGGGTGTCGGGCTTGACTTGGAGTTTTGCTGGGTTTTTGGTCAGTTGTCAGTTGTCAGTTGTCAGTTGTCAGTTGTCGGTTGTCGAGGACGAGGCTCGGCGAGAAGTAACCCCATGGTCGACGCGATGAAACCGCGCCAAACATGGGGCACCCGGGTTCATTGGTGGGCCAGGGAGTGGCGGTCAGGCGTGGGTTTGTTTCGAGGTGATTTTGATGTTGCCGCTGGTCACGCGAGTGGAGGGGTGGTCGGAGTAGATGGCTCCGTCGCGGATGGTGACGATGCGGTGGGCGAACTCGGCGATGTCGGGCTCGTGGGTGACGACGACGATGGTGTTGCCCTGGGCGTGGAGGTCGTCGAACAGCGCCATGATCTCGTCGCCGGTCTTGGAGTCGAGGTTTCCGGTGGGTTCGTCGGCGAGGATGATGGAGGGGTGGTTGACCAGGGCTCGGGCGATGGCGACGCGCTGGCGCTGGCCGCCGGAGAGCTCGTTCGGCTTGTGCATCATGCGCGAGCCGAGTTTGACCGATTCGAGGACTTCCTTGGCGCGGGCGATGCGCTCGTCGGAGGGGGTGCCGTTGTAGATGAGCGGCAGCTCGACGTTATGGAGCGCGGTGGCGCGGGCGAGCAGGTTGAAGGTCTGGAAGACGAATCCGATTTCCTTGTTGCGAATGCGGGCGAGCTCGTCGTCGTTGAGGGCGGAGACGTCGTGACCGTTGAGCCAGTAGCGGCCGCGGCTGGGCGAGTCGAGACAGCCGATGAGGTTCATCAGCGTGGATTTGCCGGAGCCCGAGGGGCCCATGATGGCGACGTACTCATTGTGGCGGACGCGGAGGTTGACGCCGCAGAGTGCGTTGACCTGCTGGTCGCCCATCTCGTAGGTCTTCCAGAGGCCGCTGGTGACGATGACTTCGCCGTCGCGCGGGCCTTCCGCGGTGTTCGGATCGGCCGGGAACGTAGCGTCGAGTTCGGTTGCTAAAGGGGCTTCGGGTACCATCCGGTTCTCCGGGTACTGCTGGGTGCTTCGACGAACTTTTCCGATTCCCGCCGATCAGGCAATTCGATGATCAGGAATCAAGATTAGACGTTAAATCAGGGTTTCGGCTACGACGATGTCTGGTCGTCGGTGGTGACGGGTGTGGTGTTGTCGCGTTTGAGCAGCGCGCCGCTCTTGAGGGCGCGGAGGATCTGGTAGCGGCCGGTGACGATCTCGTCACCTGCCTGGAGGCCGTCGAGCACCTGGATATCGGTGGCGCCGGCGACCCCGGTGGTGACCGGAACGAACCGGGCGCGGAGTTTGCCATCGACGGTGGTGAGGAGGTACACGCCCTGGGCGGACACGGGCTTGGCTCCGGGGGCAGGGTCGGCCGTAAGGGTGGACGCCTTGCCATTGTTGGAGAACAACGTTTTCTCGAGCGCCGGGTCGCGCTGGACGAGTGCCTGGATGGGGATGGTGAGGGCGTTGGGCTTTTGCGCGACCGTGATTTTGGCCGTGGTGGAGAGGCCGGGGCGGAGTTCTTCGAGGTGATTCTCCGGAGTCTGGTCGAGGGTGACGACGACCTTGAAGTCCTTGGCTTCTTCGGTTCCGGTGGTGGACTGCGAGGTGGCGATGCCGGTGGTGCGGAGCAGGGCCTGGTCCCCGACCTCGGTGACGTGGCCCTTGAAGGTGCGGCCGGGCAGGGCATCGACCGTGACGTCGGCGGCCTGGCCGAGGGACATGTTCACGATGTCGGTCTCGTCGACCTTGACCTCGGCGGTGATCACGGACATGTCGGCGAGGGTCATCAGCGTGGAGCCTTCGGCGTTCTGGATGCCGACGACGACGGTTTCACCCTCGCGGACGGGGACGTTGGTGACGAGGCCGTCGAAGGGGGCGCGGGAGATGGTCTTGTCGAGGGCGTCGAAGTTGGCGCGCTGCGAGGCCATGGCCTGGTCGAGGTGGGCGCGCTGGGAGGCGGTCTGGGCCTGGGCCTGGGCGAGGGCGGCCTCGCGCTGCTCAAGGGTGGCGACGTCCATGTCGTAGGCTGCTTTTTTTGCGTCGAAGTCCTGCTTGGCGATGAGCTGTTCCTTGTAGAGGGCCTCGGCGCGGTCGTAGTCGAACTTCTTTTGCTCGAGGTCGGCCTTGGCCGCGTCGATGTTCGCAGCGGCGGTTTTTTCGGCGGCGACGTACGAGGTGATGTCGGTCTTGGAGGAGTTGATGGCCGCAGTCTGGGCGTCGACGGTGGCCTCCGGCTGGACGCTCTCGACGCGGGCGAGGACGTCTCCCTTCCTCACGTGGTCGCCCTCTTTGACGTAGAGGTGGGTGATGCGGCCGAAGGAGGTGGCGCCGATGTTGACGTAGGTCTTGGGCTTGATCTGGCCGGTGCCGCTGACGGTGGCGATGAGGTCCTGGCGCACGACCTTGCCGGTGGCGACCTTGGTGAAGCCGGACTGGACGTGGAAGATGACGCCCGCGGCTACGCCGGTGATAACGAGGACGATGACGACGATCAGGATGATTTTCTTGAGGCTCATTCAGTCTTTCTTCGCGCCTGTCGGATGTGATTGCCTGGGACAAGATACGCGAGCCGCGCCGCTGAGGTTCCATTTCCGGGTATTTCGGTAGGGACTTCCGGGTGCTGGTTACGTCTATCCACCATGGGTTCCGTTGCAGATGATCATAGCAGGGCGGTGAGTCGCGTTTGCGGGGCGGTAATTGGGCTCCGGATTGGCCTGCGAAGCGCTTGTAACGTGGCAGTTACCGCACTACAATGAACGTTGGATTCTGTCCCTGCGTGGACCGGTGCGCGGCAGGACGGCGCGGGGCATGCGCGGCAGGGTTTAACGTAAGGGTTCCCGAGGCAGGAGTGTCGCAAACGCTATGAAGATGCCGGTTCGTGTGTTCGTGGGTATGGTTTTGGTCCCGATGTTGGCGGGGTGGGGTGGTGCGGTTCGGGCACAGGAGCTGACGCCACCTCCGGCGACAGCGCCAGACGGTGTGACCCAGACACCCCCGCAGACAGAGAAGCCGAATCCGCTGAAGCGCAGGTTGAGCGACAAGGATCGGATTCAGCAGCAGAAAGATCTGAAGGGCGAGTTGAAGGGGCCCTACAAGACCTGGCTGGAGCAGGACGTGCGGTGGATTATCACCGACACCGAGGCTCAGGCGTTCAAGCACCTGTCCAACGACGAGGAGCGGGACGCGTTCATTGAGAATTTCTGGCAGCGGCGGAATCCGAGCCCGGATTCGCCGGAGAATGAGTATCGCGACGAGGTTTACGCGCGCATTGCCTACGCGAACGAGCACTTTGCCGCAGGCAAGCCGGGTTGGATGACAGACCGCGGACACATCTACATCGCGTATGGCAAGCCCGACGACATTGAGTCGCATCCGAGCGGTGGTGAGTATCAGCGGCCGATGGACGAGGGCGGTGGAACGACAGCGACATTCCCGTTCGAGGTCTGGCACTACCGGTATATCGAGGGCATCGGCGACAACATCGACCTGGAATTTGTGGACACCTGCCAGTGCGGCGACTACCACTACACGATTGACCGGTCGGAGAAGGACGCGCTGAAGCACGTGCCGAACGCCGGGTTGACGCAGGCGGAAGAGAACGGGCAGTCGACCAAGGCGGACCGCTTCAATGGGTCTGGCGGAATTGAACAGCTGGGCGCCGGGCCGATGCAACAGCAGAATCAGAACAAGGAGTTCGACCGGATCGACATGATGGCGAAGATCATGGCGCCGCCGCCGATCAAGTACCAGGATCTGGAACAGTTCATGGCGAGTTCCAAGATTTTGACCGGGCCGCCGTTCCCGTTTGATGTCCGGACCGACTATCTGAAGGTGACCAACGACACGGTGATTGTGCCGATCACGCTGCAGATCAGGAATTCGGATATTACGTTCAATACCAAGGATGGCGTGTCGGTGGGGAAGGTGGAAATTCTGGGCCGGATTTCAAACCTGACTCACAAGACCGTTCCCGGGGTTGGAACGTTTTCGGACCCGGTTGAGGTATCGACCCCGAGCGAACTTTTGCCGGCGAAGCAGAAGGCTTCTTCGGTGTACTGGAAGGCCGTTCCTTTGAAGCCCGGGCTCTATAAGCTGGACATCGTGATCAAGGACGTGAACAACCCGGACCACGTGGGACGATGGCTGGGCGCGATCAACGTGCCGCGGTACGACGATGACACGCTGGGGCACTCGTCGCTGATCCTGGCGGATGAGATGTACCGGGTGCCGTCGAAGGAAATTGGCGGCGGCAATTTTGTGATCGGCGACACGCATGTTCGGCCGCGTTTGGCGGCGGGCGGGTCGCTGAAGACGCCGGTGCCGTTCAGCCGTGCGCAGAACCTGAACTTCTGGATGCAGGTTTATAACCTGGGGATCGACGAGAAGAGCAAGCAGAACGACGCGACGATCAGCTACCAGATTGTGGACCTGGGGACGAACAAGCCGGTGCTGGATGCGCAGGAGTCGACCAAAAAGCTGAGCCCGAACGCGGACCAGTTGACGCTGGAAAAGAGCCTGCCGCTGGCGAGTCTGCAACCCGGGAACTATCAAATGAGCATCAAAGTGGATGATGGAGTGAGCAAGCAACACACGGAAGAGACAGCGAAATTTTCGGTAAATTGATATAAAGTTAGTAACAGGCCGTGGCGTGGAGGCAAAGACGCCCGGCGGCGGGATCTTTAGGGCGAATGCGCAGGTACCTGGCTGGACGATTACGCGGATGGGATGGCGATGATCGAAGGCTGGCGCGGAGTGTCCGGACGGGCCTACTTTTAGGGCGCGTCCATTCGGAGCAGCCAAATCGACGCACAGGGTGAAACGGACTGTGCAACGTAGCTGGATGAGATTCGGCAAAGAATTCGGGCTCGGCGCCTTGATGCTGACGTTCGCCTCGGGGATTTGCAGCGCGGCTTCGACTGCGGCGGTATCGGGTGTGGTCCGCGATACGCAGGGCGTGGCGCAGATGGGTGCGAGAGTCCAGGTGCTGACTGCCGGGTCAGTGAGCGTGGCCACCGCATTTACTGACATTTATGGGCGCTACCGGATTGCGAACCTGGTTCCGGGACGATACCGCGTGCGGGCGACCGCGGCATTGGCGCAGCCGGCCATGCGCAACAATTTGCAGCTTTCCAATGGAATGCGGGCGACCGTAAACCTGACGCTGGCCATGCTGGCGGATCCGGCGGCGTGGCTGCCGGCGAAGAAGCGCGAGCCGGATGAGCCCAGCGACGATTGGACCTGGACTCTACGGTCCGCGGCGAATCGGCCGATTCTGCGGTTGCTGGATGATGGCGAGATCGTGATGGTGTCATCGGGCTCGGAGCGCGGCGCGCAGGGTACGCCGACCGAGACGCGCATTGCTACGATGGGCGGCGATGGATTTGGCGAGGGCGGGGAACATACCGTGCTCAGCGTGCACCACGAGAACAGCAATGGCTCCGAAGTGATGGCGAGAGCGGAAGTGGGCGTTGCTGGACTGGGGCATGAGACGTCCACCGAGGTGGGTGCGGCGTATGAACGACAGCCGATGTTTGGGAATTCTTCGCGGCTGGTGATGAGCTACGCATCGCATCCCGAGATGGCGAGCGCCGGCAACGCGGCTGGGATGCAAGTGGTGCGGATGGCGAACGCCGAGAAGATGCGGCTGGGCGACACGGTCGATGTCGAAGCGGGCGGCACGGTCTACGCGATTGAAATGGGGAACACGGCGATCACGGCGCAGCCGTTCCTGCGGGTGGCCGTGCATCCTGGCGAAGTGTGGGCGGTGCAGTACCGGCTGGCGACGTCCCGCGATCTGCAAGGATTCGATGGATTGAATTCCATCAAGTCGGACCTGCCAGTGGCGGCGTTGCGTGGAGGCCGGGTGTGCGCAGAGCGCGGCCTGCACCAGGAGATTGCGGTGAGCCGCAAGGCGGGCAGCGGGGAGATTACGGCGGCGGTGTATCGCGACACGATCGACCGCTCCGCGGTGGCGGGGACCGGGGCGTTGAGCGCGGCGGATATGCTTCCGAGCGGCGTTGTGGTGGACACCGCGACGGACAGCTTCGGATTGCTGGGCGCAGGTTATACGGCGAGCGGCGTGCGGCTGTCGCTGACGGAGCCGCTGAATTCCAGCTTGTGGGCGGCGCTGGAGTATGCGAGCGGCGCAGCGCTGGCAACGGAGAATTCCGGTGGCGAAGGACTGGCGGCGGCTGCGGCGGGTCTGCACACGGAGACCGCGCATGAGATTGCGGCAGAGTTGAAGGGGCGGGTTGAGCGCTCCGGGACGAAGCTGCGGGCGTCGTATCGCTGGCAGCCGGAGCGCATGGTGACGGCGGTGGCGCCGTATGACACGGCCGGCGATCCGGCGTACCTGAGCTTCTACGTGCGGCAGGCAGTGCGGTGGGGCGATAAACTGCCGCAGGGGCTTGAGGCCACGATCGATGTGACCAATCTGCTGGCTGAGGGGTATCGGCCATTTTTGTCAGCGGACAGACGGACGATGTATCTGGCGCAGTCGCCGCGGACGATGCGGGCAGGGTTGTCCCTTACCTTCTAGTTTCTTAGACAAAGTTTCAGCGGATTCTCAGGCATCGGCGGAGTCGTGTGCGGAAGAGAAGGGCCGGGGCTAAAGCCCGTTGTTTTCGGGATTGATTGCCGCGGGCTGAAGCCCGCTGCTACTCCGAAAGGCAAAGGCAAAGGCAAGAGCAAGAACCAATACGGGGATTCTTCGCTGCGCTCAGAATGACAATTTTTAGGTGACGGCCTCTGAGGGAGGTGGCCTTTAGGGGAGGTGGCGCAAGAGGATGGTGGAGTTCGTCGCAGCGTGTCTTACGGGATCATGTCGGTGGCGGTGACGAAGCTGAGCTGGTGGATGGACATCCAGGTCTGCTGGTAGGCATTGAGCGCATCGGACTGGACGGAGCGGGATTCACGGATCGCGTCGAGATAGTCGATGAGGGCGAGGCCGCCGTGCTCATAGCTGAAGCGGGAGATATCGAGGACGTCCTTGGCTTCGTCGAGATAGTGGCCGTTGTAGCGGTCGGAGAGCAGCTTCGAGTTGACGTAGCCGGAGTAGGCCTGGTCGACGTCGGAGACGACCTGGTTATGGGTGGCGGTGACGGTGAGACGGTTGGACTGCGCGGTGTACTTCGCGGTCTCCTTATTGCCCTGATTGCGGTCGAAGATGCGCAGCGGGATGTTGAAGGTGAAGCCGACAGAGTTCTCGGTTCCGGTGCGGTTGTAATCGGCCTCGACGGTGGGGTCGGCGGTGCCGTTGGCGTAGGCGAGCTTGACCTGCGCGTCGGCTACGGCTACGGCGGCCTGGGCGGCTTTGAGGTCGGGCCGGGCTGCAATGGCCTTCTGCTCGAGATCGTCCATGGTGTTGCTGAGCGGCGGTGGGACGACGTCGCCGGTGATGTCGAAGTCGCTGCGGGGTTTGGCGAAGCCGATGAGGACCTGGAGTTGATCGCTGGCCTGCTGGGCGGCGACAACGGCGTTGGAGTCGTCGGTTTCGAACTGGGCGAGTTGAAGGTCGAGGCGCTCGAAGTCGAGTTTGGCAAGATCGCCGGCCTTAAGGCGATCCTGGCCGATGTTGACCTCGTGCTTGAAGTCGGCGAGGTTGTCGTCGGCGAGCTTCTTGGCGGCCTTGGCGATGATGAAGCTGGTGAAGGCCTGGCGGACGGCGAAGATGGTCTGCTGCTCGGTGAGATGAAGCTGGGCGTCGGTCTGGACTGTAGTGGAACGGGCGGTATCGAGACGCCATTCGCGCTTGTTGCCGCGCTCAAAGAGACGCCCGACGCCGAGCGTGAGGCCGTACGGGTTATTGAAGTACTCGGCTTCGGTGAGGTTGGAACCGCTGAGAGCGAAGTAGGGGTTCTGACGCACGCCGGCCTGCATCTCCTGGGCCTTGACGGAGAGAAGATTCTGGCGCGCGGCGAGGAGGGTGGGGTTCTGCGCAAGGGCGAGATCGACGGCCTGCTGCATGGTGAGCGGCGCCGACGCCGCGGGCACCGGCGCGGCGGGAGGATTCTGAGCGCGGGAGTGCGGCGTAGCGGCGCCGAGGAGCAGCCCGGCGAGCAAACCGAAGCGGGCGAGTTGGGGGCCGAGTTTTCTGTTCCGCATCATCATTTTTCCAAACTGCGCTCTCTTTGAATCTAGTTCTCGAATTCGGTTTCGGGTATGGGCAGTATGTCGTCGGGACGAGCGATCCATACGTAAACGGTGGGTAGCAGGAAGACGCTGATGACCAGCGCGCCGAGCAAGCCGCCGACGATGACGATGGCGAAGGGACGCTGGGAGTCGGACCCGATGCCGTGCGAGGTGGCTGCGGGCAGCAGGCCGAGCGTGGCGACCAGCATGGTCATCATGATGGGACGAAGGCGGAGGACGGCGCCTTCGATGGCTGCCTCTTCGATGGAGTGGCCGCGTACGCGCATCTGGTTGATGTACTCGAGCATGATGACGCCGGTTTCCACCGAGACTCCGAAGAGTGCGAGGAAACCGACACCGGTGGAGACGCTGAAGTTGGTGTGGGTGGCGAGCAGTGCAACCAGGCCGCCCACGGGCGCCATCGACACGGTACCGAGGATCAGCAGGGCCCACTTGCCGGAGTGGAACATCATGTAGAGGATGACGTAGATGACGACCAGCGTGATGGGCAGGACGAGCATGAGACGGCGCGAGGAGCGCTTCTGGCTCTCGTACTCGCCAGCCCAGTCAAGTTTGTAGCCGGTGGGGAGCTTGACCTGCTGGTTGACCTTGCTGATGGCCTCTTCGACGGTCGAGCCGAGGTCGCGGTCGCGCACGCTGTACTTGATGGCGACGTAGCGCTCGCCGGCTTCGCGGTAGACTTCTTCGGCGCCGTCCTGGGTGGTGACGTTGGTGAGCTGGGCGAGGGAGACGCGTTCGCCGGAGGGGGCGAGCAGGCGGATGTTGTCGATGGCTTCCTGGGTGTCGCGGAACTGCGGCAGGTAACGGACGACGACGTCGTAACGCGCTTCGTTCTGCAGGACCTGGGTGACGGCGTTGCCGCCCACGGCGGTCTGGATGGCGTCCTGGACGTCGGAGACGTTGATGCCGTAACGGGCCGCGGCGACGCGGTTGACGGTGTAGTTGAGGTTGGGCTGGCCGATGACGCGGAAGAGGCCGAGGTCGGCGACGCCTTTGATGTTCGACATGACGTTGACGATCTGGTTGCCCTTTTCTTCGAGGGTCTTCAGGTCGTCGCCGTAGATCTTGACGGCAAGTTCTCCCTTGACGCCGCTGACAGCTTCTTCGACGTTGTCGGAGATGGGCTGAGAGAAGCTCCAGCCGACACCGGGGATGTTGCCGAGCTCGCGATCCATGGCGGCGATGAGTTCGTCCTTGTTCTGATGGAAGGTGGGGCGCCATTCCTCTTTCGGCTTGAGGTCGACGAAGTATTCGGTGTTGAAGAAGCCGGTGGTGTCGGTGCCATCGTCGGGGCGGCCGGTTTGGCTGATCACCTTGGTGACTTCCGGGAAAGAGTTGAGGCGGATGCGTGCGTCGTTCATGACGCGGAGGCTTTCGGTGGGGCCTGTGGAAGGCGCGAGCGTGCCGCGAACCCAGATGGAGCCTTCGTCGAGATGGGGCAGGAATTCGGAGCCGATGATGCCGCTGAATCCGAGGAAGAGTGCTCCCGCAAAGGTGAGAGCGCCTAGGCCGAGCGTGACGGTGCGGTGCTCGATAGTCCATTTGGCGGCGGTGCGGTAGTGGCGGGTGAGCCACCCCATGACGGGGTTCTCCCACTCGCTGGCGCCTTTCTCGAAGGCGAAGGCGGCGATGACGGGAGCGATGACCATGGAGAAGACCAGGCCCCCGAGCAGGGCGAAGCTGACCATCCAGGCCATGGGCTTGAAGAGGCGGCCTTCAACGGCCTGGAGCGTGAAGATGGGCAGATAAGCGGCGATGATCATGCCGCGGGCGAAGAAGACGGGTCGCTGAACTTCGTGGGCGGCATCACGGATCTGTTGCAAGGGAGTGACGCCCTTGCGGCGGGCGTGACTGAGGTGGCGGACGATATTTTCAATCATCACCACGGAGCCGTCGACGACCATGCCGAAGTCGAGCGCGCCGAGAGAGAGGAGATTCGCGGGGACGTTCTTGAGATCGAGGCAAATCGCGGCAAAGAGCAGCGCGAAAGGCATGGTGAGGGCAACGATGATGGCGCCACGCACGTTTCCGAGAAAGAGAAACAGGATGATGACGACCAGCAGAATGCCTTCGGTGAGGTTGTGCAGCACCGTGTGCGTGGTGTAGCGGAGGAGGTCGCTGCGATCGAGGAAGGGAACGATTTTGACGCCCGGGGGAAGGACGTGGTCGTTGAGTTCGGCGACCTTCTGGTGGATGCCTTCGAGGACGGCGTCGGAGTTGTCGCCCTTCTGCAGCAGGACGATGCCTTCGACGACGTCGTCATTGTCCAGGAGTTTGCCGTCCTCGGTCTGGATGGCGAGGGGCTTGCCGTTGCTGTCGACGGGCTGAACGCAGGGGTCGGGGCGCGCGGTCGGGTCGGATTCAGTGACGGGGGTTGCACCGGGGCGGCAGGATTTGCCGATCTGGCCGAGGCGGATTTTGGGGCCCTGAACGACCGTCGCGATGTCCTTGACGCGAATGGGGGCGCCATTCTGCGATTTCAGGACGGTGTCTTCGATGTCGTGAACGTCGCGATAAAGGCCGACTTCACGGACGTTGATCTGCTGTTCGCCCTGCTCGATGAAGTTGCCGCCGGCGTTGATGTTGTTGTTGGCGATCTGCTGCTCGACCTGGCCGATGGAGAGGCCGTAGGCGATGAGTTTGTCGGGATCGACACGGATCTGGTACTCGCGCGTCATGCCGCCGAAGCTGGAGACATCGACGACGCCGGGGACGGACTTGAATTCCTTCTCGAGCTTCCAGTCTTCGAGCGACTTGAGCTCCATGCTGTCGTAGGCGGGGTTGGTGGAGCGCAGTGTGTACCAGTAAATCTGGCCGACGGGGCTCCAGTCGGTGCCCATCTGCGGCTGCAGGCCGTTGGGGAGAGTGACCTGGCCGAGACGCTGGAAGACTTCCTGGCGGTTTTCCTTGTCCGAGGAAGTGTCGTCGAAGATGAGCATCACGCTGGAGAGTCCGGCGAGCGAGGTGGACCGCAGATGCTGCATGTGCGGAATGCCGGCCATCTGGATTTCAATGGGGATGGTGACCTGCTGCTCGACTTCTTCGGCGGCGCGGCCGGGCCACTGGGTGATGATCTGAACGTAGTTGTTGGCGACGTCGGGGTAGGCTTCGACGGGGAGGTTGTGGAAGGAGACCGCTCCCCAGGCGAAGAGGATGACGGTGGCCCCGACCATGAGCCACTTATTGTCCAGCGCGAAGTCGACGAGGCGACGGATCATCTATTGATCCACCGTGTTCTGCAGCGTGAGGGCGTTGGCGACGACCTGCTGGCCTACCTCGATTCCGGACCGAATCTCCTGCATGCCGCCGGGGAGCATGTCTCCGGCTTCGACGGGGACGCGGCGGAAGCTGCCCTGTCCGGGCGCAGGGACGTAGATCCATTCGCGGTCGTGCAGATGCAGGATGGCCGTGGCGGGGAGCGAGGGGTGAGCCTGCTTCGCCGAGCCGTAGAAGGTTGCGGTGGCGAACATGCCGACGCGCATGAGCATGCCGGGATTCTCAACCTGGATGCGAACCTTCGCAGTGTGGATGGTGGGATCGAGGATGGCGCCGATGTCGCCGATGGTGCCGGTGAAGACTTTACCGGGGTACGCGGTGAGGCGAATCTCAGCCTTCTGGCCGAGGTGGACCTGGGCGAGATCGTTCTCATAGACGTCGCAGATGATCCACACGTGCGAGAGGTCGGCGATGGTGAAGGCGTTGGCGGAGCCGTTAGCGTGACGCCCGCGGCGGCGGCCTCGGTGACGTTCTGTTGAATGATGACGCCGTTGGCCGGCGAGTTGACTTTGACGGTTTCGGCGGGGTGATTCTTGTCGACCCCGAGGACGCGGAGTTGCTGCTCTGCGGCGGTGAGCGCGGCTTTGGCGTCGTCCTCCGCATTCTGCGCAATCTCGCGCTGGCTGGCGGGGATGGCTCCCTTGTCCAGCAGGAGCTTGGCGCGGTCGAGCTGCGCCTGCGTCAGGCGCTCATCGTTGACCGCCTTCAGGTAGGTTTGGAAGGCCGTCGCCACGTCGTTGCTTTGGACCTCCATCAACAACTGGCCCTTCTTGACGGTGTCTCCCATGCGCGCGTGGATCGCGACGACGCGGCCGGACGCGATGGAGATGACAGGGATGGTGCGCGAGACGTCGGGGTTGACGGTGCCGGTCACGTTGAGCTTCGAGGGCGCGTCGTAGCTGGCGACGGTGGCAAGGGCAAATTGCTCCGGGTTCTTGACGTGCACCAGGCTGGGGTCGGCATCCGGCTGGACCGTGGCCGCTGGAGGCGCCTCGCTGTTCGGGTCGGAGGGCTTGCTGTTGCATCCCGTCGCGGCGCATAGAGCTACCCATGCGAATGCGCCTGCTAAACTCACTGCTTTCATTGAAGCCATCCGTTGCCCTTAGGACTCAAGAAGAATCTGGATTTATGTTGTTGGTTCGCGATGCGGATCGAACCTGAAACTGGATGTTTTAGACCTGCACCTGGATTCGAAGATTGCCGATTCTCGGAGATCGTCTCGGCGTGATGGGCCGGCTCGAGGATCGTACCGTCATCCGTGGGATGAGAGGCTGCGGAACGATACGTCGTTGGCAATGGTATGCAATGCTGGTGCAGCATGATGTAAATGCATCATCATTTTCTATGGACAAAAGACACTTCGAATTGGACGCTCGGGCAAGAGAAAAAGCTTCAGAATTGACCTCTAACCCATAGAAATCATTATATTGAGCGTAATGGCCACCTCTTCCAGCCTACGCCCTATCTTGTGGCTGCGGAGGCTATCTTTCGGTCAGGGTGTTGAGCCAGGAGAACTATGCTGTCTTCGCTGTTTCGCGGTAGCAAGCGCGCGAGCCTGATGTGGGCGGCCGGCCTGACCGCGCTGATCGCAGTGGTCGACTGGCGGGTGGTCGGGGAAGTGCCCCTGGGATTTCTGTACCTGGTCCCGATGCTGTTGGTGGGCAAGGTGCTGAAGCCGTGGCAGACGGCGCTGGCCGCCGTGGTCTGCACCTATCTGACGGAGGAGTTCGACACTTTCGCATGGAGTCTATGGACGGGCCTCCCGCGCGACGTGCTCTACTTTACCGCGTTCTTTTTCATCGGCGTGTTTATCCACGAGATGGATCGCAACCGGCAGATCATCGTGGAGCAGCTGCACGAGATTGAGCAACAGCGAGACGCGCGACGCGATGCCGAAGAGCAGTTGCTGGTGCTGATCGAGAGCAGCCCCGCGGCCATCATCACGGCGGATGCGGACGGAACGGTGCTGATGGCGAACGATGCGGCGCACCAGATGGTGGGAGTGAAGACGCCATTGCTGCTAGGGAAGCCGATTCACCGCTACTTTCCGTCGCTGGCCAATGTTTCGGGGCGGCAGACGAACCAGCCGCTGTTTCGCGCCGCGATGCAGTCGCGAGGACAGCGCGAAGATGGCGAGGGATTTCTGGCGGAGATTTGCTTCTCGACGTACCAGACGGCGTATGGCTCGCGGCTTGCGGCGATGATTCTGGATTCCTCGGAGGAGTTCCGCACCCGCGAAGAATCGAGTCTGCATCAGACCCTCGCGGGATCGCGGATCGCGGTGGGCGCGGTCTCGCATGAGATTCGCAACGTCTGCGGCGCGATCGCGGTGGTGCACCGTAACCTCTCGCGCAATGTTCTGCTGGCCGACGACAAGGACTTCGAGGCGCTGGGGAATCTTGCGGTGGCGCTGGAGCGAATCGCGGCGGTCGATCTGCGTCCTTATCCGGACCAGGCGACGGAGGTTGACCTGCTGGCGGTGCTGGACGATCTTAGGATTGTGATTGCGCCCTCGCTCGAGGACGAAGGGATTGAATGCGTGTGGGAACTGGACCCGGCGTTGCCGCACGTGTGGGCGGATAGCACCAATCTGATGCAGGTGTTTCTGAATCTGACCACGAACAGCATTCGGGCGTTGTCGGCGAAGGCGTTGGACCGGCGATTGAGGATCTCCGCTACGGGCGACGGTCAACGCGTGATGGTCGAGGTGCTGGACAACGGCGGGGGCGTGGCGGAGCCGGCGAAGTTGTTTCACCCGTTTCAGACGGGGGCGCAGAATACAGGTCTCGGACTTTACCTGGCGCGGGCGTTTGCGCGATCGTTCGGCGGCGATCTGCGCTACAAGTCTCTGCCGGGATGCGCGAGCTTCGTGGTGGAACTGGCCGCGGCGCGATAGGGGATTTGATGACAGAGAGCATTCGCATCCTGCTGATCGACGACCACATTCTCTTTCGCGAGAGCCTGGCGCGGTTGCTGGAGAAAGAGCCGGGGTTCGAGGTTGCCGGGCACTGCGCTACGGTTGGGGAGGGACAGCGTGCGATCATAGAGTCCGGGGTCGACGTTGTGCTGCTCGACTACGATCTGGGTGATCAGGTGGGAACGGACCTGTTGACGCCGTTGGGCGTGAGCGGGAGCAGCGCCAAGGTGATTCTGGTGACGGCAGGAATGCCTGCGAGTGTGACGCTGAGCGCCGCTAACGCAGGCGCTACGGGACTGGTGCTGAAGCACAGCGATCCGCGGCACTTGATCGACGCGATCCGGCGAGTGGCGGCAGGCGAGACGTGGTGGGACCCGGGAATTCTGCCCGCCGAGGCTCCCGTGGGCGACGGGAGTTCGCCGGCGAATGTACGGGCGCTGACCGAGAGGCAGCGGCAGGTGCTGCGCAGCATTCTCGACGGGCTGTCGAACAAGGAGATCGCGGCGCGGATGCAGGCGTCTGAGACGTCGGTGAAGGCGACGATTCAGGAGCTGTTCCACAAAGCCGGAGTGAGGACGCGCAGCCAGTTAGTGCGGGTGGCGATTGAGCGCTACTCGCGGGAGTGGCTGAAGACCGAGGCGCCAGGTACCAGGTACCAGGCGGCAGGTTCCAGTAGCTGATCACAAGGTTTCGTTGATCTGGAGAGTTTCGATCTTGTTGGCGAGATCGTCTTTCGCAGCCTGCAGGTTGGCTTGCGCGGCGGTGAGGTCCTTCTGCGCGGTGGCGATCTGGTCCTCGGTGGCGTTGAGATCGTGCACGAAGCGGTCGCGGGAAGCTTTGTCGGCGGAGGCGAGCGCGGTGACGTTGGCACGCTGGCGTTCCTCGTCAGAACGTAACTGTGTGAGTTGCGTATTCACCTTGTCGACAGCCGACTGCATGTCGGCGACGTGGCGGCGTGCATCGAGAATGGGCGCGAGCGCCTGCTTGATGGCGGCATCGTTGTTGGTCTGGTTGAGGATGTAGGTGAGCTGGTTGTCGTTGAAGTTGGTGAGTTGGTAGGTGTCGGCGGTGCGGCGGCTTTCGCTGACGTGGAGGCGGACGGTTTCGCCGGGCGCTGCGGCGATGCGATAACGATAAAGGGTGGCGGTGGTCTCGTCCGGCTTGGAGTCTTTGGCCAGCGCGTAACCCTGGTGGATCGGGTGCTCGACGACGACGGTGCGCGGATCGGCGGCGGCGTTATGCACGACGTAGGTGACCTCGGCGGTCTGCGTGTGATGAAGCTGCATGACGCCCTTGGCGGCGGTGATCGAAGTCGCGATGGAGGTGCCGCGGTCCGCATCCTGGGTGATGCGCACGGCCTGGTCGACAGCGTAGGAGAGCAGGCGTTTTTCGGCGGGATGGATGGGGTCGAGCAAGCCCTCGCCGCCGAAGTTGCCGTCCTCGACGATGGAGAAGGAGCCGCGGTCGAGGGTGAGGTTGGAGGTATTGGTGATCCAGAGCGCGCGGAGGGGCGTGGGGCTCTGCGGCGACCAGAGCGTCACGCGTTCGGCGTCAATCTTCGTCTGCAGGATGGGGACGAGGGCTGACTCGTTCTTGCGAATCGTGATGGGTTCGGCGAGGTTGTAGGCGAAGTAGTCGTCGAAGGCGGCGGTGGAAGCGTTGGGTGTGACGGAGTCCATGGCGGCCTGCTCATACATCATCGGCGGAGCACCGTTGACGCTGACGGTCTGGTTGACGTCGCCATGAGAACTCTTGAAGGCCATCAATCCTCCGCCGAAGTTGCTGCCACTGCCGGCCGCGACGCCGGAGCCGGTGCCACGTCCGATCATGCCAGCTACGCCAGCCGGCACAGGCATTTTTGCAGCGGGTGCGTTGTCCTCGGCCAGCGCCTCGTCGCCGCTCTCGTGGGTTTGCGGGGTGAGCTGAGCCTCTTCGGGTAAGCCGATCTCTGGGCGTCGCGAATAGTACGGCACTGAGAGCGGCTGAATGAAGCTCTGCGGCGCGCCCGCGATCAGCGAGAGCTGCACGTTGATCCAGTCTGCGCCGGTGGTGTTGTCAACGACCGACCAGCCCTGAAGCGTCGCGGTTTGATGCGTGGTTGCGGTGGGGGACTTGGGATCGGTGAAGAGGATGCGGTAGGTCGACTTCCAGATGGGCACCTCGCTGATGTAGCTGACGTGGAGTTCGCGGGGGCCAGTTCCGTTGTCCTGCAGGGTGAGGTGGCGCAGGCCCTGGTTGCGGGTGCTGGCGAGCAGTTGCAGGTAGCGCGTCACGTC
>Ga0207416_1003083_pt1 | contig 16637 bp, 13 predicted proteins | sample PaiPotPPM11metaG_FD_184107 | JGI IMG/M metagenome (GOLD analysis project Ga0207416, IMG submission 184107) | Iron sulfur acid spring bacterial and archeal communities from Banff, Canada, to study Microbial Dark Matter (Phase II) - Paint Pots PPM... ...
GTCCGGAAAACGCGGGGCAGCTCAATGACGGGAGTGCGGGCGTTCCTGGAGGCCGGGCTGCCGATCTCGCTGTCGGCGGTCGTGCTGCGGTCGACAGTGCATGCGCTGCCGTACCTGTACCAGATCGCCGACGTGCTGGACGCCGGGAAGCTGAAGCTGATCCTGCCGCTGCGCAAGGGCAACGCGCTGGGCTTGGCGGAGCGGGAGTTCATCACGGTGGAGGAGGCGCAGGATGCGTTCGAGCGGCTGACCGAGTTGCGGGTCACGCATGACTGGCGGCCGGCGGTGCGGATGACCCCGTGGACGGCCGAGACCGAGGGGCACATGATCGTGGTCGAGCCGAACGGGACCGCGCAGGCGTGGCCGGTCTATGATCAGCCGGACCTGTTCCTCAAACTGGGGAACCTGCTGGAGGAGCCGGTCACCGCGATCTGGGAGCGTTACCCCTTCAAGGCCAGCCACTATGCCAAATACCTCGGCGGCAGCATCTACACCGCCACACGCAGCGGCCCGTGATGCGCACGTACACGAATATGACCTGGCCTGATGACCCGTACCGGACCGGGCAGCAGCTCTACCGCAGGCCCGTCCCGAGACTGGCGGCCTTCACCGCCGGGCCGACAGCTCCGGGTGATCGTCAGGTGCCTGTTGCAGTGGCCATGGTGTACCTGCCGCTGCACCGCACCCAGGTGATGAGCGTGACGGAGCAGACTCTGACGTTCGGGTTCCGCGCAGCCAGCACAGACGACCCTGCGGACTTGCCCGCGCTGGCCATGGTCGCCGACCTTGACCTGATGCAGGCCCGCCGCCATGCAGCCGTCCTGGCTGGGCACCTGCTCGCCAGCGATCTGGCTGCCTTGCAGGTCGGCATCGCTGCGCTGCGAGGACTGGCTGCCGTCGAGCGTGAATGGCCGGCCCGGGGTAAGGTCGCCGGCCGGGCGGCGACCTTCGACTGCGGTCTCGACCTGCCCCAGGCCCCGTCACTGGATCTGGCCTGCCAGCAGGCCGGCATCGCTGCCGGGTCTGGTGTAGACGAGGTGGACGGCGGTGAGGCGGTGATGCTGGCGGTGGAGCGGGCGCTAATGATCGCGCTGGTCTGCGCCCGGCACCAGGGCCGCTACGAGTGGGCCGGAATCTTGCGCACCGGGCCGGTCCTCGCTGCCGCCACCTGGGACTGCCTGCCCCAGCCCGCAACGGACACCGCGGCGCTGACCTTTCAGACCGCCGCACAGAGCGGCATCCGCGTCGGAGCGGGCTTGCCGGGGAACCTGAAGTGATCATCAGCACCAACGTTCCCGGCTCCGGCCTGCTGCCCCGGCACCCGCCCGGGACCCGCTTGCTTGCGGCTATTGACGTGGAGTGGTCCAAGAACTACCGGATCCGGGGCGGCAACGTGCCGTTCTGCTATTCGGTGGTCTGGCTCGCGCTGCCCGACGATGACGCCAGCACCGGCCTGCTGGAGGCGGCGCGGTTCTGGTACACCTCGGCCTACGTCCAGGACGCCAGCGAGGTCGCGGATCTGGTCGCCGGGGCGGACGCAGCGCTGGCCTGCCTGATGGGGCACGCCAGCCTGATTGCCGGGCACCAGTTGTGCAGTGACCTGGGGGTCCTGGCCGGGGCAGATCCGGCAGCACGGCCAGCGGTCGTGGCTGCCGCGACCGCCTGGCGGCAACGCCGGGAAGCATCCCCCAGCCAGCCCCGTTTCCTCGACACCCGCTACGACGCCGGTCACCTGCTGGCCTGCCAGTCCCGTCGGCTGGTCGATGTCTGCGCGGACCTGCGCCTGGATGTCACCCAGCCGGAGCTGCGCGGCACCTCGATGACCGCGCTGCACCGCCGCTGGCTCCAGGACGGCGATGTCGCGGCGCGGGAGAAGATCACCGTCCTGAACCTGCGGCACTCCCTGTCCACCGCCCTGGTCGCCGCCCGCGCCGCCGGCCTGGCGCACTGGCGCCCGGGCCTCAACGTCAACCGGCTGCTGGCCCGCGAGCTGGGCGACGCGATCGGCTGGCTGGCTCATCCCGTGTTCACCGCGCTGCTGGGGGAGTCCAATGCTGCGTGATTGCGTCGTGCTGGCCATCGAGGGCACCCACGCCTCGGGCAAGACCACCTTGACCCACGCGCTGGCCGCCTATTACCGCGAGCGCGGCATCCACGTCGCCACCGTCGAGGAACCGGCCCGGCACAGCCCGTTCATCGAGGAGATCGTCGTCCACGACAAGGGCACCTTCGACCTGGAGACCGAGGTTGACCTGTTCGCCGCCCAGCTGTCGGCGCAGTTGCGTGCCGCCCGCCAGCACACCATGATCATCGCCGACAAGACGATCGCCAACGTGATGGCCTACGCCTGGCTGGTGCTGGAGACCCCGCCCGGCAGCCGCGAGGCCGCCGTGCTGGAGGCGATGAAGATCTTCTGCGAAGCGTGGGCTGGCACGTACGACGCGGTGTTCTACTGCTGCGACCGGTTCGACCAGCACCAGGTGGGTGACCCGTACCGGTCCAAGGTCCTGGACCTGCAGCCGGCCGCCGACCGGGTCGTCCGGTCCACGTGCGCGACGGTCGGGCAGCGGGTCATCGACATCCCGCCCAACATGACTACTGCCGAGCGGGTCCGGTGGATCGCCGCCCGCGTCACCAAGCTGGGCCTGACCCGCGACGCCCCGGTCGCCTCATAAGCCGTGGGATGGGGAGGCCGCCGGATACCTGGTTCATCCCCAGGCGCTCATCCAGGCCAGCCGTCCAGCGAGAAGGGCGCTCCCCGCGTGATCGCGGCCAGCGCCGCGGCGGTGTAGGGCACGGTGTTGGCTGGCGGGCGGGCTGGATCGACCCAGGACAGCCCGGCGCACTTGTGCGGCTCGGTATTCGTGGGCACACCCTGCCAGCGGGTGGCGGTGAAGAAGAAGCCGATGCGTGCCTGGCCCAGCGGGTTGCGGTGATGAATGACGTGCCGGAACACCAGGTCACCAGGCTCGATGAGCACCCCGGTTTCCTCGCGTGCCTCGCGGGCGACGCCCTGGACCACTGATTCCCCCTCCTCCAGGTGGCCCGAGGGCGGGCACAGCTGGCCATCGGCATAGCCAGTGCCCGAGCGTTCGAGCAGCAGAATTTTCCCGTCAGGGCGCTGCAAAAGGACGTAAAGGTCGACGATGCTGCCGTAGCGATCCGCGACCAGTGTTTGTTCCGGGTCGCCATCCGCGCAGAGGTCATGGTTGCCATTCACAGTCGCAGAGCGTAGTGCCACGACCCGGCAGAGCTGGCCCTAGTCCCTGCGCGGGTCGCGGGTTAGCCGTCTCTGTATCGCGAGGCCGAATGCCATTCGGCCCAGGCCGAAACGGCCGGCATCTCGTTACTAAAATCGGGAGCAGGTTCACGGGACGTCCGCCCGCCGTCAGCGAGCCCCGCTCCCGGCGAGTGGTTGTGGCGCATGCTCGCGTTCGGCGAGATGTAGGGGATACGGTGACACTGCCTTGGATCATCGCCGCGGCCGTTGCCGGCGTGATCGCAGGCCCGCGGATACGCGCCAGTGTGTTCTCCCGCAGCATCGAATCCGGCCTGCCGCCCCGCCGTGCGTGCCCGGCTTGCGGCCAGGAGATCTTGCCGGATCGCTGGCGGTGGCGGGCGCTGCTGCCGGTTACCGGCCGCTGCCCCCGCTGCCGCGCCCGGATCGGCCCGTACCTGCTGCTGGCCGAGCTGACCGCCGGGCTCGCCCTGGCCGTCGTGGCTGCCCGCGCATCCTCGGTGTGGGAGCTGGCGGCGCTGGCGTGGCTGGTCTTGCTGGCCGTCCCGCTCGCCTTCATCGACGTGGCCGTCCGCCGGCTCCCCGATCCGCTCACCGCCGCCGCCTTCGCCGGGACCCTCACGCTGCTGGCCATCGCCGCGCTCACCGGCCACCAGCCCGGCCACCTGGGCCGGGCGGCCATCGGCGCGGTCGCCCTGGCCTGCTTCTATCTGGTCCTGGCGGTCATCCGGCCCGGCGGCCTGGGCCTGGGGGACGCCAAGCTCGCCGCCAGCATCGGCCTGGTCCTCGGCTGGACCAGCTGGCAGGCACTGCTCACCGGCACCTTCGCGGGGTTGGCGCTAGCCGCCGTCTACGGCGGTGTGCAAATGGCCAGGAAGAAGGCAACGCGTAATAGCCAGCTGCCGCTCGGACCCTTCATCCTCCTCGGCGTGCTCGCGGCCCTCGTACTGTTACATGCTCGACCAGCTCGTGGCGCGCGGAGTACCGCGCCATCGCGGCCAGTGCGGCCGGCGCAACACGGGGTACTGCCGCTACTCCGGCGACACGACGTCCAGCAGCCAGGCGACCGAGGAAGCCTCGAAATTACCGCTCCCGGGCGGCCGGACGTCGCGCTGCTTCTTCTGGTTCAGGTGTTCGTTGTGCATTCCTCTGAGCACTTCGACGGCGTCGCGGGAAACGCGGATTCTGTCGGCCGGCCGAATTTCGCGTGCCACCAGCCTCCCTGACGAGCACGTCCCCGCCGTCGCTGAGATTACGACTGTGCTCAGGGACGGTCTCGAGTTCGTGCGGCCTGAGCGTTACCGCTGGCGACTCGGCCGCAAGGCCGGGCCGCGGCACGACGGTGCCGCCACCGAGGCCGGGTGGTGGACGGACCCTGCCGCAAGCGCCTGTCATCGCCGGGGGTTCCGCAGTCGCGACGTCCCGTCGCGGCTCGCCAGCGGCGAGCGCCCGGCTGCCGAATTTCGGGCTTGCGGAGGGATATCTTTGGTATGCCGCCCGTGCATGACGACGAGGCGCGTGCCACCCGGCAGGGCACGCTGGACGCGCCCAAAGTCGTACCCGGCCTTCTGCCGCCACCCTTTGACGAGCAAGGACACCTCCGACTGATGGCAGTGACCCAGCAGGATATCGAGAACCGGTTGTGGGACGCCGCCGATGAACTGCGCGTGGCGATGCCGGAGGCGCAGTACTCCTCGGTTGTCTTCCCGCTGATGTTCTGGAAGTACCTGTCAGACACCTGGGACCACCACCATCAGGAGTTCCTGGCCGAGAACGAGGGCCTGGATAGTCTCTCGGCCGAGGAAGCCCGCGAGATCGAGTACCGGGACTACCAGTCGTTCGAGATCCCGGTCATCTACCGCGGCACGGTGGGGGAGCGGCGCGCGTCGTGGTCGTCGATCCTGGCGACCGTCACCCGGTCCGGCCTCGGCCAGCGGGTCCGCACCTCGCTGCAGGCCATCGAGACCGCGAACCCGGACAAGTTCTCCCGCCTGTTCGGGTCGATGACCTGGACCGCCGAGGAGGTGCTGCCAGCGGACGTGCTGGCGTCGGTCATGCGGGCGATGGACCGCGTCCCGAAGATGCACGAGGGCAACATGTCCCACGACGTGCTCGGCGGCGCGTACGAGTACCTGCTCAAGCGGTTCTCCGACGGGTCCGGCACCCGGGCCGGCCAGTTCTTCACCCCGCGCGAGGTCGTCGAGCTGATCATCGAGATCCTGAACCCAAGAGGCTTCGAGTCGGTGTACGACCCGGCTCTCGGGTCGGGTGGCATGCTGATCGCGTCGGCGAACCTGCTGAAGGCCCACGGCGGGCGCGGGTACACGCTCCGCCTGTACGGGCAGGAGGCCGTGGCGGACACCGCGGGCGTGGCCCGCATGAACCTGTTCATGCACAACCTGACCCAGTTCCAGGTTGAGGTCGGCGACACCCTGAAGGACCCGCGCTTCAAGAGGCCGGACGGCTCGGTCGCGACCTTCGACGTGGTCGTGGCCAACCCGCCGTACTCGCTGAAGTGGAAGCCCTGGACGCGCGATCCGCGCGCCATCGGCGGGGTCGCGCCGCAGTCAACGGCGGACTGGGCGTTCGTGCAGCACATGATCGCCTCGATGGACCCGCGCAAGGGCCGGGTTGGCGTCGTCCTGCCGCACGGCGTCCTGTTCCGCGGCGGCCAGGAGGCTGCCATCCGTCAGCGCGTCCTAGCCGGCGACCTCCTGGAGGCCGTCATCGGCCTGCCGCCCAACCTTTTCTACTCGACGTCCATCCCCACCTGCATCCTGATGTTCCGCGCTCCTGGCACCAAGGCCCCCCAGCGTAAGGACAGCGTCCTGTTCATCGACGCCTCCCGTCGGTTCGCCAAGGCCAGGAACCGCAACGTCCTCACCCCGGCCGACATCGCCGCCATCGTGGCCGCCTACCAGGCAGAGTTCGGCACCGACGGGAACCCGGCGGACTTCGATGGGGAGGGCGGCCTGGCTGTCCGTCTTGTGCCCATGGCAGAGGTCGCAGGCAACGGGCACGACCTCAACATCAGCCGGTACCTCAGGCAGGCCGCAGCCGAGGCCGAAGACCTCGGCACCCTCATCGACGCCTACAACCTCGCACGGGCCGAACGCCAGAAGGCCGAGCAGCGCATGCTCGCCGTCCTCGCGGACGCCGGGATTAAGGGATTCGATGAATAATCGGCGGCAGGTCTCGCTGCCGGAAGTCGTCGCGCGCGTCACGACGAAGAGGGCGCTCGGGGACCTCTGCCCCGTAATCGGCTCGGGCCCGTCCTGGGCGGCCAAGGATGAGTCTTCGGTCCCGTCGGAGGGAGCACTGACGGTCCTGAAGATCACCAACACGAGGCCCGATGGGTCTATCGACCTGAGTGAACTGGCCTACGTGTCGGGGCTTCCGGCCCGCACAAAGGTCATCGGGGCGACGAGCCTGGTGATGATCCGCACCAATGGAAACCGCGAACGGATCGGCAACGTCTACCTTCCGTCGGGGGAAGTCCACGGAGCAGCAGTGTCCGCCTTCCAGTTCATCCTGGATGCGTTCGACGCTGAGACTCGGGACTACCTCTATATGGTGCTCCGAAGCCCCGGAATCCAGCACCTGATGAGCGAGTCCGCGAGTGGTAGCACTGGGCTCGGCAATCTGGCAGTGCGGTGGCTGAAGACCCTGGAGATTCCTTGGCCCGATGCACCGGAGCGCAAGTCCCAGGTCGCGGTCATCGGTGCTGTGGACGACCAGATCACCGCACTCGACAAGGAAGTAGGGGCGCTGGAAGCCCTGCTTCGGGGACGCAAGGAAGAATTGTTCGCGCACTATGCGGCCACCGCGAACGTGCTGCCGATCGGCGAGGTCCTGGAAGAGGTCAAGCGCCCGATCACCGTCGACCCTGAAGCAGAGTACCGGCAGATTGGGATCAGGTCCCACGGGCGCGGGTTGTTCACCAAGGAGGCGGTGACGGGAGAGTCTCTGGGGTCCAAGAGGGTGTTCTGGGTCGAGCCCGGCGACCTGCTCATCAACATTGTCTTCGCGTGGGAGGGGGCAGTCGCCATTGTGCCCCCGGAGATCGAGGGCTACTGCGGATCACACCGGTTCCCGTCCTACCGTCGGCTCGACGGTGGAGACATCGAGTTCTTCCGACTCTTCTTCTCCACCACGTCAGGTACGCAGCTCCTGGCGAACTGCTCTCCCGGCGGTGCTGGACGCAACCGCACACTAAGCCGCAAGCGCCTGATGGAGTCGCCGATCGGAATCCCCTCGGCCCAGGAACAAGAGCGGGCGATCTCCGAACTGCAGGCACTGGAGACGAACGTCTTGGCCTTGCGCGCTGAGGCTGACCGGCTGCGCGCCGTGCATGCCACCCTGCTGTCAGGGCTGCTGGACCGCACGATCGAGATTGAGCCCGCCGAGCTGGAGGTCTGAGCCGTGGCGAAGGGCATCCGGGAGCGCGAGGTCCAGAACTTGATGATCCAGTGGTCGCTGCCGCTGGGCTGGGCCTACAGGGCGGGACGGGACCTACCCCGCGCCACCACGGAGACAGTGCTCGTCGGCGAGCTGCGCGACGCGGTCGTCCGCCTCAACCCCGCCGTGATCGGCGGCTTTGACGTGGACGCGGTGGTCGCGGAGATCACCGCGCTGGTCAACGTGGTTGATGGCGGGCTGGTGCGGGCCAACCGGCAAGTGCTGAAGGTCCTGCGCGGGCAGCAGGAGTTCCGGGACGCCGCCGGGGTGTGGCACCCGCTGAAGGTCATCGACCTGGAGCCCTCGGCCGCGAACACGCTGACGGTCTCGGATGAGGTGACCATCACCGTTCCTGGCAAGACGCCCCGCCGGTTCGACCTGGTGTACTGGGTGAACGGGCTGCCGCTGGTCGTGGTGGAGCTGAAGTCCCCGACGGCGAAGACCGGGTGGAAGCGCGCTGCCCTGGAGGTCAACGACGTCTACGCCGCCGACTACCCCTGGTTCTTCACCCCGAACGTGTTCGCGGTCGCGTCCGACGGGCTGGAACTCCGGTTTGGTGCGGCGGGCGCGCCGGTGAACCTGTGGCAGCCGTTCCGGTCCACCGCCGATGACGAGAGCCTGTCGGGTCAGGCCGACGTGCGCCGCTCCGTCGAGCTGCTGCTGAGACCCTCGACGGTGCTGGACATCCTGGCGAACTTCACGCTGTTCGACACCTCCGGCGGCGGCCCGGACCTGAAGTACCTGCCCCGCTACCCGCAGCTGGAGGCCGCGCACCTGATCCACGATCGGGTCCTGGCGGGCGGGCGGCGGGGCCTGGTCTGGCACCACCAGGGGTCGGGCAAGACGCTGCTGATGGTGTTCGCCGCCTCCCTGCTGCTGACCGACACCCGGACCGACTCGCCGACGATCATCTTGCTGTCCGACCGGACCCAGCTGGTCCGGCAGACGTCGGGGGTGTTCACCTCCGCGCTGGGGGACGCCTACTTCCACGAGCCGAAGACCAGCCAGGAGCTGCGCGCCCTGCTGGCCGGCGACGTGCGCGGCGTCATCGCCACGACCGTCCACAAGTTCGCCGACGCGGGGAAGAACCTGTCGGTCCGGGACAACATCATCGTGATGGTCGATGAGGCGCACCGGACCCAGTCCGACCGGGAGGAGTCCCTGGCCGGGCAGCTGCGCGGCGCGCTGCCGAACGCGCGGTACTTCGGCATGACCGGCACCCCGGTCCGCAGCCTCGCCACCGACACGTTCGCGCTGTTCGGCGACGCGGCCGATCCGGGCCGGGTTCTCCACCGGTACTCGGTGTCCCGGTCCCTGCTGGACGAGGCGACGGTCCCGGTCATGCTGGACCCGCGCCCGGTCGTGTTCGAGATGGACGACGAGGCGCTGCAGGCCGAGTTCGACCAGTTCGCCGACGACTTCGGCCTCGACGACCCCGACAGGGAGACCCTGTCCCGTAAGTTCGGTCGGCTCACCTCGGTGTTCGGCAACCCGGACCGGGTGCGCGCGGTCTGCCGGAACATCGTGGGCCACTACCTGGCCGGCGCCTACCGCAACGGCCTCAAGGCCCAGGTCGTCGCGTTCAGCCGCGAGCTGGCCGTGACGTACACCGACACGATCAACGAGTTGCTAGTCGGCGACGAGGCGTCCCGGGTGCTCGCCGAGGTCGGCAGGCACGAGCGGATCACCGCCGAGGTGAACATCTCCGTCTCCGACGCCAAGGACGAGGACCCCGCCATGCGGCCCTACCGGATGACGGAGACGCAGGAGGAGGAGCAGAAGCGGCGGTTCCTTACCCCGGATGACCCGCTGTGCTTCCTGGTGGTGACGGCGAAGCTGATGACCGGCTTTGACGCCCCGAACGAGGGCGTGCTGTACCTGGACAAGCCGATGAAGGCTCATACCCTGTTCCAGGCGATCACCCGCCCGAACCGGACCTGGATCTCGCCGGCCGGGTACACCAAGACCACCGGCGTGGTCGTGGACTACATCGGCCTGGCCGAGGAGGTCCAGCGCGCCGTCACCGACCCCACCGCAGGCGTGGAAGGAGACGACGGCGAGAAGGGCGGTGGGTTCGTTACCGACCTGTCCGACCTGGTCGCCGAGTTCCGCGCCGCCTTCGCCCGCGTCGAGGACCTCCTCGCCGGTGTCGATGACCTGGACCTCACGGTCCACGGGTACGCCTCCGTCCGGGTCATCAGTTCCTTCCTCGACTCCGACCCCGCCGCCGCTGAGGCGTTCGCCCGGGACTACCGGCTGCTAGCCCGGCTGTACCCGCACATCAGCACCGACCCGCGCGCAGCCAAGTACCGCGACGGGTTCGGGCTGTTCGGATCGGTGTACACGACCTTGTTCAAGAAGTCCTCAGACGAGGAACGCAAGGAGCGGCTGGCCGAGCTCGGCCCGATGGTACTGGAGATCATTAATGCCCACGTCCACTCCTTCACCGCCTTCGCGTCCCAGGAAGAGCCCCTCGTCCTAGACGCGCAGGGCATCAGCATCCTGAAGGAGCTGCTGGCCCTCGTGCGACCCAAGGCCAATCCAGCCGACGCGGCCAAGGCGCCGCCGTCGGCGGCGGAGATCCTGGACGCCATCAAGGCCGCCCTCGACGAGGGCGTCGAGCCGGGCTCGGCGAAGTACACCGCCCTCGCCGAGCGGCTGCGCCAGCTGCGGAACCGGATCATCCAGAACGCCCAGGACGCCCTGGACTTCCTGGCGGAGGCCCTGAAGGTCGCCCGCACCGTCGTCGACGCGGCCAGGAACCCCGATCAGGCCGTCGTCATGGACGAAGACCACGTCGGCGTACTGTCCAGGATCATCCGCGACCACGCGCCGGAGGGCCTCACGGTGACCGAGCGGAACCTGGCCGAGGAGATCGACCAGGTCGTCACCCGTACCCTTGCCCGCCCCTGGGACAACGCCGACGCCCGCAGCCGAGGCGTCCGCCGCGCCACCGCAGCGGTCTTCCGCCGGTACATGCTGAAGCCGGTCGGCGAGCCCTACGACGCGACCGTCGCCTACATCGAAGCCCACTACCTAATTGACTGACCAGCGCCCGCTGCCACGCAGGCCATCCGAGCAGTGCACGGGCACCGTGTCAAAGGATCGTCGGCACCGATGCCGGTGCTTCAGACATTCCGGCACGCCCGGCATACCAGCGTCTAGAAAGTCTCTCCGATCGCTATGAGCGCCGATGAGCGTCCGCGGGCCGCAGCGCAGAATCAGCTCTAGTTCAGGAAAGATGCCAAGCTCGCCGCCAGCACCGGCACCGCGCTGGGCTGGATCAGCTGGCAGGCGCTGCTTTCGGGCACCTTCGCCGCGTTCGCCCTGGCCGGGCTGTACGGCGGGGCGCTGCTGGCGCTGCACCGGGCAACCCGCACCAGCCATCTGCCGCTCGGGCCGTTCATCCTCCTAGGCACGCTCGCGGCCATCGCCTTCTAACTGCTGCCGCTTATGCCCGGTCGCATCGCTCACCTGAGAACATCGCACGATGCCCCCGGGCGCGGCCGGTGCCCGGCGCTGACCGGGTGCCGCCTGCTGGCCTTGAGAGCGGCCCTCAGAACCCGCCACGTCCGCCGTCGCGGCTCCCGGTTACGGAGCGCGATGGACCTGGCATGTACCTGCGATAGACCTCGCGTGTACCTGGCTGGCGATCCAGGCGTGACAGCCGCCCATACGCAGAGACCTGGCGCCAGCGCGACACCCGGTCGTTCCCTGGGTCCGTATCAGCGGCGATCCCTCTACCTGCGCCTTTGCGCCGGGTGTCACGCTGCGTATAGCCATCGGTAGGGGCCTCGCCGGGCGCCCGGCCACCATGATCAACTTTTTCCGGACTGACGAGCAAACGTGGAGCAACCATGGCCCGGAAACGGTCATCGACCAGGGTAAGGAGTTAGCAAAAACACCAGGTCAGGACGGGTGCGCCGCCAGGGACTTGAACCCCGAACCCGCGGATTAAGAGTCCGCTGCTCTGCCAATTGAGCTAGCGGCGCCAGAGACTGTGTGATGTTAGCAGTCTAGCGCCGCCGGAGCGAACCCCATGCTGTACTGCCTACCGGGCAGACCGTAACAAACGGGGGGTCAGGAGCCGAGGAACCTGCCGACGTACTGGGCGGCCCGGGAGGGGCGGCCGGTCCTGGCTTCCACCCGGTCGGCCCAGCTCATCGCCTGCAGGCCGGCGTTCGCGCCGACCCAGCGCAGCGGCTCGGGTTCCCAGCGCGGCGAACGATGACCCACCCACGGCAGCCGGGTGAGCTCGCTGTCGGTCCCGGTGATGAGGTCGGCCAGGGTGCGGCCGGCCAGGTTGGTGGTGGCCACCCCGTCGCCCACATAGCCGCCCGCCCAGCCCAGGCCGTTCGAGCGGTTGAGCCCGGCCGACGCGCACCAGTCCCGCGGCACGCCGAGCGGGCCGCCCCAGGCGTGCGTGACCTTGACGTCGCCGAGGACCGGGAACAGTTCGGTCAGCGTGCGGCGCAGCGCGTGGAACACGGCCGGGACGTGGTCGAACGACGGCCGGACCGCCGAGCCGAGATGGTACGGGGCGCCCCGCCCGCCGAACGCCAGCCGCCCGTCGGCCGTGCGCTGGCCGTAAATGATCAAATGGCGAAGATCATTGAACGTTTGCCGGCCGGCCAGGCCGATCTCGGCCCAGGTCTGCTCGGGCAGGGGTGCGGTCGCGATCATCAGCGAGTAGACCGGGGCCAGGGCGCGGTGCTGGCCGGGCAGGACCGGGGTATAGCCCTCGGTCGCGCGGATCACGTACCGCGCGCGGATGGTTCCCGCCCCGGTCACCAGCCGTCCGGGGCCCAGCTCCAGCACGGGGGAACGTTCAGACAGCAAGACACCTCGGCGGCGGACGACGTCGGCCAGGCCCCGGGCCAGCCGCGCGGGGTGGATCGCGGCGCAATGCGGCGTGAACGTGCCGCCCAGAACGCCGGCCGCGCCCACGAGGCCGCGCGCTTCGTCCGCCGACAGCAGCCGCAGGTCCTCCTGGCCGAACCCGAACGACCGGGCCTCCGCGACCTCCGCGCGGGCCCGCTCCAGCTGGGTGGCCGAGCGGGCGAGCTGGACGGTGCCGCCCTTGGCCCAGTGGCAGTCGATCCCCTCGGCCGCCGCGACCCGGCCGACCTCGTCGACCGTCGCCTGCATGGCCCGGTACATGGCGATCGCGGCGTCCCGGCCTGCCATCCGCTCCAGCTTGGCGAGCGACGCGGGGAACAAGGCCGAGCACCAGCCACCGTTGCGGCCGGAGGCGCCGAACCCCGCGATGTCGCGCTCGCAGATCGCGACCTTCAGGCCCGGATCGGCGCGGGACAGGTAGTAGGCGGTCCACAGGCCGGTGTACCCGGCGCCCGCGATCGCGACGTCCACGTCCAGATCCCCGGTCAGCGGGTCGCCCGGCTCGAGCGGGCCCGGCACGGTCGCGTGCCAGAACGACAGCTTCCGGTACCGGTCCGCCGCGGGCATGCTCACCATCGTGGCAGGCGTCAGCGCGGTTCGCCGCGTCGGGCATGCTTGGTCCATGCGCGCTCACGATCACGCGTCGGTGACCGTACCGGCTCCGCGGCATCCGTCCGGGCCTTACCGGGTCTGCATGGTGTGCCTGGGGAACATCTGCCGGTCGCCGATGGCCGAGGTGTTGCTCCGCGCCGAACTCGACCGCGCCGGCCTGTCCGGGCGGGTCGAAGTGGACAGCGCGGGTACCGGGGACTGGCACGTGGGCGGGCCGATGGATTCGGGAGCGCGGGCCGAGCTGTCCCGGCGCGGCTACGATGGCGCGGCCCACCGGGCGCGCCAGATTGATCCGTCGTGGTTCGAGCGCTACGACCTGGTCGCGGCGATGGACGCGGGGAACCTGGCCCGGCTGCGGAGGATGGCCCCCGACCGCGAGGCCGCCGACCGGACGATGCTGCTGCTGTCCTTCGACCCGGCGCGAGCCGGAAGCGGCTCCGGCGACCTGGAGGTGCCGGACCCGTACGGCGGCGGCCCGGAAGACTACGAGCTGGTCTTCGACCTGGTGCAGCCCGCCGCGCGCGGTCTCGCCGGCCAGCTCGCCGAGCTGCTGGCCGACCGGCCCGCGGCGGCCGAGTGATCCGGAGGGCGGGGCGGGTGTTCCGGCGCGGGGCGCGGGTATCCGGGCCCGGAGCAAGTCGGCGGGATCGGGGAGTGCGCCGGATTGTCGGACCTGGACGTTAGGCTCCGTCTGGAGCGGGTGCTCGGCACGGAGATCGGGGAGTGCCGGGTCATCGGCGGGCAGCACGGCGTTCGCCACTGCCGGGCGGCGCTCGCGGATGGCCGCGTGGTCTTCGCCAAGCTCGGTCCCGAGGCGGCCGGCGGTGACGCCGCGGGCTCATCGGCACCTGGGCTTGCGGCAGAGGCGCGCGGGCTGCGCTGGCTGGGCGAGGCCGGGGCGGTGCCGGTACCTGAGGTTGTCGGGTGGGACGAGGCCGCACTGGTCATCTCCTGGGTACCGGCGGAGGGCGCGTCCCGGGAGGCCGCGGAACGCTTCGGCCGCGACCTGGCCCGGATGCACGCGGCCGGGGCGGAGGCGTTCGGGGCGCCGTGGCCGGGCGTCATCGCCGGGTTGCCGCTGCCCAACGACCCCGGGGACTCCTGGCCCGAGTGGTACGCGGCCCGGCGGCTGCTGCCCTACGCCCGCCGCGCTCGCGACGCGGGCTCGCTGACGTCGGCGGACGTCCGCCTGATCGAGAACGTCGCCGCGCGGATCCCGGAGCTCGCCGGGCCGGCCGAGCCGCCCAGCCGGATCCACGGAGACTGCTGGTCCGGGAACGTCCTGTGGTCCGGCGGCCAGGGCTGGCTGATCGACCCGGCCGCGCACGGCGGGCACCGGGAGACCGACCTGGCCATGCTGGACCTGTTCGGCGCGCCGTTCCTGGCCCGGATCCTCGCCAGCTACGAGGAGGTCGCGCCGCTCGCGGCCGGCTGGCGGGCCCGGGTGCCGCTGCACCAGTTGCATCCGCTGCTGGTCCACGTCTGCCTGTTCGGCACGGCCTACCGCCCAGCCGCACTCGACGCCGCCGCTCTGGCCCAGGCCCGCTGAAGGCACGTTGCTGCCGCGCCCCGGCCCTCCCGGCCGCGTCGTCATCGCTCGCTGACCCGGGCCCGCGGCCTGTTCCGCTGGCGGAGACCGGTTGTCGCGCCTCAGCCCCTGATGTCATCGGACTCCCCAACCCCCGAACCAGGTCGAGGTGCCCTTGGTCGGGCTCTAGCCCGACCAAGGTGCCCACGACCGCTCGCTGTCTCCGGACGCGCCAGCTGAGACCGTTCGAGCACCCGCCCGCGAGCGCGGGCGGAGCGCCCGTCGCGGCTTGGCGTCCGGGTCGGGACCGCCGGCCCGGCCGAGATCGCGGTCGTGGCCACGCTGCCCACCCGGGCGTCGTGGCCACGCTGCCCACCCCGGGCCGCTCCGGGTAGTTTGAGAGCGACCAGCTGTCTTTAATTCCTATAGGTGTGATAGGTTATCCGATAGGGGACTCGCGGTAGAGGGGCGGCCATGGCTATCGGGAATCTCGTGCCGATGCTCACCGGGAACCAGGTGGCGCCGGAGGCGGATCTGGAGCGGGAGCGCCGGGTGGCGGCGCAGGCCGGGCTGGTGGTGACGGGGGCCGACCCGCTCAACTGCGAGACGCCCCCTCCCGCGCTCGGCGGCGAGGTGACGCCGACGGCCCGGTTCTACCGGCGCAACCACTTCCCGATTCCGCTGCTCGACGGGGTGGCCTGGCGGCTTCGCGTCGGCGGGCTGGTCGAACGGCCGCTGAGCCTGAGCCTGCATGAGCTGACGCAACTGCCGGCCGAGAGCACGGTCGTCACACTCGAATGCGCGGGGAACGGCCGGGCGCAGTTCCAGCCGCCGACCGCCGGGGTCCAGTGGGGCGTCGGCGCGGTCGGCACGGCGGAGTGGACCGGGGCGCGCCTGGCGGACGTTCTCGCGCGGGCCGGGATCAGGCCCGGGGCCCGTGAGGTGATCTTCGGCGGCGCCGATTGCGGCCGGGCCGACGGCGCGGAAGGGGCGATCCGGTTCGAGCGGAGCCTCGCGGTCGATGACGCGGTCCAGGCCGGCGCGCTGCTGGCCTACGGGATGAACGGCGAGCCGCTTCCGGCCCGGTACGGCTACCCGCTGCGGCTGGTCGTTCCCGGCTGGTACGCGGTGGCCTCGGTCAAGTGGCTCACCGACATCCGGGTGGTCGAGGAGCCGTTCGACGGGTTCTTCCAGGCCTCGCACTACGTCTACGAGTGGAACCGCGGCGGCGTCACGGCCACCGAACCGGTCCGGCTCCAGCAGGTCCGGGCCCTGATCACCCGGCCGGGCAGCGGGCAGGACCTGGCCTGCGGCGCGCTGAACGTCCGCGGGGTCGCCTGGTCGGGCGCGGCGCCCATCGAGCGGGTCGACGTCAGCGTGGCGGGTGGCCCCTGGCAGGAGGCACGCTTGCTGGGCGTGGCCACGGCGCACGGCTGGCAGCAGTGGGAGTTCCTGGCCACGGGCCTAAGCCCCGGGCCGGTGAGCATCCGCGCCCGCGCGACCGACCTGGCCGGCCAGATCCAGCCCGAGCAGCCCGAGTGGAACCGCCTAGGCTACGCCGCCAACTTCATCCACGAGATCCAGCTCCACCTGCACTAATCCGCCTGCTTTGTCCCCCCTATCGCTCCCTCGAAACCCAGGGCCCGGCTTACTTGGTTTCATCCTGCCTGAGTGTTCATTCCGGACCGTCCGAAACCCCTCGGCCTCATGATCGTGGTCGATTGATTGCAACTATCGCAACGGATCCACCACGATCATGAAACGGCCGGTGTCCGTTGACCGGTGGGGCGATCGTTATGCCCGGAATACGCCGGGTCGGCAGTTTCAATTCTCGAGCAGCCCGCAGACGCACATCCATTGCCCGCAAGCTAAACTAAACGGTTTAGTAGGATATGCTTAGGG
>Ga0207416_1003084_pt1 | contig 16635 bp, 13 predicted proteins | sample PaiPotPPM11metaG_FD_184107 | JGI IMG/M metagenome (GOLD analysis project Ga0207416, IMG submission 184107) | Iron sulfur acid spring bacterial and archeal communities from Banff, Canada, to study Microbial Dark Matter (Phase II) - Paint Pots PPM... ...
ATATATCGGGCCCGCGGGCCGAAGTGGTTGGCCGCGAGGCTAATGAGCTATTCACCGTTGAGCTGAACGCCAGGCAACTATCCGACGTGGAGATGATTGCCGGCGGCGGGTACAGTCCCCTCAGCGGCTTCATGCGCCAGTCCGATTATGAGTCCGTAATCGAGACGATGAGACTGGCGGGCGGCCTTCCCTGGACGATTCCTGTCACCTTATGTGTCGGCGATGGTGAGGCCGACCGAATTCAAATGGGCGAGAAAATCGCTCTGTCGTACGATGGTCGTTCGTTCGGCGTTCTGGAGGTCGAGGACATATTCCTGCGCGACAGGGAGAACGAGGCCCTGAAGGTTTACGGCACCACCGAGGCGGCGCACCCCGGTGTGGCTGCGGTTTACGCGGAGGGCCCCACTGCGATTGCCGGGCCGATCACCGTTTTTGGTCCGCTTCCCGACCTTCCTTTTGCGCAATATCGGCTGCCACCCGCCGAGACTCGACGGGCATTTCGCGAGCGCGGCTGGCGAACGATCGTCGGATTTCAGACGAGAAATCCCGTGCATCGAGCGCACGAATACCTGCAAAAGTGCGCGCTCGAGATCGTTGATGGTCTTCTGTTGCATCCTTTGGTCGGCGAAACCAAGGCGGACGATGTTCCGGCCAGTATCCGTATGCGCTCGTACGAAGCACTCCTCGAGAACTACTATCCTCACAACCGAGTGCTGCTGGCGGTGAATCCCGCCGCCATGCGGTACGGTGGACCAAGAGAGGCAATATTCCACGCGCTCGTTCGCAAGAACTTTGGATGTACTCACTTCATCGTGGGGCGTGACCATGCCGGGGTCGGCTCATACTATGGGCCATACGACGCCCAGCACATCTTCTCCCAGTTCGAGCCGGGTGAGCTCGGCATCCAGCCCCTTTTCTTTGAGAATTCGTTTTTCTGCACGGCGTGCGAAAACATGGCAACAGACAAGACCTGTCCCCACTCGGCGGAACATCGGGTGACACTGAGCGGAACCCAGGTCCGGGCTATGCTTCGCGCTGGAGAGCTTCCCCCACCCGAATTCTCCAGGCCTGAGGTCGCGCGAATCCTCGCCGAAGGAATGCGCGCCTGAGCACGTCGATGGTCCGCATCCCCCTCGAGCTCTCAATCGTTCTTTTCGCCGGGTAGCGCATCTGACGAGCGGTGCTCTTTCCGTAAGAGTCGCCGCGGCCGCCAATAGTGCCTGACGATACGCCAGAGGAATAGTGGATTGCCGATAAGATACCGACGCCAGAGCTTGCGTGGCTCGGCGGCCAGACGGCACAACCATTCCAGTCCGTGATTGGTCATCCAGCGGGGGCCGCGTGGAATGCGCCCGCTCGCGAAATCAAAGAGCGCGCCCACCGCCCAGACCACCGGCGCCTGCAACTGATTTCTGTGGGTTGCGATCCACTTCTCCTGCCGGGGAGTCCCCATCCCGACGAGAACAATGTCGGCGCACGACCGGTTAATGTCTTCGATGACATCGGGCGCGATGTCGTACCCCGAACGCACGCCCGCAATTTTGAGACCCTTGTACCGGTCTTGCAAAACCCGCGCGGCGTCGATTGCCGCGCCTGGCGCGCCGCCAATGAAAAAGAGAGTCAAGCGCTCTCGGGTTGCAAGTCGGCAGAGTGAGTCAATCCAATCGGCTCCGGTCATTCGCTGCGGCAGGTGTTGACCGGAGAGCCAGGCGCCAAGCCGTACACCCGTACCGTCGCAGTAGACCAGATCCGCTTCCTGGAGAATGCGACGGTACGCCGCATCGTCGTCGGCGACGTTCATGCAGTGAACATTGACATAGAGAACGGTGGCACGCGTACTCTGACGCACGTGGTGCAACACGATGTTGAGCAACTCCGGTAGCCGAATGCGATCGATTCTCAGTCCCAGGAGCTGCAACGAGGCAATCCCACGGTCGCCGACTCGACCGATTTGGGGTGACTTGGGGGCGAAGAAGCCAGGCATGCCTCTTAACTTTCGGTGAACCGCTGGCTGTTCCGACGGAGCCGCTGGCGATCAGCTACTATCATGAGGGTACACACGGGAGAGCTATGTCGGCAGAACCACAGACACACATGGAATTGGCGGTTCAACCGGTAGCGGCGCCCCGGAAGCTGACGCTTCCGGGGCGTTTGCTGAGTCTCTTGCCGGGGCAGGAAGGCGCCTTCTGGGTCCTGTTTGCCATTGCTACACCCAAACTGTTCGGACCGATCGCCACGATTGGACTGAGGCGCTTCCTCGGACCGGGCGCAGCCGGTCTCTTTGATCTGGCGAGTGTCCCTTACAAATTCCTGGACAACTTCCGAAACTTTGGAACAGGGCCGGCCCTGGTATATGAGCGAACCGTGAGCCGGTCGGTTGCCAACACCGCATGGACGCTCAACATGATCTTTGCCGTTGTGGTGACGGCAGTGGCACAGCTGTTGGCAGCTCCCATTGCCGGCTATTACGGACACCCGGAAATCGAGGGCATCTTTCGCATCCTCTCGGTGGCTTACGTCTTTGCATCGATTTCCTCAGTCCACTCTTTCTTGTTGCTTCGCGACTTTGACTTCCGAGCCCGATCGGTCCCCCCCCTCGGCCAGGTCATCGTGGCGGGCGACATCGCTGTCGTATTTGCTATCTGGGGCTTCGGCGTTGGCGCTCTGGTCACGCGTGAGCTCGTTTCGGTAATTCTTGGCTCTGCTCTGCTGTGGGCTGTCTACCCGTTCCGCCCACAAATTCAGCTCGTTCTTTCGCTCGCCTGGCAGCTGTTCCGGTATGGAGCCTGGGTGGGCGCCGGTCTCACTATTCTTTTCATGTCCCAAAACGTCGATGTCTTCATTGGTGGACACATCATCCGCAGCAAGTCTGACAACGGCTTCTACACCACCTCGTGGAAACTGGCATTCATCGCCGCGAGCGTTTTCACGCTCGTGGCCAGCAGTATGGTGTTTCCGAGTTTGAGTCGATTGCAGGACGACTTGCCGAAGCTTCGTCAAACCTTGCTCAAGTCCATTCGACAGCTTGGACTTATCATGTTCCCCGCTGCTGCTTTCCTCGCGGCCGTCGCGCCGGTCGCCGTTGTCCCAGTGCTTGGTGAGAAGTGGGTCCACTACCGAGACTATTGGATAGTTCTGTCGCTGCTTGCCTTTTATGCCGGAAATCGCACCATGCTCTCGATTTTCTTCGAGGGTTACAAGTCCGTTGGTAAGCCCTGGCTGGTACCGGTGTACAATTCCGTCAAACTGGCCATCATGGTGCCGGCCATGATCTACGGCGCCCACTTTGGAATCGTGGGACTGGCGGTGACCTACATTCCGGTGCAGATCATCGAGTTTCCGGCCGCTTTGGCTCTTGCGCATCGAGAGCTCCACGTGTCGCCCAAGGCAGTATGGCATGCATCACGCGTACCCATCATCACGACGCTACTGATGACCGCGGCGGTGATTGGCGTCGAATCGATTTTTCTGTCCGCCCTTCGAGTGGGCGACACCTTGACGCTTGCCGCGTGCGTCGTGGCTGCGGGGGCCGCGTTCCTGGGCAGCCTGTGGATCCTCGACCGGCACATTCTTCAGGAGGCGAGAGGGGTCCTCCTCAAAGGTTTCTAGGAGCGCTCATGAGCCCACATCTCAATGTGCGGCGGCGGTTCCTGCTTCTTGGTCTCATCGTGCTCCTCGCTCTGTTGCTCCGTTCGTGGGGAATCGCGTGGGGACTCCATGATTCGAACGTCTCCCGGCGAGCTCATCCGGACGAGTGGGCCATCTACTACCTGTTCCAATGGTTCGACGGCACGAGGTCTCTCAATCCGTGTCCGTCGCAGGGCCAATGCTTTTTCGATTGGGGATCCGTATTCCCGTACCTTGCGTACGGGCTGCATTTTTTGGCCCTCCCGTTGTTCGGACTCATCCCTGCCGGCGCCTTCGGCCATCATGCGGACATCAATTTTGTGCGCATCGTGCTAACGGGCAGAGTTCTGTCTGTCCTCCTCTCCATCCTCACCGTCATGATGAGCTACCGTTTGGCCGCCGTGTGCTTCGGCCCGGGCGCCGGCCTTCTTGCCGCCCTCTTCGTGGCTCTTTCCGGTCTTCTCGTCCAGCTGGCCCATTTTGCCACTCCAGATGCCACGCTCGACTTTCTCATGACGTGCAGTCTGCTCGCCATGGCGTTGGCGCTGAAAAGGCCATCGCTAAGTCGGTTCACAGTAGCGGGTGGATTGGTCGGACTCGCCGCCGGCACCGAATATCAGATGGCGCTTCTCCTTCTACCGTTGACCTGCGCCTGGTTACTGTCGTCGCGTCGGGGTGCGCTGCCGCTTCTAGCGGCTTACGGCGTGGCCGCCGCCACCTTTCTCATCTCGAACCCATACGTGCTGATCGACCAGCATGCCTTCCGCCTTTCGATAGAGCACGCCATCCGCATGCGCACGGTTGACAGTGCGCTCCAGTATCAAGACCGATGGGCGCCTTATGGTCCTGCTTGGCTGTATGTGGTGCGCTATCCCCTGGGCTACGGTGTAGGGTTCGCCATGACCGGTGTGCTCATCGCCGGCGCCGCCTGGTCTCTCTGGCGGCGTGAGAAGTACGACCTGCTTCTTCTCTGCTGGCTCGTTCCCTATCTTTTGCTGGTAAGCTTTTCATCGGCCAAGTTTATGCGCTACAGCGCTCCGCTGCTGCCTCCACTCGCCGTCCTCGCCGGTCGATTCGTGGCGACCGCGCTCGTGCAACCCCGACCGCGCGCCGTACGTGCAGCTGCAGCCATCGGAACTGCAGCTGCCCTGTTGTTCAGCGGCGCATACGACGCGGCGTACGCGGGAATGTTCGCTGCTCCTGAGCCGCGTCTGGTAGCGACCATGTGGTTGGCGCAGCATGCCCGGCTCGGGAGTCAGGTGGAGTTTGAGGAGCTGCCCGATGGCCTTGTGAACCTGCCGGTGTTCGTCACCGCCGCTGGTTACCGGCCATGTTTTGCGCAATTCAGTACCAAGCGCCTCGGTGGGAGTCCGGCCTACGTGGTTGTCGATAACTACGCATTGGAAGACCACGAGGCCGTCAGCGGGTCGGTCGCTCGCCGGTTCCAGCACGTCTTGGCAAGCACGCCGAACTACCGTGTTGCCCATCGCGTGGCCTATGTCCCCACATTTCTCGGATTGAGCTTTCCGATAGGCGGCAGCCCGCATGACTGGAGATACCCGGATCACGAAATCACTGTTTATAGCCGTGTATCGTCGCCCACGTCGGCGGCGAGCTACTGTTACCAGAACCTGCAGCTGGCGGTGGCATCGCTCTACAATCCTCGCTCACGCGGCTAGCCCGAATCAGTCCTCAGTCGGCTCATCAGTAGTCGGACGCCTGCTTCGCAAAAACTGCTCGAGCTCGTCTATGAGCTCCGGCGCGTCCTGGGCCGGTGTTTCGTCTGTATCGAGTTGTTCTTCCAGCTGATGAACGTACTCCATGGCCTCGGGATTATCGACGAGCGCCTCGTCTATTTGCGTGCCAAAAGACTTGGCCTCTGCCTCCAGGTCGGAAAGTGGCAGGGAGATACCCAGTACCTCCGCGACCCGCTGCAGCAGGGCAAGCGAAATCTGCGGGTTCGGTGTTGCGGATATGTAGTGGGGTACGTTTCCCCACAGACTGAGTGCCGCTCGATCTGTAGTCCGCCAGGCATCGTGCAACGCTCCGACGATGCCGGTGGGTCCCTGGTACGATGACAACCGGACGCCTAGCCTTCGCAGGCGGGGCACCAGGTCCGGCGCACTGGCGAACCCGGTCAGCCGCGGTTCCACGGTGTGTGGCACATCGGCCAAGAGGCCACCCAGCGTGATCAGAGCAGAAGCGCCGACACGGTCCGCGAGATCGAGCACGCAACGGCAAAATGATCGCCATCGAAGCTGAGGCTCTGTCCCGACCAGCAAGACGACGTCGTGCTGATTCTGCGCGAGTTGGTGACTAAAGAAGTAATTTGCAGGCCAGTGCAGGCTGCGCTGCCCGCTCGGCCTGATGCTGATGGCCGGCCGGACCTCCGTAAAGTCAAAAAAGGTCTCTGAATCGATGTGTGCGAAGCGTTCCGCCTTCCACCCATTGACAAGGGTGGTGAGAGCGTGGGTCGCCACTTGCGAGGCATCGTTCCATCCGGAGAAAGCGGCAAGCAGGACCGGGTCACGAAGCTCCGGCAGGTTCGCAACCTGGAGAGGTTCATCCTCGTTCATGGGCACCCACACACCCTAATTTTTATTATGCACTCGCTGCATCGAGTAGTTCAGGCCACGCGCGCCATTTTTCTCACGTTGTGGCAGCGCAACGGCCTGAGGCATGTAGCCCATGAGTACCTCAGGCTAGCACGTTGAGGGAACCCTGCCGGCTCGAAAAAACCCGCTCGACAAGCGCGAGAAGCTCATTCCGGTGTCGGCCGTGGAAGAGCTCGACGATCTTCGGGAACAGGTCTTCCCGACTGACTGGAGCGCCGGCGACTAGGCCCGGACCAAAGGTCCGGGCCTTTGCATTTTGGCTACCACGTTGGGCTGAAAGGAACCGAGGCAGCTAGCAATCGTGATACAGGAAAAATTCGTAAGGATGCGGCCGCGTCTGAACCGGATCGAGCTCACGTTCTCGCTTGTACCCGATCCAGGTGGAGATAACGTCGTCGGAGAAGACTCCACCCCTCAGCAGGAATTGGTGATCGCGTTCCAGTGCGTCGAGGACTTCGCTCAGGCTGCCTGGAGTCGATTGCACGCCGGCCTTCTCCGGCCCCTCCAGCTCGTACAAGTCGGCGTCGATTGGCGGAGGCGGCTCGATTGCACGCTCGATTCCGTCAAGGCCCGCCATGAGCATGGCGGCGAACGCCAGGTACGGGTTTGCCGATGGATCTGGGGGTCGGAACTCGATGCGACGCGCCCGCGGACTATCACTGTACGTGGGGATCCTGACACAGGCGCTCCGGTTGCGCTGCGAATAGACCAGATTGATTGGAGCCTCGTAGCCGGGAACCAGTCTTCGATACGAATTCGTGGTTGGCGCGGCGAAGGCCAGAAGGGCCGGTGCGTGCGCCAGCAGGCCGCCCACGTAGTGCCGGGCCGTCTCACTCAGAAGACCATAGCCGTCTCTATCGAAGAAGAGGTTTGTCTCGTCGTTGAAGAGACTCTGGTGGACGTGCATGCCGGATCCGTTGTCCTGGAAGATCGGCTTAGGCATGAACGTGGCTACCATCCCGTGCTCGGCAGCAGTGTTCTTGACGATGTATTTGTAGGTCAGCACTTTGTCGGCCATTTCCGTCAAGGTGCTGAAGCCCATGTCGATCTCGGACTGCCCGGCCGTTCCGACTTCGTGATGATGTGCTTCCACATGCACGCCCGCGGCGATAAGTTTGTCGACCATCTCGGACCGCAGGTCCTGCAATTTGTCCGTCGGCGGCACGGGGAAGTACCCCTCTTTTGTGCGCGGCCGGTAGGCAAGATTGGGGCTGCCGTTGAGTCCGGAATTCCAGATGCCCTCGTTAGAATCGATGAAATAGTATCCCGAGTGACTCGTCTGGTCAAACGCCAGGCTGTTGAACACGTAGAATTCGACCTCGGGCCCCCAGTAGCTGGTCGTCGCAATGCCTGTCTCTCTGAGATAGCGCTCGGCTCGCAGCGCGACATGGCGTGGATCACGCGAGTACGGTGCCAAGGTCACGGGCTGGTGCACGGTGCACACCACACTCAGTGTCGGTACGCGCGTGAAGGGGTCGACGAACGCGGTTCGAAGGTCCGGAAGGAGGACCATGTCGCTCTCATGAATCTTCTGGAATCCTCGAATACTCGAGCCATCGAACCCGAATCCCTGATTGAGCGCGTCGAGCGAAATATTCATGAGCGGAATAGAAAAGTGCTGCCATCCGCCTACCAGGTCAACGAACTTTACGTCGACCTGGCGGATCCCGGCTTCTCGCGTCCACTCAAGCGTGTCCTCGGGTTGCGGTTCCGTGTTCGTCCAGGCCCCAGCATGTGTCGTTGCCAAAGTCGAAACCTCCGGTCGTTTTCCCAACTGTAGCGGCGCTGCGGAAGGGCGAACCAGATACGCACCGACAAAAAGTGCCTTGGTCGATTGTGCTTCGTGCACAATACGTGGTTCCCACTGCTTTGCTGCCTAGAATTGACCTGGAGTAACGATTGTGACCGACCTTTTTGGACGCTTGGACGACTCGACCACACCGTCAGAATCCGATGCCGCGGATCTGCGACCCGACACGCGCGGCGCAAGGTGGATCCGGCGACGGCTCGCCGGTGGAGTGGTAGCCATAACCACTTCGGTTGGCGGAGCCTACCGGGCCAGTACGGTCACAGGCTGCACAAGTGTTTCCACCGAGCCCCCGCAGTTTCTTGTTTCGATCGAGCTGGACAGTCAGATGGACGGTTGGCTGCTGGAGGCCGCGCTCTTCTCGCTAAATATCTTGCCCTGGGGCCAGCAGTTCTTCGCCGATCAATTCGCGGGCTTCACGCCGCTAGCCTCGCCGACTTTCAAAGGCATCGACCACTTCTTTTCTGTCACAGGTGCGCCGGTCCTCGCCGAGTCCATAGCCTGGGCGGATTGCCGCATTGTGTCTCATCTCCAGACGGGCGACCATCGCTGCTTCGTAGGAGAGGCAGTAGCGATCGGTCAAGGTCGTGGCGATGAACGAGACCCCCTGCTCTACTACCTGAGCCGGTATCGTCGGCTGGGCGGGACCGACCATCGACCCTAGCTATGTCTCATCCGATTCTCGGTCATACGCAATGGCCTGCGTCGGCGCCATCATCCGACGTTCTGCAAGCAGCCACAGGAGAAAGATACCGCCGAGGTCAAACAGCAGATCGCTCGGCGTGGGTAACCGGCCCGTGAACGGTACGAGCGAAGGCCAGGGCGCAAACCACAGCATACAGCTGATCCAGAACCAGGTCCGGTTGCGAGCCGTCACGCGGTCGAAGGCCGGCAAGCACAGAATTGCCGCTAGTACGATGCCGGTCGTGACGCGCGCTGCCCCCAGGATATTGCCATATGTAAGCGGATTGAGCATCACGACAAAAAGCTGCACATTCGCCAGCAGCAGCCAGACCTCAGTGGGTGCGTCGCTCTTCCAGAGTGCGTACAAAGCCACTCCCGCACATAGTAACGCTGGCGCAGTAACCCCCACGACCACCTCGAGTCGGAGCAGGTCCCAGGGCCAATGCGCAAAGATACCGGCAAACGGTACTAACTGAGGAAATAGGGCAGGAGGAAGCGCGGGTGAATTGGGCGCGATCCACAGCAGGAGAAACGTCTTGTAGACAGCCAGGGGAGCAAGCGCCGGGCCAAGCAGAAGAGCGGCTCTCGACACGCGCGCCCAAGGACGGTGTGACGGCGCCCCCATCTTTGCATCGAACAGTATTCGCAGGCCCAGTACGACCGGAAAGACGGCTACGGACTCTCGGGTCAGAACAGCAAGTCCGAACGCCACGGCGGACCAAGTGATTCTGCGGCGGCCCCCATAGGAAAACAAATAGACGCCCAGGGCGACCAAGCCGAAGGCCATTGGCTCCTCAAGATCGCGCTGCAAACAGATGAGCATCCCGGGAGACAGGCCGTAGACGAGAGCGAGCCAAGGCGAGAGTTGCTTTCGTTTCAGCCACAAGGCCACCACGAACGTGCCCGCGGCGAGCGCAAACCAGTTAATCACAATGAGCATGTACGGGATCAGGTCTAGCTGGCCGAAAGAGAGGAGCCGAGCGGTCATGGGGTAAAGGATGCGGGTATATCGGTAGTCCGGGCGGTCGACGTGGAAACGTGCATTCTCCGGATCGACAGCGATGTAGAACGAAAACTGGCCGTCGTAGCCATTGTTGGTCAGAGCGTAAGGATAGCGAGGATCGGGCTTGAACAGCATCTTCACGCCGGGCTCGAAGATATAGCGATGGCCCATGTGAATGAAGTCCCGCACGTCATGACCCGATCGCCAAACTCCAGCCAGCCAGACACCGTAAACCAGAATCACAACCAGAGCAACCGCCGATGCCGATCTGCCTGCAGTCCTCCACGAGGGTCCCGGTCTATCGATGTTCATCCGAATGGACCTTGATCACCGGCAGCGCGATCTCCCGACTACTTCCGTCCCGGCGCACGTATGCCATGACTCTAATTACGAGAGCCTCAATGGCTGATAGATCAGTGTATTCCGGTGAAGGCTATTTCACCGTCACGCTCTTGGCCAGATTTCGAGGTTTGTCGGGGTCGCAGCCACGAAGCAATGCGAGCTCGTAAGCCAAGAGCTGGGAAGCTGCTGCAATTTCAAACGGGGCTGCGTCCGAGCCTGATATCCGCAGCGTAATGTCAAATTCTTCCTCCTCACGTGACGATAAGCCCACGGTCAGAGCGCCGCGGGCGTGAACTTCGGCGGCCGCCGCAAGTGCTTCGCGTCGAAAATCCTCGTCCGGCGCGAGCACCATACATGGTGTCCCGAACGTGACGAGCGCAATCACGCCATGTTTGAGCTCACCGGCGGCGAATCCCTCCGCGTGCATGTAGCTCACTTCTTTGATTTTTAGCGCCGCCTCGAGCGCCAGCGGATAATTGTGATGGCGTCCCAGGATGAACATGTGTTGTTGGTCGGCTATTCGGCGGGCTGTTTCGCGTATTACGCCCCCCTCGGCTTCGCGATCCAGCAGTTCCTGCACGCGGCAGCTTGCGTCCATCAGTCGAAGCACTCCGCTCTCAATGTCCCCAGCTAGAGCGCTGGCAGTCAGGTGCAAGACGCCCAACTTCGCCGTATACGATTTCGTCGCCAAAACGCACCGCTCTGGTCCACACTCCAGGAGCACGGTGAAGTCGGCGTATCGGTGCAGCGATGATCCTTCCGCGTTGACCAGCGCCGCGACTCGTGCCCCGCGTTGGCGTGCAGCGCGTGCAGCCTCCAGAACGTCGATGGTCTCTCCGCTTTGGGAAAGCGCGATGACCAGGCTGTCCGGACCCAGCAATGGGTAGATCAGGCTCATCTCCGAGGCGGCCGCCGAGCTCACATTGCGACCGGCCATTTCGGAGAGCATGTACTTACCGGACTGGGCGGCATGATTCGCCGTGCCACACCCGATCACGTAGACGTCCCGAGAGCTTCTGATCATGTCGGCCAGAGCCTCTGCTTCGCTACCCTTGCGCTGCGCGATTTCCTGCAGCACGTGAGGCTGCTCGTGGATCTCCTTTGCCATGAAATGTGCGTATCCGCTCAGTCCCGCGCGCTGAGAATCCCATTCCACTTCGCGAATTTCCGCAGCAACAGCGGCGCCGGTATGAACGTCGAAGATCCGAATGCCTTCAGCTGAGAGTGTTGCGGCCTGTCCGTCCTCGAGAAAGCTGATCTTACGCGTATGCTCCAACAAGGCAATTGGGTCCGAGGCCAGGAAGACCCCATCGTCGGACCAGCCAAGAGCCAGAGGCGATCCGTTCTTGGCTGCGGCAACCTGGCCGCTCTGAGCATCGAGGACTGCTACTGCGCTAAGCCCTTCAACCTGGCGGAACACTTTGAGAAGCGCGACCACCAATTCGGTCTCGTTCTCCAGCTCCTCCTCCAGGAGGTGAACCATCACCTCCGTGTCGGTCTGCGACAAGAATCGGTGCTGGCGGCGCAACAAGGAGCGCAATTCCTGATGGTTTTCCGCGATTCCATTGTGAATGAGCGCAAGTCTGCCGCCACAGTCGGTGTGCGGATGAGCGTTCGCCTGCGTGACCGCTCCATGGGTAGCCCATCGGGTGTGCCCAAGCGCCATGGTGGAAGGCGGTAACGAGGTCTGTGCGTTTGTGACTTGTCCGACTGCCTTCTCGCACACCACCGTGTGATCTCTCGCGACTGCGACACCCCAGGAGTCGTAACCGCGATACTCCAGTAGTTGTAAACCTGCGATCGCCACCGAAGCGTCGCGATTCTGGCCCGCGACAAAGCCAAATATCCCACACATGCACTACTCCTGCGATTCGACAACAATGGTTAGGGGAGGGGAGCGTCTGTCTGGTTTGTCACGACGCTTCTGTAGGGGCCGGCTCCCGCCCGGCCGCCGTTGGCCAGCACGTGGCAAGTTCCCTGGGGTGGCGCAAGCGGGCATGGCAGGAGCCAGCCCCTACTTCACCCATTCGCCAGTGGTATCAACGGCGCAGATTAATTGGTCAGCCCGAGAAGCCCGATATACGTGCGCGCTCCAAAGCCTCTGGAGGGATCTAACGCAGATTGCACTCGGACGTTCTTTGTCAGGAAGTTGCCCGCCTGGTTTGCTCCGTCCGTAACGATCGTGCCGACCGAGAGGCCACCCGCCGAATCGTTCGATGAGCCTCTTCCTCGTCACCCGCCTTCGCGGGCCCGGCGCTTTGATCTTTCCCTCCTGTTCGTCACCTCCTCGTATAGGCAGAGTTGTACCATTTCTTGGGTTCGAGCGCAAATTAGCTTGGATTATTCATGTAGCGCGGCCTTCCATGGCCGCCGCGCGCCCGTGAATAAGCCAGGTTAGACCCGGAGCGCCGGCAGCCAGTCACGATTGAATCGATTCATCGCCGTTGTCACGTCGCCTTCCAGCCACGCCAGAGTGGCATCAGCCGCAGTATTCACCAGAGCGGGAAGAAGCGCCGCCTCATCCCGGGAGAAAGGGCCGAGTACGTGACCCACGGCAGACGCTTCGGGGCGTCCTACACCGACTCGCAGGCGGGCGAACTGATCGCTTCCTAATGCTTGAATGATCGACTTGAGCCCGTTGTGTCCACCCGAGCTTCCGCCCGGGCGCAGCCGCAGCGTGCCAAACGGAAGGTCCAGGTCGTCACACACCACGAGGAGCTGAGACAGCGGGACGCGATAGTACTGGAGCAGCCTGCGGACGGCATTTCCACTCTCATTCATATAGGTGATCGGCAGAGCAAGCAGAACTGGTACGCCACCGACTGTCCCGGTGGCAATTTCCGCGCGATGCCTGGACCGCCGAGGATGAAGGTGAAACCGTGTCGCGATTGCTCGGACGACCATAAAACCCACATTGTGGCGGGTGTTGTCGTATCGACCGCCCGGATTGCCGAGCCCGACGACGATTCGTAGCGCCCCGTCGGCCTCGGGCAGAGCGTCACGTTTCCAGAAACGCACTTAGCGTGCCTCTCGCAGAGGTTCCTTCGACCAGGCTCGTGCCAGGGAATGCCAGTCGTCGATCGACAGCGTCTCGGCCCGGCGTGTCTCATCCAATCCTGCTCGTCGCAAAAGACCTTTGGAACGATCGCGCGAAACGTTCAAACCCACGCTGAGTGCATTGACCAGCTGCTTACGTCGAGTTGAGAAACCGGCACGCACCAGGCGAAAAAAGAGATCTCGATCACCCGGAGCCAGGCGCTGACTGAACGGCGTGAGGCGTACGATACTCGACTCGACCTTGGGTCGGGGGAAAAACGCGCCGGAGGGCACTCGTGCAACGATTTTTGCGTCCGCATAGGCCTGAACGCTTACGCCCAGCAGGCTAAGCCGGCCTGGCGGCGCAACCATTCGCTCCGCCACTTCCCGCTGAACCATAAGCACCAGAACCCGTGGCTGACACCGCGCTTCGAGATAGTGCCGCACAATCGGGCCGGTCACGTAGTACGGAATGTTTCCCACGAGCTTGTAATCCCGCGGCATCCGCTCACATGGATCGACGTCCAAAGCATTTGCATGCCAGAGCTCAAGGTTTGCCACACTCGCAAATTCTTCCTGGAGCAGGCGATATAGGCTGTCATCCAGCTCCACGGCCACGACGTGTCCGGCCCGATCCGCCAGGGCACGCGTGAGGATCCCGGTTCCGGCACCGATCTCAAGTACCGTGTCCTCCGGTCCAAGCTCTGCTGCATCGACAATGTGGGTCAGAAAACTGCGGTCACGAAGGAAGCTCTGACCCAGGCGCTTGCGCGGCGTCAGCCCATGGCGCCGCAGTATCGCAGCAGGCAGTTCGCCAGATCCGGTACGCGGCATGAAGCGCTCACCTGAAGTATTTCTGTAGCCCGGCCATTCATGGCCGCCACGCGGTCGCCGGCCGCCGGTATGACGCCTGCATTCAGCTTCCTTAGGGCGTCCAGTCGGGTGCGTGAATCATTTACGCTACGCAGCTGCCTGCTTCTTGAGCAAGCCTTGAACCACGAGGCGCTGCGAATCCACCCAGTAAGGAGTACAGCTGATCAGTGTGACGGTAGGTGATCGCGTCGGATTCAGAACCGCCACGTCCGAGGGATCTACCGTGAGCTGATTGGTCACCACGTACGTGAAGACGGTGTGCCGGGTATAGAGGAGAATCTTATCCCCGGGTCCTAGTTCGCCGAGGCGCTTGAAAATCTCTCCCTTGATGTCATCGTGCGCCGACAGCGCGTCATTTCCCGGCGCACCCGGATTGGGGCTCGACGTCAGGTGCCCAACGGCCCAGTCCGCGACCGGCCAGATGCCATTCTGGGCAGGAGTCTGGACGACCGGTGAGTCCACGCCGATCTTGGGAATGACGATGCGAATCGCCGTCTCCTTCCCCGGTACCACTGCCGAGGTCTGCCTCGACGGCACGGCGATCTTCTGGTGGCCCGAAAGCCGATGAGCCAGCAATCGGGCTTGACGGCGCTGCGAAGCGCTCCAGCTCGGCGACTTGGCGGAGATGTGCTGGGCACGCTCATACGAAATGCCCACAAATAGGAGGATTGCAATCCCTCCTACCATGAGGAGCGAGCCCAAGAAGTGCGCCGCTCGTATCACGCTGACCCTCTCTACCTCAATGTCTAGGCAATTATAGCGTCGCATTCACCAGATAAGAGGTAGTCGACCACCGCACTGAGCGCTTTCCCTCGATGACTGACTCGGGATTTTTCGGCGGTCGACATTTCCGCGAAGGTGCGGCCCATGCCCGGATAGAGAAATATCGGATCGTAGCCGAATCCACCCTGCCCTCGGGGCTCGGCCGCAATGGTTCCCTCAACCGTCTTCTCGAAGACCTCCGCGTGACCCGTAGGACACACAACGGCGATCGCCGCTATGAAGCGAGCCGTGCGAAACGGTTCGGGCACCGCGCGAAGCCGTCGTAAGACGAGCTCCGTGCGGTCCGAGTCAGATGTCTGTGCTCCGCCATATCGAGCTGAGTAGACCCCCGGCTCCCCATTCAGCGCGTCGACGATGAGACCCGAGTCATCCGCCACAGTTATCAGTTTGCTGCCTGCTTGATAGGCCTTCGCTTTGAGCAGCGCGTTCTCTGCAAAGGCACGACCGGTTTCCTCCACGGCCAGGCTGATCCCGAGGTCCTTGGGCGACAGGACACAAAAGCCGTGCGGTTCTAAGTAGGCTCGAAATTCACCAAGCTTGTGGGCGTTGTTGCTGCCCAGTAGCACCACCGTGGCCACTTCGCCTCCCAGCTCAAGGATAATGGTGCGTGATGTCGCCTGAACCCGCCCTGCACGGCGACCCGGCCGTGAGCCACCTCTATGCTCACGTGCCTTTCTGCCCTCGCAAGTGCGAGTACTGCGCCTTTGTCACGCATATCGGCAGTCTCAAGCTCGTGGATCCCTACGTACATGCACTCAAGCTCGAGTCGCGTGAGCTCGCTTTCGCTCGACCCGACGGCCCGTTGAAGACCGTGTATTTCGGAGGCGGAACTCCGAGTCTGTTGCCACCTGCCTCTATTTCGGACCTTCTCACGCATCTAGATCAGCTATTTGGCCTGGCTCCCGGCTGCGAGATCACGCTTGAAGCGCATCCGCAGACGGTGGACGGGCGCAAGCTCCGCGATTTCCGGTACGCAGGTGTCACCCGTCTGAGCATCGGTGGTGAGAGCCTTGACAATACGGAGCTGGCGCAGCTCGGACGCGATCACGATGGCGGGCGGGTTTTGACCGTCGTTGAGATGGCGCGGGCGGCGGGGATACAGAGCGTGAATGTCGATTTCATGTATGCCATCCCGGGCCAGACTACGGCAAGCTGGGCGAGGACACTGCACACCGTCTTGAGCGCCATGCCGGATCACCTCTCGCTCTACCCGCTTTCCATCGAGCCTCGCACGGTCCTCGCGCGTAGGTGGAGGCGAAATGAGCTCCGTGTGCCCGGCGATGACACGGCGGCGGCCATGTACAGCCTGGCCTGCTGCCTGCTCCGAGATGCCGGATATGACCACTACGAGGTTGCCAATTGGGCGATGCCCGGCCACCGATGCGCCCATAACATGGCCTACTGGTACAACCGCGAGTTCTTCGCGATAGGCGTGGGTGCTCACGCCTATCTGAAGCCATACCGAACGGAGAATGTCGCTCAGACGCGTCGCTACATCGAGCGCGTCCATGCTGGCGAAAGCCCTGTCCGCGAACGGGTGCAGCTGAACGTCGCAACTCAGTTCTCAGAGACCATGATGCTGCGCCTCCGGTTGCTTGGGGAGGGAGTCGATCTTGGCGAGATACGCGACGAATTTGGCGTCGACGTGCCCCGCCGCTTCGCGGACCAGCTCGGGCTGCTAACCGGCCTTGGACTTGTGGAGTTGAATCGGGACCGTCTCGTGCTGGCCGAGCACGCAGTCCCCATTGCCAACGAGGTGTGGCAATACTTTATGTAAAGATTTCTGTCCACAATTTGACAATCCGTGGGGAAAACTGTAACCTGAAACCTGCGTGTTGGCCCGATCTCTACCTCCAGTTCGGTTC
>Ga0207416_1003085_pt1 | contig 16622 bp, 16 predicted proteins | sample PaiPotPPM11metaG_FD_184107 | JGI IMG/M metagenome (GOLD analysis project Ga0207416, IMG submission 184107) | Iron sulfur acid spring bacterial and archeal communities from Banff, Canada, to study Microbial Dark Matter (Phase II) - Paint Pots PPM... ...
GTGCAGTTCCTGCTCCCTGGCCTGATAACGGGCAAATGCAGTCATGATCTGGCTGATGTCGATGGCTGTCACACGCTTATCTGGATGGGAGCGCGCTACGTCCAGCGCCCAGCCGCCGGGGCCACAGGCGATGTCGAGAATATCATGGACGTTGCTCAGATCGAGTTGCGGCGGAAATAAGCCGCCCATACAGCGCGTCAGGATGCGGTCTTGATTGATCAGGCGCGCCATTTCGGCGGCGTTCTCAGCTTCTATGAAGTATGTGCCGTCCCCTTGAGAAGTCTCTTGTTCTTCTGCCATAGGAAACCATCCTTCTTGATCTGTAAATAGAAGTAGTTCCTTGCCGTTTGAGGAAGGAATGTTTGCCGTATTTTACCACGCACTGCTGCAAAGGGAGAGCTGCTTCACTCCAATCCTGAAGAAAAGCCTTGCCATAATTCCTAATCAAGAAGCAATACGTTGCCTTGATAGGGAGGAATATGCTACTCTTCTTGGGTCTCTCATTGGGACACACACCTTGAGATTAGGAGCAAGTCATGACCAGACCCCTCGATGGTATTTCCCTTCAAACCTACTTCCGACGTCTGGGCCTGCAACCAGAAGCGCAGGAACTCTTGATGCGTGTTCGCTCCTCCCCGCCAAGCCGGACGCCAAGCAGTCGTGCGGGCAATATGCCTGTGTGGTATCCGTCGAAGAAGATGCAGTGCATCATGAAGGCAGAGAGTGCCAAAGTGGAATTTGCCTTTTTGTTGGAGGCTGAACATGACGACAGTGTACTAGAGTTCTGGGACCAGCCGCCGCCCATACCTCTGGAGTATCGCGACAGGCACGGACGTCTCCAACGACCACTGCATACTGCTGACTACTTTGTGTTTCGTTATCACGAAGCCGGTTGGGAAGAGTGTAAACCCGTTGAAAAATTGATCCAGTTTGCGCAACAAGGCTCGACTCGCTATGTACTCGACGAAAAGGGGAAGTGGCGATGTCCGCCAGGTGAGGCATTGGCAGCGAAGTACGGACTGACCTACCGGGTACGAGCATCCGATCAAATTAACTGGGCAGCTCAGGACAACTGGCTCTACCTCGAAGACTACTACCAAGACCTGGAACGGTTGATCATATCTGATCGTGACCTCTCAACGCTCCATCAGATCGTTGACGAGCATCCTGGTATCACGCTCACCGACCTTCGCGCAATGCCTTCTTCCATCCGCTCTGATCGGATCAATATTGCTATTGCCAGGCACGCCCTCTACATCGATCTCGTTGCTCATCGACTGACAGAGCCGGAACGTACTCCCGTCTTCCGAGACCATGAAACTGCACTGGCCCATCAGCATCGCGGCCAAAGATCCGACGATCTTGGCATCGCAGCACATCCAGTCGTGATCGAGCAGGGGAGCCAGGTGATGTGGGATGGCAGGTCGTGGCGCATTGCAGTTGGGCAGACAGAGCTGACTTTGGTGGGTGAAGGTGGTCTTCCCGTCTCCCTCTCGCGTTCGGCCTTTGATGCTCTCGTCAAGGAAGGCAAGATTGTCGGCGTCCAAGCAGCAATCCACTCTAGCATTACTGCTGAAGGAGAAGCTCTTCTGGACATGGCACGTGATGTGGATCTGGCAACAGCGACCTTTCGCAACCGGGTGATCAACCCCGACCAGTATCACGACGACGAGCAATCTGCGCTTGCTCGTCGTGTTGCAACCATTCCCGCACGGACAAAGCGGCATTGGCAACGGTTGTACCGGGATGCGGAAATCACCTACGGGAGTGGGTACATCGGCTTGCTTCCACACTTTACCAGTCGGGGAAGCATCAGGAAGATTGCTGCCGAGGTCATTGCCCTCCTCGAAACTGTCCTCACAGAGAACTATGATACGGTGACACGGAAACCCAAACGAGGAGCTTACGGTGAGTACCTCACCCGGTCTCAGGAGAAGAAGCTTCCCTCGGTGTCCCAGAGAACCTTTTACACTCAGGCAAAGCGACACAAAACGGTGTATGAGCAGGTGCTTGCACGAGAAGGTGCGCGAGCCGCCTACCCGTTCAAGGAATATCACCATCAAGACGAAAAAACCATCAATCGGCATGGGAGCTACGCCTGGGCGATGGCGCATCTCGACCATCTAGAAGTCGATCTCCAGCTTTGTGATTCTCAGACCAACCACCTTCTGGGCAAATGCTGGCTTACGCTGATGATTCTCTCCCACCCTCGAAGGATCGCCGCGTTCTACCTGACCTTTGACCCGCCTTCCTATCGCTCGTGTATGATGGTGATGCGGCTGTGTGTCAAGCGGTACGGGAGACTTCCAACGGCGATTACCGTAGACGGTGGACCGGAGTTCAGGAGCGTGTACTTTGAACAACTGCTCGCATTGTACCGTGTGCGCAAGCACCAGCGCCCAGCTCACGAACCGCGGTTTGGCTCTCCTCTTGAGCGGCTTTTTGGCACGATGGAAACATCCTTCATTTATCACTTGCTTGGCAATACGCAGGCGAGCCAGCATCCACGGACCATGACCAAAGCGACTGATCCTGAACGCCGCGCGGTTTGGACCCTCCCTGCCCTGACCGAACGAGTCCAGCACTGGGCCGACGAGGAATATGATACGATCTTGCACCCGGCATTGAACCTGCCGCCACGCGACGCCTATGCACAGAGCATGCAGCGAGATGGCGAGCGAGATCACAAACGTATCCCCTATGATGACCGCTTCAAAAAAGCGACCTTTCCCACGACACGGAAAGGAATGGCACTCGTGCAGCCTGGGATCGGGGTACGAATGAACTACCTGGATTACTGGTGCGACGAGATGCGTGATCGGGCGGTTGAGCGGACCAGCGTGGCGGTGCGGTACGACCCCTTTGATGTGACGATAGGCTACGCCTGGATCGACAAGCAGTGGAGGAAATGTGTCTGTACGGCTGATGGTCTTGCTGGTTGCTCCGAACGCGAACTCCAGCTCGTCGCAGCAGAAGTGCGTCAACAGCATCGCCTGGTGTATGGAAGGGAGCAAGCAGAGATCACCCAGAAGCAGTTGGCAGACTTCCGACGCAAGAACTCGGCCAAAGAAGTGATTCTGCGCCAGCAACGCCTTGATCAAGAAACCAGAGCGGCCCTTCGCGTCCTCGAAGGTGGGCGAGAGAACCAGTCATCAGCCAGTCCGTCTCTTCTTCCCACTGACCCCCCACACGTTGGAGGCACCGCGGAGCCATCATCGCGTCGCTATGTGGTCGGAGACGGCGATACGCTCCGGGTGTTGAGGAGACTGCGCTAATGAGCATGCAATTTCCTGTCGCAAATCCACCACAGGATGAAGGACCAGAACGGTTTGATCCAGCTTTACTCACCCAGTCAGCGGCGATGCGACTGGTCTGGTTTGAAAAAGAGTGTCTCATTGAGCATGCCCGCCTCACCCAGGCGTGCAGCGCCATCTTGCAGACGATTTGTTCGCCTGGGGAGGGGGCGGGATTCAATCGACTCGGGACGATGGTGCTGGTCATTGGACCCGCTCGTGTAGGAAAAACCACCCTGATCGAAGAACTGAAGAAGCGACTCCTGGAACGGGCGAGGGAACGGATGATGCATGATCCCAGCCACCTCCCCTTTGTGAGCGTGAACGCTCCTGAAGCGGGAAGCGGTCGCTTCAACTGGGTGGACTACTACACGGCGGTGTTGCGAGCGGTCAACTATCCCTTTCTCCACCGCGAGAAAATGGGAGTGCGTGTACGTGACTTGCGGGAGGCGATGGAAGAAGCTTTGATCCACCACCAGCCCTACGCCGTCATCGTGGATGAGGCTCACCATCTGGCGAAAGCAGCGAGTGGGCGTGGGTTACAGGATCAGCTTGATCACCTGAAATACCTGGAGAACCGCACTGGAGTCTGTCATGTCCTGGTTGGAACCTACGAGATGCGACGGTTTCGCACCGTGACCGCACAGTTGGCGGGTCGCAGTATTGATGTGCATTTTCCGCGCTATGATGCCACGGTGAAGGAGGACCGCGAGGAGTTTCGGAGTACCCTCTGGGCGTTGCAGCGGCAACTGCCGGTAGAAGAAGAACCTCTGCTGGCTGAATACTCCTGGGAGATGCTCTACGCTCGGAGCATGGGCTGCATTGGCTTACTGAAACTTCACCTCAATCGCGCACTCAGCCTGGCCCTTACTGAAGAGGCCAGCACTGTGACAGAGGATCATTTGAAGGCGACAGCCACCTCGGAAGATCGCTTGAAGGAAATGGTAAACACAGCCCTGAAAGGGGAGGAAGACCTGATGGAAGCGAAAGGGGCAGATGAGCGTCTGTTGACCCTGCTTGGACTCAGAGAGCCGGAGATGCTTCTGAAGAGGGGGGCCACACCATCTGAGGCCACTCACGATCGGTCCAAGGCAGCATCTTCGTTCCACGGGAGGAAGCCAGGGGATCGCAAGCCCGTTCGTGATCCCATTGGCCCCCAGCCCGACCACACCCAAGCGGACGGTGACGAAGACAAGCATCGGATAGCCGGATGAAGAAGACGGATACGCGTTCGCCGGAGGAAATCGAGTGACGAGCCATGAACCATGTCAGCGCTCTCCAGAGTGTTCTGGAGGCGAGATGCCATCTCGCAGTAGGCTTTACAGCCTTCCTCCAATGGGTATGGGAACCTCTGATGTGGAGTGCCTGACCAGTTACATCAATCGGCTGGCATGGACCTACCGCGTTGGCCCACAGTTGCTCGTGGCACAAGAGATTGTGCCTCATCTGAGGACCATGCTGGACCGTACTTCCCATCTTCGGAGTTTTTGTCGGGGTGAAGCGATCCCCGCGAATGGTTGGGGAGAACTCGCGGTTGATTGGTCGGAGACCCTTGGGCGATTGACGATGCGTTCAGATCTTCACCAACTGACCATACGCCCGTGGGCAACTGGGCTTCCCTCTCGTGGACTGCTACGCTCGATGCCTGCCTGGTGTCCACTGTGCTATGCGCAATGGCGCGAGTGCGGGTTGCCTGTCTATCAGCCATTGCTCTGGATGCTTCAGGCTGTGACCGTGTGCGTACCACACCGTCAACGACTAGAAGAACGCTGTCCCCACTGTCAAAAACGCCAGTCGATCATTGCTGCCAGAGCGAAGCCTGGAAACTGTACGCAATGTGGATGCTGGCTGGGACCGTCTCCAGAAAGGAGCGGATCGCAAAAGATCGACGACGAAACGCTGACTTGGCAGAGGTGGGTGAAGCACAGTATTGAGGAGCTTCGCCAAGCTGGAGCCTCCTCTGGCCCGCTCCGATGGGATCAGCTTCCTCTCGGCATTGCCGTCTGCGTGGAGGCAGTAGGCGGAACTGTCACGTTGAGTAAGATGGTGAATATTCCTCATGCCCGGCTATCGCTCTGGCGAAATTTCAAGTGTTCTCCGTCTCTAAAGAGAGTCCTCGATCTGTGTTATGCCCTGGATATTTCACCAGTTGAGTTGATGAATACCGATCTGGCTAGCTTGCAAGAAGCCATGCAGGCACGAAGAATATCCCGGCCTGCCCGTCCGAAACCTCCTGCCCCTCATCGGGTGGACAAGGAACAGGCGTTAGAACTGATCCGAGCCGTGCTTGATGGCCGGGAAGCACCCCTGCCAATCCGTCAGGCGGAACGTCGTTTGGGACTGGGAGCAAGAACGTTGGTGTACCACTTCCCGCACGAATGTGCTTTGCTGGCTACTCAATATCAAGCGGAGCGTGCAGAGCGAGCAAGAAAGCGGATAGCACAAGACGCTGATGAGATTCGGCAAGTCACTCTCACTCTCCATGCTCAAAAAGTATCCCCAAACGAGGAACAAGTGAGGGCAACGCTCTCTAACCCAAATGTGATGGCGAGACCGGAGATCCGGGCCATCTGGCATGCAACCCGACAGGAGCTTGGACTTGAATCACGAGACAAGGAAGGCCGATGAGTGTCAAATCGGAAGATGAAAATGGCCGCTGCGGCCATTTTCATCTTCTATTTACAGGAAGCCCCATCCGATATCAGCGGTTTGCGCCCCCAGGCTGAAACAAAGAAGAGGATTCCCCAAAAGCCAGGGGCATACATATCTGTTCGTGTCTGCTCTTGTAAACGAGCCAGTTCTGTTTTCCCGATCACTTTCATCTTCACCATCACCTGTCCCATCGTTTGCATGCCCTTGATCACGTCCTGAACAAAGATCTCCCGTCTCGGCATCCCCGCAGAAAAATTGAAGAGATGTGCTGTTTCCTGGATCTGCTCGCATCCCAGCAACTCTAACATTGGTCGAAGCAACAGAATCACCCCGGTATGATAGCCTCCAGGGGAAATCGTCTTCCCCATTCGCTCAAGGGCTGTAATAAACTTGACGTTGTGCTGTTCAAAGACGTTGCTGTTCGTGATGGGCGACATCTCGCTCTCTGTAAAGCGAAGCACGCCGCCAGGACGCAAGACCCGAAACCACTCTCGTACCACCGCTTCGCGATTCTCGGTCAGAAACCATTGGACAAGGCGTGCATTGACCAGATCGAACGACGCATCGGGAAAATCCATCTGCTGAAAATCCATGACCATGAAATGTGTATTGGTCAGTTGGTCAACCATGACTTGCTGTTGCGCATAGTCAATGACCAGCGAACTGGTATCAATACCAGTAACTTGCATCGAAGGATAGCTGTGTGCTATTTCTCGTGCCCAGCCCCCTGGGCCGCAGCCGACATCCAGCACCTCATGTATAGTCTGAGGATCGATGCCGGGCGGCAGCAAACCAGAAACCGACCGGGTCATGAGTCTATCCTGCTCAAGCAGACGAGCCATCTCAATAATGCTCTCTGCGTTCGCAATATAGTCCGACATGAGAACTTCCTTCCTATCAAAAGAGAGAAAACTGGTCTTTTTGGAGTAATCGTCCGTTCGCAAGACGAACTAAGGCCAGGGTTGCCAGAGAGGTAAGAACCGTGGTATTGACCCGTTCATCCGACAAACCAAAAAAAGGGGGAAGCGGCTCATAGAGGGCAGCAAGCGTTGAGTCCCATCGGGCAAGCATGTCTCTGGTGAATGGCGCCCGGCCTTTTCCGCTTTCGGGAAAATCAGCCCACCGGATGGCTCCCCATGCTCCCACACTCACCCAGTCTGGCTCCCAAGCTGCCCCAGGCCAGGGCGTCCAGAGCAACGCAGACGCCGGAAGATCGTCTGGCAGGGGATATGGACAAGGAACCACTGGCGTATTAGGCGCATCCTGCCGCCAGCACCACCAGCACGGCTCCTGTGCATCCACGGTCGAAGGCAGCCAGCCGCGCGCGTGTGAGTGCAGTATCCGCATGATCAACAACGCGGCGGCGCTGGAGAAATCAGGCAAGCCCCATTGCCGGTAGCGGAGAAGCCCGCGTTTGTGCCAGGCAGAAATGGTTTGCAGAGGAATGCGCCGTTTCCCCGGCGAATTCGCGGTGATGGCCTTCATCAGCCAGCCGGTGGTGATCCCAAAATCCTCCCCACCTGGATCAGATTTTCCTTCCGACCGGTTCACCGGGTATCGCTGCTCAACCTGTACCTGTACAAACGGCTCCATGAAGGTAAAGATACTCTGGCGGGATGAACGAACCTGGCGCCTCAATTCATGTGGTGTGAGGTTCAGCGTCGTCAAAAGATGCTGGACAAACGGGAAAGACAGGGGCGCAAAGTCTGGTAATAAGCATTCGAGTATCTCCTTTTGCACCTGCATCATTCCTTTCTCTGAGAGCAACCCTTCTTCTGTTCCCATTCTATCGAAAGTGGGCAGGAAACGCAAGAGGCAACGGTATATTCAGGCTTTATTCTCTATTTCTCTGTAGAGACCCGAACAGGTACCCGCCACCATCATCTATTGCTTCTTGAATATTGGGGAATAGACGGTCATTTTTCACTTCCTCTTGACAATGGCCCTGAATATCTGCTATATATCTTAATGGTTATTGCCCTTCTATTATCCATTTGGTTGAAGACGGCATTGTGACGCCACAGATACCATCTTTTGCCGCCTTTTCCAATCAACCACGGGCAGAACCGTTGGGCGATCTCCACCCGATGGGATCGCCTACCTTACCAATGGGGTATAGACTTTGATCGAAGAGGGTTATAAATTTCGCCCAAACGAAATCTTTCGAGCCAGAAGTACCGTCTATCCTTTATAGAATGGAGACGAATATCGTGTCTTTCGACTGTATTGATCAGACGAGCGAGCCTTTTCCTACCCTGCAACTCGCATTGCCCAAAAATCGCCTGTTGCTTGCCATTGCTGACACGCGCACCCTCTCCTTCCTCTCAACTGATGCTCAGCGTCCATCGCAAAATATCCTTGTCCAGCAGCGTTTTAGCCCCAACGAGTGGCAGATCCTGATAGTACTCTTACAATCCTATCCTCTGGCAGTTTCACACAGCCACCTGTTTGCCAAATTACAGCACCTATCGCCACAGCAGAGCCAACGGCAACTTCAGGCAGCCCAACGGAATGGACAATTGCGTGAGATATTGCGACCGTTACGCGAAGTGGTCTCCAGCTTGCGTCGCAAATTGCAGCCGTTTTCACTCGGTATCGCTGTGCAGCAAGGGAGCGGCTATACCATCACCATCCGTCACTAGCTACTGCTATTCTGCTGGAGAAACGAATCCTCAATTTGGGGAATGATATAGCTTCTAAGGCAGCCATACAAGACGTTTTATGCTCAAAATCCCGTCACTGTGACGCCAAAAATTCTGTCACCATGACGGAAAAAAATTCGTGACTGTAACGCCAAAACTCGGCCATTTTTTATAGATTTTTTGCCGCATGTCCAGGTACACTTATCACTAGCTGATTGCTCTGCACGACAACGCGATCATTCACTACAGGCCATCGATAGGTTTTTCTGCCAATAAGCAACCGACCGGTGATAAAAAAACGAAAAACGTGGGAGTCGCAGGCAATCTCGTCGCACCTGAACAACTGCATACCCGTAGTTCTCCTAACCCAGGCTGGCACACGCGCAAGTCGCCCCTTTCAGCGGCACGGCCTGCATCACAGGTCGTAAGAGAAGCGCCGCGATCACCTCGTGACCTTGCAGCATGCAATTGAACGAGGGACAGGGTTCAGCGTAAGCGGTGATGCTGGCCTGGATATGACAGCATGACGACGGGTTTTATCGTCATGCTGTCATAGGGCAGCAAGATGTGTTGACGTGTCCGCGTTTTGCTGTGGTGAACCCTCATCAGCTTGATTGTAGCGACCGGGAGGAGTGTTCATTTCTACTTTATTGCCAGGTATTCGAGAAGAGCAGGCACACGACAGGAATCATCCCTGACACGGTGATCCTATGAGCGCTCATGCGCCTGCTCTCCTCTTTCCTGTTTACCGCGCAGACTACGATGTCGTCGATGGATGCTTGCGACGCTTATAGGTCAGCAGCGAGTCTTCGTAAATAAGCCAGGTGCGACCAGTTTTTTCACCTTCGATACGACCGGCACTGAGGAGGCGTAACAGATGATCTTGCCGGTAGCCGGATACTTCATGGGCCTCGGCAGTGGAAAGTAAAATACGCTCTCCCTGCGCACTCTGCCGTACCTCTCGCTTTTTCCGTGGGCCTTTCCGACCAGGAGTTCGGGGTTGTGCCAGAAATGTGAGCAAAGAGTCTTCGTAGACGAGCCAATCACGCCCTACTTTGACACCTTCAACCCGGCCAGAGTGAAGAAGTTGCCAGATATAATTGTGACTGAGACCTGATCGGTTGCTGGCTTCAATCGCAGTAAGAACGGCACGACCATTATATTGTTGACCTTGTTGCGGCGTCTTTTCCACTACAAGCTCCTACGTTCTTGAAATATTGTGGCTGATAGTATCATAACGGATTTCATGCTGCCTTTCCCATTGTTCAGAAAGTTAGTTGTAGAAAAAGCCTTGACAAGCAGAAGATTATGATTTATATTTATTCAGGCAAAGGAAATCAACGGAAGAAAGGTTCCATGGAACGCTCATACAAGCATTCCATCCAGTTTCTTCGAACGTAGTGCGATGTCTCAGAGAGTCACAGCACACATAGGAAAAACGCCATGACGCTCAACAAGCGTCCGGCGTCTTCCTGTGAAACCCTTTGCTAGACGTTCTGTTCTGCTCATATGGCCTGACCTTCGGCCTCGGAAACTGATGAATCAGACATATGACAGGCAGAACGGCCCAAAACCAGTGACGCTCTACCCAGGAATGGGCAGCGTCCGTCCATTGTTCGCAGCGTCTCTCAACGTGCGTCAGCTTTGACGGGTCAAGGAGTAGTATACCTGCTCTCGTCTGAAAGTCAAGAGTACATTGCTGCGCTGCTGTATGTATCGAGCGTTATAACGCTGTGTCATCAGCGTTGTCGGCAAAAGAGCGTTTGTTGTCGTTATTCTGACGACTTCTGACATGATGGATGGCGCACACACGCGGTTTGTTTCCTGGCGCTGTAGACAATTTCACGTCATATGTCGTCATTGTGACGACCTCGCATTCCAGAAAGAGATGCTGCCTATGCACACCACCATTCACCGTGACAGCTTCCTGGCAAAGATACTCGAAGGGTTGCCGCTCGAAAATTCCAGAAGGCAATCGCTACCTCGTTCTGTTCCATTCAGGATGCCGGGCCAGGGTGCAGAACTCTCGGCGCTGATCGTCGCCATCGATAATGGCAATGACGCCTTCAAAGGCGCGATCATGCACGCTGGAACGCCTACGCTGATCACGAAACGCATCGTTACGGCCTACGCGCCGGCCAGGACCATTCGTCTTGGCGAAGGCATTACCACCTATCAGGTCAGTGACTCCGAGCCGTTCTGGATGGGTGAAGATGCGCTTTCCGCCTCACCGTCGGAAAGCCTGCCGGTTGGCCTTACCCCTGAACGGCTACCTGATAAACGGTTTCAGGCGTATTTCGCGGCTTGTCTGGTCGCCTTACTTATTGAGGCCGGGTACGCGCCGGGTACACACCATTTGTATACCAGTTTCGGCATTCCCAACGAGGAGATGACGTTGCAGGGCGCACAACCCGAAGTGAGTCAGGCGCTCCACCTGCTTTTCAACGTGCCGTTCGCGGTGAAACGCACTGACGAGCAAGGCCGCCTCACCGACTGGAAGGTGCGACTGATCGAACTGGCTCCCTATCCTCAGAGTTTTGGCGCTTTTGCGGCATGGTATTACACGATTGACGGTCGCGCTGTTGAAACGAGCGTCGTGCGTCATGTGACGTTAGATATTGGCGGCGGTCAGTGCCACGATTGCGCAGTCGATCTTGACCGGCGGCCTGACGGACGGGTGAAACTACGCATGTCGGCCAGCCTGCTCGGCGAGGGTACGATTGCCATTGCGCGTGCCGCGCGGGAGGTCATTCGCGCTCGCCATCCGGGCATTCACCTTACGGATGCCGAGGCTCAGCAGGTTCTCTTGACCCGGCAGGTGATTGTAGGTGGACACCGCGTCGCCGTGGACGATCTGGTCGAGGATGTGATTGCCGCTCGATCGCAGCATCTCTTCACCCGGATGCTCCCCTTTGTGCAAGAAGGACGCAACTTCCTGATGTTCACCGGCGGCGGTTCCGCGCTCCTGGAGCAGCAGTTGCGAGCAATGGTCGTACCGACGCGCACGCAAAGCCAGTATCTGTTCGTCCCGGCCGCGCTCTTGCCCGTCTTGAACGTGGTGGGCGGCTACGTCTTAGCCCAGGCTTCGGTGCAGAAAGTACTGGCCGAGCGGGAAACGTCCCCGCGCCGTCTGACGACTGCTGAGACGAGGTGATTGCGCGATGAGTAATTACCCTGTCTCGCTGCGCAATATTCCCGCTGAAGTTGTAGAGATCGCGCAGGCCATCGCAGAACACACCGGTCTCTCTATCGCCGATGTGTACCGGCTTGCCTTAGCCAGCGGCGTGCTGGTGGAAGCGACGAAGATCACGCCGGATCGCACTGGAACCTATGCCGGTCTCAATGGGCCAGTACTGGCACAAGCATTGCGGCGACACCTGAGTTCGGCGATTGATCTGCTGATCGCCTTTGGAGAGTATCCTGCATCTGCTGTGCTAGCGACTGGAGCAATGCCCTCATCTTTAGGAGAGTCACATGCCCTGCCATCTGAGCAGGATACGCCGGAGATGGCATTTGATCCCGCACTTAGCGACGAGCTGGCAAGCCTGGGCATTGGCCTGGGACTCTCCACGCGCTGGGATGAATCATCCAAAACGTAATCCGTCAGAGAGGAAAGGTACTTATATTGGAAAGGACGTTGTATCCATGTTACAGACCACGATAAGACGATCCGCACCCTTACGGGTCCGGCTGGTTTCCATCGCAACACCGACCGGGAAACAGGATCTGCTTCCACCACCAGGGTACGCGGTGGCGATTTTGCCCACTGGCAGCGCCATGCCGCTTGGCATCGTGCCGTATCAAAGCGCCGAGGATGAAAGTACGCGAGATGCCCCTTCCTTCGGAGTCTATACCCTGGACTGGCGCTTTGAAGCGGTCCCTCCGGCTCACGGTATCTGGCCGCACACAGGCACCATTACCTGCGCAACCTATGCGGATGCCTGCCTCTGGTGTCAGCGCAGGCAGGAAAACGCGCACCTGCTCAGCCTGTACCAGGAACAGACGGCTCGTCTGGAATGCTACCCTGAGCGTTCCGTGTGGTATCGCGAGGAAACGGAGCGGCTCTTACGTGAGACTGGCTATCACTGGCCCGGCGATGATCGCGATGGACCATTTCTCCTCACGATCTACGCCACCGAAGTCTCACTCTGGATCAATGCATCATCGCCTTACCTGCCGAGGCTCTGCCTGCGTGTTCTGGCAAGCGATCGTGATGAAGTCTGGGAGCGAGCCTATGCTGCCGTCGCGAAGATGTGCGGCAAGAGCAGAAGATAGGCTTGCTGTGCCACGATCTCCCGCGTCTTCACGCTGGTCGAGAGATCAAACGCGGACGGCAAGGGAAGACAGCGACCATGCTCATTCTGTTATTGACATTTATGCTGGAAAGGAGGTTCAGCGATGGAAACTGCGATCACAAAGATCGGATATTGTGTTCGCTGCCATGAAAAGCGCGAAATCAAGAATGCGCACGCGGCCACGCTCAAAAATGGCAAGCCCGCCGTTCAGGGAATCTGTTCCGTGTGCGGCACAAATATGACAGTCATCACCAAAAAGATGTAGGCATTGCTGAAGCTGATGCCCTCAGCCGACATCTCTTACGAAATGATACGGCTGGGGGCTATGAAAAAATTATCGGGAGGTTTGGAACTATGAATATGACACAGCAACAAGAAGTATCCCCAAAACCACTTTTGCTCAACATCTCACAGGCGGCGCAGATGCTGGGATTGGGACACACAAAACTATATGAGTTGATCGCTAACGAAGGGCTGCCAGTCGTCCGCTTCGGACGCGCGGTCCGCGTTCCGTACTCGTCACTTCAGGACTGGATCAAGCGGCGAGAAGAGCAGGGCCGGTCCGCATGATGGTTTTCTCTGAAAGTGCCTCTGATGTTTTCAGTTATAAGGAAGTGAGCAAAAATAGTGGCGAAGCGCGGGCATGGTGAAGGTTCGATCTACCAGCGCAAAGATGGACGTTGGGCAGCGAGTATTACTCTTGAGGGTGGTGGACGGAAAACGCTTTATGGAGCAACTCGCAAAGAGGTGCAGGAAAAGCTTCGTATTGCGCTGAACGAACAGAAACAAGGCATACTGGCAACAGGACCTCAACAGACAGTCAAACAATATCTAGAGCAATGGTTTGAAGAAGTGCATAAACCAACGCTGCGGATTACCAGCTATGCCAGATATAGGGTGCTTTTGCGGAAACACATTCTTCCTGTCATTGGGCATCTTCAATTGCAGAAGCTAACTCCCCAACAGGTACAGGCTCTCTATTCGCGAAAAGTAAACGAAGGAATGGCTCCGAAGACCATCCAGAATATGCATGGCCTGTTGCATAAAGCATTGGATAATGCTGTAAAGTGGGGACTGGTTCCTCGTAATGTATGCGATGCGGTTTCGACTCCGCGATTGCCTCACCATGAGATATTTCCTTTGACAAGGGAGCAAGCCCAGCAATTTGTTGCAAAGATAGAGGGACACCAATTGGAGGCTTTGCTTGTGTTTGCTCTGGTGACAGGAATGCGCGAAGGTGAATTGTGTGCTTTACGATGGCGCGATATCAATTTTGATGATATGACGGTACAAATCTGTCGTACTGTAGCTCACGTGACAGGCTATGGATATATCGAAAATGAAACGAAAACAGCAAAGGGAAGGAGGATGATCGTCTTGCCGCCGTTTCTCATCGATCTGCTCAAACAACATCGAGAGCGACAAATACAGGCGCGGTTGAAGGCAAGCGATAAGTGGATAGAGAAAAATTTAGTCTTCTGCAATAGACGCGGGAACCATCTTCATCCTAATTCCTTGATACTCAGATTTCACCGGCTTCTTCGTGAAATAGGCTTGCCGCGCATTCGTTTTCATGACCTGAGGCACAGCACGGCAACGATCCTGCTCAGTATGGGCGTCCATCCGAAAATTGTTCAGGAACTCCTTGGACACAGCCAGATCAGTACGACGTTAGACATCTACTCTCATGTGCTGCCTTCGCTGCAACAAGAAGCAATGGGGAAGTTAGATAAGTTGTTTCGGCCTGATCAAGAGAATGAAGACGGCGAAGAGCAAAGCGATCATTGACTTGCGCTAATTTTGCTGTCAAGATTGCTGTACAGGAAGGTGGGTTATGAAACGATGGTCTCGTTAAAGCTGATGGGAAGCGGCTTCGCTCATGGCACTGTTGCCGGAAAAGGGGAGGTTGCTTCTCATTCCCCTATTTGTTACAATGTGCGTACATCTTGTCATTGGGCATCATGGTGACAGTTATGGAGGAGCAGCCTGTGTCGAAAGTGTACGCAATTGCGAATCAGAAGGGCGGCGTCGGCAAAACCACTACCGCGATCAATCTCGCCACGTTTCTTGCCGCCGCCGGACGTCGGGTCTTGCTGGTCGATATGGACCCGCAGGCCAATACAACCAGCGGCATCGGCGTTTCCAAGCATCTCAAGCAATATACGATCTACGAACTGCTTGTGCAATCAGAAGATGAATTGAGCATTTTTGATGTGCTTGTTCCCACCGAGCGGCGCGAGCTGGTGGTCGCTCCTTGCACGGTCAATCTCACCGGCGCGGAACTGGAACTGGTGGGCGCGATTGGCCGCGAGCATAAGCTGCGCCAGGCGCTCGAGCCCATTCGCGAGCGCTGCGACTACATTATTATTGATTGTCCCCCTTCGCTGGGCCTGCTCACCGTCAACGCCCTGGTGGCCGCCGACGCGGTGATCATCCCCATTCAGTGCGAATATCTGGCCCTCGAAGGACTCACCCAGTTGCAAGATACCATCCGCATTGTGAAAAGCCGCCTCAACCCCGGCCTCTATGTCGCGGGCGTCGTCCTCACCATGTTTGACCCGCGCACGCGCTTAGCCGGAGAGGTTGTGCGCGAGGTGCGCAACTTTTTCCCCAAAGAGACCTTCCAGACGATCATTAACCGCAATGTGCGCCTGAGCGAGGCTCCCAGTTTTGGGCAGGCCATCCTGGATTACGATCCGACATCGCCGGGCGCGCTGGCCTACCGTTCTCTCGCAGAGGAGGTGATGGGCCGTGGCTAAACAGAAATTCAGCCTGGGACGCGGCCTCGACGCGCTGATCTCCGGCGCGTCCGACGTGATCGCCCAGCAGCCATCACACGTTGACGAACATGCTATCGTCTTCGTCTCTATCGACAGCGTCATGCCTAATCCGCGCCAGCCGCGCCGCGCTTTCCGCGAGGACGATCCCAAGCTGCTGGGCCTGAGCGCCTCTATTCAAGAGCATGGCCTGCTACAGCCGCTCGTTGTGACGCGCCTCGACGCGCTCGATCAACAAACCGACAACCAGCGCGATCCGTGGAGCAACGGCGAGCAGCCGCGGCTCAACGCGCCTGTTGTGCAATTTCAGTTGATTGCCGGTGAGCGGCGCTGGCGCGCTTCGCGCCTCGCCGGCCTGAGCAAAGTGCCGGTCGTGATCAAAGAAGCCACGCCGCAGCAGATGCTCGAACTGGCCCTCATCGAGAACATTCAGCGCGCCGACCTCAATGCCATCGAAGAAGCCCTGGCCTACCAGTCGCTCGTCCAGGAATTTGGCCTGACGCAAGAAATGGTCGCGCAGCGCGTCGGCAAAGATCGTTCCACCATCACCAACGCGCTGCGCCTCTTGCAGTTATCGCCAAGGGTGCGCGAGGCGCTGATCAACCAGCTCGAGCATTTCACAGAAGGACATGCCCGCGCCCTCGTCGGCATTACGCGCGAAGAAGACCAGCTCATGGCAATGCAGAAGATCATCGCCCTCAAACTGAACGTGCGCCAGGCCGAGGAACTCGCGGCGCGCATCAAAGCCGCCGAGCGCGCCGCCGATCAGTCCATTGCCGCGTCCCCGCGCCGCACCCCCGACCTGGACGCCCTCGAAACGCAGTTCCGCGACGCCCTCATGGTCAAGGTCGATCTCAAGTTGAACACCAAAGGCAAAGGAACTTTGGTACTACACTTCAATAATCAGGACGAGTTAGAGCGTTTATATAGCCGACTGGTGAAACCAGAAGAATAAATATGGGG
>Ga0207416_1003087_pt1 | contig 16614 bp, 18 predicted proteins | sample PaiPotPPM11metaG_FD_184107 | JGI IMG/M metagenome (GOLD analysis project Ga0207416, IMG submission 184107) | Iron sulfur acid spring bacterial and archeal communities from Banff, Canada, to study Microbial Dark Matter (Phase II) - Paint Pots PPM... ...
CGCTGTACCAGGGTGTGCGCGCCGCAAAGACACCCGTGGTCGTCACGCTCGACGCCGACGTGGACCCCTCGCCGCACCTGCTGGCCCGCCTCGACCGCGCGTGGGACCGGTACCGGGGCCTGGTGTCGGTCCAGCCGTATCACGTGATGGAGCGCTGGTGGGAGCGAGCAGCCGCGTTCTTCAACCTGGTCGCGGTCATGGGGGTCGGCATGGCGCTGCCCGGCCCCCCCCGCCGTAGCCGGGCCGCCTTCGGGCCCTGCATGGTGGCCACGCGCGACGCGCTGCTCACCCACCTCGAGTTCCGGTCGGTGCGGCGCTCGGTCGTCGAGGACGTGGCGCTGGCCCGCCGCTTCGTCGCCGCCGACGAGCCCGTGACGTGCTTCGGCGGCGGCGACGTGCTGGCCTTCCGGATGTACGATCGCCCGCCGCGCCTCATCGAGGGGTTCGCCAAGAACTTCGCGGCCGGCGCTGCCTCCACACCGATCGTGCGCCTGCTCGGGATCGTGGTGTGGATCACCGGCTGCCTCCTGGCGGCCGCGGGCGTCGTCGTCGTGGGCGGTGTCGTCGCGCTGTTCGTGTACGCCGCGTTCGCGCTCCAGTGCTACGTGATGCTGCGCCAGCTCGGGAACTTCGGGCTCGTCGCCGCCATCCTGTTCCCCGTGCTGGCGGGCGTCTTCGTCCTCGTCTTCTTCGCCTCGATCGTGCTCGCGGTGCGGGGCCAGGTCCGCTGGAAGGGCCGGACGATCAAGCTGCGGGGCGACGGCGCCGGCTACCGCCGGTGATGGCGCTCGTGGCGTCGACCCGCCACGTCGTGCTGGTGGTCATCGACGCCGCGGTCTGGGCGGCGTGGAGCGCGGCGTGCGGCTACGTCTCGCACCGGCTCCCGGCCTCGACGCTGTCGCGTGAGGGACCGCTGCGGCTCCGGGCCGCCGAGCGCGACGGCGGCGTCTACGAGCGGCTGCTGCGCATCAAGGTGTGGAAGGACGCGCTCCCGGAGGCGGGGTCCCTGTTCCGGGGCGGCTTCTCGAAGCGTCACCTCCGGCGCCACGACCGCGAGTACCTCGAGCAGTTCCGGGTCGAGACCCGCCGGGCCGAGTGGACGCACTGGGCGATCCTGGCCCTGAGCCCGGTCTTCTTCGCCTGGAACCCGTGGTGGCTGGCGCTGGCCATGCTCGGCTACGGCGTCGCAGCGAACGTGCCGTGCCTGCTCGTCCAGCGCTACAACCGGGCCCGGCTCGAGCGGGCGCTGCGCCGACCGCCGGTCGGCGTCCGCGCCGCTGGCCCCTGATCGCTCATAGACCCCTCATCTCCAGTTCATAGAGGCTGGTCAGGGCGGCCCGTATGGTGTCGAGATGCTGCCAGGGCGAGGCGGTTCGACCGGCGCGCGGAGAGGGATCCGGGTCCAGGCCGGTCTCGTCGCGAGCGTGCTCCTGCTCGGCACGCTGCTCGTGTTCGCCGGGCCGGCCGCGCCGGCGGGCGCTGCGACGCCCACGGCCCAGAACCCTCGCCCCGGGCTCTGCGCGCGGGTCCGCAACCAATGGACGCGGCTGGTGGCGACGAACAAGCGCGCCAAGACGGCGTTCCAGAAGGCGTCCGCGCTGCGGGACCGGCTGCTGCGCGGCGGGCGGGCGACCCTGGCCCACCGCCTCGACGTCCGGCTCCAGTACCTGCGCCAGATCCACGTGCTGCTGGTCGACCGGGTCCAGCTCATCGCGGCGCGGGCCAGCGGCGTCTGCTCGGACCGGCCGCCGGTGCTCGACAGCTACTGACGGCGCGGGCGGCTCAGCCGGCGCCGACGGTGGCGGTCGTCGCCTCGTAGGCCTCGGGGTCCTTCGGCTCCTCGAGCGGCGGCCGGTCGGCGCGCCGGAGCTGGTTGGCCTCGGCCGCGTCGGCGGCCGTGAAGGCGCGGGTGGTGCAGCAGCACTCGACCGCGATGCCGTTCGGGTCGTCGATGTAGATCGAGGTGCACCAGCCGTGGTCGACTTGCAGGACGTCGTAGCCGTGGGCGCGCCACCGCTCCCGGGTCGCGGCCAAGGCGTCGAGGTCAGCGGCCGCGAACGCGAGGTGGTTCGTCCAGGTCGGGAGGCCGAGCCCGCGGCTGATGGACGGGTCGAACTGTTGGGGCACGTCGGGGTTGTCGTGGATCTCCCACACCGCCAGGCACTCGCCGTTGCCGGTGTCGTAGAAGAGGTGTCGGGCCCAACCGCCGCCGATGGCGGGGATCGCCTCGACCCGCGCCAGCTTGAAGCCCATGACCTCGCTGTAGAAGGCGTGCGTCGCCTGCGGGTCACGGGTCGTGATCGCTACGTGATGAAACGCCATCGGTCGCTCCTCGCCGTGTCGCCCCATTCGGGCCGAGCGGTCGCCTTGGATCACTACGTTGACACCATGGGGACGGCGGCGCAGGCCCGGCCCGGTACCTGGGTCCGCTGAGCGGCGCGCATGGCCGAGCTGCGGGAGTCCGGCGTCGCGGCCGATCCGATCGAGCAGTTCCGCCGCTGGTTCTCGGGCGCCGAGGCCGAGGGCGTCGCCGCCCCCGACGCCATGGTCGTCGCCACCGCCGACGGGGCCGGAGTGCCGAGCGCCCGGGTCGTCCTCCTGCGCGGGTTCGACGACGACGGCTTCCGCTTCTACACCAGCTACGACAGCGCGAAGGGCGCCGACCTGGCCGCGAACCCGCGGGCGGCGCTGGTGTGGCACTGGCCCGAGCAGGGGCGGCAGGTGCGGGCCGTCGGCCCGGTGACCCGCGTGTCCGCCGACGAGTCGTCGGCGTACTGGCGCAACCGGCCCCGCGCCAGCCGGATCAGCGCCTGGGCGTCGCGCCAGAGCGAGCCGATCGCCGACCGGGCCACCCTCGAAGCCGCGGCGGCCGAGGTGGGGGAGCGCTTCGGCGTCGACGACGTCCCCCTGCCGCCGTTCTGGGGCGGCTACCTCGTCACACCCGACGCGGTCGAGTTCTGGCAGCACCGCGACGACCGGCTCCACGACCGGCTGCGCTACGCACGTGACGGATCGAGCTGGCGCGTCGAGCGCCTGCAGCCGTAGCCGGCGGGCGTTACAGCAGCAGGGGCGCCCGGTCGTCGTGGCGGGCCAGCGCGCGGCGCTGCTCGGCGACCTGGTCGACGGTGACGAGCGCGATCCGGTGGTCGTCGGCGAAGGCAGCCAGATCGGGAACCCGGGCCGGCGCGCCGTCCGCCGCCAGCACTTCGCAGATCACGGCGACCGGCGGGAGGCCGGCGAGCCGGGCCAGGTCGACGGCGGCCTCGGTGTGCCCGCGGCGTTCGAGGGTTCCGCCCGGACGGGCCCGCAGCGGGAACACGTGCCCGGGCCGCTTGAACTCGGTCGCCAGGGCGTCCCGGTCGACGACCCGGCGCATCGTGCGCGCCCGGTCGGCGGCGCCGATCCCGCTGCCGGCCTCGACGTGGTCGATCGACACCGTGAACGCGGTGTCGCAGCCGGCGCACTCGGGGGGGACCATCGGGTCGAGCTGGAGCTCGTCGAGGCGCTCGGGGGCGCACGGCATGCACACGAGCCCGCGGGCCCAGCGCAGCATGAAGTTCACGGCCTCGGGGGTGACCCAGCTGGCCGCCATCGTGAGGTCGCCCTCGTTCTCGCGGTCCTCGTCGTCGATGACCAGCACCATCTCGCCGCGCCGGATTCGGCGCACCGCGCCTTCGATCGATGTCAGCTCCATGGGTTCCTCACACTCGCTCGATGACGGGTTCTGACGGGGCGACCGCCGGGAGGGTCACCACCATGCGGCAACCGCGGGGCGTTCGCCCTTCGGGATGGATGTCGCCGCCGTGCAGGTCGACGATCCAGCGCGCGATGGCGAGACCGAGGCCGGCCCCGCCGTCCAACGACGACCGCGCCGCGTCGGCGCGGTAGAAGCGCTCGAAGACCCGGCCCCGGTCGGCCTCGGGGATGCCGGGACCTTCGTCGAGGACCTCGATCCGGACGCCGCGGGCGCTGCGCCGGGCGCGCACCTCGACCGTCCCCCCGGAAGGGGTGAACCGGACCGCGTTCTCGAGGAGGTTCGCGACGACCTGGTGGACCCGCTCGGGGTCCCCGTCGGCGGTGAGGTCGGCCGGCTCGACGTCGACTGCGACGTCGACCGTGGGCCCGTGGAGGCGCTGCTCCCGCACCGCGTCCTCGAGGAGCGGCTCGACCGGGAAGGCGGCCCGCTCGAGTGGCACCACGCCGGCCTCGAGCCGGGACAGGTCGAGGAGCTGCTGGACGAGGCGGCCCAGCCGCTCGACCTGGGCGAGCATCGTCTCGAACGTCTCGCGGTCGGGCGCCTCGACGCCGTCGACGAGGTTCTCGAGCTTGGCCTGGAGGGCGGTGATCGGCGTCCGCAGCTCGTGCGAGACGTTGGCGACCAGGTCGCGTCGCACCCGGTCGGTCTCGCCCAGCTCGCCCGCCATCTCGTTGAAGGCGCGGGCGAGGGCGCCCACCTCGTCGTGGGAGGTGGCGGTGACCCGGCGGCTGTAGTCGCCCTTCGCCATCGCCTCGGCGGCGGTCGCCATCTCGCGCAGCGGTGACGTCATGCCGCGGGCGAGGAACCACACGATCGCCATGGCGACGATCCCGGCCAGGATGCCGCTGGCCGACGGCCACATCCCGACCTTGATGCCGAGCCAGAACACGAAGATCGTGGCGGCGACGGCGGCCGCGATGACGAAGCCGAGCTTCAGCTTGATCGACGGGAACGCGTCGAGGGGCCGGCGGACGTCGAGGTCTTTGACGTCGATCGGGAGGCGGTGCCGGCTCACGGCGACCCAGCCCCGTACCCGACGCCATGGACCGTCCGCACCGCGTCGGCGCCGAGCTTGCGACGCAGCGCGCGCACGTGCGAGTCGACGGTGCGCGCCCCGCCGCCGTCGCGGTAGCCCCACACGTCGCCGAGGAGCTGGGGGCGGGAGAACACGCGGCCCGGGTGCTTCACCAGGTAGGCGAGCAGGTCGAACTCGGTCGGCGTGAGGTGCACCTCCTCGTCCCCGCGCTGCACCCGGCGACCCTCGAGGTCGACCTCGATGGCGCCGAGCCGCAGCCGGGCGCGAGCGGCGCGCTCGGGGGCCCGCTCGACGCGGCGGAGGAGGGCGTGGACGCGGGCGGTCAGCTCCCGGGCGCTGAACGGCTTGGCCAGATAGTCGTCCGCGCCGACGGCCAGGCCGACGACGAGGTCGGTCTCGGAGCCGCGGGCGGTCAGCATCAGGACCGGGACCGGCCGGTCCCGCTGGATCCGCCGGCACACCTCGAGGCCGTCGAGCCCGGGGAGCATGAGGTCGAGGACGACCAGGTCGGGCTGCAGCCGGTCGCAGACGGCGACGGCGGCGAGGCCGTCGGCGGCGATCTCGACCGCGAAGCCCTCGCTGCGGAGACGGGCCGCGACGGCCTCGGCGATCGAGGCTTCGTCCTCCACGACGAGGACGGTCCGGGTGGTGGTCGGGACCGGCGCCGTCAGGACGTCAGACATCGTCATCCATGCTAGGGAGCGCCTGTCGCGGTGTCCCGCCGGAGATGTGGGGATTTCGTAGAGATCGGCGCCGTTGCTCAGCGCGGGGCGTCGGCGAGGGCGTCGGGGCGGATGGCGAGCAGCGTGCCGGTCCGGACCGTCACTCGGGCCCGCGGTGCCGCGAACTCGTTGCTGACGCCGCGGCTGGTGCCGGGCTCGAGGTCCTCGTCGTCGAGGGGGTAGCGCAGTCCCTCGGTGCGGATCCCGCGGGCGGGCCCGCCGAGCGGGACGAGGCTCAACAGCTCGCCCGGTCGACCCTCGAGGTCGGCCTCGTCGCGCACGACGACGACGGCGGCGTCACCGACCCAGGCGTCGATCGCGGCGCCCGTGTAGCGGGGCGCGGCGAGCAGCGTCAGGTTGGCGGCGAAGTGGTCGAGCCGGCCGCCGTGGCCGCCGACGACCGTGATCCGGCGGAAGCCGCGGGCGAGCGCGGCGTCGAGCGCCAGCTCGAGGTCGGTCTGGTCCTTCTCGCGGGGGTGCGCGTCCACCTCGCTGCCCGCGGCTCGGGCCTCGGCGAGCGCGTCGACGTCGACGCTGTCGAGATCGCCCACGACGAGGTCCACCCGGCGGCCGAGCTCGGCCGCGGCGGCGAGACCGGAATCGGCGGCGATCACGAACGCGGCGCCCGGCAGATGCGCGGCGACCGCGGTCGGGGGCCGATCGCCGCCGGCAAACACGAGGGCGGCGTCGTCGGTGATGTCGCCCCCTTCCGCTCGCCGACCCCCAGAACCGGGGCGCGGTGCTCGGGGCCGGTGCGCTCGGCGGGAGGCGGGTCGCCTACCGTACCGCCGTGCCCCTTCCTTCGCCGCGGCTCTTCGCGCGCGTTGGCGCGCCCGCGTTGCTCGCCGCGCTCGTCGCCGCCGGGTGCGGCGGTGGCGGCGGCTCGAACACCCAGTCGCAGTCGTCGTCGCAGCCGTCGACGGCCCCGACGACCGCCGCCGGCGGCCCGGCGACGCTGCGGATCGGCGCCGCGCCGGTCCGGCTCCCGGCCCCGGTGTCCCGCGAGGTGCTGCTGACCGACGGGCAGAAGCTGGTCGCGCTCGGCGGCCTGGACGCTACGAAGACCTCCACCGCGAGCGTGACCTTGATCGATCCCGGCGCGGGGCGGACCAGCTCGTTTGGGACGCTCGCCTTCCCCGTCCACGACGCCGCGGGCGCGGTCGCGGGCGGGCGGTACCTGGTGCTCGGTGGGGGCGCCTCGTCGCCGCCGCAGCGGACCACCGTGCAGGCCATGCCGGGCGGCGGCGGGACCAGCCAGGCCGTCGGCAACCTCCCGGAGCCGCGAGCCGACCACGTCGCGGCCGTCGTCGGCGGCACCATCTACGTGCTCGGCGGCGGGCAGGAGGCCACCCACCTCTACCCGAACGTCGTCGCCAGCACCGACGGCGCGACCTGGAAGCCGGCTGGTCAGCTGGCCCAGCCGGTGCGGTACCCGGGGGTGGCGGTGGTGGGCAACGCCATCTACCTGTTCGGTGGCGTCAGCACCGCGCAGGGCACCGACACCGCCGTCATCCAGCGCTACGACCCCGCGACCCAGACCACCCAGGTCATCGGGCAGCTCCCGGCACCGCTCTCGCACACGACCGCGGTCGTGCTCGACGGCTCCGTGTACCTGCTCGGCGGCTTCGTGAACAACGTCGTGTCGGGCATCGTCCTGCGCGTCGACCTGCCCGCGGCCACGAGCACAGTTGCCGGGCAGCTCCCGGCGCCGCTGTCCGACGCGGCCGCGGTCGCGCTCGGCGGCACCGGGTACCTCGTCGGCGGGCAGGGCACGACGAGCGCGCCGGTCGACACCATCCTCACGCTCACGACGACTCGTCACTGAACCCGCGCGTGCGGCCCTACGGTGGGCCGGTGGACGTGACCGCGGCGATGAGCGAGCGCGGACACGAGCAGGTCGTGCTCGTCGCCGACCGCGCGTCCGGCCTCCGAGCCGTGATCGCCGTCCACTCGACCGCGCTCGGGCCGTCGCTGGGCGGGATCCGCTTCTGGCGCTACGACGCTGAGGTGGACGCGATCCGCGACGCGCTGGCGCTCAGCGAGGCGATGACCTGGAAGGCCTCCATCGCCGGCCTGCACCAGGGCGGCGGGAAGGCGGTCGTCCTCGTCGACGACCCGGACGTGGCGCGTCCCGAGTCGCTGCTCCGGGCCCTCGGGCGTGCCATCGACGAGCTCGGCGGCCGCTACCTGGCGGCCGAGGACGTGGGCGCGACGACCCGCGACATGGACGTCCTGGCGACGGTCACGCCGTGGGTCACCGGCGTTCGAGAGGACGCGGGCGGGTCCGGCGAACCGTCACCGGTCACCGCCCAGGGGGTCATCTACGCCATGCGGGCCGTGGTCCGCGACCTCGACGGTCCCGGCGCCACGCTGGCGGACCGGCACGTCGCGATCCAAGGCGCGGGGAGCGTCGGCCGTCACCTGGCCGGGCTGGCCGCCCAGGCTGGGATGGCGGTCACGATCGCCGACCTGCACGACGACCGCGCGCGAGCGGTCGCGGCGACGGTCGGCGGCCGCGTCGTCGGCGTCGACGAGATCCTCGCCGTCGAGTCCGACCTCCTCGCGCCCTGCGCGCTCGGCGGCGTCCTGAACGACGACTCGGTGCCGACGCTGGCCTGCCGGGCGGTGTGCGGCGCCGCGAACAACCAGCTGGCCGGGGCCGGCGTCGACGAGCTGCTCGCCCGGCGCGGGATCCTGTTCGTGCCCGACTTCGTCGCCTCGGCGGGCGGGATCATCAACCTGGCCGCCGAGTTCACCGGGTACTCGCGGGAACGGGCGCTCGAGCAGACGGCGCGGATCGAGGCGACGACGGCCGAGGTCCTCGAGCGCTCGCGGCGGGACCGCAGCACGCCGTACCAGGTCGCGCTGGCGATGGCACGCGAGCGCGTCGCCACCGAGGGCGCCGGCCACCGCTGGGAGCCCGGCGACCCCGCCGCCTGGACCGACGGCGAGCCGCTGCGACAGCTCCGCCCGACCAGTACCGTGGCGTGACGTGACGACCACCGTCGCCGACCTCGACACCGCGGTCACCGACGTCGTCCGCCGCCTCGACGAGGACGGCTACGCAATCGTCGAAGGCGTCATCAGCCGGGACGAGGCGAGCGCGATCGGCACCGAGCTGCGCCGGCTGCTCGACGGCGTGCCGACGGGCCGCAACCCGTTCGAGGGCTTCCACACTCGCCGCCTCTACGCCATCTACGCCAAGACGCGCGTCCTCGACGACCTGACGCTGCACCCGCTCGTCCTGGGCGCGCTCGACCAGGTCCTGGGTCCGCACTACCAGCTGAGCGGGCCGACCGGCATCGAGATCGGACCGGGGGAGGCGGAGCAGGTCCTGCACCGTGACGACGACATCTATCCGGTGGCGCGGCCCCACCCGCAGCTGGTCACGAACGTGATGTGGGCCTTCGACGACTTCACGGTCGAGAACGGCGCGACGCGGCTCTACCCGGGCAGCCACCGCAGCATCGAACGGCCCCCCGAATCCGCCCCGATCGTGCACGCCGTCATGCCGACCGGCTCGGTGATGCTGTACGTCGGGTCGATCTGGCACGGCGGCGGCGCCAACCGAACCGAGAAGTCGCGCCTCGGCGTCGCGATCGAGTACTGCGCGAGCTGGCTGCGAGCCCAGGAGACCCAGCTGCTCGCCGTGCCACCCGCGCTGGCGCGCACGCTCCCGCCGCGACTGCGGGAGCTCCTCGGCTACGACATCTACCCGCCGTTCGTCGGCTACGTCGACGGGCGCCACCCGGCCCGGTTGCTGGAGCTCGACGGCGAGGACGACGCCGTCGGCTGACCGCGCCCGGCGCGGCCGCTCACGACGGGATCTGGTCGCTCCCGCGCTTGATCGGACGGCCAGCCCTGGGTCGCGGGCCGCTATTCAAGCGCGGCCGGCTCGGCCCGCTCGTCGGCCAGCCGCCACGACGCCATCAGGCCGGCCGCGGCGCAGGCGGCGGCGAGGCACCCGACGAGGCGCGACCGGCGCGGCAGCCCGGGGGTGACGAGGAGCACGAGCGCGTCGACACCGTCGACGAGCGCGCCCATGCTCACCCACTCCGCGTCCTGGGTTCGCTCGTGCAAGCAGGTGAGGGCGCCGAGGCCGAGCGCGACGTCCCGCCCCCCGGCCAGCCGGAGCGCGGCGTGGCCACCCCGGTCGCGGGCGCCGAGCGCCAGCGCGGCCAGCGGACCTCCGAGCAAGACCATGGCCGCGCCGATCCCGACCCGGGCCCGAGCGATGAGGACCGCCACCCGACGATGCTCGCCCCCCACCGATCAGCCCTCCCGGTCCGGCGCCCGCCACATCGGCGCCATCCTCGCGCCGCGCGGCGCGGCTCGGCCCACCGCCGCTCACCGATCGCGTATGAAGGGGGGATGAGCGCTCACCTCGCGCCCCCGTCGGCCCTCGGTCGATCCCCGTGCCGGGCCCGGTGGCGACCGTGAGCGCGCTGCGGGTCGACGAGGAGGAGCTCGTCACCTGCGTCTCCTGCGGGCTGTGCCTCCCGCACTGCCCCACCTACCGCGTCACCGGCGACGAGAGCGCGTCGCCCCGGGGGCGCATCGCGGCGATGCGGGCGGTGCAGAGCGGCACGGCGGCGCTCGACGCCGAGTTCACCCGCTACATGGACGAGTGCGTCCAGTGCCGGGCGTGCGAGGCGGTGTGCCCCTCAGCGGTCGCATTCGGGCATCTCATGGAGGGCGCCCGCGAGACGCTGGCGTCCGACACCTCGTACGTGCCCTGGTGGCAGCGGCTCGGCTACCGCACGCTGGCGCACCACCGGCTGCTCCTCGCGCTGTCCCGGGGCCTCGCCGGCGCCCAGCGGCTGCGGCTCGTCCCGGCGCGCCTGTCGCTGCCCCGGCTCCCGCTGCGGGCCGCGCCGCTGCGCGCCACCGGCGACGACGTGTGGCTCTTCACCGGCTGCGTCATGGACGCCTGGCAGCGGCCTGTTCACGCGGCCGTGATCCGCGTCCTGACCGCGGCCGGTTCCGGCGTCGCGCTCCCGGATCCCCGACGGGCGGGCTGCTGCGGAGCCCTCCACGGGCACGCCGGGCTCGTCGAACCAGCCCGGCGGCTGGCCGAGCGTGTGATCACCGCGTTCCCGGGCGAGGCACCGATCCTCGTGGACTCGGCCGGGTGCGGTGCCGCGCTGAAGGACTACGCGCACCTCCTCGGGACGGCCGCCGCGCAGCGGTTCGTGGGGCGGGTGCACGACGTGCACGAGTGGCTGGCGCCGCGCCTGGACCGACTGCCCGATCCGGCGCCGCACACGGTCCCGGGCCCGGTGGCCGTGCACGACCCGTGCCACCTCCGCCACGTCCAGCGTGCGCACGGAGCCGTGCGAACCGTGCTGGCCCCGTACTTCGAGCTGCGAGAGCTCGACGACGACGGCCTGTGCTGCGGCGCCGGTGGTGCGTACGCGGCGCTGCACCCCGAGCTGGCGTCCGAGATCCGGGATCGCAAGCTCGCCGCGATCGCCCGCTCGGGGGCGCCGGTCGTTGCGAGCGCCAACCCTGGCTGCACGCTGCACCTGGCGGCGGCCGGCCTCGACGTGCGGCACCCGTTCGAGCTCATCGACGGCGCGCTCCGCCTGGACCAACGGGAGGACCGATGACCGAGATTCGGCTCGATGGGCGAACTGCGCTCGTGACCGGCGCGTCGCGCGGGATCGGCCGTGCCATCGCCGCCGAGTACGCGGCGTCCGGCGCGAACGTCATGCTCTCATCGCGGAAGGTCGACGCCCTCGAGGAGGCTGCGGCCTCCATGACCGGGAACGTCGCCACCTTCGCTGCCAACGCCGGCGAGCCCGAGCAGGCCGAGGCGTGCGTGGAGGCGACGATCGAGCGGTTCGGCGCCGTCGACGTGCTCGTCAACAACGCGGCCGCCAACCCCTACTTCGGACGCAGCATCGACATCGACCTCAGTCGGTACGACAAGACGTTCCGCGTGAACCTCCGCGGCCCGCTGGTGTGGACCCAGGCCGCATGGCGCTCATCGATGCAGGAGCGCGGCGGCGTCGTGCTCAACGTCGCCTCAGTCGGCGGCATCCGAGGCGAGGCCGGCATCGGGATCTACAACGTCACGAAGGCGGCGCTGATCCACCTCACCAAGACCCTGGCTGCCGAGCTGGCGCCTGGCGTCCGGGTGAACGCGCTCGCACCCGGTCTCGTCCGGACCGACTTTGCACGCGCGCTCTGGGAACCGGCCGAGGAGCTGGCGGCGGCGCAGATCCCGCTCGGTCGTATCGGGGAACCGGCCGACATCAGCCATGCGGCACTGTTCCTCGCCAGTGATCTCGCGGCTTGGATCACCGGCCACACGCTCGTGATCGACGGCGGCGCCCTCATCCGGACGACCGCGCCGCGCTGAGGACGCCGCGGGCGTGAAGCGCGACGCTGAGGCGGTCGCGCGGTCGGCCGCGCCCGGGCTCGCGAGCGCGGCGGCCCTGGTGGGTGGGAGCGGCCGGGGGCTCGCTCGTCGCGACGCTCAGCCGCGACGCAAGTGGACCAGCGCGGCTTCGTCGGCGGTCACGAAGCCGAAGCGACGGTAGAACGCCTCCGCGTCGCGGGTCTCCAGCACGACGGACTTGACCGCGGTCACCCACGGATCGCGCAGGGCCCACGCCACCAGCGCCGAGGCGATGCCGCAGCCACGGTATGGCGCGGCGACGAGGACGTCGTAGATCTTCGCCTCGTAGACGCCGTCGCTCCAAAGCCTCAACGTGCCGACGAGCTCGCCCTCGCCTTCGAGCCGGCCGGCGAACAGGCGTGACGACTCGAGGAGGCGGCGCCAGTCCGCCGCCGTTCGACCCACGGCCCAGTAGATCTGCTCGCGGTCGAACAGCTGACCGAGCTCCGCGGGGGAGATCGTGGTCGTCTCGTCGGCGAACCGAACCGTGCCGCTCGGCGTGGCGACCGGCGGGGGAGCGGCGGGTGTCTCCATCGGGCCAGGTTGACATCCGCTGGGCTCGGCCCGGAGGACAAGCGGGCACGTCACGGGCGGCCCGGGCCGGCGTCCATCGCGAGCAGTGGAACCTCTGCATCCGTTCTCCCGATCGTCGTCGGCGCGTGGGCCCCGGGAACTCGTCGGTCGGCGGGCCCTCTGGTGGGCGCTGGTGCTGGTCTTGGCCGCGGACGCGGGCGTCGCGATCGCCGACTTCGTGATCCAGCCGCTCCTCGCCTCCCCACCCGACGCGCAGGCCGCGCTGAAGGGCGCGGTCGTGATCGCGGCGATCGCCGCCGGCGTGGCGAGGCTCTTCCGCGGGCCAGCGCCGGCGGCGCCGTGGTCGGGCACGCCGTCCGATCACCCGGCGCCGCTGACCGAGGCCGAGACGCTCCGCGCGAGTCTCGCCCTGCTCCCGCCCAGCCCTGACGACTCGCCGACGACGCTCGCCGTGCACGTCGGGGCGGCGCTCGTCGAGGTGTTCTGGGACGGCCCGCCACCACCGTCATGTCCTCCCTGGCGGCCGACCGAGACCGGCTGGGTCTGGGAGGCGAACCGCCACGAGCTGGTGCCGTGCGGCGCGCTCGACCGGCGACGATGGGCGCTCCTGCTCCCGGTGGGCGCGACACCAACCGGGACCTTCTGGCTCAACCTCGCCGCGTTCCGTGTGATCGCGCTGGCCGGCGACGCGGACGCGGTCAGTCGGCGGGCGGGGGCGATCGTCCGGGCGCTCCGACGGCGCGCCGATTCCGGCGCGGTGGAGCTCGTGGTCCCCGAAGATTCCAGTCTCGAGCCGGCCGGCCCGCCGGACGACGCGGTCCTCGAGCGGGCGCTCGCGGTGCTGTGGCAGCACACCGCCCGCCGACGCGCCGAAGGCGCCACGGAGCGTCGCGCCCATCGCCGGGCGCGGCCCGCCGATCGGCTGGTCATCGTCGCTCCGGCGGCACCGCCACTCCAGGGACTAGTGGCCCGGGCCCGCGTTGACCCGGCCGCGACCGTCGTCGTGATCGGCGACCACGACGGCGCGGACCTGCGTCTGCTGTGTGCCGGTGGCAACGTCACCGTGCCGTTCCTCGGCGACGTCCCGCTCCGGGTCGAGGATCCCGGGCTGCCCGAGCCGCGAACGACCGAAGCACCCTCGCCTGACGAGGCGGACGAGCGTCCGGGCCGGGCCGCCGAAGATCGCGCCCGCCCGACCGACTCGGCCGCCGGCGTCGAGGTGCGGGTCCTCGGCCCCGTCGACGTGCGAGGCGCGGCCGCCCCGCTGGCGGGCAAGAGCCTCGAGCTCGTCGTCTACCTGGCCTGTCATCCGCGCGGTGCGCCTGACGAGCAGATCCGGGCCGCGCTGTGGCCCGACCGTGCCCCGGCGCCGGCGACGTGGGCCCAGCGGGTCTCGGTCACTCGACGCGCGCTCGGCAAGGATCCGGATGGCAGCCCCCGACTGCTGCGCTTCCGCCGCCACGTCGGCCAGCTCTCGGCATCCGTGAGCACCGACGTCGGCCAGCTCGACGCCGCGCTCGCCCGCTGCCGCGAGGTCGCGGGACCGGTCACCACCGACGCCGTGGGGTCGCTCCTCGACGGGATCCGCGGCCGCCCCTTCGAGGCGCCCCAGCCGTACGGCTGGGCGGACGACGAGGGTCACGTGCGGCACGCCGAGCAGAGCGTGATCGACGCCGCCCACTACCTGGCGGAGCGAGCGTTCGCGGCCGGCGACTGGGAGCGCGCGCTCTGGTCGAGCGAGCGAGGGCTGCGAGCCTGCCCAACCAGCGACGTCCTCCTTGCTGACCGCAGCCAGGCCGCGGCGGCCGGCGGGGTCAGCACCGGCGAGCTCGCGACGCGCGCCTTGCGCGAGGCGCTGCGCGACCTCGATCCGCGACTCGGTCTGACGGGCCCGGACCCGGATCCCGGCGCTTCGCGCGTCACCGTCGTCGACTCCTGAGGTCTCCAGTCACGTTCGGCGCGCGGTCACGACCGACCGCGATCGCAAAGGAGGTTCGATGCACCCACTGGCGGCCGCGGTGGCGCGGCTTCTCGCGGACGGCGTCAACGCCAACCCCAACGCCAACGGGCTGCCGGGCGCGGGCTTCGTCCAACGGCTCATCGACTGGACGGCCCAGGTCGGCCTGTGGGGCAGCCTCGCCGCCATGCTCATCGGCGCCGCGCTGTTCGGGATGTCCCAGCAGGCCGGCAACTATCTCGGCGCGTCCCGCGGCAAGCATCTCGTCATCGGCGGAGCGATCGGCGCCGCCATCACCGGGCTCGCGCCGAACATCGTCAACCTCGTCTTCAACGCGTCGCGCGGCTGACGTGGGCGGCGTCGCGGTGCGGCCACGCACCCTGGCCGCGCTCCTGATCGGCGCCGCGCTCCTGGGCGCCGGTGCCCGGGGCCTGCTGACCGGCGCCAACCCACGGCCGGCGCCGGCGGCGGCCCCGGCGTCGGTCGTCGGGTCGCGCACCGACGACCACGGCCTCGAGGTGGGGTTCGCCCACACCCGGGCCGGCGCGGTCGCCGCCGCCACGAGCGACGTCCGGCAGGGCCAACGGCTCTACGACCTGCCGACCGCACTCCGCGCCTCGGCACTCGAGGGCATGGCCGCCCGGTCGGCCGCCGATGCCTATGTCGCCGACGAGACGCAGCGGCTCACCGAGCTCGACGGCGTCGCCGCCCGCGGTCGCGGTCCACTGACTTGGGACGTCGCCGTCCTGGCGTGGCGCCTCGACGCGTACGCCCCCGACCGGGCCCGGGTGTCGGTTTGGCGGGTGGGCGTGCTGTCGGTCGACGGGCTCACGAATCCGATCGCCGAGTGGACGACGGTGGCCTACGAGCTGGTGTGGGAACGCGGCGACTGGCGCATCTGGTCCGAGACGCAAACCGCGGGGCCCACGCCGACGGTCCATCCCGCCGATTCGCCGTCGACGCCCGAGCAGCTGCGCACCGCCCTGGCCGGCTTCACCCGGTACCCCGGCCCCGACCCGGTCTTCTGAGCATGGGCCTGCTCGACGGGATCCTGAACGGACTGGGCTGGATCTGGGACCAGACCGGCGGCCAGGCGATCAGCTCGGTCTGGGATCAACTCGTGTCCGGACTCGTCCGCTGGGTCACCGACTCGCTGGCCTGGTTCGTCGACGCGCTCCTGACCTTCTTCGAGCGCTCGTCCACGCCGAACCTCGGCGCGGCGTGGTTCGCGGGCGGCCCGATCGGCGCCGGCGCCCACTCGCCGTACGGCGTGGTCGCCAGCCTCGCCCTGACGCTCCTCTTGCTGTGTGTGCTGCTCAGCGTCGTGCACGCGCTCGCGATCGGCGAGGGCGCGGCCCTCCTCGGCCGGCTGGCTCGCGACATCCCGCTCGCGGTGTTCGGGATCGTCGCCACGATCGGCGTCGTCCAGGCACTCCTCGCTGCCGCCGACGAGCTGTCGCTCCAGGTGCTGCAAGGCACCCAGGCCGGCGCGCACGCGACCGACGTCCTCCGCACCCTGAGCCAGACCCGGATCCTCACCGCCCAGCCCTCGTTCGTGGTCTTCCTGCTCGGCCTCGTCGCGGTGCTGGCCGCCTTCCTCCTCTGGGTCGAGCTGCTCGTGCGGGCGTCGCTGCTCTACGTCCTGCTCGCCCTCAGCCCCTTGGCGTACGCCGCCTTCGTCTGGCCCAGCGCCCGTCGGGCGCTCCACCGACTCGCCGAGCTCGTCCTCGCGCTGATCCTGTCGAAGGTCGTCATCGCCATCACACTCGCCGTCGCAGCGTCGGCGCTGGCCAGCAGCGCGCCCGGCGGCGCGCTCGTCCCGAGTGCCGAAGCGCAGCTCGGCACGCTGCTCGTCGGCACGATCATGTTCCTGCTCGCCGTGTTCGCCCCCTTCGTGGTCCTGCGGCTCCTCCCCACCGTCGAGGCGGCCGTGGTGGCGCGCGGCATCTCGCGCGCACCGGCGCGCGCGACCCAGACCGCGCTCCTCACCACGTTGACCGTCTCCCGACTCGCGGGGCTGGCCGGCTCGACCGGCGGCTCACCGCCGGCGGCGGGGGCGGCGACCGCGACCTCGTCCCTGGCCGGCTCGGCTCGCGACCAGTCGCCGACGGCCGGTGACCGCCGGCCGCCCGACCGACGGCGGCTGGACGTGGCGACGGGCCGACCGGCCCGGCCGGCCGCGCTCGACGCGCGGCGGACGCCGAC
>Ga0207416_1003088_pt1 | contig 16613 bp, 10 predicted proteins | sample PaiPotPPM11metaG_FD_184107 | JGI IMG/M metagenome (GOLD analysis project Ga0207416, IMG submission 184107) | Iron sulfur acid spring bacterial and archeal communities from Banff, Canada, to study Microbial Dark Matter (Phase II) - Paint Pots PPM... ...
CCACCGGCACGGCGGGCGAGTGCGCCCCGGCAGCCCGGGCCACCCCGACCGGCGCCTTGCCGTGCAGCGTCTGCGCGTCCAGCGATCCCTCACCCGTGATCACCAGCCGCACCCCGTCCAGCCGCGACCCGAACGCGGCCAGCTCAAGCAGCAGCTCGATCCCCGGCCTCATCCGCGCCCCGAGGAACAGCAGCGCGGCGAACCCGATGCCGCCCGCCGCCCCCGCGCCGGGGGAGTCACGGACGGGACCGGGAACCCCGACCGCGGCCTCCGCGAAATCCGCCCAGCGCCGCAGCCCGGCCTCGAGCAATCCCACCTCACTGGGAGAAGCGCCCTTCTGCGGCCCGTACACGGCGGCCGCTCCCGCGGGGCCGAGCAGGGGGTTGTCCACGTCCGACGCCAGCAGGAACTCCACGCCGGTCAGGTCGCGCAGCCCGGTGAGGTCGACCGCGGCGAGGCTGGCGAGCGCGGCGCCGCCCGGCGGCAGTTCGCGGCCCTTGGCGTCGGTGAGCCGGGCGCCGAGCGCCTGGAGCAGGCCCGCGCCGCCGTCGGTGGTGGCCGTGCCGCCGATGCCGAGGACGATCCGCTTGGCGCCCATGCGGGTGGCGGTGAGGATCAGCTCGCCCACGCCGCGGCTGGTGGCGGTCAGCGGCGCAAGGCAGCCGCGCGGTAGGAGGGTCAGCCCGCAGGCTTGCGCGGCCTCGATCACGGCCGTGTCGCCGAGCAGCGCGTACGAGGCGGTGACGTTCTTGCCGACGGGGCCGTGCACCACGAGTTCGACCCGGTTGAACCCGGCGGCGACCGCCGCCGCCACGGTTCCGTCGCCGCCGTCGGCCACCGGCAGGGCCTCGATCTCGCCGGCGAATCCGCCGCGCACCAGGCCGTCGGCCACCCCTGCGGCGACCTCGGCCGCGGTCAGGCTCCCCTTGAACTTGTCGGGAGCCACGACGACACGCTCACTCATTCCCCGATTCAAGCATGCCCGACCCCAGGCGCAAGCCACATAGACACTGTCATGGGTCGCGTCCGGCCGTAAGCCACGCACAAAAGTAAAAACAATAACCCTCAGCGGGCGGTCGCCGCGATCACATGCTTCGCGATGAACGCGTAACCGGTCTCGATCAGCGCGCGGTCCTTGACGTACTGGTCGTAGCCGTGGTCGACCCCCGCGAGGTCGAGCTCGCAGGTGATCACCAGCGCGGGCGCGATCCCCGGTTTCCTCAGGGAGCGGTTTCCGCCCAGCGCCGCCGCACCTCCGCCAGCCCCTCCGGCGTGAGTGACCCGTGCAGCCGCAGCCGGGCCACGCCGCCGTCGGGGAAGACGTCGAGCCGCACGAGGTCGTAGGCGGACGACGGGTGCACGCGGAACCGGTGCGGCGTGTCCGGCAGCAGCGGCGTCTTCGGCAGCAGCGGCGCCCACGACGAGTCGGCCTCCCACGGACCGCCGATGTGCCCGCGCAGCGACGCCAGGCCGGGGGAGTTCCCGATGTAGCCGGACGTGTCGATCTCGGCGAGCGACACCATCGCGGGCGCGGCGAACCCGACGATCAGCCATTCGTTCCCCGCGCTGCGCCGCCGTCTGGTCTCCCAGCCGTCGCCCATGACCCGCGACAGCCCCGGCGAGATCGCGTTGCGCGGCGAGGAGAAGAAGCGGTCGCTGCACGCGCGGACGTCCCCCCCGTTCTCGAGCGCCGCCAGGTCGAACGTCAGCCCCTCGACCAGCGCGGGATCGGGCGTGACCTGCCCGTGCACGCGCAGCCGGGCGACGCCGCCGTCCGGGTAGATCTTCAGCCGCACGTGAGAGAACCGGTGCTGCGCCGGCACCTCGAACACGTGCGGCGTGTCGCCTTTCAGCGGCGACCGCGGCACGATCTCCGCCCAGTCCGCCGCCGTGAGCGCGGCCAGGTTCGGGTACCCGGGCAGGTTGCAGGCCTCCACCGAGCAGGCTTGCGGGAAGTTCCCCGTGAAGAACGCGGTGTCGACCACGACCGCGTGCACCACGCCGGGCGCGCCGAGCCGCACGATCACCCAGTCGTGCTCGGCTGGTTCCGGCAGCCCGCCGGGCAGGCCACCGGACTGGCCGCGCCGCCGCCGCGTCTCCCACCCGTCGTAGACCTGCCCCTTGTGCCCGAAGGTCGCCGGGGAGAACACGGCCGCGCCCGGCTTGATCAGGTTCTCCTTCTCCGCGAAGAACTCATCCGAGGCGGCGAGGACCGAACCGCGCAGCGCGCGCGACGCCAGGTCGGGCCGGGCGAGGGCGTCGTCGTAGCGTTCAGGTCGCAAGCGGACCGCCCCCGCGGGCCAGCAGCCGCCCGCGCGGCGGGTCGTCGGGCGTCACCTCGGCGCCGCCGAGCCACACCCGCGCGACCCGCCCGGTGAGCGTCCGCCCGTCATACGGTGTCAGCGGCTGCTTGTGCAGCAGCTCGTCGCCGCGCACCGCCCAGGACGCGTCCGGGTCGAACGCCACGAAGTCGGCGTCGCCGCCGACGGCGATCCGCCCCTTCGTCGGCAGCCCGGCGAGCGAGGCGGGGAACGCGGACATCCAGCGGGAGACGTCCGCGAGCGAGAACCCCCGCCGCCGCGCCACCGACCACACGACCGACAGCCCGAGCTGCAAGGAGGAGATCCCGCCCCAGGCGGTACGGAAGTCACCGTCGGGCAGGTTCTTCAGCGACGGGGTGCACGGCGAGTGGTCGGACACGACCCCGTCGATGGCGCCGTCGCCGAGCGCCCGCCACAGCGCCTCCCGGTTGGCCGCGTAGCGGATCGGCGGGGTGCACTTGAACTCGGTGTGCCCCTGCGGCACCTCTTCGGCCGCGAAGAACAGGTAGTGCGGGCACGTCTCCGCCGACAGCGCGATCCCCGCCGCCTTCGCCGAAGAGATCAGCGCCGCGCACTCACCGGCCGCCAGGTGCACGATGTGCGCCCGCGCACCGGAGAACGCCGCCGCCGAGATCACGGTCTCGATCGCCCGCCGCTCCGCGACCGGCGGCCGCGACGCGACGAACGCGTCGTAAGTGGCAGCGGACGGCGTGGTCACTTCGGACGGGTCCTCCGCGTGCACGATCATCGCCGCCCCGGAGTCGGCGAGCGCCGCCATCGCGGCCCTGAGCTCCTGCTTGGACAGCGGCGGGAACTCGGCGAGGCCTGAGTCGATGAGGAAGGACTTGAACCCGACGACGCCGGCGTCGAGCAGCCCGGCGAACTCCGCCAGGTTCCCTGGCACCGCCCCGCCCCAGAACGCCACGTCGACGGCGCACTGCCCGTCGGCGGCCGCGACCTTGGCCCGCAGCGCGTCCACCGTGACGGTGGCGGGGGAGGAGTTCAGCGGCATGTCGCAGATCGTGGTGACGCCGCCCGCCAGGGCCGCCCGCGTCGCGCTCGCGAACCCCTCCCACTCGGTCCGCCCCGGCTCGTTGACGTGCACGTGCGAGTCCACGGCCCCCGGCAGCAGCGGAAGGTCACCCAGGTCGACGGTGCGGTCCGCGTCCCGCCGCAGGTCGTAGTCCCCGATCTCGACAACCCGGTGATCCCGAACGAATGCGGCTGCCTCCCGTACCTCATCGCCGATCACCATGCGGCGCGAGCGGATGAGCAGGGTTCCCGTGTCGTTCATAGCCAGCTGAAGCTGGTCGCGGAGTCGGCGGGATCGGTCGGCCGGTACTCGAGCCCGACCCACCCGGCGTACCCCTGCCCGGCGAGCTGCCGGAAGAGCGGCTCGAAGTCAAGGCGGCCCGTTCCCGGCGCCCCGCGTCCCGGCGGGTCGGCGACCTGCACGTGCAGAATCGCGTCCCGGTGCCTGTCCAGCACGTCGGCCACGTCTTCCCCCATCTTCGCCAGGTGATACAGGTCCGCGAGGAACCCGGCGTTCCCCGCGCCCGTCTTGTCGATCACCGCAAGGGCCTTGCCGGCGGTGTCGACGGGGAATCCCGGGATGTCGACGGAGTTGATCGCCTCGACCATCACCGACGCCCCGGCCTTCCCCGCCGCTTCGGCCGCGAACCTTAGGTTTTCGACGGCGACCGCGTCCTGCTCTTCGACGGGAACGCCCGGCACCCGCAGCCCGTACGCCGCGTTAAGCCGCGTGCACCCCGTCCGCAGCGCGATTTCCACGACGGCAGCTACATTCTCCCTGAATTCCCGGACGCGGCCGGGATGCGACACGATCCCGCGCTCGCCGGCCGCCATGTCCCCGGCCTGGAAGTTCAGCGAAATCAGCTCAACCCCGGCGTCTTTGATCGAGCCGGCGAACGCATCGGCCTCGGCATCGGACGGCACCATGCCCTCCCACGGCCACCAGAACTCGACACCGCCGAACCCCGCGGCCTTCGCGGCGGTGGCCCGCCGCTCCAGCGGCAGCTCGGCAAAGAGAATCGAGCAGTTAACATCGAACCGAAGCCCGTACGTCCGCACATGTCCAGCTTTTCACGCCGGCTCCCCCGGCAAACTGAGACGGCACTGGTGACTTCACCCTGGCCCGCGCGTAGGTTCGGTTTGAAGGGACCTTTCCTACCAGTCCGGAGGGAAACATGACGGCTGACGCGCAGGACCGTGAGGACATGCAGTTCTACTTCGATCCGCTGTGCCCGTGGGCGTGGATCGCCTCGCGGTGGATGCTCGAAGTAGAGAAGGTCAGGCCGGTCAGGGTCGACTGGCGGATCATGTCCCTGGCGTACCTGAACCTCGTGCAGCACCAGGGCGAGGGACTGAGCGAGGATTACGTTGAGCGGATGAGCCGGGCGTGGGGCCCGGTGCGGGTCTGCGCCGCGGCCGCCGCCGACGCGGGGCCTGGCATCCTCGGGCCGCTCTACACCGCGATCGGCACCAGGTTCCACAACCAGGGCAGGCGCGACGACCCGGCGGTCATTCCCGAGGCGCTGGAAGAGGCCGGCCTGCCCGCGTGGCTCGTGGACGCCGCCGAGACATCCGAGTTCGACGACGCGATCAAGAAGTCGCACCACGAGGCGTTCGACGAGGTCGGACTCGACGTCGGCACACCCGTGGTCAGGATCCGCGGCAAGGCCCTGTTCGGCCCGGTCATCACGCCCGCGCCCAAGGGCGAGGCGGCGGGCGAACTGTGGGACGGCCTGGTGCTCGTGTCCAGGGCGGAGGGGTTCTTCGAGCTCAAGCGTTCGCGAGACCGCAGGCCCACATTCGACTGACCGTGGCCGGGACTTACTCGCCATCGTGGCGGCTGCTCTCGGTCATCGTGCTCCGCCCCCTCGTCGGGGCACTGATGAGGAACAAACGGGACGGCCGGGAGAACGTCCCCCGCACGGGGGCCGTGATCCTCGCGGTCAACCACCTGTCCTACCTCGACTGGGCACCCGACGGCGTGTTCCTCCACTCCTGCGGCCGCTATCCGGTGTTCATGATCAAGGCATCGGCATTCGAGCTGAAGGGCATCGGCGGGTTTCTGCGCCAGGCGGGGCAACTGCCGGTGCACCGCGGCAGCAAGGATGCGGCGCTGGCGCTCAGCGAAGCGGAAAAGCGGCTGGCCGAAGGCCAGGCCGTGGTCTTCTACCCGGAAGGGACCACGACCCACGACCGCACCTGGTGGCCGATGGCCGCCAGGACTGGTGTCGCCCGGCTCGCCCTGGCCACGGGCGTGCCGGTGATCCCGGTCGCGCACTGGGGCACCCAGGACATCGTCCCCTTCGGGGGGAAGGTCCCGAGGCTGTTCCCGCGCAAGACCGTGCGCGTAGTGGCCGGCCGCCCGGTGGACCTGTCGCGCTGGGCCGGGCAGCAGGACTCCGCGGAGGCGCTGCACGCGGCTACCGGCGCGATCATGGCACAGGTCACGGAGCTGGTCGGTCAGCTGCGGGGTGAGACCCCGCCGTCCGTCCCGTACGACCCAAGGAACCCAGCCGCCGCCGCGCCGGAATCAACGACAAGACCACTCCCGGAAACCCCGCCGGGCTGACCTGGATGGCAGACCGCCGAGATTGCGGGTCAAAGCGGGGAGAAGACAGTGATGGCAGCCATTTCATCCCCATAAAATAGAACAAATTACCCTTAGTGGCGTCGCTCTAACTTGATTGCGGGTCAAAATTGGCGATATTCGCCGCGGATGACCCTCAATGACGAAATCAGCCGATCAGGTGCGGGGGCAAAGCTGGACGAAGCGCCGTAACCGGGACGGCGGTGCGGGGGCGCTTACCCGGATGACCCACAATCTCCCCCAAGCGGTGCGCGGTCGAACTCAGGGATGCTTGACCCACTACCCGTTCGGCATCAAACAGCTGGGCATCAATCAGCACGATGGCGGAGTCGGCGGGCAACGCTTCGAAGGGCCCGGTCGATATCGGTGCCGAACGGGTCCTCGTGCACCAGGTACGTCCAGGTGGCGGTGGGGCGCTTCAGGCCGATAGCCTCGAGGTCGACGCCGTCGGCGGTGATCGGGGCGGTTAGGAAGCTCTCGGCGGACCGCGCCGCCGCCGTGTCGAGCAGGGCGCCGAATGCGCGGATCGCTTCCCGGTTGAACTCGTTGAGCGGCACGGTCCCGCGGGCCATGGCGCGCAGGTGGATGCCCTCGCGGAGGTCCGCCAGGAAGGCCAGGTGCTCCGCCCACGCTCGGTCCAGGTGAAACAGGACGATCTCGCGGGCGGCGCTGACCAGGACGCCTCGGTCCACGCTCGGGCTCAGCTCCGCGAGGCGCTCGGGGCATTGCCGGGCCAGCGCCGAAAGGGCGTCGTCGGCCCGCAGCACCCGGTCGCGATGGTCCAGGACGATGCGCCGCTGGTCCTCGATGAGCTTGTTGTACTGCCAGGTGTTCCGGTGGATCTCCAGGTTGACGCCCTCGGCAACGCGCTGGGCGTGGCCCAGCACCCAGTGTTCCCTTGAAGACGAGTGTGCTCTTGAGTCGGGAACCTCGGCCTGGGCCTCGTCGGGCGCGTAATGGTGGATCAGCTCGTCTTCCATGCTGGCGAAGAAGACGGAGCCGCCCGGGTCGCCCTGACGCCCGGCGCGGCCGCGCAGCTGGTGGTCGATCCTGCTGCTCGCGTGCCGGCCGGTGCCGATGACGTACAGGCCGCCGAGCCCGGCAATCAGGTTCCGGTCGCCGCCCGGGCCGCCGCCCGTGTTGCGGCCCGTGTTGCGGCCGGTGCCGCCGAGCCGGATGTCGGTGCCGCGCCCGGCCATCTGAGTGGACACCGTGATCGCGCCGTAGGCCCCGGCCTCGGCCACGATGGCGGCCTCCCCGGCGTCGTTCTTGGCGTTGAGCACGGTGCACCGCAGCCCTGCGCGGCCGAATTCGCCGGCGAGCCGTTCCGACTCGGCAATATCGAGCGTGCCGATCAGGACGGGCCGCCCGGTGGCGTGGGCCGCGGCCACGTGGCCGACGACCGCTGCCTCCTTGTCCTTGACGGTCGGGAAGAGCCGGTCGGGTTCATCGGCGCGGATGCACGGGCGGTTCGGCGGGATCACCGCGATCTCCAGGTTGTAGAACTCCCGGAACTGGTCACCGGCCGCCACGGCGGTCCCCGTCATCCCGCAGATAGTCCGGTAGCGGCGGACCAGGGACTGGATGGTGATGGTGTCGAGAATCTCGCCGCTCTCGCTCGCGGCCAGGCCCTCCTTGGCCTCGACCGCCGCGTGCAGGCCGTCGGGCCAGCGCTGCCGCCGGGACACCCGGCCCCTCGACTCGTTGATCAGGTGCACCGCGCCGTCCCGCACGATGTAGTCCACGTCGCGCTGGAGCAGCGCATGGGCGTGCAGGGCCACGTTCAGCCGGGTCAGTGCCTCGGTGTGCTCGGCGGTGTACAAGTCGATCCCGCCCAGTGCCTGTTCCGCGGCTCGTGCTCCCGCGCTGGTCAGGTTCACGTTGCGGGCGTCTTCGGCGACCTCGTAGTGCCGCCCGGGGTGAAGCTCGCTCGCGATCCGCGCCATCTGGCGGTCGATGTCCGCGATCTCCGCCGCGCCCGCGAGGACCAGCGGCACCCGCGCCTCGTCGACCAGCACCGAGTCGGCTTCGTCGATCAAGACCACATCCGGATCACCCGCAACCAGGTCGGCGATGTCGGTGACCAGGCGGTCGCGGAGCACGTCAAAGCCGAACTCGCTGACCGGCGCGTAGGTGACCTGCGCCGCGTAGGCGCGTCGCCGTTCCGCCGTCGTCGAGGCCTGGCCGATCCAGCCGACGGTCACGCCCAGCAGGTCATAGACCGGGCGCATCCACTCGGCGTCACGGCGGGCCAGGTAGTCGTTCACCGACATCACGTGCACGGACCGGCCACGCAACGCATAGCCGCCGGCGGCGAGCGCACCGCTCAGGGTCTTTCCCTCACCGGTCGCCATCTCGGCGATCAGCCCGGAAAGCATCGCCAGCGTGCCGAGGACCTGCACGTCGTACGGCCGCTCGCCGAGCGCGCGCCGCGCCGCCTCGCGGCCGCAAGCGCAGATCTCCGCGTCGTCACGGGCCGCTAGCGCGGCCGCCGTCAGCTCGGCATCGGTCAGCCCGCGCAGTCGCTGCTCGTGCCCGGCGACCTTGGGCAGCAGTTCCTGGAACGACGCCAGTTCCATCGTCCCGGGCTTCTGCAGCAACCACCTCACGACGCTCTTCAGCCGCACGCCCGGACAACGTCTCACCACCGCCCCGGGTTCCGGCCGCGGGCTTAATCCTCCGATCAGGGCGCGATGTACGTCGGCACCATGTACTCGCCACCGTTGCTGACGACGCTGTAGTCGTTGTCCTCGTCGATGGCGGCGGCCGGCACCGCGCCACCGCCGGCAGCCACCAGCAGCGTCTCCGCGTTCGGCGGCGCGTCGGCGGAGACCGCGACCGCGAGGGTGATCTGGTCCTGCTCGCCCGCCGCGAGGTGGACGCCGGCGTCGGTCGTGCACGTGACGGTTGCCACCGTGCACGACCAGCCGTGGCCAGCGGTGATCGACTCGACGGTAAGGCCGGCGGGCAGGTCGGCCTGGAACGTCACTGGCGCGCTGGTCGCCGCGTAGCCGTCGTTGGCCACCGCGATCGTGTACGTATCGGCGCCCGCGTGACCAGCGGTGAACGGGGCGTACTCGATGCCGCCCGCGGACGGGAAGCCGGTCACGGCCAGCGCCGGGAGCTGGCCAATGCTGGTCGGATCGGTCCCGGTCGCGGCCTGAGCGGCTCCGCCGCCCGACACCGACACCGTGTTGGTGACCGAGGGCTGCGTGTTGTCCGCGACCGCGACCAGAAGCGTGATCGGCGGGTAGGCCGAGCCCGGCGCCAGCGCGTCCGACCGGGAGCAGGCTGGCTGCGGCACGTATGTGTTCGGCTGGGCGCCGCGCCCGGAGCCCGTCGGCGGGAGGGTCGCGGGCGCCAGTGAGCACGTCCAGCCGTCGCCGGCCATCTCGACCGGGGTCAGCCCCGCGGGCAGCGTGTCGGCCACGACGACCTTGCCGGCTGTCGGCCCGGCCGTCGCCGCGTTAGAAACCGTGAGCGTGTACGCGTCCGCGGTGTCGCCCTGGCGGAAACCCTCCGCGTGGGTGCCGGTCACGGTCAGTGCCGGCGGGTTCGCCGTCGGGGCGACCGTGGCCTGGCTGGGGGCCGGCAGGATCGTGGTGGCGGCGCTGACCGATGCCGGGGCGCTCGCGTCGCCGCCCCCGCCGACCTTGACCGTCTCGTTCCCGCTCGCGGGGGCGTTCCCGGCGACGCTGGCCACGACCGTGATCGGCGGCGCCTCGCCGTTCTCGCCCGCCAGCACGTCACCGCGGTAGCAGGTGGCCGCGGGCTCGGCCCGCGGGGAGGTGATCGCGCCGAGGTGGCAGGCCCAGCCGCTCCCGTACAGCGCCTGGATGCTCACTCCCGCCGGGAGCCCGGTGATCGTCGCGGTGAGCGGGGCGGAGCCGTTCGTCGGCGCGCCGCCGGTGTTAATCACCGTGATCTCGTACCGGCCGTTCCCGCCCTGCCGGAACGCCCCGTCCACCGCGTTGTCCGCGGTGAGGCTCGGCACCCCGACGATCGGCGTGGGCGTCGCGATCGAGGCCGACGGCTCGGCGGCCAAGCCGCCGGTCAGGGTGACGGCGTTGGTCACGTGCGGCCCGTCGGTCGAGTCCTGGGTGCCGAAGCCGGTGCCGAGCGGCACCTGAACGGTCAGCGTGATCGGCGGGTACGACTGCCCCGGGGCCAGGACGGCCGGTTTGCCGCCCGGTCCGCCGGTCTCGGTGCAGACCTCGGTCGGGTCGTTGGAGGTGTCGCAGGTCCAGCCGGGACCGCCGATAGAGACCATGGTGATGTTCGGGTCGACGATGTCGGTGAGCGTGACCGGGGTGGTGCCGTCCGTCGGTGACTTCCCGGAATTCGTCACGGTCAGCGTATCGGTGTCGGCACTGTCGCCCTGCTTGAAGCTGGTCGCCGGGGTGGCGTCCGGCGAATGGGCGACCGAGGTGATAGCCCACTGACCGGCCCCCGTGGTGCCGCCGGGAGCCACGGACACGACGGGCCCGGCGGGGACCGTCGTGCCATCGGCCGGGATTCCGGCGGCCGCGCCGAAGTGCTGTACGCCGGGAGCGCTCTGCGCCACGCGCTCTGCACTCACGGCCGCCGCGCTCTTTGCGGCGGTGAACACCCCGTTCGGGATATTCCAGCCGCTGATGCTGACAACCGGCGCCGCGCCCGCGAGCAGCGAGGACTGGTAGGTGGCGGTCAGCGTCTCCGATTCGCCTGGCCACAGCGTGATGTCGTTGTCGCTCCAGGTGATGGGGAGGACTTCGTTGTCGCCGGACAGCGCGGTGCCGCTGGCGTCACCGCGCCGGATGTCGGCGCGCACGAAGAACGCGACGGCCGGGTTCGACGACGGGTTGGTGATCGTCACGCTGGTGACGTCCGAGCCGCCGCTGCCCGCGGTCGTGGAGCCCGTGGTCGTGGAGCCCGTGGTCGTGGACGCAGCCACCTGCACCGGCTCGGACGGCAGGCCCTGCAGGGCGGTCAGGTCGGCGTACTGGGTCAGCGGCGCGCCGTTGTCGGCCTGCGGGTTGCCCTCGGTGCTGTTCCAGTCGACCACGTCCTGCTGCGTGGAGAGCCAGTAGACGTTGCGGTCCACGACCTGGCCGTCCTGGCGCAGGATCACTTCCACGAAATAGGTCTTCGCCGGCGTCGGCGGGGTGGTGGCCGCCGGCACGCGGGGGGCAAGCAGGCCGCTCGCGACCTGCTGGGACTCCAGGGTTAGCGGGTGACCGGTGCTCTGGGTGTCGAGCAGCTTGCCGGTGGAGTCGTAGACGCGCGACTCAACGGACAGCCCGTGCTGGCTCGCCCCGGTCAGGTTGTCGACGGTGACGCCGCCGGTGTCGTAGGCGTACAGGACGTGCAGGTCCTCGTTGGCCTTCTTCGCGCCGAAGTAGGCGCCCGCCTCGTCGTAGTCAGAGTTGTAGAGGTCCCACAGGAGCGTCGGCCAGCCCTTGTTCAGCTGCCAGTAAACGGTGCCGGTGGCCGGGGTCGGGCCGTTGTTCCAGTGGTCGATGAACGCCTCGAACTGGGCCCGCGTGTCCTCGTAGTTCTGGACCTGTGCCTCCAGGTCGTACTGCGACAAGCTGGACCAGCTGCCATACCGGTTCTTGACCGCGGTGTCGAGGTTGTCCAGCGTGCCGAACGAGTACCCCGAGTGCGACCCGTCCGTCGACTCGTAATTCGTGTGGAACTGGTGCGCGTCCGGCTGCTGCCAGAGCGCGGCCTGGTCGGAGGGGGACAGGAACCGCTGGATCGAGTCCATCGTCGGGACCGTGTCGCCCGAGCCTTCCTCGCTGTCGAATCCCCACGAGCCGCCAACGTTCGTCAGCGTCGAGTCGTTGTCGTTGGCGTTGTTGCCTGAGTGGGTGGTGTCGTACCAGTAGGTAGGCGGCACCCAGTCGTACGGTCCCTCCTTCTCACCGGACGGCCCGAGGATCCCGCTGGTGTTGTACTCCGCCGAGGAGATGATCGGCTCCTGGAAGCCGGACTGGCTGAAGCCGGCCAGCGAAGCGGCCTCCTGCTCGTTGATGGGCGGGTTGTCGCTCCAGCTGAAGTCCAGCACGCTGGGGTGGTCCCGCAGTTGCGTCCCGATCGCGAGCGACGACTCGTACATCACGTGATAGTCCTGCGACGTCACGCCGCGGCCACTGGACGACGGCGCCCACTCGTCACAGCACTGGAAGCCCGCGTCGATCAAGATGCCGGCCCGGTCCATCTGGTTGTAGAAGTCCTCCGGCATCTCCTTGCCCTCGGTCCTGATCCCGTTGATGCCCATGGACTTGACGATCGAGATCTGGTTCGCCAGATCCGCGGCCGAGTAGTGCAGGAACAGGTTCTCCGACCAGCCGCCAGCGCGGTAGTCGAACGGGACGCCGTTGATCTCGAAGACCCGGGCGCCTTCCGGGGCTAGGGCCGAGGGCTTCGTCAGGTACGTGCTGACCTGGCGAATGCCGAAGTCCACGGCCGGCGCCGCGTCGGCGCGGCCCCCGCCGCCAGGCACGGAAACGCCGGCCTGCAGCCGGTACAGCGGCTGGCCGCCCATCTGGTACGGCCACCACAGCTGCGGGTCGCGGACGACCAGCTGGCGGTAGGCCGCCGGGGTGAAGGTCACCGTCGTGCTCGCGCTTGGCCCCAGCGTGACCGGCTGGGCTACCTGGATGGGGGCCCCGCCGCCGGGCGGCGTGATCGTCGCGGTCACGGTGCCGGCCCGCGCTGCGTCGGAGTCGTTGGTCACGTCCGCGTGCACGGTCAGCGCCGCCGTCGACATGTCGGGCGCGTCGTCCTGGGTGACGTAGGCGTTGGAGAGGCCAAGCGCGTTCGCGATGTGCAGCTGGACGGGGAACTGGACGCCGGTGTTGTTATCCGGTGGTATCTGCGTCCAGTCGACGTTGTCGAGCGTGAGCATCGTCGCCGGGTTGTTCGGGTACAGCTCGAGCGCGAGCACGTTCGTCCCCGGCCTGAGCAGGCGAGTCACGTCGAATGTGTAGCTCGAGTAGTCGCCCTCGACGGTCGCCTCGGTCGCGACCTCGGTACCGTTCACCCACACGTCGGCCTGCCCGACGACCCCGTTGATGACGAGCTTGGCGTCCTGGCCGGGCGTGAGGTTCGGTGAGAACGAGGTGCGGAACCACCACGGCACGTCGAACAGCGGGTTCGTGTCGGCACCGGGACTGGTCATCGGCGCGCCGAAGCACTTGGTCAGGTTGTCGGAGTAGAACACGCTGGCCGGGCTGTCGGAGGCCTGGTTGACCGGCTGGAGCGCCGCGTCGTCGGGGCAGATGCCGCGTTGCAGGAGGGCCTCGACCTCGGTGCCGACCGCGCCGGCGTCGTCGTTCTCGACCGGCAGCCACCCGGCGGTGCTGAATCCGGGCGCGGAGACCTGGTGGCCGGCCTGCGTGGCGCCGGTCCTGGTGGTCCAGTCCGTGGTCGCCGCGGTGCTCTGCACGTCCCAGCCCCCGCGGCCCAGGGTGACCACGCCGACCCCGGACCCCGCCGGGGTAGAGGCAGAGGCGCTCGCGGATGTCGCGCTGGCGGCGGCCGGGCCCGACCGCGACGCGCCCGCGGCGGTCGCGCCGGCGGGGGCCGCGCCGAGGGCGCACAACCCGATGACGCATGCGATGACGCTGCCCAACCGAAGCTTGGCTGACACGGGAAGCCTCCTGATGGCCACGGCCGCGGTGCGCATTCTTTTCAGCCTGAAAAGAATGCCGTGCCCGCACAATAACCATCAACCCGTAGGTCGGCAATACCCCATTTGCCGGTTCCGGCCTAGATGGGCCGCTTATCGCGGGCCGCCGCGATCGCCAGGGCCCGGGCGATGGCGCCGAGGACCGTGGCGTTCGCCCCGAGGGCGGAAACAACGACGTCCGGCGGCCGGAACACGCTGGCCGCAACCGCCGCGCGCAGGTCGTCGAGCCACGGCTGGAGAGCCCGGCCGATGCTGCCGTCCAGGATGACCCGTTCCGGATCGACCAGGGCGGTGACCCCGGCGATCACGGCCGCCAGGTGGCCGATGAGCTCATCGACCACCTGGCCGCCGGCCTGGTCGCCGCGCCTGGCGGCGGCAAAGACGTCGGCGACCTCGTACTGGCCGGGCAGCGAGCTCGGCCTGCCGCTCGCGATCAGCGCGGCGGCCCGGGCCCGCAGCGCCGGGCCAGAGGCGACGTCCTCGAACCCGGCCGGCCCGCCCGCGCCGTCCCGCGCGACCGGGAAGTAGGCGACCTCGCCGGCGGCGTTGTGCCGGCCCCGGATCAGGTGCCCGTCGATCACCACCGCGCCGCCGATCCCGGTGCCAAGCGAGATAAGCACGAACGAGTGGGCTCCGCGCCCGGCGCCTCGCCAGGCCTGGCCGAGCGCGCCGAGGTTGGTGTCGTTGTCCACCTCGAAGGGCAGCCTCAGGTGTTCGCGGAGCATCCCCATCAGGTCCAGGCCCTGCCATTGCACGTTCGGACCCGCGGTGGCAAGGCCGGTGGCCGGGTCGATGAGCGCCGGTATGCCGACGACCGCCGCCCGCACCGGCATCGCCACCTCGAGCGCCCGCCGTTCGAGGGCCGCGATGCAGGCCAGCAGCGCGCCGACCGCCTCGCTGCCTTCCCCGGCGGGGCGGAAGTCTTCGGCGACCACCTCGCCGGCCAGGTCCGCGAGCGCGCCGTGACAGCGGGTGCCGCCAAGGTCGACCGCGATCACCCCGCCAGCCGGCCCGACGAACCGCAAGACGGCCGGGATGCGCCCGCGAACCGCGCCCGCCCCCGGTTCTTCGGCGATCAGCCCGGCCGCCAGCAGCCGCTTGACGATCCGGCTGACCGACGCGTTGGAGAGGCCGAGTTCGAGGACGAGCTGCCGCCGCGTGACGTGACCGCGCGACCTGATGGCGTCCAGCACGAGGAACGTGTTCAGCTCGGCAATGTTGCCGATGTCCATGGCAAAGGCAGCCGCCTACTCCTCGAGCTCGATCGTGTACATGACGAAGCCCGACAGGGCGGCGACCTTGTCGTAGAGCGCGCGGGCGGTCGCGTTGTTCTCGCGGGTGTGCCAGTACACCCGCCCGCACCCCCGCTCGGCCGCCCAGTCGCGGACCGCGCCGATGAGCGCCCGCCCGGCGCCGTGCCCGCGCGCCGCGGGAGAGGTGAACAGGTCTTCCAGGTAACACACGTCCGTGCCCGTGGTGCGCACGTGGATGAAGAAGTGCACGATCCCGACCAGCGAGCCATCCAGCCACGCCCCGAACGCGTGCATCCGCTCATCGCGCTGGAACTCGTCCCACGCCCGGTCGTACATCGACTGCGGGTGGTGCTCCTCCTCGTAGAAGGCGTTGTAGCCGCGGAAGAGCTCTTCCCACGCCGCCCGGTCACCCGGGCTGAGCTTGCCGACCGTGATCATCCCACTCCCTCTCGCCCGGGCCGGCGCGTCACGCCAGCCCCTGGATCCGTGCGGCCGCGGCGGCGTGACCGCGTAGTTTCTCCTCGACGCCGGGCACCTTCAGCTCTCCGTCCCGCACGAGCACCCGGCCCGCGACGACCGTGTGCCGGGCGGACACCGGCCCGCAGCGCAGCCAGGCCTCGACCGGGTCGACCAGCGCCCCCGCGTACCGCACGCCGTCGGCCGGCCAGCACACCAGGTCGCCGGCGGCGCCAACCGTCAGCTCGCCGATCTCGCCCGAGCGGCCCAGGCAGGCCGCCCCGCCCCTGGTCGCGATGTCCAGGACTTCCCGCGCGGTCATGCCCGTGGGACCGAGGCGCTGCCGGCCGAGCAGCAGCGCCGCCCGCGATTCGACCCACAGGGACGCGCAGTCCACCGACGACGACCCGTCGCAGCCAAGCCCGACCGGCACCCCGGCTGCCCGGAATTCCCGCACCGGCGCGAACCCGCCGCCGCCGATCATCATGTTGGACGAGGGACAGTGCGCCACGCCGACCCCGGCCCCGCCGAGCCGGGAGACCTCCGCCGCGTTCGGGTAGATGCAGTGCGCCACCCACGCCCGGGAGGTGAGCCAGCCCACCTCCTCGAACTGCTCGACCGGCCGCCGCCCGAAGTGTTCCAGGCAGTACCGGTCCTCGTCCGGATCTTCGGCCAGGTGCGTGTGCAGCCGGACGTCGAGCTTCTCGGCCAGTTCCGCGGTCCGCGTCATCAGGCCGGGCGACACGGAGAACGGCGAGCACGGCGCGAGGGCCATCCGGACCATGGCGCCGGGTGAGCGGTCGTGGTGGAGCTTCACCAGCCGCTCGCTGTCGGCGAGCACCTCGTCGTCGTCCTGCACGACCGAGTCGGGCGGCAGCCCGCCGTCCTTCTCCGACACGGTCATGGACCCGCGCGTGCAGTGGAACCGCAGGCCGACCTCCCGCGCGGCGGTAATCTCCGCGGTCCACAGGTCGCCGCCGCCCCGGGGGGCCACGTACAGGTGGTCCATCGTCGTCGTGCAGCCGCCGAGCGCGAGCTCGGCCAGGCCCACCCACGCCGACAGGTAGGCGGCCTCCTCGTCGAGCCTGGCCCACAGCGGGTAGAGCGTGCTCAGCCAGGAGAACAGCGACCCGTTGATCGCGGGCGCGTAGGACCGCGTGAGGTTCTGGTAGATGTGATGATGGGTGTTGACCATGCCGGGCATGACGATGTAGCCGGCGAGGTCGAGCACGCGATCGGCCGCGAGCGAAGCGAGCTGCGCGGTGGTGCCGACGTGTTCGATCACGTTG
>Ga0207416_1003092_pt1 | contig 16606 bp, 14 predicted proteins | sample PaiPotPPM11metaG_FD_184107 | JGI IMG/M metagenome (GOLD analysis project Ga0207416, IMG submission 184107) | Iron sulfur acid spring bacterial and archeal communities from Banff, Canada, to study Microbial Dark Matter (Phase II) - Paint Pots PPM... ...
CTCCCCCGCCCCCTTCCGTCCCGGGGACCCCCTCACCCTGCGCGTCCCGGGTGGAGTGATCGGCGGGGAGGGGACCGCGGTGGAGGACGCGCCGCAGGTCGCGGCGCACGAGGATCTTTTCGTGCTCGTGCATGGTCAGCAGACAGACGGCGCTGGCACCGGCGCTACGATCACGGCCACCAACCAGAGCGAGGTGTTCGAGGTCCGCGGCGGGTCGGTCCACGGGCGCTGGCCCTACGACATGGACGAGTCCGTGGACGTGTTCGCACGGCACTTCAGTTGCTGACTTCTTGAATGGCTCCCCAGATGTGCCCCCGCAGCCGGCGGAACTCGTCGGCAGCAGCTGATCGCCACGCCGTTTGGTGCTCGTCGTGCCTCACATGGTGTCTAATGACACACTTCCCTTCGCCCATACCTCTCCCTACACGCCTCCCATTCGCGGCAGAGTCACGGCAACCGCGGCACAGGTTTCGTACGTTCTTGCCATCACCAATCATGCGGCGGATGCGGCGCTAGCTTTTGCGACAATGGTCTCCATAGCAGACGCCATCCAGCCTACCCTCGCAGTGCCGACACGCCGCGCGTTGGCGAGACAGCAGTCATCCGGCCAACTCCATCTCACGGACGCCGCGCATGCGCTGGTCCTTGCCGCCGCCCGTGCCGAACCGTTGGGCCAGAATATGCTAGTCGCGTTAGCGGAGCAGCAGGCCGCCATCGCCGCCGGTACACACACCGCTGCGCGGGCCTGTAAGGAGGCTGGCGCAACCATTGATCGTATCCTTGCCGAACAGTACGCTTGACCATGGTCCGCGAACGAAGGCATCCAGGTAGGCAATCCTACCCGCTGGTTGCCACGCCCTGACCGCGAGGAGGTAGCCCGTAATTGACCGGTGGTTAGAATCTCGACTGATCGACAAGCCGCGGTGGCATATGCCGGTGGAACGCCACTGTTGTACGGTGCATGCGGAAACGCCGGCGCAGGATCGCTGCGATCATTGCGGACAGCCATTCTGCGAGGCGTGCCTGCGCGGCGTAGGACGCTGGCGACTCTGTCATACGTGCATCAGTCAGTTGCAACGCGAGCGGAGGGGGCCTTCGCTAGGTCAGCGCTGGCAGCACGTACGGTCCAACGTGCTAGTCGCGCTGAGCCTGACCGTGCTGCTCATCGTGGTGGCGCTGCTCATCAATCAGGTGCTTGGGTCCGCCGCCTCCGATGAAGATCTCGGTCGAACCGCCCGCGTGGTGAGCGCCAGGCTGCACGGCGCTGCGCCGCGTGGTACAGCGACGCTGCGCCTTGGGAGTACGCTCGGGGCTGGCTATCCCCCGCCGCAGATTGTGCTCCTCGGCACCGGTTTCCAACCCGAGGAAGGGGTTGTCGTTTCGGGCACGCTGGCGGGCCCCACGACCGACGGGCGGTCGGCCACAACCAAGTTGGACACGCAGGTCTTTGGCCCGTACGACGGCGCCCTAACCATCAAGCTCTTCGTGCCCGACAGCACGCGATTCGTGGGACCCTACCGCATCCAGGTAAAGGCGAGTGGCGATCTCGGTAGCAGCACAGTCCTGGACGTCACCGCTGGTGAGTCGGTCAAGGCCAAGCCGACCGGGTAGCGCTAAGCTCGCGCCATCACAGCAGGGCCTCCACCGCCGGCAGGCGCTCCCCTCGCTCCTAGCGGGCTGTCAAGGAGAACGCAGGGCGCCCAACAACTCTGCCTCAGCGGGGCGGCTCGTGGGCTAGTCCTCGCCACGGCAGAGGTCACTCAGTTCGGGTTGGTGCGTGCGCGCGAGCCGCGCATGCCACGCGTGTAGTCGCGGACCATGGTGCGGGCCCCCGCGTCAACTTGCATGTAGCTATCGCCACCTGCCGCCTGTCGTACCGCTTGCAGTCGTCATGCTCGTCGATCCCCTGCACGTTGCGCATCCGGCGTTGGTGTGTTTAGCCTCATCGCGGCGCGAGTACCCTGGTCATTTGGGCGGGGGGGACTGCTGTTCTCCTGGCCACTGCAGAACTGGCCGGTAGCCTGATGCCGCGGCGGCGCGGACGCCGTAGTCTGACCGTAGCAGGAGAGGAGGTTTGAGGCAATGCTCCTAAGCTTGGCGCTCATGGTGATCGTGCTGCTGACCGCAATAGTCGCATTCGGCGCAATTGCCGGCTGGCTCTACTGGATGATCCACTAACCGGACCGCTGGTCCAAGATGCCCTGTCACGGAGTCGGTGTGACCGCCGTGGCAGGACGTCTCGCCCGGCCTGCCTGTCCAATATGCGGAGCCGACGGCGAGGCGCTGTGTCCCCTCGGACCTACGTTTCACCCGTGCTACCCTAACGCTTGCGCTGGCGACGTAAAGTAGCGAGACGAGGGAACGTGTTGGACAGTCCGGAGATCGGCGACCCGCCGGCTCCTGGTACCGGGCAGCACGCGCGTACCGTAGTGCGAGGCCCGTGGCCGGTCTTCGCCTCCCTGTCCTTCCCCGACTATCGCTTGCTCTGGGTCTGCGTGGCGGCGGCGAACTCGGGGCGCTGGATCCTGGCCCTGGGGGTCGGCTGGCTCTTGTTCAGCTTGACCCACTCGTCCTTCTGGGTGGGGGCGAGCTTCTTCACTATCCAGGGGCCGGCGCTGATCGTCGCTCCCCTGGCCGGCGTCTGGGCGGACCGGCACGACCGCCGCCACCTGCTGGCGTTCGCGCTCGCCCTGGCGGCAGCAGCGACCGGCACGCTGGCCGTCCTGACGCTGCTGCACCATGCCGGTGTCCTCTCCATCCTCGCCTGCACCCTGACTTGCGGCATTGCCCTCAGTATCCGGGGAACCGCTGGGAGCTCCCTCGTGCCCGCATTGGTGCCGCGCGACACGCTGCCGAACGCCGTCGCGCTGCAAGGCACGGTCCAGCAAGGCGCCGAGTTCATCGGTCCGCTCCTGGCCAGCCCGCTCCTCGTCGCTTTCGGACCGGGCGCCGTATTCGGGCTCGCTTGCCTGTGCTATGCGGCGGCGATTCCCTTGTCGCTGCGTATCGCGCCGCGTCAGCTCCCTCGCCGCTTCGCGACCAGATACGCCTTCGGTCCGCTGCTCGAAGGCGTCCGCTATCTTCGGCGGTCCCCGCTGTTGGGCAGCATCGTGCTGCTGGTAGGGTTCCACTGCAGCCTGACTATGACCTACCAGGGGATGCTGCCGCAGTTCACACAGGGGATGATGGACGGCGGCGGAGCCTACGGCGGCACGATGACCATGATCGGTCTTGGGGCCATCGCGGGGACACTCGCCCTGGCCGCCGTCTCCGATCGGCGGTGGCACAGCACCGGGTACGCCGTCACCGCCGTTGCCAGCGGTGGCATGCTGGTGTTGCTCGGCCTGACCAGCAACTACCTTGTCGCGTTTGCCTTGTCCTTCGCGGTCGGAGCGGCCCAGGCAACGCTTATGGCGCTCAGCCTCACCTTCCTGCAGCAGTTGACTGACCCTGCCTATTTGGGGCGAGTCACCGGCGTGTACAGCTTCCTAGCCGGCGGCGCTATGGCTTTCACCAGTTGGGGATTCGGTGCGCTCGCGGCAATCACCTCCCCGACCGCCATCATGGTGGGCGCCGGCAGCGCCTTCGTGCTGGTCGTCGCTGTCGCTGCGCTGCGCTCCCCGGCATTTCGCCGGCTCTGCCGTGCGGACGCCTTGCCCCTCCACGTACCGGAGTACGGTGTCTCCGCCCTCGTGTGAGCGATGGGTGGATCGGCGTACCAACTCCGCGGCGACTAGAGGCGCGGGTGCGGCGCAACGTGGTCCGGCCACCGGGCGACGATCTCGACGGAGCGCGGGCGTCCCGCCCGCCCCGGCAGCCCCTTACCGCTTCGGTTCGACGGTGCCGAGGGCGAAGCGACCGCGGGTGGCGCACCGGGGCGGGCGGGACGCCCGCGCTCCGGAGACCAGACCCGCCCCACGTCTGCTGGCTCCGCACTACTCCGCGTCGCGCCCCAGGCGCGCCGACCTGTTGACGCCGACTGGATCGTCAGTTAGTATTCCCCGGCTTGTGGACAGATGGATGAACGATGATGCGTAACAGCCTGCACACATCTTTGTATACTACTACTGTTGAATCGCAACACGGTTTCCACGAGCACCCGTCAACGGAGAGAGGCACGTAACCGATGACACGTCTGGCCCGCATCGGGTTCATCGGCTGTGGCAGTCACGCCAGTCAGAACCTCTACCCGGCGCTGCGGCTGGGCGTATCCGGCTCGCCGGCGCTGCGCGAGCCAATCGGCGAGCGCGTCGCCTGTTGCGACCTCGATGAGAGCAAGGCCCAGCGCAACGCCAGGTTGTTCGGCTTCGAGCGCTGGTATGGCGATTACCGGACCATGCTGGAGAAGGAAGACCTCGACTGCCTCTTCGCAGTCATGCACCCCAAGCTCCAACCGGGCATCGCGATGGATTGCCTGCGGGCCGGCAAGCCGGTGTTCGTGGAGAAGCCGGCGACCGTAACGTTGGAGGACGCCTATGCCGTGAAGGCGGCCTGTGAGCAGTCCGGCAAGTTTGTGATGATCGCCTTCATGAAGCGCTTTTCGGAGCCGTATCAGCGAGCCATCGAGCTCATGCGCCGCCCCGAATTCGGTCCGCCTACCAGCTATGAGGCGCGCTACAACTACAGCCGGTACTCCGCGCCGGAGGTGTACGACTTCTTGAACGCCTTCTCCTGTCACCACCTGGACCTCTGCCGCTTCTTCATGGGCGACGTGGAGAGCGTCCACGCGCTCTATGCGTCGCGTTCCGGCGGCGCCGGTGGACGTCCTCAAGGGTACGCAGAGGTGCTCCAGCATCGCGACATGTCCGTCCCCCAGGAGGAGGCCTGGCTGCTCGGGCTCCAGTTCGCCAGCGGCGCCATCGGCTTCCTCCAGACGAACTGCCTGGAGCGTGTGCAGGAGCGCGTGGCGATCACCGGCCAGGGGAGCTGGCTGACCGTCGACGACTGGCGGCGTGTGACCGCCTACCTCGGCAACACGGAGCTGCCCTACACCTGGGAGCCGAACGACCAGATCCCCAGCGACCGCTTCGACTTTCGCACGCTGCACGGCTACACCGGCGAAGTTCGCCACTTCGTGGAGTGCGTCCGCGACGGCACGGTACCCACGCCAAACATTGACGACGGCATCGCCCACCTGAAGCTGGAGCAAGCCGCCAAGCGCTCGGCGCAAATGGGGCGGCCGGTCGCGCTGAGCGAGATCGGCTGATGCGGTGACGGGCCCCCTCTCTGGCTTTGCCATCTCTCCCCCAATTCTGGGGGAGAGCCGCGACGGAAACATGCGTTCCAACACTGATCGGCTCTAACCTTGGGGAATGGGCCCGTTTGGCAGCGTTCATTGCCACCACCGCTCTCCCCTAAACTTGGGGGAGAGATGGCGAAGCCAGAGAGGGGACCTCCTACGGCACTAGCTGCGCGCCCCGTCACCACTGGAGATGCGCTGATGGAACCCTTGCGAATCGGCTTCGTCGGCTGCGGCGAGCACGCCCGCATGAGCCTCTACCCCAGCCTGCGCACCGCTTTCGGCGGCTCACCGTCGGGACTGCCGGCGCTGGTGCTGACGCAGCAGGGTCGGCAGCAGCCGCCATTGCTGGCGGAGCTGGTAGCCCTGGCCGACCACAAGCGCGACCTGGCCGAGCGGGTGGCCGCTTTCCACGGCGTCCGCACGGTGTACACGGACCATCTGACCATGCTGGCACAGGAGCGACTCGACGCCGTAATCGTCTGTATGCACCCGCGGCGGCAGGCGCAAGTGGCCATCGACTGCCTGGAGCGGGGCGTCCACGTCTGGGTGGAGAAGCCGCCGGCGGAATCGGTGGGCGAGGCGGCGGTGATGGCGGCAGCCGCTCGGCAGGCAGGGAAACACCTGGCTGTCGGCTATATGAAGCGCTTCTCCTCTCCCTACCTGCGCGCCAAGTCGTTCATGGAGCAGTCTGGCTTTGGTCAGCCGTCCGTGTTCGAGTCGCGCTACACCTACGGGCAGTATCCCGTCGACGTCTACCACTTCCTGAACGGCTTCGCCACGCACCACCTGGACCTGCCGCGCTTCTTCATGGGCGACGTCGAGTCGGTGTACGCGGCACGAGTCAGCCGCGGCACAGGTTTGGACGGCTACGCCATCACCCTGCGCTTCGCCAATGGTGGGATCGGGCTGGTCAACGTCAACTGCTTGGAGGGTGAGCATAACAATTGGAGCGAGCGCGTTGCCATTTCCGGGGTGGGCGGGCGCGTGTTCGTGGAGAACTGGCGCCGCGTCGTGGGCTTCCTCCCCGGCACGCCAACCTACTACTGGGAGCCGGAGGACATCCGCCCGGCCGACGATCAGAACAGCCTGGCCGTCCACGGCTTCGTCGGTGAGCTGCGCGACTTCCTGGAGAGCGTGCGCGACGGTCGAGCGCCGGCCTGCACGATCGATGAGGGCATCGCCGTCCTGCGGCTGGAGCGGGCAGTGAATCTCTCGGTCGAGCGCGATGCCAAAGTGTCACTGGATGAGGTACCGGCCGATGGCCAGTAGCCAGGAGCGTATCGATGCCCTGACCGGGCAGGTCATCGGCGGTACGACCGAGACGCCGTCACCGGCGCCGACGAGCAAGCAGGATCACCGTTTCCGCATCGGCATCGCCGGCTACGACCTCTGGCCGCACACGATCAGCTTCTGTCGCACGCTGCAGAACACCGACTTCTGCCGGATCAGCGCGGTCTGGGACGACGAGCCGCGCCACCTGAAGCGGCTGACAGAGCTGACCGGCGCGACCGGCTACGCCGACCTCGACGCCTTCTGCCGCTCCGACGTGGAAGGCGTCATCATCACCGCCCGCACCAGCCTGCGCTGCGCCATCGCCAAGGCGCTCGCCGCGGCGGGCAAGCACGTGCTCTCCGACAAGCCGATGGCCATGACCACCGGCGAGTGCCGGGAGATCATCCGCGCCTGCCGGCAGGCCGGCGTCGTCCTGATGGGCGGCTACAACTTCCGCTACTGGAAGACCTGGCGGCTGATGAAGCGCATCGTCGACACCGGCGAGCTGGGCGAGCTGCTCCACCTCTACTGCGCCTACAACACCGGCATGGTCAAGCGCAGCGAGTGGGAGGACACCTACGACTCCGACTGGACCAACCCGGCGGCGACGCCAGGCGGGGGCTGGCTCACCCACGGCGACCATCCCATCGACCTGACCCGCTGGCTCTTCGGCGTCGAGTTCACCGAGGTGCTGGCCGACATGCGCTCGCTGCGCTATCCCCAGTACGCGGTCGAGGACTACGGCGTCGCCCACTTCCTGCTCAGCAACGGCGCCACCGCCCTCATCCACTCCGACGCCATCGCCCCGACCATCCGGCTGGAGGTCGTGGTGATCTGCCAGCGTGGCGGCATGTCCTACACCATGACGCCGGAGCCTCGACTGAAGGTGTGGGGGGCGCCATCGCTCGGCGCGGGCACGGTGGAGTACGCCGTATCGGAGAGCTGGGTAGACGCGCTGCGCGAAATGACCCGGGCCTTCGTGCAGGCGGTCCAGACGAACAGCCCCCCGCCTATCACCGGACTGGATAACATGCGGGTGATCGAGGCCGCCGAAGCGGCCTATCGCTCCTCACGAGAGGGAAGGCGCGTGCAGATTTCGCAAGCAGCGACGGAGTAGCGGAACATGGTGGATGCATCCTCGGCCGTTTCCGACGAACGGCTCGTCCGGTTGCTCAGCGACCTGGTCGGCATCGAGAGCGTGAACCCCATCTACCCGGGTGGCGAGCGCGGCGAGAGCGGGATGGCCGCCTACGTCGAAGACCATTGCCGCCGCCTGGGTCTGGACGTGGCGCGGCAAGCGGTCCTGCCCGGCCGCGACAACATCGTGGCCGGGCTGCGCGTCCCCGGCGCCAAGCGGACCCTGCTCTTCGAGGCCCACATGGACACGGTGGAGATCGCCTCGATGGGCGACCGCGCGCTGCGGCCGGAGGTTCGCGACGGCCGGCTTTATGGTCGCGGCTCTTGCGACACCAAAGGCTCCATGGCCGCCATGCTGACTGCCTTGGAGGCGCTGCTCGGCCAGCGCCAGGACCTGGCGATCAACGTGCTCTTCCTGGCCTCTGTCGACGAAGAGTTCCACTTCCGTGGGGTGACCGCTTTCTGCCAGAGTCCCGACTACTCGGTCGACGCGGCCGTCGTGGGTGAGCCGACCGACCTTCGTGTGGTGGTGGCGCACAAGGGCGCCATCCGCTGGCGGCTGTCCACGCTGGGCCGAGCCGCCCACAGCGCTCGTCCCGAGGAGGGGAACAACGCCATCGACCAGATGTCGGAGGTGCTCCGCGCCCTCCGCGACCTCAAGCCGCGCTGGCAGACTCGTCAACACCCATTGGTCGGCGCCCCCACCCTCAGCGTCGGGCGCATCTGGGGCGGCGTAGGGGTCAACATCGTGCCGGACCGCTGCACCATCGAGATCGACCGGCGCGTGATCCCGGGCGAGGAGCCGATGGAGACGCTGGTGGAGATCGACGCGCTGCTCGCCGAGTTGTGCGCCGGCAATCCCGCCATCAAAGTCGAGCGGGAGGAGCCGTTCGTCGTCCACTGGCCACTAGACACGCCGGCCGACGCTGCCATCGCCACGGCTGCTGATCGCGCCTGCCGAGACGTGGACGTCGACCCCACCCCCATCGGCGTCCCCTACGGCACCGACGCCAGCGAGCTCTCCCGCGTCCGGCACATCCCAAGCATCGTGCTGGGACCCGGCTCCATCGTCCACGCCCACACCAACGACGAGTTCGTCCCGATAGCCGAGCTGGTCGCGGCGGCGGAGATCTACCGTCGGACTGCGCTGCACTTCTCGGACGTGGTGTGAGCGCCGAACCCGGGAGCACCGGCCAATGCGGTTTCTACCAGGGATTAGCCGGTGGGGATTGGTGTGGCGGGGCGGCGACGGCTATGTACGCAGGAAATACCCGTGGTAGCGGACATGCCGGGGCCGCGATTGCGATCGGCGGCTAACCGACCGGGGGACTGCGGTCCCTTTCATTCGGCGAGGGCCTTCCGAAGGACGGGGGATACTGCGGTCTGCCGCCAGAGCACGCCGCCGCGGTGCGCCGATCGGCTCCAGAGGAATCGAAGGCTCCAGAATGGGCAGTGACCTGTCAAATCGGTCCCGACCGCAGTCGCGTACTCTGGCGGCAGACAGCAGTCGCCGCCCCGGCACACCAATCCCCTGTTCCCTTGCCATTGCTCGCCTGCTCTCACCCAAGGAGTCCCAACCATGAAAATCGCCGATCGCATCCACATCGTCGCTAGCGGCAGGCTTGGCTTCGGCCTGACGGACGACTTCGACTGTCACGTCTATCTCCTGGACGGCGGTGACGAGTATGCTCTGATCGACGCGGGCGGCGGCCGTGACGTACCAGGGATCGTGGCCCAGATTGAAGGGGACGGACTCGACCCCAAGCGCGTGCGCAAGCTGCTCTTGACTCACGCGCACGCCGACCACGCCGCCGGCGCCGCCGCCGTGCGCGAACGGTTCGGCCTGCAAGTCTTCGCGTCGCCTGTCGTGGCCGGCTTCGTGCGCGAGGGGAACGAGCAGGCAATCAGTCTCGATGTTGCTCGCCGTTCCGGCGGCTATCCCTCCGACTTCGTCCTCCGTCCCTGCTCGGTCGATGGCGAACTTGAGGACGGCGCCGAGGCGCAGGTAGGCGACCTCACCTTGACCGTCCTCAACACGCCGGGCCACGCCACTGGCCATATCTCCTTCCTCTTGCGGCAAGGACCACGCCTGTCCGTCTTCTGCGGCGACGCGGTATTCTTCGGCGGCAAGATCCTGCTGCAGCACACCTGGGATTGCTCGCTTCAGGAGTCGATCGCCAGCGTCGAGCGCCTGGCCGCGCTGCCGATCGCTGGCCTCTATCCGGGCCACCTCACCTTCGCCGTCCGCCATGGCCGACGCGAGGTCGAGAAGGCGATGCAGTCCATCGCTTCTCTGTTGCCCCCGCCGCAGCTTGCATGAATACAATCCCTTTACATTGAACATCGATACCGGCCGGCCACGTGGGCCGGCCTACCGGAGAGCAGGGAGAGAACGAGACCATGGCAGCGGACAAGAAACTGGGGATCGGCGTTATCGGCATCGGCTGGGTGGCGCACGAGCACATCAAGGCCTGGAAGAACAATCCGAGCTGTGAGGTCGTCGCGCTCTCCAGCCACAGCAGCGACAACGCGCTGGAGGCGCAGCGGCGGCACGAGCTGCCCCACGCGCGGACCTACACCGACTGGGCCAACCTGGTCCGCGACGACCGCGTTAACGTCGTCGACGTCTGCTCGATGAACCACCTGCACGTGCCGCAGGGCGTCGCCGCCGCGGAAGCCGGCAAGCACGTACTCATCGAGAAGCCGGCCGCCAACGACCTGGAAGGGCTGCGCAAGCTGGAGGCGGCCATCGACAAGGCGGGGGTGAAGAGCCTGGTCGGCTTCGAGCTGCACTGGAGCCCCTACTTCGAGTCGATCCGCACCATGATCGAGAACGAGTTCTTCGGCCCGCTCTTCTACGTCGAGTGCGACTACTTCTCCGGCAACTGGGAGAAGTGGTACCCCGGCTACGACTGGGTCAAGACGGCGGAGAAGGGCGGCTCGGCGCTGCCCGCCGCCGGCGTCCACGCCGTCGACGCCATCCGCCAGTTCGCGGGGGCCGAGGCGACGGAGGTCTTCGCCTACGCCGGCAACTTCACGCAGACCATGGAGTGGGACCCGACCATCATCACGATGATCCGCTTCGCCAACGGCACGATTGGCAAGGTCGGCTGCGTGCTGGAAGGCAACCTGAAGTACCAATTCAACGTCCGCCTGCACGGTCCCAAGGGCACGCTGGTGAACGACCGCTTCCTCACCAACTATCTGCCCGGTCAGACCGGCTGGGCCCAGTTCCCGACCATCCTACCCGACACGCCCGAAGTGTCGCATCACCCCTTCCAGGGCGAGCTCGACCACCTGATCGACTGCATCCGCGAGGACCGCACGCCGATCGTCGACATCAAGGACGCCGTGAAGACGCACGAGATCGCCTTCGGCGCCGAGCTCTCCGCCAAGGAGGGGAGGCCGGTCAAGCTGCCGTTGCCGCGCTGAGCGCTGCCTGAAGCGTTGTCGGCATCGTCTGCCCGGCGTCCTCATACCGAGCCGACGATACCGGTTTCTCTGTGCGCGGGCTGGTGAGTCGTTCGTAACTGACAGCCGGTACCAACTGCCCTCGTGCGCTACACTGCAGGTCAGCACAGAGGAGGCAAGCAGCCATGGTTGACTCACAGCGCGTCGCCCTGGAGGAAGCCCAGCCGGCGGAGCTGTGGCCGCCGGACGATACCGAGGAGAGCGTCTTGGGCACGAACCTCCACCAAACCACCATCACCAACGTGCGCCTTGCCCTCAACGAGATCGCGGCGGCGCACCCGTCCCCCAGAGGGTCGCGGCCCTGGCAAGCGCTCGGCCAGACTATGATCACCGGCTTGCAGCGACCCGACGGCTCGCGCTACACCGTGCTGCCGGACGTGTTCGTCTACCCGCGGCCCATCGACGATCGGCGTGGCTCGCTGGCCCTGGCTCTCGACGGACCACCGGCGCTGGTAATCGAGGTGCTGAGCGACGCGACCTACCGGAGCGATCTGGACATGGAGCGGGGCAAAGGCTACAGCTACGCCCGGGCCGGGGTGCGCGAATATCTGGTGCTCGACCCGATCGGCGAATTCGTGCCGGAGCAAGTGCGTGGCTGGCGACTGGAGGGGGATGCGTACCGGCCTTTGGCGCCGGATGCGCAAGGTCGCTGGCAGAGCCGGGAGGTCGGGGCGGCGTTCTCCTTTGCCGGCGTGCAAGTTGCGGTGTACGGCCCGCAAGGCCAGCGCCAGTTGCGCGAGGGGGAGATCACCCAGGAACTGGAGCGTCGAGACCGGCAATACGCCGAGGCGCTGGAACGTCGAGACCGGCAATACGCCGAGGCGCTGGCGCGACAGGAGCAAGAGCTGGCCGCGCTGCGGGACCAGGTAGAGCGGTTGAGGCGCGGGCAATAGCGAGCGCATTCCGCGTGACGTCGAGCGACCATGGAAGGACCGGCGACCCCTGAACTCGCGGCGGTTCAGCGGTAGGCGGCGGCCTGGAGCCGATACAGCTCGGCGTAGAGGCCGCCCAGGCGCAGCAGCTCGTCGTGGCTGCCCTGCTCGATGATCCGGCCGCGCTCGAGCACGAGGATGAGGTCCGCCATGCGCACGGTCGAGAAGCGGTGCGAGACGATCAGCGTCACCGTGCCGCGGCTGGCTCCCGAGCGCGCGGAGGCGGCGAAGCGCTCGAAGAGGGCGTGCTCGGTCGGGGCGTCGATGGCCGCGGTCGGCTCGTCGAACACCACCAGCAGCGGGTCGGCGCGCATGAAGGCGCGGCCCAGGGCCAGGCGCTGCCACTGCCCGCCCGACAGCTCGACCCCGCCCGTCCAGTCGCGGCCAAGCTGGGTCTCCAATCCGGAGGGCAACGACGGCTCGATCTCGGCGGCGCCGGCGCGGGCGAGGGCGGCACGCACTATCTCAACGTTGTCAATGCGTGGCAGATCCCCGATGCCGATGGTCTCGCGCACGAGGAACTCGAAGCGGCCGAAGTCCTGGAAGGCGGCGCTGATCCGCCCGCGCCAGGCGTCCAAGCCGAACCGGCGCAGATCAGCACCGTCCACCATAATGCGGCCGTCAGTGGGCTCGTAGAAGCGGGCGAGCAGCTTGACGAGCGTCGTCTTTCCCGCGCCATTCTCGCCCACCAGCGCTGTCACCTTCCCCGCCGGCAGGTGGATCGACACGTCGCGCAGCACGTCTGCCTCCGTGCCCGGGTAGCGGAACGAGATGTCCCGGAGCGTGATGCCGTGCTCGAGCCGGTCGGGGGTCGGTGCAGGGGACGGCCCGCGCGCGCGGGCCAGCGCCGCCTCGCCATAGTCGGCCAGCCAGAGGTAGCGCCGCGTGAGACGCAGCGGGCTCTGCAAGAAGAGGCTCTGCTGGAGCGCCTGGGCCACGTTGGCGTTCACCTGGCCAGCCAGGATGGCGATGAGCGCCACGTCGCCCGCGGTCGCCTGGCCGCGCAACGCGCGCCACAGCACCAGCGCGATGGCCCCAACGTAACCGGCGGCGAAGCAGACCTGCCCCACCGCGTCGAGCGCCACGCCCTGCCATTCGGCGCGGTCCCGATCCCGAATCTCGCCCTCGCTCAGTCGCCGGTGACGCCCGATCAGCTCCGCGGCGAGCCCGAAGGCACGCACCTCCTTGCCGGCATCGGCGTTGGTAGCGCATTCGAAGAGGTGGCGGATGGTGCGGGCGCGCTCGGTGTTGGCCTCCTGGAACCGCACGAGGAGGTCCCTGCCACGGCGGCTGAGGAGCAGGGAGGGCAGGCCGCTGAGCGGCAGGAGCAGGAGCAGGGGGTGAAGGGACGCCAGGAGCACCGCCTGCCCGATGAGCTGGATGGCGACCCGCAGGTTCAGCGCGGCCGCGTATGCCACCTGCCCCAGGTAACGCCGGTCGTCCCGCAGCAACGTCAGCTCGTCGACATAGTCGGGCCGCTCGTGGTGCTCCAGCCCCGGCGCGGCGCCGGTGAGCGCCATTAGCCGCTGGTCGAGCAGCAGCGCGGTCTTCTCCTGCAGCTTGATGGAGCTGGTGAGGAGCTGCTGCCCGGACAGCCGCTGCACGGCGTCGGACGCGGCGATGGCGCCGGCGGCAAAGAGCGCGCCCCCGACGCTGCGCGCGAGCGCCGCGTTGACGAGCAGCTTGACCGCGTACGCGACGAAGACGACGAGGACACTGTTGAGCGTCTCCAGACCAAATTGGGTGATGACGAGCCGGGGATCGGCGCGGAAGGCAAATCCCATGGTGGTACGGAAGCCGCGCCACGACGCGGCCCGGCCGGTGGGCGCGAGCGATGGCCGGGGTTGATTGCCCTGCTCAGCCATCGTCGGCCGCCCTCTCCGTGGTCCCCGAGCTGCTTGCGGCGACAAAGCGCTTGGCCTGGAGCGCGAACATGTGGGCGTACCGCCCGCCGGCAGCAAGGAGGGCGTCGTGCGTGCCGTCCTCGACCACGCGCCCGCCGTCGAGCACGACGATCCGGTCGGCGCGGCGCACAGTGGAGAAGCGGTGGGAGATCAGGATCGTGGTCAGCCCCTGGGTGATGTCCAGGAAGCGCTCGTAGAGCGCGGCTTCGGCGCGCACGTCGAGATTGGCCGTCGGCTCGTCCAGGACCAGGAGCGAAGCGCCGGCCTGCGCCGCGAAGAGCGCCCGCGCCAGCGCCAGCCGCTGCCACTGGCCGCCGGAGAGGTCCGCGCCACCGCGGTACTGGCGGGAGAGTATCGTGTCCCAGCCCCGTGGCAGGCGTTCCACGACGTCCAGCGCGCCGGCCTTGCCTGCCGCCGCCACCAGAGCGGCCTCGTCGTCCAGGTGCTCGGGGGCGCCAAGCGCGACGTTGTCGCGCGCCGTGAGCGCGAAGTGGAGGAAGTCCCGGAAGACGGCGGTGACGCGTCGCTGCCAGGCGCGCGCGTCGATCTCCCGCAGATCCACGCCGTCCGCGGTGATCCGCCCGGCGGTGGGGTCGTAGAGCCGCGCGATGAGCTTGACGAGCGTCGTCTTGCCGGCGCCGTTCTCGCCGACGATGGCGAGCGAGCGGCCCGCGGGAATGAACAGGTCGAGATCCTGGAGCACCGGCGGCCGCGAGTCTCCGGGCCGGTCATCGAGGCTCGGATAGCGGAAGCTCACACCCTCCAGCCGGATGCCCGTCCGCGGCATGCCCGTGGGTGCCATGGCGCCGCGGAGCGCGTCGCGCTGCTCTGCTTCGGCGGTGAGCCGTTCGAGCTCCAGCACCGGCGGCACGGCGCCGGCGCCGTGGGCCAACGCCAGTGTTTCGGCGCCGGGCAGGATGATCGCGCCGACTGCCTGCGCGACCCCGAGATAGGTGGCGAGCGCGCGCAGCGTGATCTCGCCACGCACGGCCGCGAGCCCGACGGCTGCCAGCACCGCGAGGTACGCCGCGCCCAGAGCGAGCGCCGTCACCGCCTGCACGCCCTTGCCCTGCGCCCGCTCCCGCCAGACCGGTTCAAGCACGCGCTGCGTCTCCTGGGCGAAGCGGTCGATCAGCCAGTCGACCAGACCCCAGACGCGCACTTCCTTAGCGGCGGGCGGCGACATGACGAGCTGCTGGAGGTAGTCGGCACGCCGCACGAACTTGGTCTGGTTGTAGGCGACTTCGGCGCCCCGCAGGAACTCGCGCCGGATGAAATGCGCGGCAACCACCCAAACGGCAAACCATACCAGTGCGAGCGGCACGCTAAAACGCGCCAGCACCAGCGTGGCGCCGGCACTTTGCAGCCAGGCGCTGGCGGCGCTGGCGAGGGGCGCGACCGTATCGCCCGCGCGCCAGCGGCCGCCGGACACGTCGAGAGCACGCTTGATCCGGTCGCGCGTCGCGGGGTCTTCGAGGTGCGCGATCCTGGCGGGCCGGTTGAGCGCGAGCATGACGCGCTCGCGCAGGCGCTCATCCAACCGGCGGCCGAGGGAGGCCGCCAGCGTCGCGCGTACCAAGCCGAGCGCGCGGATGGCGACAAAGAGCGCGCTGACCACCGCCAGGGCGGTCATGGCACTATGCGCTGGGAGGGAGTCAGGTCCAGCGGCAACCGCGGCGGGCACGGCGCCGATGAGCGCGCCAGTGGCGATCGTCGCGGCCAGCGGCAGCTGCGCGCCGAGCACCACCCCCGCCGCTGCCAGCAGCGTCGAAGGGCCGTTCACGCCCGGCAGCAGCCGCGCGATTCGCCAGTAAGGCCGGATCGACGCCCAAAACGCGCGCACCACGACCTGGATGGTCCCGTCTTCGTGTCAGCACGGCCGCTGGCGCAATGGTACACCGTAGTGGCGCAGGCTCACGGTGTGTAGGGAGCCTAGCTTCAATGGGTATCGCCCCGGCGCTGCTCCTCGACATCGAGGCCGGCGCCCCGCTCACAGTCCGCAGTGACTGCCGGGTCGGATCGTCCCTCCCGCCGCGAAGCAATATCGCCTTCGCGAGGGCAACGGCCATTTCAAGTTCGAGTTGACGTGTCAACCGAGACCGGCGCTTCCTTTGGCGTGCCCTGCTTTCCGGGCCAAAGCAGGGCACGCACGCGCCGCGTCAACGCATGCAGGTCGACACCGTGCTTCTGGCTCATCGCCAGGAGGATGTCCGCAAGCTCCGGCGGCGGCTCGTTCCACTGATCCTCTTCACGCCGCTGACGGCCGTATTGTTCGACACTTTGCCGCGCGATAAGGTCGAGCTGCTGAGTGGACTCTGCCATTTTGTCCTCCTTGGACCGGCGGGCGCCCAGGATGGCGCCGTCCAGTAGGTCTGTCGCCGGCCGCGCTCCTTGGGCGTGATCACCCCGCGAGAATTAACGGCGCAAGGACTATGCCAAAGGGCTGTCGGCCATGTGCTATGCCTGTTCGGACGGCAAGACCAGGGCGTATAGCAATACGCCCCTACCAGAGGTCGCCGACATCCGTAGGGGCGTATTGCATGGAGTTTGAGTAATTAATCGGGTGGAAGGAGGCCGACCTAGCGCAGGAGGGCGTGGGGGCCGTGGGCGAACTGGTCGAGGAAGGCGCCGACCGGTCGGCGCCTTCC
>Ga0207416_1003096_pt1 | contig 16587 bp, 13 predicted proteins | sample PaiPotPPM11metaG_FD_184107 | JGI IMG/M metagenome (GOLD analysis project Ga0207416, IMG submission 184107) | Iron sulfur acid spring bacterial and archeal communities from Banff, Canada, to study Microbial Dark Matter (Phase II) - Paint Pots PPM... ...
ACCCGATTCGCCCCCTCGCCCCCTCGCCTCATCGCCCCCTCCCACGATGCGGCCCTACGGCCGGCATATGCTGATCTGTGGGCACGGCGACTGCGCGCCGGCGGAAGCTGGCCGCGCCTTAGAGATGCTGGTACGAAACGGCCTCGGCGACCGGCGCCGGCTGCGCAATCCAGAGCGCGTGAAGGTGAGCTTGGTGGATTGCCTGGGCGTCTGCACGGGGGGACCGATCGCCGTCGTGTATCCGGACGGCGTCTGGTACCACCATCTGGATGCGGATCTCGCCCGGCGCATTGCCCAGGAGCACCTGGTGGAAGGCAAGCCGGTCGAGTCGGCAATTTTCCACCGGCTCTACCCACCAGATGTCGCGGCGCCGTATGCTCCGGCTCTGCGAGGTGATGGCGATACGTTCGCCGGCGACGGACCGGAAGCAACGACCACTGCCGCGGAAACGGAGACATCGGGGAGCGAAGGGGCGCCTTCGTCTGAGCCTACGACCGAAGCTCGCGATGCGCGCCGGGCGGCGGTAAGGAAAGAGCACCGGAAAAAGGGACTGGTCATCGTCAATACCGGCAATGGCAAAGGCAAGACGACCAGCGCTCTTGGCATCGCCACGCGGGCCTGGGGGCGCGGCATGCGCGTCGGCGTGCTGCAATTCCTCAAGCACCAGAACGCCCGATTCGGGGAGGTGCGCGCCGCCGAGAAGATGGGCATCTCCTGGCTGAGCACCGGTGACGGCTGGACCTGGACGAGCAAGGACTTGGACGAAACGGCAGCCCGCGCCCGCCACGGCTGGGAGGTGGCGAAGGGCCACATCACCTCCGGGCAGTTCGATGTTCTGATCCTCGACGAGTTCACTTACCCACTGCACTATGGCTGGGTCGACGTGGCCGACGTGCTGACCTGGCTCGCGGCGACCAAGCCGCCCATGCTTCATCTCATCATCACGGGGCGCTATGCGCCAGCCGAGCTCATCGCCTACGCTGATCTCGTCACGGAGATGCGCGAAGTCAAGCACCCATTCAGCCAGCAAGGTATCCGAGCCCAGCCGGGTATTGAGTTCTAGCTAGTACGTCCCGCGAAACAGAGGCTACGAGTGCGGCACTACTCTGCCGCCGCCGACAGTTCCTTCCCGGACTCGAGCTGGCCATCGGCGCCGGCGACGAGCCGCTCGGCGGTGAAGTGATCGGTGATTAGGACATTGATCAAGCCGCCCTCGAGCGCGGCTCGGATTGCCGCCAGCTTGCGCTGCCCTCCGGCTATGCCGACGGTGCGCCGACGCCGCTTGAGCTGGTCGAGCGTGATGCCGATGACCCGCTCATCGAGCGGGGACGCCACCGGCGCACCGTGAGCATCGAAGAAGCGCAAACAGATGTCGCCGACCGCTCCTAAGCGGCGCACGCGGCTCAGCTCCTCCGGGGTGAAGCTCTGGCCACTGCTGGCCAGGAGCTTCGACGTCTCGGCGCCACCGATACCAACGAGTGCCATAGTGATCCGGTCGAAGAATGCCATCGTCTCGGTGACGAACTGGTCCTGCAGGTATATCCGGCGCATCTCAGCCGAGCCGACGATGCCCGGCGCCGGCAACAGCGTGGACTCGCCGTCGACCAACGTGGCGAGGCGCTGGGTAAGGCGGGTCGCATGCACTTCGGCCGACGGATTGCCGACGCCGCCGAGGATCTGGACAACACGGACATCGGCGCGACCCAGAATCGGGTGCATCGCCTCGACCATCGCCAGGAGCGTGGCGCTCCAGGAAGAGATACCGACGACTCCACCCGGCTTGATCGTGTTTTCCAGATAAAAGGCCGCGGCCGCGCCGATGGCATGGAGAATCCGCTCATCGTCGTCTTCCACGCAATCGACGACAATGGCCTCCTTCAGGCTGTAGTGCTGCTGGAGCGCATCTTCCAACGCGGGATAGGCGCCGAGCGGTACACTCACCGTGATACGGACGATGCGTTCCTTCAAGGCGCGCTTGAGCAGCCGTGAGATGGTCGTTTGAGACAGGTCCAGCCGGTCGGCAATCTCCGCCTGGCGCAGCCCCTGTTCGTAGTAGAAACCGGCGACCTTGGTCATGAGCCGTAACTCGTCCAAGCGAGCCATCGTTATTATTCTTCCATCCGTGACATATTATCCATGGGCATGCTACCAGCCGTTGCTTCGGACGTCAACATGCCGGCCATCGCACATCCACCCGTTTCCGCGCAAGAGCAGGTATACAGGATACCGTGTACTGTGTGCTTGAACAACAGTTGGTGCGGGCACGCCACGTTTATTCAATGCGGCGGTCCCTCGCGGGTGGGGATGCCGGGGCGGGGACTGCGGTCTCCCGCCAGAGTACGCGACTGCCGTCGGGACAAAAGGCAAGACCACTTCCAGATTGGGCGCCCTCATTTCCCTCTGGAGCCGATCGCTGCACCGCAGTGCCGTGCTCTGGTGGCGGACCGCAGTCCCCACCCCGGCATCCCCGTTACCCGTCGTCGCTGCTTCAAGCTACGCCAGGTCGACAGGCGGGCCTTCGCCGCCCTCACTTGCCCACAGCCGCCGCATCTCGTCACAGGTCATCAGCAGATGATCGAGCGTGCCCTCCGCCAGTATCTTGCCATCCTTGAGCACGATGATGTTGTCGGCGCGGCGGAGCGCGGCACGGCGGTGCGACACGACCAGAAACGTCGCAGCCGGGTGCGCCAGGAGACGATCCCAGAGCGCCTGCTCGGTGTCCACGTCCAAGGCGCTGGAGAGATCGTCGATGACCAACAACTCGGCGTCTCGAACGAACATCCGCGCCGCCGCGGTCCGCTGCACTTGCCCTCCCGATAGCTTGACTCCGCGTGGGCCGACGAGCGTTGACAAGCCGGCGTCCAGTTCCGCCACGTCACGGTCGAGGGCAGCCGAATGGATGGCGGAGTCGAGCTCTCCGAGGGCCGCCGGCGTGCCCAGCAGGATGTTGTCCTCCAGCGTCGTGCTGAAGAGCCTGGGTACCTGCGGGGTATAGGCGCAGCGCGGTGCGACAAAGAACGCCGCCGGGTCCGCAGCGGCGTCGCCGTTCCAGCAGATCACACCGGCGTCCGCGGGTAACAGGCCGAGCAGCACACGTAGCAACGTCGTCTTACCGGCGCCGACCCGTCCGGTCACCACCGTGAAGGAGCCGCGGGTCAGGTGGAGGTCGACACCTTCGATGCCCCGTCCGGAGCTCGGGTAATGATAGGTCAGGCCGGTCACCTCCAGCGTCGCCAGACGATCGCCTTCCGCCTTTTGTGGACGGCTGATCTCCGGCAAAACGCCGCGCAGGTGCAGTGGCGCGTGAGCGACGAGCTGCGCCTCCGGGAGGCCCCGCAACAAGGTGGCCATCCGCGCAAAGGCAACGCCCGTCGCGCGGTAGTGGGCCAGGAACTCCCCGAAGTACCGAGTGAAGTCGGTCACGACCACGAGATAGGAGACGAAGAGCGCGAAGTCGCCCACGGTGAACATGCCGGCACGCATCGCTCCGGCCGAAAACAGCAGGATGAGGCCGGTACCGAGACTGGTCATGTTGGCGTAGATCGCGTTCAGCGTTTGCGTCAACGTGCGGTCGCGCAGCATCGCCCGGCGGCGCAGCTCGCTCAGCCGGCGGAAATGGGCTGTCACGCGCTCCTCGGCATTGGCGAGCTGGATCGCCTGCACCGACTGGAACATCTCGCCGATCAGGCCGGTGACGCGGCTGGTCGCGGCGCTGCTGCTCTTGCGGTAACGCTCGACCCAGGAGCCCGCCTTGTTGGCGATCGCCGCCACACCGGTCAGAGGGCCGAACACCAAGAGTGTGAGGCGCGCGTTGATGCGCACCAGCACCACGGCCGCTACCAGGGCGAATAGGGCCGTTCCAACAGTGTCGAGCACCCAGGAGACGGCGTCTTCGGCGGCCTCGGCATCGTCGCGAAAGCGGCTGAGCGCCTCGCCGGGCGAGTAGGGCAGCGACTGCGCGCCCGGCTGCTCCAGCACCGCCGCCAGGAGGTTGCGGCGCAGCAACGCGCTCATGCTGAAGCGGTGAACGACGTCCGCGATGGCCCCGCCGTAGGTGAGCGCAATACTCGTGGCGGCCGTCACCAGGAGCAAGACGATTAGCGCCGGCACGTTAAGGCCGGCGTGGGCGTGGCCGGTGAGGGTATCGAAGAAGGCTTGCGCGATCAGGCCGGGCGCCAGCGGAGACAGGTGGATCAGCGTCCACAGGAGACCATTGGTCAGGTAGAGCCAGGGGCGGTAGCGCATCATGCGCCAGAGGTAGCGCCAGGTGCCCACGATACTATTGCCTCCAATCCGGTGCGAAGCAGGCGGTGGAAATGGGAGCCGGGGTTCGCCGCCAGCTCCGCGTGTCGCCCCTGCTCGAGCACGCGCCCGCCTTCGAGAACCACCACCTCGTCGGCGTGGTCCAGGGTGCTCAAGCGATGGGCGACCACGATGGCGGTGCGGCCGCGCAGCAGCTTCTCGGTTGCCCGCTGCAGTTGCCGCTCCGTCGCCGGGTCCAGGCGCGACGATGCCTCATCGAGGATGACAAGGTCGGGATCGTTGAGGAATATGCGGGCCAGCGCCAGCAACTGTGCCTCACCGGCGGACAGATTGCCTCCGCGCGCAAGCTCGGTGTCCAGACCGGCCGGCTGCGACAGGTACCAGTCCCCCAGGCCGACATCCCGCAGCACCTGGGCCAGCCGTGCATCCGTCACGCCGTCATCGAAAAAGGTCAAGTTGTCGCGTATGCTGGCCTCGAACAACTGCACGTCCTGCGTCACGACGCCGACGCGTCGTCGCAGCTCGACTGGCTTCACGGTCTGGGTGTCCACGCCGCCGACGCGCACGGTACCCGCCGTCGGGTCGTACAGCCGGGTGATGAGCCGAGTCAGCGTGCTCTTGCCGCTCCCCGTGCGTCCCACCAGGCCCAGGATGCAGCCCGGCTGCAGGCTAAAGGTCACTTCCGACAGCACCGGCTCGGCGCCATAGGCAAAGGAAACGCCAGCGAATTCCAGCGATAGCGATCCAGGTGGCAATTGTCCGGCAAGACCGTCGTCGACCTTCGGAGCAGTGTGCAGGAGATCCTGAATCCGTCCAATGCTGGCGCCGGCTTGCTGCAAATCCTGAACCTGCGTGCGCAGACCTTCAGTGGGGCGGGCCAGCAGCTGCGTATAGCCGAAGACGAGGTAGGTCGTCCCGATGGTGATGGCCCCACCCTGGTACAGATACGCGCCCAGGCCAAACGCGACCGCCGTCCCCAGGGCGAACAGCGCGATGCTGATCATCCAGCCGGTGTAGCCCACGACACCGGCCTTGCGCTGGATGCGCAGCCAACCTTGCATGTATTCGGCCAGACGGCGCATCACGTAGCTCGTTGCCCCGGCGGCGCGGAGGTCTTCGGTGCCGGTGAGCATCTCTCCCAGAAAACCGAAGAACTCGGCGCTGGTCTGGCGCGCCGCCGCGAAATAGGGCACGGCAATCGACCGTAGGCGCAGCATGGCGGCCAGGGCTAGCACGACGAACACGGTCAGCGCCAGACCGACGCGCCGGTCGACACCCAACAGCAGCACCAGCACCCCGGCGAGGAGCAGCACGTTGCCCACCAGCGCGATCGCAAAGCGGGCGAAGAAGTTGGCCAGCGTGGTCACGTCCCCGTCGACCCGCTCGATCAGCTCGCCGGGCGTTCGGTTGTGGTGGAACCCGAGGTCCAGCCGCAACAGGTGCAGCATCAGGTCACCACGCAGGGCGTTGGTCGCCGTCCAGGCGACGTTTTCCGCCACGTGGATCTCGCTGACGGCCAGCAGTTGCGTGACCAGCGCAACGCCGATGAACAGAGCGGCGGCCTCAAACAGCCGTTGCTCGGCGCCGCCGGATCGCGCCGTGTCGATGAAGTAGCGCAGGATCTGCGGCGCCGCCAGCTCGAGCCCGATGTTGCCCAGCAGCAGCACCGCCAACAGCGCCACCCGCCGCCGTTGCGGTCGGAGATAGGTCGAGAGCAAGGTCCAGTGCCCTGACAGCACAGCTCGCCTCCGTGATTCCTAGCGCCAACACCACGTTGGCGCACACAACAAGAGGGCACGAGCTTCCACGGCGCCCGCGAGCGGCAGCAGCGACCCGGTAACGGACGGTAATGGGCGGATCAGCACAGCAGGCCGCGGGTGCAGCGGAGGCGCCCACGGCGACGCGGCGAGGCAGTTACCGACTCAGAACCAAGCGAAACAGCCAGTTACCGATGATAATCGGCGAACAAGCTATCGCGGTAACCGCACCACCTACGCCGTGGGCTCAGGGGAAACCCACGGCGGGAGTAAGGGCGCCTTCAGCCGCGCCGTCACGTTCATTCCATCGCCTGCGCTGTAGGACACATTGATGTCCACGCGAGGAGTATACGGGAGGGCGGCAAGGGCGTCAATCATCCAATGGAGATCGGGTCGGCCACGACCATCGCGCCGGCCGGTCCGCCGGACCGGCATTCAGGAGAGCACCCGGGTGAAGGTATTGAGGCCCCGCGCTATCCTTTGAAGCATCATTATTGACGTCACCCACGCCATAGAGAGTGTGCCATGTCAACCTCCAGAGCCCGAACCACGTTGACCTTACCAACCGAGCTTATGGAAGCTGCTGACCGCGCCGTGCACGACGGAAAGACGCGGAGCCGGAATGACCTGATCGCCACCGCGCTGCGCCGCGAATTGGAGGCGCAGCGGCGCGCGGCAATTGATGCCGCGTTTGCGCTGATGGCCGACGACAAGGAGGCTCTTGAGGAGGCGCGACAAATCGTTCGCGAGTTTGCCCAGGCAGACTGGGAGGCTTTTCGCATCGGCGAGCGAGGCGAGGACATCGTATCAACCTAGCGGTGCGACGAACGGCCTGCGGATGCCTCAAGGTAGCGCCCCTTGGATGTGTGACGCTGCGGGCGAAATCGGCTGGTGGTGGGCCCTCACTCCGGCTTTCGGGTGCCCTCTGGGCGTTCTCCCCCGCTTGCGGGGGGGAGGCTCCACTTGAGATGCCCGCTCGCCTCGCCCGCCGAGCGGGAGAGGGGCCGGGGGTGAGGGTCCGTCGCCGCATTCGCCAGCAGCGCCATGTATGCGCGGGCCACGACACCGTCGTATACTATTCACCTGGCGCCGCTACCGTGGAGGTAGTCCAATGGCTTCCCTCACCGGCAGGGAGATGGCGACCGCTTTGGGCAAAGTCGCCGCGCCGCTAACCATCACCAACTACGCCGATCAGGTCGAGGCCGAGCGCGGCCATCGGCAGGCGGCCGACGTGCGCTCGGTGAGGCTCGACGAGGTAATTATTGTGGACACCGGGGCGACCACGCTGGCTCTGCCCGCCGACGTGATTGCGCGGCTGGGGTTGGCGCTCCGGGAGGAGGTACCCATCCTCACGGCTGCCGGTCCAGGAACGGCGCGTCTCTACCGCGACGCGGCCCTCACCGTGCTCGGGCGAGAAGGCACGTTCGATTGCATAGAGCTGCCGGTGCGGACGCGGCCACTCCTGGGGGTGATCCCGTTGGAGGCGCTAGGCCTGGAGCCCGACCTGCGCAACCAACAGCTCCGTCGCTTGCCGCGAGAGCCCGGGAACACGTATTTCACCGTTCAGACGAGACGATCCTGGCGGTCGGCACGGCCGGCCACAACCTGTGGGTCGTGCGCAAGGCGCAACGCCACTGCGAACACCATTTGGTGTAGGGGCGCTGTTTAGCGGAGAGTCTGCGCACTGGTCTGCCCTCCGGCGAATCGGCTGAGCATGGCATGCCATTCCGAGCCGTCGGGGTAGGGGCAGGTCTCTGTGCCTGCCCTGGTCGCCGTTTCCACGGTGGCGCCCGCTGGTGCGGGACACAGGGCAGGCACAGAGACCTGCCCCTACCCCGACGGTCGATGCTGCGCGATCGCGGGGCGAATGGCGCCCGATGACACAATCGACCCACTAGCTTGCCTATCCCCGCTTGTGGACGATGGATCGACGTGTATCATCTTCCCTGGCAATGAAGCACGCGTAGGTAGGGACCACTGAATGGACGAGCTATCCCGCTGGAAAGAGCCGGAGCGATGGCGACGGCCCGGACGCGTCGCGGTGACCGGTAGAGGGCCGGCTAACCCCGACGATATCGCCTACACCGCCATCCGCGGCGCCGGGGCTGAGGTCGTATTCGCCGCCTTACGCGATGACAGTGGCTCCGCCCCAGCCGCGGTGAGCGGCGCGGACGTCGTCATTTCCGGGGGCCTGCGCCTGAGCACGGAGGAGTTCGGGCTCCTGGAGGGCTGCCGCCTCCTGTTGCGCCCGTACATGGGCTATGACGACATCGACGTCGACGCGGCTACCGCCAGCGGCATCCTCGTCGCCAACGTGCCGGACGCCTTTGCCATCGAGGTGGCCAATCACGCCTCGGCGCTCATCCTGGCCCTCAACCGGTCTCTGTTCGCCATGGACCGGTACGTGCGCGGCGGCGGCTGGGCGGAGCGACGTGGCCGAGCCGACCTGGAGATTCACCGTCCATCGGTGCTGACCCTGGGCATCGTCGGCTTCGGCGGCATCGGCCGCCTGGTCGCCGAGCGCATGCGTCCCTTCGGCTTCCGCCTACTGGCGGCCGATCCCTTCGTGACGGCGGAAGCGGCGGCCGAGAACGGGGCGACGCTGGTATCGCTGGACGAGCTGCTGGCGCAAAGTGATGTCGTGACGTTGCACGTCGTGCTGAATGAGAGCACGCGCCACTTGATGTCGACCGAGCGCCTGGCCAAGATGAAGCGCGGCGCGGTGCTCGTCAACACCTGTCGGGGGCCGGTGGTGGATGAAGTCGCTCTCGCCGACGCCTTGCGCTCCGGCCACCTGGCGGGAGCCGGGCTCGACGTCTTCGAGCATGAGCCGATTGGTCGGGACCACCCCCTCGCCCAGCTGGAGCAGGTGATCCTCACCCCGCACGCCGCCTCTCAGTCGGTGGAGGGCATGCAGCAAGCCCGTCGGAGGGTTGGGGAGATCGCCATATCGGTCGCGCTCGGCGGCCTGCCCGAACGCAAAGTCGTCATCAACAAGGCGCTGTACGATCGCCTGGCGGCGCTGCCGGAGCTCGCAAGCGTCCCGCGCCTGTAGGAGGCGACGCCGAGCCGAGGGCGCAAGCAGACCGCGAATGTGCTGCCTGCTTGAGAATAGGTCGAAAGGACGAACGAAATGGCAGTTGCGCAGGCGACGTTGACACCCGGGACACTGGTGGCTTCCTTGGAGGAGATCAAGGCTCGCCATGGCGCTCCGCCGTGGAATGAGCGCATCATCATGAACGACCGAATGGTCTGCACCGTGATCTGCCAGCACCCCGGGCAGGAAAACGACTGGCACTATCACCTGGTCGACGAGTGGTGGATGATCGCAGAGGGAGAGCTGGCCTGGGAGATTGAGGGCGAGGACGCGCCCCACCATGTCAAGGCCGGCGACTTCATCCTGGTGCCGGCCAACCGTTTCCACCTCATCCACGTGCTGGGCGACCGCCCAGCCATTCGCCTTGCCGTATCCTATACCGGTGAGTACCATCGACACGAGCGCGAGAATCCGCCAACACCGCCCGTTCCCACGGGCATCCGAGGAGCTCGCTGAGGTCCGCTCAGGCTCTGCCCTCGATACGGTTGAGAGCAGGGGAGCCGAGCTGGGTGATGCGGAGCCGGGGCGGCTACTGCCCGCCCAATTCGTGGGCATCCGAGCCTTGCGCCGCGCTACATTGCGCCCGCGACGCGAGCTGGTCTGGGTGCTCCTCCAGGCATCGCTATCCGTGCTGGGCCTGGCGGCGTGCAGCTCCGTGCCACCGACGCGAGCGCAATCTTTCGCCGCTGCCAGTCCCACGCCGGCTCGCAACGTTACGGCGACCGCACCTGCCTCCAATACACCAACGCCTTCCGCCCAGGAAGAGAAGAACGGCCAGATGACTGTCGGCAAGCCGAAGGTGCTCCTGATCGTGGGCGGTCCCTTTCACGACGGCCCCGGCGCGCGGGAGATCCTCCAGGGCGTGCTCAGCTCGGGTGGCTTGCTGGACGTGACGGTGACGGACAAGCGAGAGGTCTTCGCGCCGTCCACGCTGGCGGGCTACGACGCCGTCGCCATCTATACCACCGGGCCGGGCTTGACGGACGCGCAGCTGGGCGCCTTGCTCGACTACGTCGCCGGCGGCAAGGGGTTGGTCGGCATCCACAGCGCGGCCGATTCCTTCAAGGAGCATGCCGCCTACCTCGCCATGCTGGGGTCTCGCTTCGTCAGCCACCCGCCCTTTGGCGACGTGCAGGTCAACGTCGCGGATCAGCAGCACCCGATCACGCGCGGTATGGGGAACTTTGCCGTTCAGGATGAGCGCTACGTGCTCGAGCTTCAGCCGGAGGGATTGCACGTCCTGGCGACTGCTGCCAAGGACGGGAAGGCCGAGACCTCAATGTACGTCAAGCAGTTCGGCGGCGGTAGGGTATTCTACTGCGGACTTGGACACGACCGGCAGAGTCATCAGGATGAGCACGTGGGCCGCTTGTATCGCCGTGGCCTGCAGTGGGCCGCCGGACGTGACGTGACCGCTTGAGCGGCGACTGGAGAAAGAGGAACGAACGTGGCAGGAATGAGCAAGCGCGAGCGGGTGCGGGCCGCCCTGGCCGGCAAGGAAGTGGACCGGCTCCCGATCGCCTTCTGGCATCACTTCCGCCCACACGGCTCGCCCCAGAGGCAGGCCGACGCCACGCTGGGTTTCTACGGGCGTTTCGATCTCGACATCTACAAGATCATGCCGGACATCCCCTACCCGTTTCCGCGCGACTCCATCCGCTCGGCCGACGATTGGCTGCTCCTGACGCGGCTGGAGGCAACCGAAGGCAACCTCGGGCGAATGATCCGCTCGGCCGAGCTCGTGCGCGCCGAGCTCGCGGACAGCGAGCCGCTCATCGTGACCATGTTCTCGCCCCTCTGCTATGCCATGAACTTCGCCGGCCGCGACAACATCCGGCGGCACCTGGAAGAGAATCCAACACAAGTCCACGAGGCGCTCAGCGTCGTGGCGGAAAACCTGGCCGATTTCAGCAGCCTGCTCATCTCGGCCGGCACCGACGGCGTCTTCTTCGCCTCCCAAGGGGCAGGCGACAACCTCCTTTCACGCGAGCAATATCTCGAGTTCGGCGTGCCCTACGACCTGGAGGTGCTGCGCGGCGCGAGTGACGGCTGGCTCAACGTGCTCCACATCCACGGCTTCGAGAATCTGATGATCGACCTCTTCTACGACTTCCCGGCCCAAGTGTTCTCTTGGAGTGACCGTATCAGCGGCCGCGGTCTGCGCGAGGTGCGCCAGCACGCCCCAGAGGTCACCCTGATGGGCGGCATCAACGAGCGCGAAGGCATCGTCAAGGGGCCTATCGACGCCGTGAAGCAAGAGATGCAGGATGCCATCGCCCAAACCGGCGGTCGCCGCCTGATCCTCGCCAACGGCTGCTCCGTCCCCGACGACAACGAGGAGGGATTGCTCATGGCGACCCGCAAGCTGGCGGACGAGATGCGGCAGTCGTAGGAGCACTTACGGCGCAATTGGGCGAAACCGCTGGTGGCGGGGATGCCGGGGCACCCCTTAGGTCTGGACCGAACAGGCGCCAAAAGTGACAATGCCACCGCGCAATCCTGAGAGGCAGCGTCGAATGCCCGACGACACGGCCGACCGCCGAGCCATTGTCCACACCGCGTTACTCACCCCCTCGCCGCTCGCGGGGTATCAGGCGGGGCCGATGCGTCGCGCTGTCCACGGCGATGTCGTGCTCAGCGCTGGTCTGGACTTCCATCACGCGCTGGTCCTTGGTCCAGTGGCGTCCGAGCGCGTGTTCGCACTGGCCGCCACGTTCTTCGAGGGAAAGGGCGGCTATCACGTCGAATTGGACGTGAAGGCGGCCGGCGAAGTTGAACGCGCGCTGCTGTCCCAGGGCTGGCGGCTGGACGAGGAGGAGCCCGCCCTCGTGCTGCCCGAGCTCCCGCCGGTAGCGCCGCCCGCGCCCACCGAGCTCGACATCCGCCCGGTGACGGACGAGGCGGGACTGGCCGACTTCTTCGCGCTGAGCGCCGCCGCCGCCCGCTGGGTACCCTCGCTGGCAGCCGCGACGGACCCCGCGGTGGCGCTGTTCGTCGGCTACGTCGACGGGCGGCCGGCAGCCACGTCCAGGCTGGCATGTTTCGGCCGCGTCACCGAGATCACAGGCGTTACTACGGTGAGCGAGCTTCGACGGCGGGGCTACGGCACAGCGATGACCTGGGCGGCAATCGCCGAAGGCGCCCAACGGGGCTGCACCGCCGCGATGCTGACGGCAACCGCAATGGGCTACCCCGTGTACGTGCGCATGGGCTTCCGACCAGTATGCACTTTCCGTACCTACCTGCCGCTCGAGGATCGGGCTGACATCAGCGAGTCCTCCGGTCGAGTGTCCGCCGTGCCAAGGACATAGGCAATCACCTTCTGTTGAGGCTGCCGACCAGGAGCGATGAGCCGGCGTCCTCCTTCTCGGCAGGCGTACTGAACAAGGGGACGGATCTGTAGGTAGGCAAAGTCATCGAGGTGGCCCAGCGCTTCGCGCACCTGCCGGCCAGAGGCGATCGTAGCCGTTCGGATGGGTTTAGCGATCAGGAGGGTCCATAGCATGGTAGTGGTTGACCGGACGGTGCAAGGACGTCCTCATCGTCACCTTGGTTAGTGCGTGATGCGCACGGGCCCTCCGTGAGGTGACAGGCGTCATGAGACTGTAGTAGACTGGACGCCGGAGCAGTGTGGACGGCACGACGCGGAGCGGTGCGGACGTGCCGAGCGGGTGACGAGGCATGGCGCCGCGGACCAGCTACGCCAGGAGTGGCGACCTCAGCATCGCCTACCAGATCGTCGGGGACGGCCCGGTGGACCTCGTCCTCGGTCCCAGTTTCGTCTCCCACGTGGAGTACTGCTGGGAGGAGCCGGGGTACGCTCGGTTTCTGCGGCGGCTGGCCGCATTCTCGCGCCTCATCCACTTCGACAAGCGCGGGACTGGGCTCTCCGACCGCGTCGCCGGGGTCGCCCCGCTCGCGGAGCGCATGGACGACGTACGCGCGGTGATGGACGCCGCCGGCTCGGCGCGCGCCGTCCTCGTCGGCTCCTCAGAGGGCGGACCGCTGGCAACTCTCTTCGCCGCCACCTACCCGGAGCGTATGTCCGCCCTGATCCTCTACGGCGCCTACGCCTCAGCCGTGCGCGCGCCCGACTATCCGTGGGGTCCCTCTGCGGACGAGGTGGCGGCGGCCCTCGACGCGACTGCCCGCACGATCCACGAGACCTGGGGCGGCGCCGAATGGCTCGAACGGTACTCGCCGAGCGTCGCGGGCGACGCCGCGCTTTGCAACTGGTTTGGCGCCTTCTTGCGGCTGGCCGCGAGTCCCGGCGCGGCCGTCACCCTCATGCGCATGAACGCGACGATCGACATTCGTCATGTCCTGCCGGCGATCCGCGTGCGGACGCTCGTCCTGCACCGAACTGGCGACGTGGCCGTGCGGGTGGAGCAAGGCCGGTACCTCGCCGCGCACATCCCCGGCGCCCGCTTCGTCGAGCTCCCCGGCGTCGATCACCATCCCTTTGTCGGCGACATGGACGCCCTCGTCGACGAAATTGAGGCCTTCGTCACGGGCGCGCGGCCGGCCGCGGCTCCGGACCACGCCCTGGCGACCGTCCTGGTGACCGAGGCCACCGGCGCGGCGGGACGGGCGGTAACGCTGGGTGACCGGCGCTGGGCCGATCTGCAAGAGCGCTTCCAGGGGCTGGCTCGTCGGGACCTCGCCGCTTTCCGAGGCTGCTTGCTCGACGTGAGCGGCGACCGGGTCGTGGCGACGTTCGACGGGCCGAGCCGCGCGATCCGCTGCGCCGTCGCTCTCCGCGACGCAGCCGGGGACCTCGGCCTCGCGACCCGTGCCGGGCTGCACATGGGCGAATGCGAGGTGCGCGGAGCGCGGGCGAGCGGCGTCGCGGTGTCGCTCGCCGCCTGGGTGGCGAGCAAGGCCGCGCCTGGCGAGATCCTAGTGTCGAGCACCGTCAAGGATCTGGTCGTGGGGGCCGGGCTTCAGTTCGCGGACCGCGGCACGCGGGCGCTCGCGGGCGTGCCGGGCGAATGGCGGCTCTTCGCCCTGCTCCCGGCGGCGGCGGGGGACGCCGATGCCACCAGCCGGACCGGGCCGGCGCTGCGATCGATGCCGCCCACCGCGCTCACTCGGCGCGAACGGGAGGTGCTGCCGCTGGTGGCCCGCGGCTTGTCGAATCGGCAGATCGCCGACGCGCTTGTAATCAGCGAGCGCACGGTGGAGAGCCACGTCGCCAGCATCCTGGCCAAGCTGGACGTGACGAGCCGGGTCCAACTCGCCTGGACGACCGCCACCGCCGTCCCACCTCGGCACTGAGGTCCGCTCGTCTCCCTCCCGGCCGACCCGTCCCTGATATTCCGTACCGCGATTCCGTACCGTCTCCGTACTTTCACGGATGCCAGCGACGGGTCCGCGCGCTATTGTTGGGATAGCCGCAAGCGAAAGCAAGGCGGGCGCGCCGACCATCGTCGTCCGCAGCGCGTGGCATGGGGCTGGTGCTGGAAGAAAGATGTAACTGTCCTCGGCCACTATCACGACAACGGCGAGGTCACACGCAGTTGCACAATTGACCTGAGGCTAAGCGAGCAATCTTGCGCTCGTCTGTGAGGTAGGCAGACCTGATGGTGCAGGTAATCCGCGGCGTGCAGGTGGTCGTACGGCCATTACCGCTCGCAATCGACCCGCGCGAGTCGGCGGTCATCGTGGTTGACATGCAGCAGGGCTTCAGCGGTTCCGGCGGGTCGTGGGACCGCGCAGGCATTGACGAATCGGGCATGCAATCTATCGTCGCACCTATCGCTAGGGTGCTCACGGCGGCGCGCCACGTGGGCATGCCGATCGTTTATCTGACGATGGAATTCGAGGGGGCGGGCGAGGACAAGGACGGTCGCCTCTGGAATGATGAGCGCAGTGTGCGCTAGGTTGCCGCGGTGGGACCCGGCACGCCGGCGGCCCACGCTCGCGAACGTCCGGCCGGCATCAAGGAGTCCGACATCCTGACCGAACTCGCACCCCAACCCGACGACGTCATCGTCATCAAGTCGCGCCACAGCGGCTTCTACAACACGAACTTGCACACCATCCTGAAGGAGCTTGGCATCACGACCCTGGTGTTCACCGGGGGCACGACCCGTATCTGCGTAGAATCCACGCTGCGCGATGCGTATTTCCGGGATTATCGCTGCCTGTTGCTGGCCGACTGCACCGCTGAGCCCATCGACAGCCGTCTCCCGCGCACCAACCATGAGGCGACGCTGTTGCTGGTCGAGCTAGTGTATGGCTGGGTATCGGAGTCCGCTTCGCTCATGCAGGCGCTGACCGAGACCCACATCGCCGCCGACGTGGCGCAGCCCGGTGCCGAGCATTCCGTTATCGAGCCCATCGAATACCGGCTAGCTGGCACCGGCCACGCGACCAGCACGTTTCTCACTTCCAATGACGCGCCCAAAGCATCCTCGGACGATCGAAGTGCTGCCGGGCCCATCGGACGGCGCCTCCCAAGGGCAATACCACCTCCCGGCAGCTAGGAAGGGAAAAGCGATGCCAGCCGTCGAAATGCTCAGCCGAACCGACACCGTAAGCTTGGACGAGGCGACCATCGCCGAGCTCCGCGCGAGGATCCGCGGCGACATCCTGGAACCCGGCGACCCGGGCTATGACGTGGCGCGCCAGGTTTGGAACGGCATGATCGACCGGCGGCCGGCCTTGATCGCGCGCTGCGCTGGCGTTGCCGACATCACGACAATGGTCAGGTTTGCCCGCGGCCGCGACGCTCTCGTCTCGGTGCGCGGGGGTGGCCACAACGTACCCGGCAACGCCGTCTGCGACCGCGGGATTGTGATCGATCTTTCGCGGATGAAGGGCATACGCGTCGATCCCGTCCAGCGGACGGTGCGAGCCGAAGGCGGGGTCCTCTGGTGCGAGCTTGATCACGAGACTCAGGCCTTCGGGCTGGCGACCACCGGCGGGAGCGTATCCGATACGGGAATCGCCGGTCTCACCCTTGGAGGCGGCATAGGGTGGCTCGGGGGAAAGCACGGGCTCACCTGCGACAATCTCCTTGCCGCCGACATCGTCATGGCGGACGGCGAGCTGCTCCGCGCGTCGGCCGAGGAGAACGCCGATCTTCTCTGGTGCCTGCGCGGGGGCGGTGGCAACTTCGGCGTCGTGACCTCTTTCGAATACCAGCTCCACTTGGTGGGTCCGGTCTTTGGCGGGCCGGTGTTCTATCCGTTCGAGAAGGCGGCCGACGTCCTCCGCCTCTATCGCGATTTCTCGCGCTCCATCCCCGACGAGCTGAATACGATGGGCGCCCTGCTTCACACCCCCGACGGCGCGCCGGTTGTCGCCATCGCGGCCTGCTACAACGGGCCAGTCAGCGACGGCGAGACGGCCCTGGCGGCGGTGCGGCGTTTTGGCCCACCTGTGGCCGATCAGCTTCAGGCCATGCCCTACGTCGCGCTGCAACGCATGTTCGACCCGCCCGCCCGGCCCGGCAATCGCAACTAC
>Ga0207416_1003098_pt1 | contig 16583 bp, 12 predicted proteins | sample PaiPotPPM11metaG_FD_184107 | JGI IMG/M metagenome (GOLD analysis project Ga0207416, IMG submission 184107) | Iron sulfur acid spring bacterial and archeal communities from Banff, Canada, to study Microbial Dark Matter (Phase II) - Paint Pots PPM... ...
TAAGGCGTCGCCCTTCTTCAATACGGGCAAGAAACTCTTGATATTGTTGTTCACGCTTTAGCCAGAATGAAGCAGGAATGCGCAATACTTGCTCTAGCTGCAATGCTGTTTCAGCCGTGATAGCCGTCTTACCTTGTACAATCTCATTAATTGTTTTCACTGGACGGTCCATACGTCTTGCCAGTTCTGCTTGAGACATATCTATTGTTTCAAGAGTTTCTAAAAGAGTCTCTCCAGGAGGAGACACATAATCGGGTTGGTATTCGTTTCTCAGAATATTAGTCATGATAATCCTCACTATCAGCCTCTCACATTTATATTAACCCTAAAGGTTAATATAAATTATAACATAATCTATCCAATATGTCATCGACCACTCAGCAATCTGCTGAATAATCTTTTGATTCCTAAGAAGCGGGCCACAGCGTTCTAAGAGCGTGTATAAAAAGTGGTCTCGTTTGGCCCGTCAGGCCGATCGAAAAAGTGTCAGCGAGGGCTTTTTATACACCCTCTAACCCTTGATGCAAGGAAAATATTCTGTGTCAAATGGGGACGAGACAGGGCGATTCACGAAAAGCCAAGCGGGGACATAAAAGGTATATTAGGAGAAACTTTTAACATGAAATAGATGCTATAAGTGATAATACATCTTAAGTGGACGCAAGGGGCTATTGCGGGCCTGCTTGAGGAAAGCTAGCTGCCCTCTGGCACATTCTAAAAGAGGCAGCTAGCGGTTCAGTTGATACCTCTTGGATCTACCGAGTGCGCTGCTACCGGTAATAGGGTTGGCTGGGCTGAGCAAACATGATGGGGGCACGACGCTTGGGCCGCTGACCAAAGAGCAGGTACAACAGTGGTCCAAGAATGACAAACGGCGGAAGCAGCCAGATGACCGCTAGCCAGAGGAGCTTGCCCGCAAGAGAATGGTCATCCTCAAGGATCATCACAGTCTCAATGATATGGCCGATTATAGGTACGAAGATGATGATTAAGAATAGGAGTGTATTTGCTAAGCAGCCTCTGCTTTCTGACATTGTTTCATCTCCTTATTTTATGAGTGCTATTAAGGTTCAACTCTTTCTTTATAATGGTCTCCAGATAACTTCCTTCAGTATTCTTTCTATGCTCTGTTCCGGTGTTCTAGATATTCCACGATTGAAGTGCTATCTTGGTTACAAGAATGTAGCCATTCATGGGACGGACGCGGTCAAACTAAATTTTAATAATCGATAACAGCGAATACATAGATATAAGAATTGATGAGTATATTAGACACAATAAACACTTGAAATATATGCAGTTTTTCTGTTATACTATGAGTAGGTTTGAGGTGAATAAGTAGAAGGAGTGAATATGAAGGAAAGATTTTTCAAGCCATCTGCAAAGAATCATGTCTATGTGCCGAGTACGAAACTACAGGCTGCGAAGGACGAGGCGAAGCTGTTCCCTGTCGGAGGTCAGGCATCCAGTATTCTGCAAGGCAGTACAGAGCACTTCCAAGTGTCTTATGATAGCAACCTGGGTAGCGATGGAGCGACTATTGCGAATGCCGTCCTCAGCGTCTGTGAGCGGGACTATGCCACGCTGCAGGGATACTTTGGCGGCGTAACACCACCCAATCTGCCCTTCGTCGTTCTGCTCACCGCTGATGACACTGGCGCATCACATGATGGTTGTGATGCAACCACCCTCTATATCGGAGCGCGTTCGGGAGGAGGGAATATTGATTTCATCCGTTCGCTGGTGATTGCCGAGGAGGATGAAGTGTTTGAGGCCGCTGTCGGACTGGGATGGGATTGTGGGGCAAGTAATGGTGAAGGCCTTTCACGTGTGCTTGCCAATGATATGTATCCAGGAGCTGAACCTGCGGACTTCATGTCGGCGTCAGTCTGGCTCAATACTGAGGGGCGTCCCGACTATGTGGACACGACTGATCCGACCGATACCAACTATGTCTCCATTGGTTGCTCGGTGCTCTTCCTGAACTGGTTACGCTTTCAGCTCAACTACAGTTGGAGCCAGATTGTTCAGGCGGGTGGACCAACCCTGGCGGAAACCTATACGAACCTGACGGGCCAGACCGACGGGTGGGACCAGTTTTCGGCTCTGATGGAGGCCAACTATCCTCAAGGTCAGACCTACGATTTGGGCACGGATAATCCCTTCCCTCTGCCGAATTCCCCGAATCCGCCGAATCCGCCAAATCCACCGAATCCACCAAATCCGCCAAATCCACCCGCTCCCTGCTGAGGGTGATAGTTTACTAGATGAATCAGGCCTACTGATCTTGAATGCTGCAGTAGGCCATTCAATTCTCAATGGCTGTTTGCTCGTCTGAAGCAGCTTCGTCCTTTGCGATTTCGCGGAACATTTTCTCCACCTCATCAGGAGCTATGTCTAAAATAGATGCAATAGCAGGAAGGATCGTGGCATCGGTACTCTCCTTCCAGAGCCGGGCCAAGCTGCCTATGACGCCTCTGCCATTATACATGTTGTTATACTCCACACAGATGGTGAGTGCCTGGAGGAACTGTTCGCGTGCTTTGTCCCACTGTCGTTGCTCGCGTGCGACCACACCCAAGCCCTGCAGGGTAGAGGCCTGTTCGTAGCGGTCGTTGAAGTCGATTTTGATCTGCAAGGCTTGCTGGAAGTACTGCTGAGCCTGCGGCCACTGGCGTTGCTCCTGAGCAACTATGCCCAAGTGGTGCAAGGTAGAGGCCTGAGCGTAGCGGTCGTTGAAGTCGATGTAGATCTGCAAGGCTTGCTGGAAGTGCTGCTCAGCTTGCTGGAACTTCTGTTGCTCCTGGGCAACTATGCCCAAGCCTTGCAAGGAGCTGGCCTGAGCGTAGCGGTCGTTGAAGTCGATTTTGATCTGCAAGGCTTGCTGGAAGTACTGCTGAGCCTGCGGCCACTGGCGTTGCTCCTGAGCAACTATGCCCAAGTGGTGCAAGGTAGAGGCCTGAGCGTAGCGGTCGTTGAAGTCGATGTAGATCTGCAAGGCTTGCTGGAAGTGCTGCTCAGCTTGCTGGAACTTCTGTTGCTCCTGGGCAACTATGCCCAAGCCTTGCAAGGAGCTGGCCTGAGCGTAGCGGTCGTTGAAGTCGATTTTGATCTGCAAGGCTTGCTGGAAGTACTGCTCAGCTTGCTGGAACTTCCGTTGCCCCTGGGCAACTATGCCCAAGTGGTGCAAGGTACCTGCCTGAGCGTAGCGGTCGTTGAAGTCGATGTAGATCTGCAAGGCTTGCTGGAAGTACTGTTCTGCCTGCTGGAACTTCTGTTGCTCCTGGGCAACGATGCCCAAGTGGTGCAAGGTTTTGGCCTGAGCGTAGCGGTCGTTGAAGTCGATGTAGATCTGCAAGGCTTGCTGGAAGTACTGCTCAGCCTGCGGCCACTGGCGTTGCTCCTGGGCAACCATGCCCAACTGATGGTAGATGGATGAGCTTCTCTTTCTCACCGTATCGGCATCAAAGTATGTGTTCTCAAGCCAAAGGGAGAGCGCTTTTTGATAGGCTACTTCTGCTTCTGCATACTGCTTGAGCAGAAGGTACCTCGTGGCAATGTTATCGAGAACACCAACGATTTCCTCACCAAGCGGACCTGCTCGCAGCTCTGCTGTATATGCTTCCAGGCCTTTGAGCACCATCTGTCCCAACTCCAGTCCACGCTGCTGGTCTTGAGTCGTGTCTAAATAGGAAGATACGGCCATGTATGGAGCACGAAGCGACATCTGAGCCTTCAGTGCCAGATTAAGAGCCATGACGAGATTCTCATACTCCAAGCTGGCTAGCAGCTGTCCCAATGATCTTTCCTGAGGATCTTTTGACTTAAGGAAGCTGTAGAGCGTATTGCCAACCTGATCGTACAACTCACGAAATGCGGTTTCTATGGCGGCACATATCTCTGCCTGCTCAGGGATATGCAAACGAGTGCGCAGGAAGTAGGGCAGTGTGGGTTGGATGCGCAGGAAGGAAGGGATCTCAGGATCTGGGCTCAAGAGACCCCAGTTGATGGCCGCCTCGATGACTTGCTGCCACTGGTCAAATGGCCAAGTGGTGAGGGCCGGTTGTTGCTTCAGATGGTTGGTGTAGCGGTCGAGCAACATCTGCCCAAGGACTGAGGTGAAGGGAGCCAGACAGAGGAGCAGTTGTTGCGCTTCTGCGGACAGATTACTGTGGGAGTAGTCGATACAGCGTACGATGTTCTCGGTCCTCTCCTGACTACTTCCAACGTTCAGACTGACGTCGCCCGCTTGCAATGCGGCGAGGACCTCGCTGGGTGTCTGACGGGTGAGGTTGGAGAGTACGACTTCCAGGGCAAGGGGGAAGCCATCTAGGAGCTTGATCAGATCGATCAGGTGTCGCTGGTGTTCCTTTTCCTCGCGGTACTTGGTGACTTGGTAGCGCTCAAGGATGCGATCGGTGAGGGTGGAGGTGGCTTCGGGGTCCAGGCCGCCCAGGTCGTGGATGTTCTCGCAAAAGACACCTTTTGCGAGCCAGGCTTCGCCGCTGCGTGAGCCGAGCAGGATGCGGGTCCGTCCGTCTTTGAGATCGGTCAGAAAACGACGGAGGGCGTTCTGCTCGTCTTGTGGCAGGGTGTGTTGAATGGCGAGGTGGCTGCCTGTGATGGATTCTAGGTTGTCCAGGATGAGCAGGTGGGGATGGGCTCGCAGGCGGTTCACGAGCTTGGCTTGCTGGGCTTTAGGGGAGAGCGGCTGGAATGCCTGGAGATACTCGACCTGGGGAAAGAGGTGCTGGGCCAGAGTGGTCATGATCTGCTGCAGCGTCCAGGCTCGCTCGTCATAGCCAAAGTAGAAGACGTGCTCGACGAAGCCGGTGGTCTGCCACCACCAGCCGAGATGGTGCAGTAGCGTGGTTTTGCCTGCTCCTCCCATACCTCGGATCAATACGAGGTTGCTCTTGGTCAAGAGGCGCTTTTCGAGTTGGAGGATGTCCAGGTCGCGTCCGACGAAGCCGTAGGTCACGTTGGGCGGTTTGTACTGATTGGCTTGCTCTTCATAGAAGCTTTGCTCTTCCTGGGCCGTGAAGGCACGTGTGGTCAACTGCTGGGACTGGTTCTGGTAGACAATGGGGAGTAGCCAGTCCTCCAGGTGAATCTTCTGATCAAAGTAGGCCTGACGCTCTTTGTTGTTGAAGAGTTCCTGGCGAGCCTGACTGATGGCTATGGTAAGTTCGTGCTGGTCGAAGAGTTGCTGGTAGAAGGTGCGCATGAGCAGTTCGGCGGCACTGACTGTCACGGAGTAACCCATCGCCAGGACGAGTTGGATGCCTGCTTGCATCAGGCGGCTACCGAGGCTGCTCTCGCTTATGCTCAGCTCGGTGGTCCCTGGCTCTTTGCCCGATTGACAGGCGTTTAAGATGGCGATGGGGATGTGATGGGAGAGCAGTAGATTGGCGAGATCCTGTGCTCGCACCGGGTCGGCTTTGTCCTCCTGTTGGTCTTCCAGGAAGAGGAAGGCTTGCTCTCCCTCGTAAGGCTCAAGGACGCTGCGACCGTAGGGATGCTGGTAGAGATAGCGATTGGCCTGTTGTCCCTCCGCAATATCTTGGTAGGGGAGCACAGCGCCGTGGACATCAAAGTGGATGACGTGGTAGTAGCCGACGCCATGACGGCTCGTGGTTTCGCGCAGGTGGCTGTCGAGAGCTTGATAGGTGCCGGGGCGGATGATGTCGATCTGGATGGGGACCTGCGCCTGCCGTAAGGTCTCTACCAGCGGGCGCGAGATGGTGCGGTAGCCGACGTCTCGCTTGCCGAAGGGACGAGCTACGATGATGAGCAGGTTGATCGTGGGTGAAGGGCGAACATCGGCTTTGAGGGTCTGGGGCACGCGGTTCTTGCGCACCATCGTTCCCCCATAGAGCACGAGGGCTTTTGGCAGTTTGGGATCTTTCAAGGCTTCCCAATGCCAGCGATGAAACTGCGGCGAGCCAATGACTTCGATCTGGAGTGTGTTGAGCCCGTTTTGGATGCATTGCTTGTATTCTGTATAAATATCTTGATCGGTGATAACTTGCTCAAAGAGCCGCTCGCCATAGTGAGAGATGCTCTGGGCAGCATGTTGGGCTCGGACCTGATTGAGAAAGGGGTAGCGCAGGTGCTCCTCGAAGTACCATTCCAGTTCCGCTTCCTCCTCTTTGGAGAAGGGGTCACTCACCGTGATGGAATATTCTGGGCCATGATCAAAGCTCATCGTCGCTGTGGCTGTCAGTGCAGCAGTGGTCCCGTTGGCAGCTATGGGTTTCTCGCGGATAGTAATTAATCCCATCTTTCTCCCCCTGATAATTCTCTCTTCTATTACTCTATAACACAGCAAGTCCCGAGTCACAGCTGGGAAACCTTTTGGCTAATAGAGAAATTGTCCCCTCTGTCCTCCAATATGAGGGCTCAAAAGGCTTTACAGCGAGAGAGAAGCTAAGATGCTATAAAAAGAGTATCTAATGTGATGATATACCACGTTGTCAATGATTGTCAATGCTCTGTCAATGGCTTTATTGACAGCCTCAAGTGGCTCCAGGAGGGGGATGATGGCCATTTTGTCAATGTGTCAATGGTGTCAATGCATGGAGAGATCTGATCAAACGAATTTTCCGAAAATGTCCCTTATTTGAAAAAAAGTTCCAATTATCTATTGACATATTTCATACTATTTGCTATAATATACTTATGAGTTAAAAATAAGTGAATGTAAAATATGGGGTGGTATTGGTGTAAAGGAGGTATGAAGTGGTCTGGTGGCAGCGTATTCTCTTCCTCAGTCGATCAGGGCAAACGGCATCACAAGTTCCTCAATCTGCACAACCGTTACAGCCAGGACAGCAAATCACGGAGCAGATCAATCCCACATACTTTGCATCATCGCCTACACAGGAGGATTGGTATTGGAGTAGATATGTAAATGGTGCAGAGGAGGATTACCTGTGGAGAAGGCTCAGTGACAACTTCTACCAGAAGGACGTTATTCCTTCTACATATCTCGAAATTCACAATCAGTGCTATGAAGCTTATAATGCCAACCCACTAGCTTTTGCTATTATTGAGTTAACTACGTCGTTCGTGTTGGGAGAAGGCATCACTGTCTCGGCTACCAATAAACGCGTTCAGCAGGTCATTGATGCCTTCTGGTATCATCCTGAGAACCGTATGGAGGAACGCGTCTATAGCCTCTGTACCGAACTTGCCCTCTACGGTGAACAATTTATCCATTTTTTTGTCAACCAGTACGATGGTTCCGTGATCATTCGTCAGATCGATCCCTCTCTGATTGACCAGATCGAGACTGATCCAGAGGATGTTGAGAGACCTCTGCGCTACCATCGCCGTCCCATTGGTCAGACGATGAATGCGACCTCTGGCGATCCGCCCAATTTTGATCCAACCAAACCAGCGGATACTCAGGGGCAATGGTTTGTGGCAGGCAAAGAGGTCTTACACATCGCGATCAATAAGGTCTCCAATGCTAAGCGTGGCAAGTCTGATCTGGCTACTCTGCTGCCATGGCTGCGCCGTTATAAGGATTGGTTGACCGATCGAGTACGTATCAACAAGTTCAAAGCGGCCTTCCTGTGGGATGTCTCTCTGACCGGAGCTGATAAGAAGACTATCGATCGCAAGAAGATGGAGTATACCTATCCACCTGAGCCAGGCAGCGTTATCATCCACAATGAAGCCGAGAAGTGGACCGCTGTTGAACCTAACATTCAGGCAAATGATGCTTCCGAGGATGGACGGGCTATTAAGCTAATGGTGGCAGTTGGCGCAACTCTTCCAGAGCACTATCTGTCAGATGGTGATAATGGCAATCGTGCCACGGCAGCTGAGATGAGCTTGCCCACGCTGCTCAAGTTCAAGCGCAGGCAAAGGATTGTCAGGTACATGCTCCAGTGTATTCTCGATCGCGTGATCAAGGAAGCTGCTAAGGCAGGCAAGCTTGGGCCGCGAGTCGATACGAGCTATGACATCACTTTCCCAGAGATCGATAGCGGCGAGCATCAGACTCTTGCGCAAGCTACAAACTTGCTCGTGCAGGCCCTCAGCAATGCAAAACAGCAGGGATGGATAAGCGATGAGACCGCCATGCGCATGATCTTTGAATTTGCCGGGGAAGAGGTGGATGTGTCTGAGGAGCGCAATCGTATCGCCAGCCAGCCGCCGGACAAAGGAAAACCCAGCGTTCCTGATCAGCGTGTGCAGGATAGGCAGGAAGTGGAGGGGTAAATATGCCACTCGATAATCAGAACAAGATCAATCATATTCTGGCTGTTATCCTGCGCACATTCACGGGTAGGCAGAAAACCGTCGTCTTCGTCTACCAGTCGGCAGGAGTCTACAGCTATGCAACTGTCCAGGCTATCTTCCGACCACAGACGATTATTGACCTGCAGATTCCTGATCAGGTGGGCTCACCACCTCGTCAACAATTCGATATGGTTATGATTGTCCCGGTTGGAACCAACTTCATAGGCGTCGTCTATGTGGCGGATACGACAACTGCGACTGCTCCGGCGGTCGCCGCAGCTACTAAATATGCTGTCGTCGAGGCCCTGCCCGTCGGTATTCTGCCGGGTGGCACACATGTGGTGGCGAAACTGCGGCGTTTGAGGTGAATAAGATGGTGATATGTAACGATGGATGAAAGATACAATGGTGTGGAAGAGAGGGCGCAATGGTGTGGAAGAGCGGACGCAATGGAATTGCGGTCCCTACCGATGGCCATAAATGGCGTTCAAATGGAAGGTATGAGATGAAGAAGGAACGGTGTGATGGAATGGGAGAACGAACAAAAGTAAAATGCAATAATATGGACAGAGGACAAAATGGTGTGGAAGAGCGGATTCCTACCGATGGCCATAAATGGCGTTCAAATGGAAGGTATGAGATGAAGAAGGAACAGTGTGATGGAATAGGATAACGAACAAATTAGACGCGATTTATCGCCAAGGGTAGGGACCGCAATTCCATTGCGTCCGCTGTTGCCCATTGCTTCTGCTGTTGCCCATCACGAAAAATCTCGTATTAATTGCATCATTTATTCTTATTATAAATTCTAGGTTTATATCAAAACTTATAGAAAGGAACTAACAATGACAGACAACATGGATTACAAAGAAGAGGTTTTACCAGCTCCGCAACATCCTCTACCACCTGGAGGGCATATCCCGCAGCTCAATCTGGCTGGTGCGGACGGCTTCAACGTTGCCTCCGGTTATAGCATCCAGAGCATGCCTGATCCTGGCAAGCCTGACCCGTACACACCTGTCTTGCACGGCAGTCCCGATATGGGTGGCATTGATCCAGAGACACCCATACCAATGCTGAACCTGGCAGGCGTCGAAGGTGTTCCACCACCATCTCAATTGGTACGATCTGCACCTAATCAGGTCAACACACCGGATTTCGGGGAGCCGGACTTCTCGCGACCAGAACTCCAGCCCTATGATCTGACCGAACCTGGAATCAACTACGCCTATGGTTCAGAATTTGCTCCTGATCCCGTGCTGCCAGATCTGAACGAGTATCGTCATCCCTATGGCCTGGACGTTCACAATCAGAGGCCCGCAGACCTGTTTACGCCGGACCCTCTCGTCGGTGACCTGCTTGACTACGATCAGCCGAACGGTATCAGCGTCCTGCGCGATCCACAGGAGCCGGACCCGCTCTTACCCGACCTGCAACAGCCACAACTGATCCAGGATGTGCATATGGCTGAGCGTCCTGGCGATCTAGATCCATCAGCACTGGAGCAAATGCATCAGAGTCCAGCCTATCAAGAGTTCGGAACCGTTTCTTATAATCAGGTCTTCATGGACCAGTCTGGTATAAATTCTACTCAGCGGCGGCACTATGATCTCTTGATGCGTGGCTTGGATGAGGAAGAACGACGGACGCGATACCCAAAGGGCACACGGTAAATCGGGTAGCACTTTAGCGCGTCCACCCTGCAATTCATTGCGCGTGGCATAGGGACCCGATTTATCGCGTCCTTCATGACCGTAGTGATCGTATAGTCCTTGTCGCACGCCTAGTCCATGTGGGAGAGAAAAGGAATTTAATATGTTAGATCAGGTTACAAGTGTGGAGATCAGAGAGCAGTGCCACATTCAGGAGGAGCAGGGGCTTGATCCACAAGGTCATGCCGTCCGAGTTACCGTGATCCAGGGTGGGCGCTCGGCTAATGATTATTCCTATGATGAGCAGGTGTTGCAGGCTATTGCACGTATGATCGAAGGTGCGCAGGCCTATGCCGATCATGGCCCGCCAGATGTAGCGACGCGCTCGGTACGCGATATCGTCGGCTTCTATCACGATGCTTGCTATATCCCACCTTCGGCTACCTGTCCCGGGGGACGAGTCGATGCTACGCTCCATATCCTGGAGGCTGCCGGGTGGCTCTGGTCCATGATCTATGAAGCGTGTATGTTAGGGCGTCCCGAACTGATTGGCCTTTCCATCGACATCTTTGGCCAGTGGCAAATCGACGAGGCTACTAGTGCCAGGGAAGTCACACGTATCGTTGCTCTCAATTCCTGTGATATCGTCACCCGGCCAAGTGCGGGAGGATCGTTCAATCGTATTATTCATTCACAACATCCAACATCGAAAAATTCAATTTTGAAAGGAACAGCTATGACTACTGCCGATGAGCAGCAAACACTCGATCCTACAACTCAAGAAACAGTCAATCATATACTCGAACAACAGCGTCTCCTGGAGCAGCAGCGTCTCCTGGAACAACAACGCTTGCAGCTTGAACAACTCATGGCTCAGGCACGTCTTGAACATGCAGACCTTGTCTTGGAGCGCCGTCTGCAAGAAAGCATCCTGCCACAGGCGGTCAAAGATGAGATCAAGGCACGGTATACTGGCAGGATCTTTGAAGAGAAGGATCTGGATGCTGAACTGAATTCTTCCCTTAGCATGATGGCCAAGCTCGCGCAAGATGGCCTTGTACGCGGTCACAACTATGAAAAGGTCGAGATTGGTAGCCAGATTACTGAAGCCGAGAAAATCCAGGCCGCCTTCGATCGCATGTTTGATCTCGACATCGATACTGCCAAGCTTGGTAACATTTACGGCTTCAACAGCATTCGCGAGGCTTATGCACGCGTAACTGGCGATGCGAGCCTCATTGGCGGTGTCAGCAACTACAGCAAGCTCGGAAACATCCGTGTTTCGGAAAGCGCTCCCATCATGCGCATCACCGAAGCCGATACCACCACAGCCTCTTTTTCCTACCTGCTCGGTACCAGCATGAATAAACGCTTGCTCAAGGATTATCAGGCATGGCCAGCAGAATGGCAAAAATTTGTCACAATAGTACCGATACGAGATTTCAAGCAACAAACGCGTGTGCGCCTGGGAGCCTTTGGTAGCCTGCCAATCGTCGCTGAAGATACGGCATATCAGGCCGTCACCCTCACCGACTCAGCTGCCACCTACGTTGCCCAGAAGCGTGGTAACCTCGTCACCGTCTCGCGTGAAACTATCATCAATGATGACCTGCAAGCCATCAAGCAAATTCCTACCAAACTGGCCGTTGCCGCTGCCTATACGCTGGCAGAGTTCGTCTATGGCTTTCTCTCTGGCAATCCCGGCATCTACGATGGCAATAACCTCTTCACCGCTGGTGCGCCGCACAACAACCTGGGATCGTCGGCATTGAGTACAGCGGCCATGCAGACTGGCATTACGGCCATGCGTGAACAGACTAACTACGCTGGCAAGCGCCTGGGACTGCGTCCACGCTACTTGGTCGTCCCACCTGAGCTGGAGTGGACTGCTATGGTTGCGACTAAGTCGGCGGGGGTGCCCGGATCGAATTTCAATGACATAAATCCTCTTTTGGGTTTTTGTGTTCCTGTTGTGAGTCCGCAGCTGACGAGTGCGACCCAGTGGTTTTTAGTTGGTGATCCGAGGGAGATTGACACGGTTGAGATCGGGTTTGTAGGGGGGCAGGTGAATCCAGTACTTTTAGTGCAAGACTCTGCTTTGCTGGGAAATAACTTTTTAATGGATATGTTGAGCTACAAGTGCAGACATGAGTTTGGTGGAGCGATTGTGGACTATAGAGGCATCTATAGGGGTGTATAACCTGTGTTTAGTGTAATAGATGGGCCGCGATAAATCACCACGGCCCTAGGAGTCTCGAATCTGATGAGGACAAACACCATAAAATTGTTTGGCAGCATTACAGTTTCTGCACAAAACTTGAAATCTACCATCTTGCGGGAATCTGTTCTTGCGCAACCAACTATAGAAGCTGCTTCCACCGCCAGTAATTTTACGGTGTTCAGCCCCGTCATTATTAACATGGTCAATGGTCAGCGCATCAGCCTGAGACTCGCCGCAGCAGACGCATTTCCCCCCATAAGCAGCAAGGGTTTCTTCGCGGAGATTAGCATTCCAGATCTGGATATAGTTTTTCTCACCAGAGCGGAGGCTAACATACTTCCTCCAATTGCAATTCGCACAGAGCAATTGAAATCCTTCCTGGGGAAAACTGTTCTTACGAAGCCACAAATAGAGACGATGACCACCGCCGCCAACCATAACACGTCGATGGTCGGCACCATCATTATCGACATGGTCTACAGTGAGGAAAGCAGGATTGGACTCACCGCATACTCCACAGGAGCCTCCATATACAGCAAGGACTTTATCACGAAGCTTGTCTCTACTCTGTTTATTGTTGTCATAGCAACGCCTACAAATGCGGCCAATCTCAGCAGGACGAGCAAGGCACTTACTACACTTGCCTGCTTGAATTTCTTTGACGGCACGCTCGTTGCGATGTTTATTCTGACGATCAAGCAATTTTCTGTGTTCATCAGGAGATTGAGAGTGGTAAGCATCATACTGCTTCTGAAGTCTCTCCTCGCTATGAGCAACATAATCATTATGGCGGCAGGACTTGCAGGTAGACCGCAAACCATCCTTGGAACTACTCTTCTTACCAAAGAGATCAGCAGAAAGCCACTGCTTACAACTAGAGCAGTACTTCACGTTGAGGTTCTTCTGTTTCCGTTTGTAGCACTCATCACAAAGGCGATAGCGTATAGCAATGTGGACATGACATCTGATGCAAAGACGAGGATGCTCCCCAATAGGCTCATCACGAAGCTTGTCTCTCTGCTGTTTACCCTTGTCATGGCAAGGCTTACAAAGGTGGCCGATCTCAGCAGGATAAGCAAGGCACTTACTACACATACCTGTCTGTCTTTGCCTGGCAGAACGTTCGCGCTGATTCTTGTTATTACGGGCTTGGATTTCACCTTGCTCTTTAGGAGGAGTAGGAGAGGAAACTCTACCGTATTTCTGCACAATCTCTTCACTGCGATCAGGACGAACACGAGGATTACGGCAAGAGTTACAGACGCAGGCTCCTCTCTTCTTTGGCTTGTCCTGCTTGTTAAAGTGGTCAAAAGGAAGCCAGCGCTTACACCGATGACAATATATCGCATCAGGGTTCACCTGCTTCCATTTGAGACACTCATCACAAAGGCGATCAAGTATAGCAGTACGGGTATGGCATCTAATACAGGGATGAGGGTCCCTGGCAACGTATGCCTTATGCACACACGCTGTACAGTAGTTATGCAAACCATTCGTACCACGTTTGTCTTGATGCCAGTACTCAAGAGTCGCAGGGAACCATTGGTTGCATTTCATACACTTTCTCTGCTTTGGAAGGGATGCAGAATCGGCGTGATAAGGGTCCATTGCTGTATACTTATCACGCCTACACGTTTTACAGCTGCTGCGAAAACCATCCATATGAGTTTTGTCTCGTTGCCAGTACTCAGGAGTTGTTGGGAACCATTGATGGCACATCGAACAACACTTCTGCTCCAGAAGAGGTGTCGAATTGACATGCTGAGAGCCCATTGCCGCATATCTCTCATACCTCTTGTTTCTACATGTTTTACAGTGGCCATCCAACCCATCCTTCCTGGGTTTGTTCCGGTACCAGTACTCAGTGGTAGCAGGAAGCCATTGCTTACATCGTGGACAAAATTTCTGTTTTTGAGGAGGAACCGAATTGACTTGAAGAACAACATCATCAATAGGCTGATCGCTGAGAGCATCGAAATCAAACGTGCATTGAACGAGGTTTTCAGGGACACCATCATGCATGGCGGAAGATTCCTTTCTGTCATCATGACTCGAGATGTTCGCTGCGTCATCAAGGCAACATTGTGCTGTATACCTCTCCTATGCCATGGATCAGCTTCGATTCCGGCAAATATGCACAAAGGTACTATACATCTAGCAGAGGTGGCTCTATGACAAGCTTTATGGGACCGGACGGGTCATCACTTTCAGGTGGACTGAACCCGGCTGGCATTATCAATGGGATGAATCTCGATGCCGCTGGCAATTTGAAGGTTAGCCCGGGTGGCAATCCCGTTACCAATCCGGCCATTACCGAGGACCAGATACGTGCCTGGATTGCCAATGGGCAGGGGTTTTCGGCTAGCACGGGGATATTGAATAGTGCGGCAGGTACGAATAACTATCCGTTGAGCATATTCAATCTCAGCACTAGCGGTAAATCAATATTAATATACTCAATTCAAGTCGCAAATGGCTCAGGGGGAGCAACAGCTCTCTTGCAACTGGTGACGAGCAATCCGGTGTTCACTAGTCAGATCCAGATCACGCCGATCAATATGAAGGCTGGAGGTCCGAACTCGGCACTGCCAGCGGCAGATGTCACAGGAGCAACGGCGAGTCAGACGATAGCTACTCCGTATGAGCAAGTAGTGACTTTGGCGAGTACGACGCTGGAACTGCTGACGAATGGAGCGGTGATATTGTTGCCAAATGGCAGCGGTAATGGGTTGGTAGCGTATGTCCAGACATATGCAGCGGGGATCAATTCTATCCTGATGAGGTGGGTGGAATTTTAGTGAGTGCATGGGCAACGGCGGACGCGATAAATCGGGTCCCTACACCACGCGCAATGAATTGCCGTTTTTATCGGTAATGTATAAAATAGTTTTATCATTCTCAATATGTGAAAATAAAAGGAGAGATCATATTATGCTAGATTTAGCTGAGTTAACATGGGGAAGGTATAACGGAGGATCTGTCGCTCCTATCGGGTCTTACTGGAATTTGCGCACAATGGCAATACAGCAATTGACCTCAGACGGGAATTTAGCGCAAGACGGTACATGGTGTAGAGTGGATGCATCTGGCACGCAAACATTTGCTAACATTGCCACAACTATTAATGGAGTTCTTGGCACGTCGTACACGTCGGGAAGTTTTCATGCGCAAGGTTCGGGAGATATCATCCCGAATCCTGGTCAGGCCTCCAATGACGCGTAGAAAGGAGCGGTCCTACTCATGACCAGCCTGCACCACAGTCAGCGTAGTCATAGCAGTGCACAGCGTGGGCATAGCCATCAAAGTCGGCCTCGTGAGATTATCAAGCGTGGCATTTTGATCAGCTTCAATCCCGCTACTTACACTGCTAATGTGCTCATCTTAGAGGCCACAAGTGCCTTTCTTCAGGGCATACCTGTCGCCTGCCACCTTGATGGCACCAGTGCTCAGGTTAACTCGTTGTGTGCCGTTCTCTTCTTCGATGAGCAGAACTATACCGACGCTGTGGTGCTGGCGGTTTATCCCAATGCCTCGCAGGGGGTTCCTGTCCCAGCTCCTGGTCGCGTGGTATTTGTCTCGGGCTATCAGCAATTCCAGAATCAGGCTATCAATGCTGGGTCGGTCAGCACCTTCACTCTCACTGGTGGAGCGTCTGGTATTCCTGCGGGGGCACTTGGTGTACTCTACAAAGCTTACTTCACCAGTGCGACCGTCGGAGCTTTCATCCAGCTGGCACCTCATGCAGCATCTGATATCACCGCTTATGCTTCTATTGGCAACCTTGATCTCGCTAATGGCTCTCTGAATGGCACCGGACTCCTGCAGCTTGATGCCAGTGGGCGCATCGATGTTAAGGCTAATACTGGTACTTGTACGGTTACATTGTATACGCATGGGTATGTTTTTTGAGATTAGAATGGAACATTTGAGGGAATGGGTTACGTATGTAGTGGGCTAACAAGGACGCAATAGGGTGACAACGGACGCAATAGAATTGCGGTCCCTACCGATGGCAATGAATTGCGTGCAGGTAGAAGGTATCAGATAAAGAATGAAAGGTGCAATGAATGAAGGAAGATCAGAAAGAGCGCGATTTATCGCCAAGGGTAGGGACCGCAATTCTATTGCGTCCGTGCGGTACCCCTATTGCGCCCGCCGTTCCCCCCATTTTGGGAGATAGATATAGGGTGTGGCGTTCCCGCCCATAGTTACCGGCCACAAGACATACATCTTGACCACCAGCGGTTGCTGATACACCCTATGTGGAGGGCACGCAGTACAGTGTTTGTTTGTTTCACTGACACTCCCCCACCATAAATGCTTATCATTACCCACATCTTTTGGGACACTTTTACGAGCCATGGTGACAAGCCAAGTTGTATCGAAGAGACTACGTATAATCTCTGCTTGGCAATCCTCTCTGCAGGCGGCTCCAAAAACTTGTGGGTAATGATAAG
>Ga0207416_1003099_pt1 | contig 16582 bp, 19 predicted proteins | sample PaiPotPPM11metaG_FD_184107 | JGI IMG/M metagenome (GOLD analysis project Ga0207416, IMG submission 184107) | Iron sulfur acid spring bacterial and archeal communities from Banff, Canada, to study Microbial Dark Matter (Phase II) - Paint Pots PPM... ...
GCACGCTGCGATCAAGATGGCGACGATGAGCCTACCGTGAACCATTAAGTCCCCCGTCACTCTTCTGCTAACCAAGAAATCTCGCCCAAGAAAATCGCGCCCGACACGGAACGCGAGCCCCGACTTAAAGCGGAATCGTCGCTCTTACGCGTACGCGGTCTCACACAACCCTCACCGTTGGGCCGGTTACCCAGCACAGCGGTGCCGGCGGCTGGCGGGGTTGCCGGGTAGAGAGGGCAAGCCGCTAGTCCACCGACCGTTCAAATCTCAATCGCATTTGCGACTTTGGCAAGGCCTGAGTCGGTTGGGACCGCTATTCGCTACTCGTCGCGCAAAGAGTCCGGCCTGCTCCCGCGGTAAGCCGACAAGCTGCGCCCAAAATCTCTCTATTCCGGTTCCAGGCAGCTTTTTTCGTGGGGAGTCCCCAAAAGGCTGCCGTTGGCCGCCGCCATTCGACGCGCTTGGAGCACCTTTCCTGAGGCGAACTTAGCCCGGCCGGACCGGCTTATTTGCCCGACCGCGGGCGCGGGGTTTCACCAAGGCTGCGGGCGAGTCGGCTTTCGCGACAGCCAGTCCGTTCGTGCTTTCATGAACCCGAGGATCACACGCTTCTGCTGAGACCATGCTCGACGCTCCAAACGATCGAGCTGGGCAAGCTCCAAAGTGGCCTCCTTTGCTGTGCGTTGATCGCGCGCAGCACAACTCCTTGTTCGCAATGACCCTTGCTTACGTCAACAGGACGGGATCAATGTCATCGAAGAGTGCTGTGGCGAATTCTTTGAGGGCAGCCGACGAAAGCGGATGCGACGAGGCGGGGTGATCGAGTGATGCAAAACGCGCTGTTCGCTGTTGTCCACAAGGGAAGTCTTTGTTTTGATTGGCTGCAGACTCGTGCCCGACTGCGGCCGGAAGTTTGCCACGAACGGAGTGAAACTGTCGGGCGCTCATCTCCTGACCGCCCCTCACACAGGGTCGGGGAGATGGGTCACAACTCGGCTCTGGGCGGCCGCGGCGAGTGGAGGCTCCGGTAGCGGCCGCCCTCGCCGTATCTTGCCGCGAGAATCAGAACTGCGCTGGCACGGGCTGATCATCCCCCCTCATGTCAGACTGCACCAAATGTGAAGGAGCAAGTAGTCGTGGCCCGGCATTTGTCGGGGCCTTTTTAGCCGCGCGCCGGCGAAGCGTTTCTACGAGAAAGCGCTCCACGCACCCGCTGTTTACTCCGCGCTCCTGTCAGGGGTTAAGAACGATGACAAAATCCAAAGCAGTCGAGACCATAAAGGATCTACGCAGGGAGTATCCACACGCCCAAAAAAGAGATCGCTTGGCATCTAACCGCCTTAGCAAAATCCGATCACGAGTTGGTTGAGAGTCTTATTCTAATTTTTACCGATGCACTATACGGCGAGGGCGCCGGGAGTGACGCAGAAGATCGCGAAGCGCGATAGAAATGGCGTTGATAGACCCCGATGCGACATCGCTCGGCCGTCTCCACCCTTTTGCTCTCGTGTGCTAGTAGAATTCGAAAATGCGCTGGTCCTGAGGCTCTGGGGCGGCAATGAGCGGCGCGATTTCATCATTTTTGGAGGTGCTGGGGCTTCGTGGCCGCACCCTTTCCCCGTATTTTCTCTAGCTCATCTGCCGCGTGACGGAATAAGTCGGCGATTTCGGTCTCCGAGAGCCCAGCAAGGCTCATCTTCTCAATGCAGTCCAGGATCAGCGGAATTTGCTGATTGAGCCGATTTACGTGTGCCTGAGCAGCTTGTTCTTCTTCGATAGCGGCCAGTCGTCGCTCCTTTTGCTCCTCCATAGAGGCCAACCGCTCGGCGAAGAAATCCTTCGGCATGTTCATCTTTCGACCTACCCCTACTTGATCGGAGTAACCGGCGGTTCGTTGCCGCACGGTCTCCGTCATTCGCAGGATTTCAATTCCAGATATTCGCCGTACTCGCGGCGGCCCATTTCGACGGACAATCGGGGGCAAGACCAATCTCGCCAGTGTAGCCGCGTAATTCGCCCTAAAGGCCTTCGCAACGGATCTATCGGACGGCAATTAGTTCAATGGAAACCCGAGACGGTACTTGCGGGTTCTCTTCTTTTCGCTGATGCCAATCAAGATCATCGTTGGTCGTCATGTATCTGGCCTAGCGCGTTTGCGTATTCTAACGAAATGCCCGGCACTACCATTTTCTTTCTTTGCTCTGTAATTTGGCTGCGCAATCGTAACATAACCGCGGAAATCCAAATCTGAGCGTCAGTTTCCGTGTAACCTAACTCCCGCAATCTTTGCTGGTAACTGCGCGCAACTGCGTCTAACGCTCGTTCGCGGAGCGCAGCTGGAATCTCAGCAATTGTCATTGCTACTCGTGGTATTCCAGAAACAACCGCTTGGAGAATCCTCTCCGATTCCAAAGTAAACGCCATCGACTCCCCCGCTCGAACGCATAGTGTAACTCACTGCAATTCGTCAGCGTCGCTCGCTGAAACATCGAATGTTCGTCGTTTTGTTGGCATCACTCAATGGCCGCGCACTTTCGTGAAGTGCCTTCGCGGATCGGCACGCGATAGTTAAGGCGCCGCGGCGGCTGACGGAAAATCTCCCTGTTGATTTACGCCGAGTAGCCGCTCTCCGATTGCCTTCTGCGGGTTGGCCCGCGCGCGTGCCGCTGGCACACATTGGGCTTAGGGGCCGAACGCCAAAGACTACGCCAACACCTTCATCCCCGTTCGTGGCGGGTCGTCGGCAATATTGCGGCGACGGTCATGCTGTGGATAACTCCCAGTTCGGCGAAATCTACCTGCCGATCCAGCGTCTGGTCGTCCATTGTGGGCGTGAATAAGATGGACTGCACCTGCCATTCCAACTTCGTAGAACGCGCCGTGATAGTGGTGCAATTGCAACGGTCAGAGTGATTCGACAGGGGGCGCCCATCTTGCCTCAGGAATTACACAATGCCAGATACGATTTGCTGGTCCGGTCGACGGGGAATGAGCACGGGACGAGACGGTCTAATTGCGCTAGCTCGTTATTGAGGGGCAATAGTCTGGCCCAATTTTCTTGGATCCAGTCCAAGCTAGGGTGAAGTGCGATGAGTAACCGCGGTGTAGGAGTAGGAGACGCGACTGTTTCGCCCAGATCGAACGTTAGGTCGGACGCGGGTGATCCGCTTGACGCGGCAGGCCAACACACTATGGATCTGCTTCATCGAGCTGCTGTTTCTGCTGCGGCAAACTACGAACAGGCCATCGAAGTAGCCGACAAACTATCGGGTCAACTTCGAGCCAATGAAGACCGGATAAGGGAACTCGAGGCAAAAGTCCGCTATCACCATGAAAGGGCTGACCGGGCAGAGAAGTGGTTGTACCAAATCTCGATACAGATTGAGCAGCAATTTTTTGGAAGCGACGCTAATCGGTCGTCACAGTCATCTCCTCCACAAGCGGTCCCAAGAAACCAGCCGCGATAGCTCATTAAGAATCGCGCTCGTCAGTTGGCAACCATCCTGAAAAAGCCGTTCGCCTAGTTACTTAGAGGCGGATCGTTGCCCTCTACCAACATGAGCATGTGCACTTCAACCGTGCGACGCGCGACTTGCTAGACGTGAGCTCCCGTCCGTCGCCGTTTCCTCGACGGAACTTAAAGGGGACCTTACCGTCTCATGATGTCCTGCCGCGGGTTCAGAGGGAGTAGCATATGATGCCGATACTGGTTGACGATGCGCCCGTACGCAAATCTACTTCGTGCGATTATGACAATATGCATGCTGGCGCCAATCGCAGGAGATGCGGTTGCCGGGCCGCACGAGGATGCGTTGGCCGCATGGAGGAGAGGCGACTACGCGACTGCTTATCGACTATGGGGTCCGATCGCCGACCAAGGTGCCCCCGACGCGCAGTTCTATCTCGGTTTCATGAACGAATACGGCCAGGGCGTCCCGCGGAATAGCGTGGAAGCGATCAAATGGTATCGCAAAGCCGCAGATCAGCACCACGCTGTCGCGCAGTTCAGTCTAGGAATCATGTATGCAAACGGCGAGGGCGTGCCGAATAGCGACAGTGAGGCCGCGCAATGGTATCGCTTAGCCGCCGACCAGGGTCTAGCTGGCGCGCAGTTCAACCTCGGAATCATGTATACCGAAGGCAAGGGCGTACCGCAGGACCATGTGCTGGCGCACATGTGGCTGGACCTCGTCGTCTCCGAACTTCCGCCTTCGGGGAAAGAGCAGCGGAATACAACCGTTGACGCTCTCCATCTTGTCGCATCCAAAATGAGCCTGGCGCAGCTCGCTGAGGCGCGGCAGTTAGCATTTGAGTGGATGATCGAGCGCCGCCACCGAGTCCAACAAAAAAACTTGGCGGTAATATTGCGTTGACACAGGGAGCGCGCTCGGCCCCGAGCATCGCCGCGGCGTTTTCGAGGGACGAACGGGGCCGTACGTCATGTACTACACTCTCCCTGCATGCTATTTGTGCTGTCTCTAACCATGAGGGAGGCGTCCGATGCGCTACTTTCGTGCCCTTGTCCTATCGGCTTCGCTGTTCCTCCCAGCGACGTCCGCCAGTGCCAACGTCTTGACACCTGCTGACTATCAGAGTTTTCAAGATCTTGATGTAAAGATGTTGTCCATTGGAGACGATCTCTATGCTCTCATAACCACTCGACCTGAGGCGCATGCGCCGGATTGCCTGATGCAGTTGGCCTTTAAGTTCGACGCAGTGCAAGCCGATTTACATCGGATACGTACGCTGGTGGGAGTTGCCGCTACCATGACAGACAACGCGGACGAGTTACGCGCGATCCGCCATTTGAACCTGGCGGCGTGGGGATTTGTCGAGCAACTGAAATATCATCGACTGATACTTAGCAGTATCGTTGGCAACTGTAATGAAAAGGATGTTGGCTCTAAAGGCCAAGATATTTCGCGTGCTTGGAACGATGCCGCTGCGCTGATCCAGTCGATCATCAAGAAGATCGGAGGAAGCTCGCCATAGGCGTGACTTTCCCTTGTTGTTCGCTCCACGAGGCTGGTAGAGATTGTAGCGGCGCTGCACTGCCTTTCAGTTCTACGCCGTCGTCTCCTTCTAGGCGGAGTAAGGGCGAAAGTTGCCCACCCGACGTAAGCTGCGGATGGCGGATTTTGCCGTGCGCCTCGCTTGGGGCTGGCGAACATAGGGAGAGTCCTCGAAGGAGATAGCTAGGATCAACACGGCTATGCGGACCCTCGGTCCCAGTGGCGCTATTCCCAAGCGTTAAAAGGAAGATCACCGATGGCGCTTTAAGACGACCTGTAGCGAGTCCCGACGAACCGGCATCACTTCGGTTGGACCAACCCGATGGATGATCGGAGTGGTCGTTGACGCAGAAGTCTAGCGAGCTCGCTGAGCTTAGCGACCACGGTCTGTGCCTGAAGCTATCAGTGCGGCGATCGCGGTTCCGCGATCACAATTTCGCCGCGGTTGTCATGTTCCCTACCATCGGTGTCGGGGTACTTTAGAGTGGTACCCATGTCGAAGGTGCGAGCATTTGCGGGCTTTGATTTGGCGGAAATCTTGATGCTCACCGCGAGCGTCGCCGTAATCGCCGCCATCACCTTCGTTTTCTGAACTGACAGCGCGGTGACGCGTCGATCACCGACAGGCGAACGCCTCTAGCGGGCGAGTTTCAGCTCACGGCGCTGCTGGTAATCCTTACCAGGACGCATTCTACTGCCATCGTGCCGCAAACCCGCGAGAACGCTTACCCGAATAGAGACAGGTCTTTGCGCTTCTGAACGAATGCGGCGGCGACTTAAATGAACGCAAATATGGCCGAACCGATCCAAATCGATCTCAGCGCATTCTACGGGGGCTCGATTGTTCCTCGTTGGCAAGACTTGCTAAGAATCCTGGCAATTGTCGCGCTTTCGTTCGCTACGATAGGGTGCTCACTTAGGCAAGACCGCGACGCCCCTGCGCCGGTCGCGTGGGGAGAGCGTACACCTTTATCTGCGATCGAAACCGCGTTTGCAGCTTTAAATGCAGCATCGACAGATACTGCCGTTGTGACCGAGCAGGGCTCAAGGCTCCTGCAATGACCTCGAGTTTGCGTTTCTTCATGCGACCTGTTCAAAAAAGCATAAGAAGCGAGCTTGGTTTAAACAGCATCGCGTTGCCACCTTCCTCGTTGGGCGGCCCGATGCAATCACGTCCTCAGTAAAATTGCCTGCGCAACGTGCGGCCGTTCGCCTAGAAATTGCACCAGATAGCGATCGCAGCGGCAAAAGCGAGGAGCAAAAAATCGCGTGTACACAAAGCTGGCCATACTACGATCGGACATGTATGCTGAAGCAAACAGGCGGTAACGCCCGCGTCGTGCGGGTCATCGCGCTCGACCGCCAAACTCCGATTAGGTGAGTTTAAGAGCTCGTACCTTGGTTCAACTCGGCTTGCTTTGATCGACGGCGGTCCCGCTCGGCCACGGCCGCCGCAGCAACCGACCTGGTTGCCGAGGCTCGCGTTCGGGGAGTTTCGCCCGCTGGTTGGTTGTGGACATTCATTCTTCCTTGAAACGATAGCCGATGCCGTAAAGCGTCTCGACCATATCGAACTCGCGGTCGCGTGCCTTGAACTTTCTCCGCAGCCGCTTGATGTGGCTGTCAATAGTTCGGTCGTCCACATAGACGTCCTCATCGTAGGCCGCGTCCATCAAGGCGTTGCGGCTCTTCACCACGCCCGGCCTGCTCGCCAGCGCCTGCAAGATGAGAAATTCGGTGACGGTGAGCGTCACCGGCTCGTTTTTCCAGGTGCAGGTATGACGCTCTGGGTCCATACGCAGTTCTCCGCGTTCCAGAACGTTGCTGCTTGCTTCCTTCGGCGAAGCTCCGTCCTTGGGCCTGGCCCGGCGCAACAAAACCTTGACGCGTTCGATCAGAAGCCGATGCGAGAATGGTTTACGGATGAAGTCATCGGCCCCCATTTTCAGGCCGAACAATTCATCCGTCTCCTCTTCCTTAGAGGTTAGAAAGATCACCGGTAGGTCCGACTGCTGCCGCAGTCGCCGCAACGTCTCCATGCCGTCCATGCGAGGCATCTTGATATCGAGGATGGCAAGATCAGGCGGTGCAGTTTGAAAACCAATTAGCGCCGAGACCCCATCAGCGTAGGTGTTGATACGATAACCCTCGGCCTCGAGTACGATCGAAACCGAAGTCAGGATATTGCGGTCGTCATCGACAAGAGCGTTTGTCGGCATCGCAGCCTCTTCATTATTGGCCGCAGCAATCCCCGCCCGGCCCCAATCCTTTCAACCTCAATGTACGGGCGGAAGTGTGGCGGTATGAGGCTCGACACTTCCTTACTGGCGCAGGCGACTTTCAGACTTCAGACGGCTCACGCGCAAGGCGAGCTTCCTTCGTACCTCACGACCAAGCTCAGCGGATGGGATCGAGAAAGCCTCTGGACCCGTCTCTGCCAAGAAATCGTGCGCGTGTTGGGCGCCTTACGGAAATGAGTGCCGATCGTGGCCTTCCCGTTCAAAAATCGCTTCAGCCTCGGCGCTCGTCAGCAAAGCCTCGAACCAGCGGCACCAAAGTTCAGCTGTACGCGCAGCAAAGTCATTATGCCCACCGGGAAAGCTCCGCCGATCAAGTGCTGCGATCGCTTCCATCAACTTGATGATTTCCGGCGGCAATTTAAGTCGGTGTGAACCATCAGCATGCCGCAGTTGACAGTCGGCGAGCGCGGAGAGCCGATCATATTGCCGCCAGACATTGTTCCATGCTGCTTCGAGTGCATTGGCTTGTGTAAAAGCTGCCGCGACAAGGACGTCACTCGCGGCAGTAACAACCCGCTGCGTACTCTCCTGTACCGCGTTTTCCGCAAGGCTAAGGTCGGTGCATAAAGTTTCGTGCGCGGCTTTAGTTGCATTAGCCCGTTCGCGGCTTTTTTGTCTCACCGCCCGCCGCGCCACAAAATGGAGAAACCGGCCCTTGTCCTTACGTTCCTGCGCTGCAGCACTTTTGTCGTCTTGGACTTCGCGCTGCGCGGTAGCTCGATCTGCCTCACCGAGCGCGGCGAACATTTGTTCAGACGCGAGATCCAATTCCCGTGCTCGCTGCTCCGCCTGCAGAAGTTGACTATGTAGCGCTTTTGCTGCTTCCAGCTCAGTAATGGCTGCGCGCAACGCAGTGCGTGCCGGGTGAAAGCTGCCAACGTTCCGCACTTTTTTGGGGGCGAATCTGAGGACCTGTTCGGGGAGATCCTCGCTGCGCGACGCCAGTGAGCGAATACTTTCTGCCTGCGTATCCCCATAAGGTCCGGAACGGATTGGCAGACGCGGTGGTCTCTTCAATGCGAGACCTGTCGCTGGATCCTCCCACCCCAGAGCCAATCCAATGTTTCGGAATTGAGAAAAAACACGCTCGACCCACCCCGCCAATTCCTCGTCCATTGAAATGGGGAGATCGGATGGCGGCGCTCGCCAAAATCGCGAAAACGAAAAAGATTGCTGCGCGACAAGCGCTTTCAAGGACAAGTTGAGGAACGGAATGTCAAGCCAAGCAGGTGCGATGTCGGCGTTTGGGAGCGCGTCATGATCCGGATTTGTGCTTGCCTCGATTTGATTGCGCACTGGTAGAAGAGACGCCGCCGCGGAGAACTGGTCTCGCAGCATTTCGTAGGTTTCTGCTGAATTCAGATCTCGCGGATCGATTATGTAAAGAATCAAGGGATCGATAGAGTGACTGAGCGCCTCCTCGAAGAATCCTATCTCTCGCACGATGGCAAAGAAGTTATCGAACGCTCGATGGCTGAGGTCGATTACTTTTGCGACGGTGGTTTCGGTGATCAGCTGGTCGAAAAAAGCGACTTGACCGCGAATATCCCTGATGTCGACGACAGTCGTTATCGCCGGCAAATAATCCACTAGTTGCGGACCTTCATCGGCGAGGTCGAATGCTGCTACTTGTCGGTCATCGACAAGGCAGAACTCAGTGAGCAGCCTCGAAACTAGAGTCTTCCCAACGCGCGTCCGCGGGGAGCACACAACGTAAAGCGGGGTCGGATTCTCAGACATGCCAGGATTGCGCTCAGCTCATCAACACGAGATCTTACTCGACAGTGACTGACCAATATAGCCGCGACTAACCATCGAAGCCCCGACGTGCCCTGACGGTAGGCGCGCCGGAGGGCAGGCGATCCGGCATCTTAGCGCAAATTCGCAGCGTGCTTCGAGTATCAGGAGGGGGGCTCACGATGATGGTCCGTCAGAGACCACCAGGCGGCTCGACGGTCTTGCAAGTGGCGCCGCTGCGGCAGATGTCCTCCGCGCAATCGCAACGCGTGCTCGATGACTCGTCTTAATCGAGACGGTGAGCGCGTTGACAGGCGACTTATCGGGTCGCGTGTGATGCGCATAACAAGCTTGCGATTGTCGTCCTTGGTAGTCATCTTCATGCTGCCCGATCCCTGCCTGCACTCTTGCTCGAATTCGCCACAAAGATTGCGTATCGACTGCTATGCAGGGGGAAGCAGCATGGGCCAGCCGACAGTAATACTTATCGGTGCAGACAAAGGGGGCGTTGGCAAGACGACGGTCGCCCGCACATTGCTCGACTATTTCAGCGCCCACGAGGTGCCGGCGCGGGCATTCGATACTGAAGCTCCCAAAGGCACGCTCCAGCACTTTCATCCAGAAATTAGCGAAATAGTCGATGTTACATCGATCTCAGGCCAAATGCGCATATTCGACACGGTGTCGGACGCAACCGTGACCGTCGTCGACGTGCGCGCAGGGCTGTTATCCCCGACGTTACACGCGTTGCGCGACATCGAGTTTCTCGGCTCGGTGAAGCAAGGGCAACTCACCTTCATCGTGTTGCACGTCGTCGGTTCTTCTGTAGCCTCTTTGGAGGGAATCGAGGACACTATATCCTCCACAACAGGCGGCAAATATTTTTTGGTGAAAAGCTTCGTAAACGACACTAGTTTTTTTGAATGGGATCAAGCGACATATAACTCGTATTTCAAGAAATCCGGGAACATTGAGGAGCCAAGCTCAGGGAGATGGCCTACGAACAAGTCGAGCTTGCGTCCGTACCTTTCACCACCTTTGTTGCCAATAAAAATAGAAAAGGTGACCCAGCTAGCTACTCGCCTGTATTGCGTGGATATGTTCGACATTGGCTAGGTCAGGTGTGGAATGAGTACGAGCGCATCAAGCTCAAAGAGATCGTTAGCGGAATGGTAAGCGATGGAAACTTCGAGAGCAATGGCCAGAGTGTCGAGCTAGAGTCGCCTGAAACTGAAAATCCGGCGCAACAGTGCGCTAGCTAAATTAAATCGATGATGGCGTTTTTGGTGGCCCATAGATCAGGAGACAGTTCGTCCCGGTCGAGGGGGGGCCTGATCCACAGATCGTGGACTGTATCATGTCGATAGTTACCTTCGCGATCTTAGCCGTGTCTTTCGGATTTATCGGTGCGATGGTGTCTTGGTTCGCGTACGAAGACGTGGTTCGACGAGCAAAACTAAAGCACCAGCAGACTTCGCGGCGTTGCCGACGCGCGTTCTAACCGTTGCCCCTTGACGAGCATTGTAGGCAGAGACGCGCATTGCGAAGGGCTGCCGGCGAAAGCGGTTTGCGAAGCAGCTGATGATCTACAAAAAATGGATGCCTTAATCGAGGGGGCCGACTTCTGGTGTGCAATCATGCGTGCCGAGTGCGATCCACTTTTTGGCCGAGCCCTGCGCGCCGAGAGATTGGAACTTACTCAACTGGCCCATGAAGAGACACAGGTGTCAACGAAGCCAGAGTTGGCGCCGGTCGGAGGAAACCAGGAAACGTTGGTGGAACAGTGCGTGAAACCACCCGAGACGCTCATAGAAGAGGGAGCAACGCCGGCGGCCAAGCCAGAAGCGGCATCGCCGAGCGTCGTTGCCCCAATGATGGGCGAAGGAGGGAGAGGTTAGGCGACATAGTGGCATTGTGAGGGCGGTTGTGCGCCGCGACATGGCGCATCCAGCTGTTTACAGCAACAGGTCCCAAATAGCTTTGCTTTAATGTCTGGCAACGTTGCGGTGACCGGTTTGACAATGTGTATAAACGATCGTGGCGGCATAATTGATTTGCTCACGCCAACCGGTTTTGTAAATAGCGGAAGACAAGCTGGACCAAATTTCGACGGTCGAGTTTGGCAGCAGCAACCATGGTGAGTTATGACCGCCGTCGTCGCAGGAAGGGCACGCCGTTTGCGGGTAGTTCGGCTCCTAATCAATGCAAAGCGGCGCTTTTTTAACGTAAGTGGAGCATCGCGGCTAGATAAACTAGCGGGCAGACATGCAGCGCTTATCGACGGCCCTTGCGAACCGCCCAGATATGCTATTCGCCACGCCAAGTGCGCAGCCGAAGATGTTGAGGCGTACCCCTCGGAAACCGGTATCTAAAGTAATTCCGAATGCTCTGGGCGCGAAAACCGAGAGATAATATCGACGCATGCAGATCAGTCAGAGCCGGCCTCAGTCGTGAAGCATGAGCGGCTGCCGGGCAACGATCTATGCGCCACAATCTGTGGACACTTTTCGCGCAGCCCCGAATGAATTCGTGATCCGCAAGTGCGGGACCGATCGCGAGAAATGTTAGCAAGGACGCTGATATCGATAACGCCATTCTCTTCGACATCATCGCTCCACCGGGCCTGAGATCCTCCACAAAGAGGACCGATCATTCAGGCATTTTCACGCTCTGGCGCATTATGGTTCTTGCGAACTTTCGCATTCTCATGGGTTTTCCGAGCAAGGAACCCTGAACCATGTCGAATCCCAGTTCGCGTACAGCCAGGAAGTCCGGCCGAGTATCGACCCCTTCCGCTACGGTGCGTGCACCGTAGTTCTCGGCAAGTTCTCGAATTTGCCGGCACATCGTCCTTTTAAGGCGATCATCCGCGCAACCCGAGACGAATTCGCGGTCTACCTTGATCTCCACGAATGGGAAATCTTGAAGACCCATTAGCGATGACCATTCCGCGCCGAGATCATCTATCGAGATGGCGATCTTGTGAAACCTACCCTGCTTGGCAATATCCCGTGCGAGAGACAGATCTCGAATGATGTCGGTGCCGTTGACCTCGATGATGAAGCCGTCGAAGGCCGGGTGATCGGGTAGCTGCTGATATAGATATCGCATCGATGCCGAACTCTGCAAAAATGAGATTGGAAGATTGATTGAGATATCGATACGGCCATATTCGGTGACGAAGTTCCGCCAATCAGCGGTGGCTTGACTGATGACGAATTCCGACAAAGCCTGGAAATGCGGGTCACCATCATCGGGTACGAAATAAGCAGGCTCAACAATCCCCCAGTGGGGATGACGCATTCGGATGAGTGCCTCAGCACCCTGGAGGGTTAGTTTGTGCGTGTGAATTTTCGGTTGATACCAAAGTTCGAGCCAGCCAGCGCGAATAGCTTCTGCTGCATTAGCTGGAGGGCTGGGGGTCTCAATGGGCAGAAATGCGGCTACGCTGTTGCGCAGATCGTCACTCGCGAAAGGAGTAGCGAGCGTTGGCAGCATGGCCAAGCCAAGCCCTTGTGCAAATTCTCGGACCGCAGCTATCATAGGTGAGTTTTGCGGGCCAACTAGCAAGACCAAACCGTCAAATTGCTTTGTTGCGAGCGTCTTGATCATGTCGGTTATCTCGGTCTCGCCAGCGGATAAGCCTATCAACACAAGGTCTGGTGGCCTCGCGTCGAGAATCTCCGCAAGATCCTCGGCCTTTGGACACTCGCAAACGATGAAGCCGAATTCTTCTAAGGCTGTTCCAAGAAACGCGCGGATGTGTTGCTTCGCGTCCACAATGCAGACGCTAGGCACGACCCAGCGCCGGCTAAACATCGGACGCGCGGCGGCTTCAGCACTCTGACGGTTCATTTCGCACTTCCCTTGTAAGTTGGAGCTTTCACGTATGAATATTGTGCGCTCAGTTGTATTGTCAGCTTTGCTTTTTTTCTAGTCGTTGCCCTCAAGTCACGACAGCGCTAATGGTGGCGCAAAACTGATGACGTAGAATTCAGCCAGCCGGATGAGTGGCCGGTGCCGCTGGAGCACATACCAGACGACCGAGTGCCTTTTTCGATCGAGTTCTCGCGTTACGGCGCGTGCGATGACGTCATAGGATAGGCCGATTACACTTGACTGAAATTCGCAGTTAAAATTCTAAGAAAAAGTCACTTATATATCAGGCCGAGAGCGGACGCTGCCGCAATAGACCAAGTTTGCACTCATTGAGGCTGTGCTTAAACCCGAGCAGAAACCGATCGTTGCCGTGACGGGGCATATAAATAAATCGTCTCCCGATCAATCAGAACGGTGTCGATCACCCGGCACGTGTCGATCGGCTGCTGCCAATTTCAGCAGTTGCGAGCGAAGCGCGGGACTTTGCGAGCGGTCATGGCGCCAGCCTTGCCCGGACACACTGGGCCGCCATCTGCTCAAAACCGGTGAGTTGGACCACGCCCGCGGCGGAACGGCCAAGATCATCGTCGTATCAGACGATCACGCATGGCATATTGCAGCGCGCTACTCTCGCGATTGTGAAAAACCTTCTTACGATGTCGCGGTCGGGCGCGGGACATCATGCGCATAAAGACGCGACCAAATGCTTGGCGTGGCGGCGGGGGCAGTGGCGTTTTCTGCGGCCAGCGCCACTTCATCAACGCCGGCGCGCGGGAAAGCATTTTGTCCGGCGGTACCGACAAGGGCGGCGAAGGTCAGCAGCGCCGGGTTGTTGCTTACGAACTCTGGCGCAGTAGGCTTTAGTGCCATCCTCAGCGGTGGGACGCTAAACGTGACATCGCGGCCACGATCAATTTGAACGGCCGCGGCTCGTTCGGCTCGGCGGCTTCGCGAGCAGCGCTACGATCGGGAGCGGCGGCATCCAGGACAATCGGATCGGGCGGCAGCGCGGCGGCACGGTGAGAGGCCGTCTCGGCGGGACGCGCGCTAGCGCTTGTCAGCAACCGCAGCTGCGTCACCCTCGCCATCGGCGCCATGCTCGCGTTGCGTTCCGGCCAGCTGTTCACCAACCAATACCGTCGGCGCGGTACCATTATCGAACTGCTATACAGGCGGCACCGATGTCAGGGCTACGGCGGGCAGCGGCGGTATCTTGATCGTCGCGTGGGGTGGTACCGCAGTGCACCTCACTTCCTCTTCCCCTCAACCGCGATGGATGTGCTCGCGTGATGTAAACAACCGAGTCTGCTTTTTCAACGATGAAAAATGAAACAAGGCTCAGCAAGTTGTGGTTAACGAATGCTTAACTACTAAGTCCTACATCGCCCGTAGCGTTGTGAGTCCCGCTGTTGGTCCGGTGAAGAATGGAGGACGATATGATCGGGATTTTGAAGCGCGGTTGGTGGTTTGGGCCGTTCGTCGTCGGTTTTGCGGTCGCAACGATTGCAACCGTACAGGCGACAATCACAATAGGAGGCGCTGTTTTCCAGGCTACGAGCGCTCGGCCGGTCGCATCGCAAGACTCGCAGCTCAATAGGGCGCGCAGCTTCGAAGAACGTTGGCAGCCGACGTTCTCAACCAACTGGCAACGGCGCCCAAGGGCGGTTTCGATGCGCGATTAGTTGCTGATCCAGCAGCCGTGCGGAAGCGATCGAAAGGGCACCGTCCTGGGCAGCCGGATTGAGACAAACTTCCGGCGATCTCGACGCGAAGGCGATTGCTCTGCTCAAGCGTGGCTCGTGCTGCCAGCGGGCCATAGGCCAGCGCCCGTTCGACGCAGCGCTGCACCGTCTGATGATGGACCCCGAGTCTTTGTCCCACCGCGTAGAACGACGGCTTCTCAGCATACCTGACCAGCATTTGCGCCCGCGCCACTCGGCTCGCCTCGGTTCGCGAGCGCGCAATCTCCCTCAGCTTTCCAATCGCCTAATCGGTCATCGCCAACTCGACCGCATGCCGCCATCTTGTCGTGAGGCCAGTCCTCGTCTAATCGACCGCAAACGAGGAATCCGCCAACCAATTACCAGTTCTATGATAGCCGCTTTCATGGAATCGATCGTCTAGAACGATTGATTTCGGCTGTTATCTCGTTGCAACGTCTTCGCGCTAAAAAGTGATAAAACAGTCTACCGTAACTTAGGCTGCTTCCGACGAATTGGTCGCTCGCGTTGCATTGCATCGCCCGGCGGGTCAAGCATGCGTTGCCGATCTTCCGAGCCAGATCGCTTCCTAGCGCAGGCTCACTCCCGCTGCTGCACCTTTTGGGGGCATCGTGTACTCAATCGGAGAAACCGCGCTGCTGCCTAACTCGCTGTGGCCTACGTGCAGAACAAAACCAATCACGCGCTATGGATCTGGCGTTTGCAAATTGTCTTGCCTTGCCGCCCTCGTACCTGCAGGTTCTGTATCCGCCAGCTCGCGATAGTACTGCGCGATCCTGAGATATCGATCCCGCACTTCCGGCATAGTGTTAGGCTCCTTCGCCAGCTGCGAATATTCCGCTTCGCAGTGCTGATATTTGCGCACTTTCACGGCGCGCTCCAAGTCTCCCAAAGATGTCTTGTGTCCAGCCTCATTCTTTCTGCCTTCAGTGTCCATGACCAATCACTCTACGTTAGGTGTTTGCATGCTGCCGGCGGGAATTCCAACGATCGGCCTGCCCAACAACTTAACATGGTTCCCTCAAAAGAAGTCGGCGTAGAGCGGACTCATCGCAAGCCCAACTCGATCTTATTTGAGCATTCGAGCACTCAAGCCCGCTTGAAGCAACAGACCCTGTGGATAACTAATTGCGCAGCAGCATATCGCAGGTTCAGGTTCCATCAGAGACTCTCAAGCACGCCACACCGTTCCCGGCTTGTTGGGCAGCCTCCCAATTTTCGTCCTATTTCCTCGCCACCATTCAGCGCGTCGCGTGCACGCGAAAGGGGGGACCGCGTGGGAGTGTTGTCGGTTCTTCGGTTCATTCCGATAGGAGTTTTTGACGATGCGACAGTGCACGGTATTGGCAAGGCTGTTCAAACGGATAATCGCGGGCGCGCAAAACGTCGAACGGAATGTGACGCGACTACCGTTCGATGCTGCGTGCAAAGAACTGAATGACACAGGCTAGACCCGCCGTGGCCCACGAAGTCATGTGACTTTGGTGCAAGGCGGCACAGTGAGGCGGGCAGCCAGCGTCCGGGCCCTCAGCCACCACACAATACATTGTGAGTTCTGCGATCTTGTCGCAAAAAGGTATTGCCGTGAGAGCATTGTCACGGCCTAATTCAAGGAAGCGAGTCGTTCTGGAATCTGGCGCGAGTAAATCCTATCGCATCCAGTCAGCGACGAAGGGTCATGCCGCGTTCAGCACTGCGTCAGTCCAATCTGTTCGCGGACGCGCCCCACGAAGGCGACGTCTGGTCGGAACGTCTGCTTGCGGCCTTCGGTGATGCGACCCTCCACTCGGGTTTCCTGCCGCTTGCGGAGCAGGCGATCGAGGCGTGCCCCGGCGACGCGATCATTCTCATGCTGGCCGCCATGGCGGCGCTGCTCGATGCACGGCCGAAGCGCGCGCTGGGCCTCCTGAAGCGATTTTCCAAACGTGCTTCC